>Ga0315286_10004571_pt1 | contig 13276 bp, 7 predicted proteins | sample YL17G10_0_MG_FD_205038 | JGI IMG/M metagenome (GOLD analysis project Ga0315286, IMG submission 205038) | Sediment microbial communities from Yellowstone Lake, YNP, Wyoming, USA - YL17G10_0 | ecosystem: Environmental > Aquatic > Freshwater > Lake > Sediment | place: USA: Wyoming | collected... | reverse complement strand
CGAGTTCCCGTCGCTCGAGCTGGCGCCCGGCCGCTATCTCGTCGACGCCGCCGTGCACACGCGTCTGGGGATGGCGTTCGACTACGCCTGCGAGGTGTGCTCGTTTCTCGTCACGGCGCCTGTCGTGTGGCCGGGGTGCTATGCCCCCCGGCACCACTGGCGGCCGGACGGCCCGGTGATGCTCCCGCCCGCCGAGTAGCCGCGAGCGCCGCCAGCACGAGGAGAGGGCCGAGCAGGCCGATCCTCGCCGGAGTCGCGTCGACGAGCACCTCGACCGTGTGGGCGCCGGCAGGTACGCGCACGCCGATCTCGGCGCCGTTGGCGACCTCGACCGTGGCCGAGCGACCGTCGATTCGGGCCCGCCAGCAGCGCATGAACGACTGCTGCACCACCAGGAGTCCCGGCGCTGCGGCCTCGACAGCGTAGCGGCGGTGATGCGGGGGGCCGCCGAGCGCGACGACGCTGCCGCCGCCCAGCTCGGCCGCCCCGCCCGTCCCCTCGGTGACGGCATCCACCCCCGGCCGGAAGGTGCCGGCGGCGAGGGCGCGCACCGCGGCCGGGATTCCCTGACACGGGAGCTCGCGCTGCGCCAGATAGACCCGGGGCGCCGGCTCTCGGAGCTCCGTCAGCCAGACTCCGTCGACGCGGCGCGAGGAGCCGCCCGCAAGAGGCACGTCGCCGATGACCGCCTGCGCGCCGAGGGCGCCTGCGACTCTCGCCCGCTCGTCAGGTGCGAGATGGGCGGCCTCGGCGGCGAGTAGATCCTGGCGAGCCGGCTCGAGGCCGTCCGGCCCCCGCGTCAGCGTGTAGGCGAGCCCCCAGCGGGTGCCGTACTCGGGCACCAGCGCGGCTCGGGAGCTCCAGAAGCGGGCCAATGCCGGCGCGCCGGGCGGTTCCTGCGGAGCGGCCGCGGTGGCGAACGCCGCCACGGTGGCGCCTGCCGGCAGCTCGCTGACGAGGGCCGGCGGCGCACTCCAGCGGCTGCTCGTGTCGAACGCCAGCAGGCCGCCGGCGGAGAGCACGTTCGCGAGCAGCGTCGCCGCGATCAACGGTGCCGCCGAGCCGGTCACGAGGAGCGTCGCGGCGGGAAGCGCAAGGGCCGCGGCATCGGCGGCGACCCACTCTCGTACCCTGCCGTCCGGGGTCCGTCCGAGAGCGGCCGCGGACTCCGGGTAGGCGCGCGAGAGCACCGCTCGCGGCAGCGCCGGCGAGGCGATCGCAGCCGCGGCGAGAGCGGCGGCGACGGCGAGAAGAGCGCCGGCCACGGCACGGCGGCAAGCGGCGCTGCCCGCGGCCAGACGCTCGTAGCCGGCGGCGACGAGTGGCGGCATCGCCAGCACGACGAGGAGGAGCAGCTTGATGCCGTAGCGAACGGTGCCGAGACCGGGAAGACCGGCGGCGACGTCCGCGAGAGGAGGCAGGCCCAGGAGAGCCGCGCCCGCGACGCCGGTGGCGGCGAGCGCCCACCAGACACCGAGCCGGCGGCCGCTGCGGCGCGCGAACGGCAGCGTAAGCAGGGGTGTGGCGCCGAGAAAGACGAGCGGGAAGTAGCGTTGCCAGGGGAACGATGCCGCAGCCCAGAAGCCGGTATCGCCATCGCCCAGCGGCGGACCGAGCACGCTGGGCAGCAGAAGCTCGATCCAGCGGCGCGGCGCGAGGGCATCGGCGGACAGCGCTCCGGGCGCAACGCCGAGCACGGCCCTCATCGTGTCGGGGTAGATCGCAATCAGAGGAAGGAGCACCGGCGCCGCAATACCGCACGCTGCGCCGGCTGCCACGGGGACTGCCGCGACCGGGAACGGCCGCCAGGTGGTTGCGACCACGGTGGTCCACACGATCGCTGCGAGCGCCGCCACGACCGGCTCGCCCGCGAGAAACGAGAGCCCGAGGGCAACACCGGCCAGCAGCGATCGCCGGAGCATCCCGTTGCGGGGCGGTGGCGCGACGGTCGCCACCGCCAGTGCAGCCCACGCCAGCGAGGCCTGAGTGTTGAGGAATGTGACCGCGGACCACGCCACCCCCGCGGTGGCGGTGGCAGTCGCCGCCAGCACCGCGGCGCCGGTCGACGCGCCGCTGCGACGGGCGATCAGATAGCAGCCGAGCCAGAGCAGCAGGTGGTGCGCGGCAAGGTGCCACGCGGCCGCGGTCTCCGGCTCGCAGACCAGGAACAGCAGCGTCCCCGGGTAGGCAGCCATCGCATTGGGATTGGCGAGCAATGGGCGGCCTTGGTTGGAGTAGGGATCCCAGAGCGGGAGGTGGCCGGCTCGAACCTGCTCGCTCCACACCATCCGCCACGGAATCTGGGTCGCGGCCACGTCGCGGGCCGGCAGCGTGCGGCCGGCGACGAGGGGCGGCACGTAGATGGCTGCCCAGCAGGCGAGGACGAACGCTGCCACCGCCGAGTCGCGCGATTTCACCGCCGCAGTGTAGACCGGCACGAATCGGCACGCTTCTTGCTAGAATAACCGGCGTGATGCGTCGCGGGAGAGCCGGTTTCACTCTGGTCGAGCTGATGATCGTGGTTGCTATCGTCGGCATCCTCACGGCGATCGCCGTGCCCAACCTTGCCCAGGCGATCGAGCGGTCGCGCCAGCGGCGCACGATGTCGGACATCCGCGCCGTGGCGAACGCGGTCTCGAGCTACGGCGTGGACTGGGTGTTCGTGCCGAAACTCGCCGACGGCACGGTCGAGCAGTTGCTCCCGTACCTCGCTCCGACCTACTTCAAGAAGAAGCCGACCGATGACGGCTGGAACAACCCGCTCCACTACTACGGGTCGGGCCTCGACTACACGATCTGGAGCTTCGCGCGCGACAGAGTGCAGCAATCGCCGCTGCTGCTGACGGCGACGACCAGCTTCGACGCCGACATTGTCCTGTCCAACGGGATCTTCATTCAGTGGCCGGAAGGGATGCAGATCAGGTGATCTGCCCTGGAGCGGCACCGCACCCAACTAATAGTGACGTTCTGCGTCACTTGGAGCGATGGCGATGACCCGGGCAACTGGCACGGTCCTTGCTATAATACGGACTGAGAAGGAGGTTTCCATGAGGAGACAGAAAGGTTTCACCCTGATTGAGTTGCTCATCGTGGTGGCGATCATTGGCATCATTGCCGCCATCGCCATCCCCAACCTGCTGAACGCCATCAACCGTGGACGTCAGAAGAGGACGATGGGCGACATCCGCACGCTGGCAACGGCGATCGAGGCGTATACCGTGGACTTCGGCTTCTACCCCAAGGGCGCGGTCACCGACGTCCAGGTGGACGCAGCGCTCGTGAACTTCCTGGTGCCGACCTTCCTGCGCAAGCTTCCGGCGCGCGACGGTTGGAACAACCCGATCCGCTACTCGGGTCTGGCAAACGGACAATCGTACACCTTCTGGTCCGGAGCGAAGAATGGCAACTCGGGCATCGATTACACCGCTCCGGGCGGCCCGAAGACCGACTTCGCCTCAGACATCATCTACTCCGTTGGAGTGTTCATTCAGTGGCCGGAAGGAATGCAGGTCAACTAGTAGGAAGAAACCACGCTGCAACGCTTTCGGAGAGCCGCGAGGCTCTCCTTTTTTTTCGTTCGGGGGCTCGGGACGCCATCACCCGCGCTCCGCACCCTCGACCATTCGTGCCGCCGTGACGGTCATGCTCCACAGGCGCATGCGCCCGGTCCTTCCGTGCGTTGGCGTAGCCGCACGGGCGCCAGCCTCGCCGCCGCCTTCGCAGGCGCACACCAGGTTCGTCGCCGCTCCGATACACTGCTCACCGTGACACGCCGCTGGCTTGGAGTGCTTGTGGTCGGCACCGGTCTGATGGCGGTGTGGGGCGCCGCGCGCTGGGGGTGGTGCCTCACGGGGCTGGCGGCCGTCGTCCTGGTGGCCACGCTCGCGCTGCGTCCGGAGGAGCGACGGCTGATCTCGCCGGGATGGGCCGGCGTGGCGCTTCTCGTCCTCGCGGTAGCCTGGGCCGTTGCGCTCGACCACGAGCTGGCGTTCCGGCACACGTTGCTCTTCGTGCTCGCCGCCGCCCTGTTCGGTCTTTCTCGGCGTGCGGGGCCGAGCGACGAGCTTCTCGCGGTGTTGGCCCTGGGCATCGCGGCCACGGTCGTGGTTGCGGTCGTGCAGATCGGCGGCGGGCTCGAGCGGGCACAGGCGACGGTGGCCGGTATCGCGCCCGAGCTGCGCGATCTTGCCGCGCAGCGGCTCGCGGTGGGCAGGGCCAGCGGAACGGCGGCGCTGCCGGGACATTTCGCCGTGCTGCTGGTCATGGCGGCGCCGCTTCTCTGGTGGCGGCTCGCACGCGAGCGGGGATGGCGCCGAATCCTCTGGGGCGGTGCGCTCCTCGGCGCTGCGGCCGGCGTGGTGTTGAGCCGCTCGCTGGCCGGCGTCCTCGTGGCGGTGGCCGTAACCGTGCTGGCGATCGCCGCCCGCCGGCAACGCTGGCAGGCGGTGGCTGCCGGCGGCGCGCTCCTGGCGTTGATCGCGGCATCCACCCTCCTGTTGCGCACCGATGTCGCTCGGCTCGAGCCGGTCCGCCTGCGCTGGATCAACTGGCAGACGACGGCGTGGGTGCTGGTGCACCATCCCATCCTCGGGGTCGGGCTCGGCGGGGTTGGTCAGGCTGGTCTGCTGGCGCCCAACGCGGCGACGAACATCACGCCCTACGCACACAACTCGTACCTGCAGCTCGCGGCCGAGCTCGGCTTGCCCGGCGCGGTCCTGTTGGCGGCGGGTGTCTGGGCGCTCGCCCGCCTGGTCGCTGCGGGACGTCGCGAGCACCTGCCGCTCGCGCTCGCGGTGACGGTGTTGCCGCTCCACAACGTGATCGACTTCTCCGCCTACGCGCCGGAGGTGATGTTGCCTTGGGCGGTGCTCGCTGGGACGCTCGCGGCGCGGGTGGCCGATCTCCCGCCGCGACCGCTGCCGTCTTGGCTGCTGGTGCCGGTCCTCGGTGGAACGGTGATTCTCTCGGCAGCCGCATGGCGATCGGAGGTGCTGCTGAACGTCGCCTACACATCACCGCCGCAGTCCGCAGTGACAGCGGCGCAACAGGCGGCGCGCTGGGCGCCCTGGGCGCTCCGCCCGGTGCTGGCCGCAGCCGGCGCGGCTCTGGCGGCAAGCGACCCGCGATCCTTGGCGATCGAGGGTGAGCTGGCGCGACGCTGGTGGGTGCTGCCGGTGTCAGCGGCGTGGGCCGAGATGCGGGCGCGCCTGCTTCTCGTCACGGGTAGGCGGGGAGAAGCCCTGGTGTGGGCGCGGGAGGCGCAGCGGCGCGCTCCCTGGCGTGGCGAGCTCGGGGCGCTGGAGGAATCGTGTCGCGGCGCCTCGTGAATGTACTACCGGCGGCTCTGGCTGCTACCGCGCTGCTCTGGATCGCAACGGCGCGGGGCGTCTTCCCGTCTCCGGCGACGATCGCTGTAACGGTTGCGGTGCTTGCCGCTCTCGCTGTCGTCGAGCTGCAGCGGGGCGTGAGGATCTCCGCGCCGGTCGTGTGGCTCGCGGCGCTCGTCGGCTGGGTGGCGGTGGCGGCTGCGCTGCGCCCGGTCGACCCGGCCGCGGCGGCTCGTTTCGTCGCAGTTGCCGTTGTCGCACTGGTCCTGGCGGCACTCTCGGCTCGTCCGCGACCGGCCGCGTGGGGGCGCCTGGGTGTCGTGGCCGCCGGCGCTCTTGCGGCTTTCTGGCTGGTTTGGGAGCGGGCGGTCGGCGACGGCCGCCCCGCCGGTCCGTTCGAGAACCCCAACATCGCAGCGACGGTGGTGGTGATCGCCTTGGCGCTCGTGCCGCCGCTGCGCTGTCACATCGCGCTCCGCGCCGGCATCGCCGGCCTCCTGATCGCCGGCACGGTCGCCTCGGCGTCGCGATCCGCGATGCTTGCTGCCGCGGTCGTCGGCGCCGTCTGGGCGGTCTCCGCCGCGCACCGCGCACTGCGGCTCGCTGTGGCGCTGCTTGCCGGGGTCGCCGCGCTCGGCCTCGGTTGGCGCCTGGCGACGGATCGCGACCCGCTTCGCTTCGAGCGGGCCCGCATCTGGCTGGTGGCGCTCCGGACGGCCGCGGCCGAGATGCCGCTTGGCTGCGGTCCGTCCGGGTACGCCGACGCTGCCATGCCGCACAACTTCGCGAGGGAAGGCGACCTCGCCCGCTACTACCGCCTGCCGTCCCTTGCCGAGAGCGACCCGCTGGAGCTCGCGGCCTCGCTCGGTGTGCCCGGTCTCGTCCTCGGCGCCGGTCTGGTCGTTGGCATCGCGCTGGCCGCCCGGGCAAGGCCGCAGGCGCTGGCGCCCTGCCTCGCGGTGGCGGTGACCTCGTTGATGCACACCCAGCTCCCGCTGCCCGCGGTGGCGTGGACCGCGACCCTGGCCATAGCCGGCACGCTGCCGCGCTCCCGCGGTCGCCGTTTGATCGCGCCGCGAGGGATCGCGATTGCCTGGGCGTGCGCGGCGGCGGCTGCCATGGCCGTGGCGCTCGGAGTACTGCCGGACCAGCCGGCGACGGCCGCGCAGATCGCAGCAGCGGCGGAGAGCACACTGGCTCATGGTGGGCGCTCTGCTGCCTCGCTCGCCGACGCCGAGGCGTTGGCGTGGCGGGCGTGCGCGCAGCGCCCACGGTGGGCGGGCGGCTGGTCGCTGCTCGGCGCACTGCGCCTCGAGCGCGCCGTGCAGCGCGGCGACGCGCCGCTCGCCGCGGCCGCGGCGGATGCCTTTGCCACGGCACGCCGGGCGAACCCGGTCGACGTCTGGGCGGCGCTCGGCGAGGGACGGGCGCGGCGAATCCTCGGCGACAGGGCTGCCGCGGAGAGCGCGCTGGAAGCAGCGGTTCGGCTCGAGCCGAACTGCGCACCCGCGTGGGTCGAGCTGGCCTTGCTGCATCTCGACGGCGGTACGGTGACGGCGGCACGGCGGGCGCTCGGCCGCGCCGAGGCGGCGCTGGCGTTCTCGCGCGGGAGGGTGCCGGTGAGCGATTACGAGCGCGCGATGATGAGCGTCGATCACGTGACTCTCTCGCGGCTGCGCCTGCGCTGCGGGATGGTGCGATGAGGCGCCCTCTGGCGGCTGCACTGGCCACGCTGCCCGGCTGCCTGGTGGTCGCCGCCGCGTTGGCCGGCTGGTGCCCGACCGCCCGCGACGTTCCGACGTACTTCGTGCCGCTGCGCGAACGCACCGCCGAGGTGCTGCGACAGGCGCGGTCGCCGTTCTGGAACGCCGACGCCGGCTGCGGCGAGCCGTACTTCGCCAATCCGCAGACCGGGCTGCTCTACCCCCCGGCCTGGCTGGCCGCACTGCTCCCCGGGCGGCAGGCGGTCGGCGTCGAGATCGGCCTCCACCTGGCGCTGCTCGGCGCGGGCTGCGCCCTGCTGGCCGGACGCCTCGGAGCGACCCCATGGCTGTCGCTGGCGGCTGGCTGGGGGGTAGTGCTGTCGGGACCGGTCGTGACGTCCGCCGGCGTCCTCAACAACCTCGAGACGCTGGCATGGGTGCCGTTCATGCTGTGGGCTGCGCTGGCCGGTGCGACCGGCCCCTTGGCGCTGTCTCTCGCCGCCGCATACCTCGCGGGCGAGCCGCAACTGGCGGCGCTCGGCGCGTTGATGGCGTTCACCCTCGCGCCGCGCCGCCGCACGGCACTCGGGCTGCTGCTGGGTGTCGGTCTGGTTGCCGTGCAGCTCGTGCCGTTCGTAGCCTGGGCCGCCGGCGGCGACCGCGGCGCCGGCAGCGAGGTCGCAGAAGTGGTCGCCGGCGCGGTGCTGCCGCGTGAGCTGCCTGCGCTGCTGGCGCCGGCGGCGCCGCTGCCGCTGCGACCGGATCGTTTCGTCGGCGCTCTCGCGATCCCAGCCTGGGGGGTGTTTCTCGCCCTCTGGGCGCTGCTCGAACGCGGCGCCGCGGGACGTCGGCTGGCAGTCTGGGGATGGGCGCTCACCGCCGCCAGCGTGCTCGCGGGGATCGGATGGGGCGCCGACGCGTGGGCGTTGCTCACCCTCGGTCTGCTGCGCTACCCGGGACGGCTGCTTTTCCTGGCGGTCGTGGCCATGGTGCCGGCGGGAGCGGCTCTGGCGGCGAAGGGCAAAGGGCCTCTCTGGCTCGGGATGACGGCCGGCGGAGTCGTTGTCGGGGTGGGGTTGCTCGCGGGTGCGCCGTGGCCGGCAGTGCTGGCACAGGCGGCCACCGCGGCGGTCGCCCTGGTGGGTGGCGCCGGCGCCGGCATCGCCGCGGTCGCAGGCGCCGCAGCGCTCGCGGTTCACGACGTGCCGGTGCTGCGCTTCGCGAGGAACCTGACCAATCCGGTGCCGGCCTGCCTGATCGCGCAGCGGACGCCGGGGCGCGTCTACTCGGTGCAGCCGTCGTGGGATCAGATCGCCGCGGTGGCGCAGGGCGGCGAGCAGCGGATGTTCGACCTCGGCTGGGGATACACGGCGCTGCTCGACGGGCGGGCGATGACCAGGACGTTCGCACCGATGCGCTCGCGCGCGCTGGCGAAGCACCTCGCCGAGGCCGACCGCGGTTCGGCCGGGCGCTGGTGGCTCGACACGCTGGCGGCGAGCCGGATCATTGCGCAGCATCCGCTGGCCGGGTTCCCCGAGGTGTGCCGCGACGGACCGGTGCATGTCATCGCCAACCTGGACGCCTGGCCCGAGGTGCTCGTGGCCAGCCGCGTGCCACAACCGGGCGAGCGGCTGCCGCAGTACGGCTCCGTGCTCGCCCGCGCGGGCACCGGCGACGATCGGCTATGGCGGGTCGAGGTCGGCCGAGGCGGCGGGGTACTGGTCTGGCTGTCGACGCCGGACCCCGGTTGGAGCTTCACCGTCGATGGCGCGCCGGCGGCTGCGCGGCGCGGCGCGGGGATCGTCCAGGCCATCGCCGTGGCGGCCGGCGATCACCGCGTCGCCGCCCGGTACCGCCCGCCGGGGCTGGCTGTCGCCACCGTGCTCTCGCTGATCTCGTTGCTCGCGCTGCTGGGGGTGGCATGGCGGTCTTCGTAACGGTCCTCTTCTTCCTTTCGGGGTTGGTGGCGCTCGCCTACGAGGTGGTGTGGGTACGGTCGCTCGGTCTGGTGGTGGGCGCCTCGCTGTGGGCGACGGTGGCCGTCGTCGCGGCGTACATGGGCGGGATGGCGCTGGGCAGCGCCCTGGTCGCCCGTTTCGCGCACCGCATCCGCGCGCACCTGCGTCTCTACGGCCTCGCCGAGGGACTCGCGGCAGTGACTGCGCTCGCCACGGCGCCGGCGATCGGCGTGCTGACCCGGGTTGGCGCCCATCTCGGTGCAGCGCCGCTCTCCGGGTGGGGGCTGCCGCTCGCCGGTCGCTTCCTGCTTTGCTGGGGGTTTCTCGCCGTTCCCACGGTGGCGATGGGAGCGACGCTGGCGCTGCTCGTCGAGCGTATCGGGAAGAGCGCGGCGCTGTCGCGGCGCGTCAGCCGACTGTACGCCGCAAACACGTTCGGGGCAGTCGCGGGCGTCGTCCTAGCGGGGTTCTTCGGGCTGCCGCAACTGGGCGAGCGGGGAACGCTGACGGTGGCCGCGCTGCTTGGGCTGCTCGTGGCGGCGGCGGCGTGGCTCGCCGAGGGATTCGTGCCCCGGCCGCCCGTGGCGCCGGTCGAGACGGTCGTCGCCGGCACGGCGCGCGGCTGGCTGCTCTACCCGGCGCTGTTCGGATTCGTCGCGCTGGCGTGCGAGCTGGTGTGGACGCGGATCCTCCTCCTCCATCTCGGATCGCGGGTGTACGCCTTCGCCATCATCCTCGCCGTGTACCTCGCCGGAATAGCTGTCGGCGCCGCTTTGGTCCGCTGGTTGCGCGCGGAAGCGGGCAACGCCCTCGCCGTCACCCAGGGTCTGCTCGGGATCGTTCTCGCGCTCCAGGTGCCGGCGTTCGCCCACTTCGGCGACGTGCTGGCGTGGCTGGCCGTGAACCTCAAACCGGTGGGCTTTACGGGGCTCCAGGCCAGTCTGGCTCTCGGAGTCGCCCTCGTCCTGCTGCCGCCGACGCTGCTGTTCGGGGCCAGCTTTCCCCTCGCGGTGGCCGCGTTTCCCGGCCGTGGCGGCCACGCGGCGCGCACGGGTTCAGTCGGCGCCGCCAACACTCTCGGCGGCATCGCCGGCGCGATCACGGGACCGCTGGTGCTGGTGCCGCTGGTCGGCAGCCAGAACGCGCTGCTCCTGCTCGGCGCGGCCGGCGCCGCCGCCGGAATGGCGCTCGCCCGCGACCGCGCGGCCCGCTGGCTCGCCGGCGCCGCGGCAGTCGCCGTGCTGGCGACGGCCGTGCTGGTTCCCGGCGGTGCGGTGCTGCGGGGGGCGGCGGTGGTAGGGGAAGGCTCGCTCGAGACCGTACGCGAGAGCGCCTCGGCAACGGTGGTGGTGCGCCGCATCGAGGATGCCCGCGGCATCTGGCGGTCACTCGAGCTCAACGGTGTCAACGTGGCCGGGACCTCGCCTGAGCTGCGCGCGATTCAGCGCCTGCAAGGCCACCTTCCCCTCCTGCTCGACGCCGACCCGCGCCGCGTGCTGCACATCGGCTTCGGCTCCGGCGGCACGGCCTGGGCGGTGGCGCAGCACCCGGTGTCGCGGATCGTCATCGCGGAGATCTCTCCCGAGGTGCTCCAGGTGTCGAGCAGCGTCTTCGGCGAGGTCAACCACGGCGTGCTCGCCGACCCGCGCGTCAGCGTCGTCCTCAACGACGGCCGCAACGCCTTGCTCGCGCTCGACGAGCGCTTCGACGCCATTCTCTCGGATTCGATCCACCCGGTCTACGCCGGCAATTCGACGCTATATACCCGCGAGTACTTCGAGCTGTGCCGGCGCCGACTGTCCCCCGGCGGCGTCGTGTCGATGTGGCTGCCCATGTACTCGCTGTCTTCCGACTCGTACCTCGGCATCGTGCGCGCCTTCGCCGACGTCTTCCCGACCACCGCGATCTGGTACGACCCGCTGGTGCTCAACGAGTTCACGGTGGTGACGGGGACCACCAGACCGGGGCGGCTGGTCGTGCGCTGGGACAGCATCAACGACCCGGCGCTGCGTGCGACGCTTGCCGAGGCCGGCATTCGGACCCCGGCCGACCTGGCCGCGATGCTGCTGCTGGGTCCCCGCGAGGTGGCGTCGCTGGCCGGCGAGGTGCCGCCCCACATCGACGATCTCCCCGAGGTCGAGTACCGGTCGGGCCGGTTGCTCGACCGCGAGGCGTCGTGGGCCGACAACTTCCTCGAGCTCTACGCGTCGCGCGCTCGCGTCAACCCGTTCGCGGCGTTTCCCGGCGACTGGGGCGCGGTGCTGGCGGCGCGCGATGCCGTCCTGCGCGCCCAGCTCCGTCAGCTCAAGTCCCGCATCGCGGCGCGATAGACCTCGACTAGGCCGCGGGCCGTCCTCTCCCAGGTCAGCTCGCCGGCCCTCGCCAGGCCGGCGCTGATCAGCGCTCGACGGTGCTCGCCGTCCGCGAGCAGCCGCAGCGCGGCGTCGCGCCACGCCGCGGCGTCGTCGGGCGACAGCAGCACCGCGGCGCCGGCGCACACCTCGGGGAGAGCGCCGGCGGCGGCGGCGATGACCGGGCAGCCACATGCCATCGCCTCGACGGCGGGCAGCCCGAACCCCTCGTTGCGCGACGGCAGCAGGACGGCGACAGCCGCACGGTACAGCTCGGCAAGCTCGCCGTCGGAGCGGGCGACGGTGAAGCGAACGCGGCCGCCGGCAATCGCCGCGGCGAGCGGCCCGGAGGACGGCGGCGCCGGTCCGGCGACCACGAGCGGCGGCAGGCGGTCGCTGCCCGGCAGCCCGAGCATTGTCGCCAGCAACGCGACGTTCTTGTGGGGATCGAGCCCGCCGACGAACAGCAGATGAGCGGGCACGCCGGGTCGCGGCGCCGGTGCGAACGGCGCGCCGGCGCCGAGATGGACGACGTGAATGCGAGAGTCGGCCACGCCGGCGAGCGCCGCCAGCTCGGCGCCGGCGTGCGCCGAGATCGCGTGCACGGCAGTGGCGCGGCGCAACGATCGCAGCGCCATCACCATGCGCCGCCGCGGCCACCACTGCGGCGGCGAAAGAAAGCGCAGCGGCGTCGCGTCGTAGCCGGTGGCGACCACCGGGAGACCCAGTCCGGGCGGCACGCCCCACGCCGGGATGTGGAGCACGTCGACGCGATGGCGCCGCAGCGTCCAGCGCCACGCCGGCGCGTCGAGGAGGAAAGCGGCGCGGCGGGGTCGGCGCAGCTCCACCACGGCGGCCGCGAGCGGGTACCATGGTGGCGGGACCGCGCTGCCGTGGGGAACGAACAGCACCACCTTGCCGGGGAGGACCCGAAGCAGGGCGTCCGCGAGGCAGCGGGCGACCCGCCCGAACCCCCGCAGGGGATCGAGAAAGGCGGCACGGGCATCGAAACCGACAAGCACCGCTGCGATGATGCCACAGGCACACCAAGACGGGACGTCGATGCGGCGGTGCGCGTCGGCATCGACGGCAAGTGCCTGCAGCCGCCGCGCGCCGGCGTGGCGCGCTACCTCGAGGGATTGCTGCAGGGCCTGAGCGAGCTGGGAGCGAGCGGCCTGGATATCGAGGTGCTGCAGCCGGAGCGGCCGCGCCGCACTCTGCCCTGGGTGCTGTGGGATCTGCAGCGTGCGACGGGCCGCGGCTTCGAGCTCTTCCACTTTGCGTTCTACTACCCACCGCTGCGCCCGCGCTGTCCGTACACGGTGGCGATCCACGACGTGCTCGTCCTCGAGCACCCGGAGTGGTTTCCGCGTGCGTGGGCCAACCCGATCCGCCGACTGCTGCCGCGCGGCGCGCGCCGAGCCGCGGCGGTGATCGCCTCGGGCAACGCCGCTGCCGAGACTATCGCGGCCCGGTGCGGCGTTGCCCGCGAGCGCATTCGTGTCATCCCCTACGGTCTCGACCCCGCGCGTTTCGCGCCGCCCGACACGGCGAGGGTCGCCGAGAGCGTCGCGCGACTCGGACTGAGACAGCCGTTCCTCCTCCAGGTGGGGTCGCTCGAACCGCGCCGCGGCATCGATCTCGCCGTGGCCGCGACGGCGGCGCTGCGCAGCGAAGGCCGCCAGGTCGATCTCGTGGTGGTGGGCGAGCAGCGCGCCCGGGTCGTCGCGCTCGCAGCGCCGCCTCCCTGGGTGCGCCTGATCGGTCGCGTCGACGATGCCGACCTGCCGGCGCTCTACGCCGGGGCGGCCGCCGTGCTTGCGCCGTCGCGCGGTGAGGGGTTCGACCTGCCTGTGCTCGAGGCGCTCGGGAGCGGCGCGGTGGTGGTCGCGTCGGACATCGACGTCCACCTCGAGCACTTCGCCGGGGCGGTGGAG
>Ga0315286_10004570_pt1 | contig 13277 bp, 6 predicted proteins | sample YL17G10_0_MG_FD_205038 | JGI IMG/M metagenome (GOLD analysis project Ga0315286, IMG submission 205038) | Sediment microbial communities from Yellowstone Lake, YNP, Wyoming, USA - YL17G10_0 | ecosystem: Environmental > Aquatic > Freshwater > Lake > Sediment | place: USA: Wyoming | collected... | reverse complement strand
CAGGAAGTTCTGGAACGCCGTCCTGGTCGGGTTGGTCGAGGCCCCAAACGAGAAGCTGCCCTGCGTGTTGCTGGCTGCATTCTCGTTCTTCTGCTCGAAGGTCATCAGGAAACCGGCCTTGAACTGATGATTGCCTCGCTGCAGCGAGAAATTGTCGGTGACGGAGTGATTGATGTACTGGATGTGGTAGAGCTGAATCGAGTTGAACGAGGACAGGCCGCTGACCGCGATGCCGGGGATTCGATTTGACGGGTTTCCCGGGAACAACTCCGGGATGTTGATCCCGTAGTCGCTGCGCATGCCCTTCGTGCCTTCCGGGTTCACCGTGCTGATCACGTTCCCCGACTTCTGGTACGTGAACTCGTTGAGGGCGTGGCCACCGAAGAGCGTCTTCAGCCCCAGCGAAAGAACCTGTCCCGGAACGCTCGTATCGGTGGTGGCCACGTTCGGCACTGCGATGCCATTGAACAGACCGCCGATCTGCCGCGACTTCGAGAGGTCGTGGGTGTAGCGTCCCGTCACGCGCCAGCGCGACGACACGTCGTAGTCCATCCGGATCACTTCCTGCCGCGTGTCCTGGATGCTGGGCGCCGACACCAGGTACTGGTTCTTGCCGGGCACGTTGGGCGCCGGCCAGGCGGCCATCAACTTGACGGCGTTGGCGTCACGCAGGCTGGGATCAACGTAGTTCGTGCTGGTCGTATCGGTGAGCCACGTTGGGTCGGGCACAGTGGCAGTAAGCGATGACGGTGCGCGAGTGATCTTCCGCCATTCCTGAGACCAGAAGAAGAACAGCTTGTCCGACATCTTCGGCACGGGCCCGCCAAACGTGTAGCCGAAGTTCTTGTAGTCGAGCTTGGGCGGGTGGCCAGCCACTGTGGGGTCCGTGCTCTGGTTCCGGATCCACGAGTTGGCGTTGAGCTTGTCGCTGCGGACGAAGTCGTACGCGGTGCCAGAGTACTTCTTTGATCCGGACTTGGTGACGACGTTGACGATGCCGCCGCCGCTGCGAGGCCACTCGGCCGCGTAACTGCTCGAGATGATCTTGAACTCACTGATCGACTCGAGCGTCGGCATCACCAGCAGCGTGATGTTGGACCCGACGTCGACGTTGGAAACGCCGTCAACCAGCCAGTTGACCGCGTTGCGCCGCCCGCCGTTGACCGAGATGCTGATGATCTGCGTCTGATCGAGGGCCACCTCGTCAGGAAGATCGCTCGAGACGCCTGGAGCCAGCGTCGCCAACTGCACGAACGCGCGGTTGTTGATGGGCAACTCCTGGACCTGCTTGGAGTCGACCAGGTTCTGCACGGCCGGCGTTGGCTGGACCGACGTCCTGGACGCCGTGACCTCGACGACCTCGGTCACGCCGCCCACCCTGAGCTTGCCGTTGACGTCGAGGCGGTCGTTGACGCTGAGCTGGACGCTCTTGATGACGAGTGTCTGGAAGCCGGCCAGCGAGAACGTCACGTCGTAGACACCCGGGGGCAGGAGCGTGGCCGCGTAGGCTCCTGTGCCTGAGGAGACAGATTCATAGGTCCGACCGGTGGCCACGTGCTTGAGGACAATCGACACGCCGGGCAGCACGGCGCCGGTGTCGTCAGTGACGTGTCCGACAATCGTGGCAGTCGTCTCCTGCGCGTTGGCAGGCGCTATCAGCGCAAGCATCACCGCAACTACGGCAATACCGCGCACAAGGCAGATTCGCATAAGTCACACCTCCTACAGAACGATGGCCCAATCTACACCCATTTGGTCGAACATGCACATGGCTTGCGGGCAAGGGGGCCCGCCCCTACAGTTGACCCACCGCGATCGGCAGTTCCGCAGGGGCACATTCGTTGGCACGGTCCCGTAGAGGCGCATTCGTTGCGCCCCAGCGGCGGTCTGGTGAGAGCGAAGAGGCAAGCTCCCGTGGTGGCCCAACGTCGTCGTCAAATCATCCGCCGGCGTCTGACCCACTTGTAGACTTCCTCTGCCCAGAACGGAAGTGTCGCGACCGCCAGACTGACACCCAGTTCTTCGGCCGTGAGCGCCCTCGTCTTGAGCAGATCCTGCCAGAAGGGCACGTAGGTCACCATCAATTGCAGCAGGAAGGTGAAGACCACTGTCAGGGCGAGCGGTGTGTTGGTCAGCGCGCCAATCCGGAAGAACGAATCGCGGCTCGATCGCACGGCCAGCACGTACGTCAGTTGGGACAACGTCAGCGTGGTAAACACCATCGTCTGCCACCCGGCGTCGCCGATCGTGAAGAAGTAGTAGCCCATGCCAAGCGGCGCGAGGCCCACGACCAGCCCACCCCACAGGATCTGCCACAGCAATCCGCGTCCCAGGATGTTCTCGGTGGGCGAGACCGGCCGACGGTGCATCGTGTGGGGTTCGGCCGGTTCGACGCTCAACGCGAGAGCGGGCAGGCCGTCGGTGACGAGGTTGATCCAGAGGATCTGCAGCGGCAGGAGGGGCAGCGGCAGGCCCAGCACCGGCGCCAGAAGCATCACCCAGAGTTCCCCGGTGTTGCTGGTCAGCAGGTACTTGATGAACTTGCGGATGTTGTCGTAGATGACCCGGCCTTCTTCGACCGCCGAGACGATGGTGGCAAAGTTGTCGTCGCTCAACACCATGTCGGCCGCTTCCTTCGACACCTCCGTGCCTGTGATGCCCATTGCCACGCCTATGTCGGCTCGCCGGAGGGCCGGCGCGTCGTTGACGCCGTCGCCCGTCATGGCCACCACCTGTCCCTGCGCCTGCAGCGCCTGGACAATCCGTAACTTGTGCTCCGGTGAGACGCGGGCGAACACCGACGTCTCGCCGACCATCATCTGAAGTTCGTCGTCGCTCAGGCGCGCCAGGTCCTGTCCCGTGACGACCGTCGCGTCCTTGCCGTCGATGCCAAGCTGTGCCGCGATGTACCTGGCCGTCAGTGGATGATCGCCGGTGATCATCACGGGCCTGATGCCGGCACGCCGGCAGGTGGCGACCGCGTCTTTGACCTCCGGCCGCGCGGGATCGTTCATGCCGACGACCCCGACGAAGACGAGATCCCGCTCCAGGCTCGACGGATCGTCACGTGTCGGCTCCGTCAGGATGCGGAACGCGACACCGAGCACGCGCATGCCATCGTGCGCCAGCGTGTCGTGTCCGTGCATCACGCGGGTCCGCCAGCCGTCATCAATCGGCCGGATCTCGCCGTCGACCCAGATCGACGAAGCCACCTGCAGCAGCGGCTCGACCGCGCCTTTCGTAAACGCGATCCAGCGATGAGGTGCCAGCACGGGGCCGCAGGCCCAGAGCGGCCTGAGGCCAGGCGCCGCGCCGATCGGCGTGGCCGGCATCTCGTGGATTGTCGTCATCCGCTTGCGGTCGGAGCTGAACGGCGCCTCGGCGACGCGGGGAAACGCCAGGTCGAGGGTTGGTTTGCCCAGGCGAAAACGGGCGGCCGCCACGACCAGCGCACCTTCTGTGGGATCGCCAATTGTGTGGAAGTGCGCGGGCTGATCGTCTTGCGGCACCAGCACCGCGTCGTTGCAGAGGGCTGCGCCCGTCAACAGCAATGTCAGCGCGCTGTCATCGTCGGGAACGGTTGCGTGACCGGGTTCGAGATCGCCCGCCGGTGCCGCGCCGTGGAGGGTTTCGGCGACATCGAGTCGCCGCCCCGCGACGTCGAGCACAGAGACGGTCATCCGATTCTCGGTCAGCGTACCGGTCTTGTCTGAGCAGATCACCGTGACGGAGCCGAGCGTCTCGACCGCGAGCAGCTTGCGGATGACCACCTTGCGCTTCAGCATCCGCTGCGCCCCGAGCGCCAGCGCGATCGTCACGACGGCCGGGAGCCCTTCGGGCACGGCCGCCACGGCCATGCTCACAGCCGTCAGGAACATGAGCTTCAGGGGTTCGCCGCGAAGCAGGCCACTCGCGAAGATGATGCCGACCAGCACGACGGCAAGCCCGGCCAGCACACGGCCGAGCTGGTCGAGCCGCTTCTGGAGCGGCGTTGGCTCGCGATCGACCGACTGAATCAGATCGGCGATGCGTCCGAGCTCGGTCTGCATGCCGGTCGCGGCGACGACCACGACCCCGCGGCCATAGGCGACGCTGGTGCCCATGTAGACCATGTTGCGGCGATCGCCGATGGGCAGATCCTGATCGGCCAGCGCGTGATGAGACTTCTCAACGGGCTCGCTTTCGCCGGTGAGGGCTGCTTCCTGCACGCGCAGGTTCGCGCTTTCGAGCACCCTGCAGTCGGCCGGCACCAGGTCGCCCGCATCGAGCAGCACGACATCACCGGGCACCAGACCGCGGGAGGGAACTTCCTGCACGCGGCCATTCCGGCGTACCTTGACGATGGGCACGGCCATGCGTTTGAGGATGGCCATGGCGCGTTCGGCGCGGTGCTCGTGGAACAGGCCGAGCACGCTATTCAGGACGACGATGATGAAGATCGCGATGGCGTCCTTGAAGTCGCCAAGCGCGGCCGAGGCGATCGCGGCCGCGATCAAGAGCAGCACCATCGTGCCGGACAGTTGTTCCCACAACATCCGCCACATGCTCTTGTGATCGCGCTCGGCCAGCTCGTTGGGGCCGTGCTCGTCGATCAGGCGCGCCACCTCATCGGACGACAGCCCCGCCTCGGCGGTGACGTGGAGTGCGGTCAGCACGTCGTGGGTCGAAAGCGTGTGCCAGGACGGGGCTGAAGAGCTCTCGGAACGGGTCGGCGGGATCGTCGAGCGTCTGGTCATGTCGCAACCGACATTGTCCTCTCCGCTGGCTCGCCGAGGCAAGGGAAGGACTGCGGGCGAGGCTGTCGCACTTCCGTTTCGCCTCCGCCGGCGCGATAATGAGTACGTCACGCGGCTCCCGTCCCCCGGTTCCCGGGAGGTGTCCATGCTCGCCATCAAGACCATTCTGGTTCCCACCGATTTCAGCGAAGCCTCCGAAACAGCCCTGAAGTACGCCAAGGCGCTGGCCGAGGCGTTCGGGTCGTCACTGCATCTCGTGCACGTTGTAGAAGACCTGCTGGCGCATGCATGGGCCGCGGAAGTCTACGTGGCGTCGATGCCGAGCCTGCGCGAGGAGATCGAGAAAGAGGCCACTGCGCGGATCGGCGCCATGGTGACCGACCAAGAGTGTGAACGCCTGCGCGTCACGACCGCGATCGTTGCGGGCAATCCGTTCCTCGAAATCATCCGCTACGCCCGCGCCCACGACGTCGATCTGATCGTGATCGGGTCGCATGGCCGTGGTCCGATCGCCCACATGCTGCTTGGCAGCGTGGCCGAGAAGGTCGTGCGCAAGTCGCCGTGTCCGGTGTTGACCGTGCGACCTGCGCAACACGAATTCGTCATGCCGTAGGGGCCGACCCCTGTGTCGGCCCGAGTCGCGCGACGGACGAGCGGACACGGGGGTCCGCCCCTACTTGGCCTTTCTTGCTTCGTCTTTCGTCACCGGCGCCTTCGTGCTTCGACTCGCGACTACGATCGCTTTCTCTGGCAATGCGACCTGGGCAGAGCGCTCGTTCAGCACGAAGTCCTGAGGGAACGCGTTCGTCACCGCACGGGTGAATCGAAGGACTTCGGAAGGCTGATCAGATTCGCCAGAAGCTGATACGCCCCTTCGACGTCGGCCGGCACCTGGCGCCAGAGGCCCAGGCCGACGTAGAGCCACCGGCCCTTGCCGGTTCGCGCTTCGACCAGTGATCCGAGCTTCACGCCGGGATTGTCGGGGAACGGATCCTCCATCTGCAGGAGGTCCACGTATTTCGCATCCTTCTCGCCCAGGAAGTACAGACCCCGCTCCTGCACCCAGCCCCGCCACGTGCTCTCGCCGATCGTGTTCGGGAAGGTGAACACCGGGTGGTCGGGCACGAGCACCTTCACAGGGGCGTTCTCGTCGGTGACGCGGCCCGAGCCGACGCGGGCAGGGTAGGGGCCGTACTGCGCCTGATTGAACTCCATCTTGTTGTACTGCACGATGACCGTCCCGCCGCGTTCTGCGAAGTCGAGCAGGCGACGGTTGTAGGCGCGAAGGTCCTTCCGGCGTTCGTAGGCACGGACGCCCGTCATGATGACGTCGTACCGGCTGAGATCGCCCCATGCAAGATCGCCCGGTTCGATGATGTCCACTTTGGCCCCGAGCTGCTCCAACGCGGTCGGCACCTGGTCGCCGGCACCCACGATGAAGCCGATCCGGACGTTGGGTGCGACCTTGACGTTCATGACCTTGAGTGATGTGACGGCGGGCTTGATCGCCTGGCGGCGCTCGATGTGCGGATAGTCAATCTCCTGATAGCCGCTGCTGAATCGATCGGTGCCGGTGGCCGCCGACGTAACCACGGCCCGCACCTTGTAGTCGCCGAGCTTGACCGTCGCCGGCACCGTCACGGCAAATCGCACGGTGAGCGATTCGTCTTCGGCCACGAAGTTGAGCGGCGCCTGTGCCGGAGCGACCTGCCAGCTCTGCGGAACCTCGATCGTGACAGTGGCCTGTGCCGCCCCCTTGGTGCCATTGGTCACCGAGACGTGGATCTCGCGCGTCACCGGCTTGGCGGCCGCGCCTAAGGCTGCGGGAACGACGGCCGTCGTCGGCGTCATCCTGGCCGAGAACGCGGGCACGACGTTGAGTTCAATTCGCTTCTCGCCGACGAAGATGTCTTTGGCGTAGCGGTACTGAACCGGCAATTCTCTGGTGATCTCGGCGCCGCCAAGCTTCAGCCGGAACACGGCGCGGAACGGGGTCGGCCGGAACGGCGCCCCAAACGGCACATCGGGTTCGTAGATGTCCAGCGCGGACTTCTGGGGCGTCGTGTTCCAGTACTGGTCGGTCCAGTACGGCGTCGTCAGCCTCGCACTCTTTGGAATCTGGACATCAGCGGTACAGGCAAAGGTCGTGTCCTTCTTGACGGGGCCGGGAGTGCACGCCGCACGGCCGTCAAACCCGGTGACGGCCACGTCGCTCACCGCGATCTCGGAGGCGCCTCGATTGGCCACGAGCAGCGAGACTTTGACCATCTGCCCGCCGATCACCAGACCATCATCGGCGAGCGCCTCGAAACTGATGGCGTAGGCCGCCAGTGCAGCGTTCTGGTAGTCCTGTTCCTTGATCGACAGGCGCGCGTCGATTTCGTACCGTGCCGTGTCGTTGAGTCCCATCGACCCCAGTTGTGCCCGCACCGCCCGCACGGCCGAGAGGCCCGCCACGATGGGGGCCGCCGTCGCCGCGTCATTGCCGCCATCAAACGCAGCTCGGGCGATCCGGGCCTGATCGGCGATGGCTGCGAGTCCAGCCTTCAGCGCGTCGGGCGGGTTCGATCCGGCGTACTGCGCCAAACCTGCGATCGTCGTATCAATGCCGTCGAAGAGCGACGTTTCGTCCTTGTCGGTCTGTCCCGGAATTGTCGAGTCCACCAACGTATATCGGCCCGGCCCGGCGCCGCGGCCGCCGCCGGCACCGCCGGGAAGCGGAGACATCTGTCCCATGCCCTGGCACTTGTGGTTGCTGCGGGCATCGGCTCCGATCTCGCTGTACGTACGGCCGAGCAGCGGGTCGAAGACGCCCGGGTTGACGGTTGCGACTCGCGCAGGGGGCGAGCCGGCGCTTGGCGCCGGGGCGCCCCCGCCGCTGAAGTACAGCTTCTTTGCCTGCCACGGCCGAAGCCCTTGCGCGATCTGTTCGGGGAACTGCGCCGGATCGGCCGCCGCGCGGAACGCCTCCCTGGTCAACACTGCCGTGGCTTCGTGCGCGCGATCGCCGCCCCGCCCCTGGATGTTCATCGTCAGCACCACGTCTGGACGCAGCGTCCGAATCAGACGCACGAAGTCGGCGACGACCTCGCGCCGTCCCCACTTCGCGTAGATCTCGTCCGGGCTGAACGAATAGCCGTAGTCAATCGCCCGCGTAAACCATTGTTCGGCGCCATCGAGACGGTGCGCCGCCAGCAGTTCCGCCGTGCGGAGGACCGCCATGTCCTGGAACAGTTCCGGTCCGATCTCGTTCTGCCCTCCCGCGCCACGCGTGGTCTGCACAATGATCGAGCGCAGGCCCATGCCCCGCGTGAACATCGCGTGCAGCGGGTTGTGCTCGTCATCCGGGTGCGCCGCTGTCTGCAGGAACGTGCCCGACACCCCGAGGCGCCGGATCGCGAGGCCCAGCGCCACGTGGCCGCTGTCGGGGTTGACGATCGAGAGTTGCCGGTTCTGCGTGTAAACGCTCGCGTCGCGCGCGGTGAGGCCGGCGAAGGCGAGGGCAACAGTGGCGACGGCGAGAATCAGAAGACGTTTCATGGTTGAACTCGACTATAAGAAGTCGGCCCGTCCGGCGTCAACCATGGCGTCCGACGGATGTCCCATGGCGCACCGGAACACCGAGACGGGACGCCAGTGTAACCCCGGAGCCCAGTGGAGCTTCGCCTCAAACCGCCGAGTGCGGACGGGCCCTTTCTATGTCGTCATTCCGGCGTACGCCGGAATCCAGTCGTGTACCTCTCTGGACCCCGTATGCCACCCCAATGCGGCTGCCGCGTTGGGGACCCCGGCTTGCGCCGGGGTGACGAAAACTCGCTTCAATCGGTGAGATGACGCCGATAGAAGAAGTCTAGTTGAGTTGAGTTGGGTGTAGTGCAGGCCTTCCCTGGCCTGAGCAACGCCGAAGGCAGGCCTGCCAGAGGGGCGCTCCCAAGCAGGGCTCAAGCCCTGCACTACGTACTGCATTGCGCGCGGCGGCGCTGAAGCCCCGCATTACGTACGCCCATGTCGTCAACTCAACAGAGCGCCGGGACTGAAGCCGGGCCTCTGCTAGACTGGGGACGGAGCGCGCAACTGTGACCAACGGCACTGTCCCATCGCGTCCCGACCGGGTGACGCGCAACACGTACGTCGGGGTGTTCGTGGTGGAAGTGCTCGTGCTGGTTGGGATCTGGCTTGTCCAGCGGTACTTCGGCAGCCCATGAGTGCCATCGACTGGGCGGTGGTCGTTGTCTATCTCGTCTGGATCGTCTACGACGGCCTCAAGCGGTCGAAGGCCACCACCGAACTCGAAGGCTACTTCCTCGCCAACCGGACGCTGCCGTGGTGGGCGGTTGGCCTCTCGGTGATGGCGACGCAGTTGTCGGCCATCACGCTGGTCGGGACCACCGGCCGCGGCTACGCCGAAGGCCTCAGCATCGTGCAGCTTTACTTCGGGCTGCCGATCGCGATGGTGATCCTCTCGCTGACCGTGGTGCCCTTCTTCTACCGCGCCAGGGTCTTCACCGCCTACGAGTATCTGGAGCGCCGATTCGACTCGAAGACGCGCACGATGGCGAGCCTGCTCTTTCTCCTGTCGCGCGCGCTCTCCTGCGGCGTGATCATCGCGGCGCCGGCCGTGATCCTGTCGATCGTGCTCGGGTGGAACGTCACGCTCACAGTCCTGGGCATCGGGCTGCCGACGGTGCTCTACACCATGGTCGGAGGCGTCCAGGCGGTCACCTGGACCGACGTGAAGCAGATGGTCGTGATCATTGCCGGCGTGGTGGCCGCGGTGATCGTCGTGCTCGTGCAACTGCCCGATCACCTGTCGGTCGGCGAGGCCCTGCACGTCGCCGGGGCGACGGGCCGCATGCAGGCCATCGATTTCAGCTTTGATCTTCACAAGACGTACACATTCTGGTCGGGAATGATCGGCGGACTGTTCCTGATGCTGTCGTACTTCGGGTGCGACCAGAGCCAGGTGCAGCGGTATCTCACCGCGAAATCCGTGGATGAGGGACGCCAGTCGCTGATGATGAGCGCGTACTTCAAAATCCCATTGCAGTTGCTGATCCCGATGATCGGGGTGCTGATTTTCGTCTTCTACCTGTTCCATCAGCCGCCCGTGCTCTTCAACCACCAGCACGATGCGGCCGTGCGAGCCAGCAGCCGGGCGGCCGAGTATGCGGCGCTCGAAACCGAGTTCGCCGGCGCGTTCAACATCCGGCGAGCGGCGACCGAGGACCTGGTCAGGATCCGGCGTGGTGGCGGTGCGATGAGTGTCGCCGAGGCCGAACGCGCGTTCCAGGAGGCCGACTCGCGGACCTTCGCGATTCGCGGGCGGGCGACGGGGCTGGTGCGAGAAGTGACGGGCGACCAGCAGTTCGGGGACGTCAACTACGTGTTTCCGACGTTTGTGACCGATCACATGCCGATCGGCCTGGTCGGGCTCATCATTGCCGCCATCTTCGCGGCCGCCATGTCGAGCATCGCCGCCGAGTTGAATTCGCTCTCCACCGCCACGGTCATCGACTTCTACCGGCGCCTGTGGCGCACCAGCGCCACCGACGCGCACTACTTGATGGTGTCGAAACTGGTGACGGGATTCTGGGGAATCGTGGCGTGCGTCGTGGCCATCTTCGCCGCCAACCTCGGGCCGCTCATTGATGTGGTGAACCGGTTCGGTTCATTCTTCTATGGCTCTCTGCTCGGCGTGTTCATGCTCGCGATTGGCACGAAGCGCGCCACCAGCCGCGGCGCGTTCTGGGGCCTGCTCGCCGGCATGGCTGCCGTGGCCACGGTCGCGAGATTCACGACGATTTCCTTCCTCTGGCACAACGTAGTCGGCGCCATCGTCGTGGTGGTGGTCGGGATGCTACTGAGCCTCACCGAGCCGAGCCCCGCGCCACGATCGTGACTTGCAGGCCGGGCCACCAGCGTCAGAATGCAAACTCCCTGGGATTGCGACCGTCTCGCACGACCCCGAGGGATGCCGGGCTGGAGCCCGGCGATCCCAGGCGGGTCACGCTGGCCAACTGTCCGGTCTGTCTCGAGCCTGGGATCGCCACGCTCCAGCGTGGCCAAGTCGGTTGTCGGATTCGTCCATTGTCTGCGCAATGTTGTTTCGTCATCGCCGGCGCGTCGTTGTACAGTAACCGTCACCGTACATGTTCTCCTCCCGGCTCTCCTTCGACCTCACCCCCAACCGTTTGTCGGCGGCACTCGCGCGCCTGCGTCGTGCACACGTCGAGATAGACGACCTGACCGAATCCAATCCCACAGCGGTCGGACTGGCGTACCCGCCCCGGCTGCTCGACGCGCTCGCCACGCCCGCGTCGCTCACCTACCACCCCCAGCCGTTCGGCCGGCCCGCGGCCCGGCAGGCCGTGGTGGACGACTATCGCCGCCGCGGGTTCACCATATCGCGCGATCGGGTCGTGTTGACGGCCAGCACGAGCGAAGCCTATTCGCTGCTGTTCAAACTGCTTTGTGACCCCGAAGACGAGGTGCTGGTGCCGGTGCCGAGCTACCCGCTGTTCGGGTATCTCGCATCGCTCGATGCCGTGCAGGTGCGACCGTACCGCCTCGACTTTCACGGGCGTTGGGCCTACGACGTTGATGCCATCAAGCGGGCCAGCACGCCGCGCACCCGGGCCGTCGTCATCGTGAGTCCCAACAACCCCACCGGATCCTACCTGTCGAGCTACCACCTGGGGCCGCTGGCAGCGCACTGCCGGGCACACGACATCAGTATCATTGGCGACGAGGTGTTTGCGGAGTACGTGCTGGACGTCGAACCGCCACGCGTCTCGTCGGTGCTGGCGCAGCGCGAGGCGCTGACATTCGGCCTCGGGGGATTGTCGAAGTCGCTGGGCCTGCCGCAGTTGAAACTCGGCTGGATGGTCGTCAACGGCCCGGACGCCCTGGTGAAAGCCTCGCTCGAGCGCCTGGAGCTCATCTGCGATACCTACCTGTCGGTCTCAACGCCTGTCCAGGAGGCCCTCCCGACGCTGCTTGTCGAAGGAGCGACGATTCGGTCGCAGATTCGCGACCGGATCACGCGCAACTACCGAAGCGTGATGACGATGGCCGCGGCGTACCCGTCGGTGCGCGTCCTGGCATCAGAGGGCGGCTGGTATGCCGTGATGCAGGTGCCGGCGATGCAGTCCGAAGAATCGCTTGTGCTGCGCATCCTCGAACAGGATCACGCGCTGGTACATCCCGGGTACTTCTTTGATTTCCCGCGGGAGGCCTTCCTCATCGTCAGCCTGCTGCCGCCTCCAGACGTGTTCGACCGCGCGATCGGCAGGGTGCTCGCGCGGGTGGAGGCCAGCGAGTGACGGGTGGCGGAACGCGGACGGGACGCCAGGCCGGACTGCTCGTTCCGCTCTTCTCGTGTCCATCAACACGCAGCTGGGGGATCGGCGAGTTCGCTGATCTTCGGTTCGTGGCCGCCTGGATGCGCAACGCCGGGCTGCGGCTGCTGCAGTTGCTGCCGCTCAACGAAATGGCTCCCGGCCAGAGTTCGCCCTATTCGGCGACGAGCGCGATGGCGCTTGATCCCATCTTTATTACAGTTCCGGCTGTGGCCGATTTCGAAGCGATCGGCGGTGAGCCGGCGCTCGATGCCGCGTCACGCGCCATGCTCGCCGACGCACGCGCCAGCAGAGGCGTCGACTACGACCTGGTGCGGGAGATCAAGCGTGGTGCACTAAGGGCGTCGTTCGAACGGTTTGTTGTGGAGGAGTGGGCACGCGACTCGGCGAGAGCCGCCGATCTCAGGCAATTTGCCGACCAGCAGCGCTGGTGGCTGGACGACTATGCGCTCTTCCGGGCCCTGCACCACGCTGCGGGCGGAAGGGCGTGGCAGGAGTGGCCCGACGGGATTCGCGACCGGGATCCGGAGGCTCTCGTTGGCGCGCGGCGTGAACTCAATCAGGAAGTGTTGTTCCGCCAGTACCTGCAGTGGATCGCGCACGTTCAGTGGCAGGACGCTCGAACGGGAGCGCGAGGCATCAGGGTGTTTGGCGATTTTCCATTCGGCGTCGCCGCCGACAGCGCCGACGTGTGGGCCCACCAGGACCTGTTCTCGTTCGAAGCCACCATGGGCGCACCGCCCGATGCGTTCAGTGACGAGGGACAGAACTGGCGGTTGCCGGTCTATCGATGGGATGTGATGGCCGTGCGGCAGTACGAGTGGTTTACGCGGCGTGCGCGCCGCGTCGCCGATCTGTTCGACGGCTATCGCGTCGATCATGTCGTGGGGCTGTTTCGCACGTGGATGTTCCCGCTCGACGATCGACCGCCCCACTTCATTCCGGCCGACGAAGCCGATCAGATCGTTCAGGGCCGGGCGGTGTTGCAGGCGCTTGTGGCCTGTGGCGCCGACGTGGTGGCCGAAGACCTTGGCACGATCCCGGAGTTCGTGCGCGTGGCGCTTCGCTCGCTCGACATCCCGGGCTGCCGGGTGCTGCGGTGGGAGCGTCGGTGGGACATGCCCGGTCTCCCGTTCAGGAATCCGCGCGACTACCCGGCCTGCTCGCTGGCGACATCAGGCAC
>Ga0315286_10004569_pt1 | contig 13279 bp, 15 predicted proteins | sample YL17G10_0_MG_FD_205038 | JGI IMG/M metagenome (GOLD analysis project Ga0315286, IMG submission 205038) | Sediment microbial communities from Yellowstone Lake, YNP, Wyoming, USA - YL17G10_0 | ecosystem: Environmental > Aquatic > Freshwater > Lake > Sediment | place: USA: Wyoming | collected... | reverse complement strand
GCCTCGGTGGAGGCTGCGCTCGGCGGTGTAAAAAAGCTCTTGCTCGAGGCGCACATCCGCTGCTGCGTGGTGGAACAGATCGAGCAGGGGCGACGCGAGGTGGTCGATGAACTGATGGGCACCATCGGAAAGATGGTTCGCTAAATGAAAGGGAACATGATGATCAATACGACCGAAGAGAAGGCGGCGGGGCACGAAACGAACTCGGAACGGAAGACCCTGATGATCGGCGGGATGTCCTGCGCGACCTGCGCCCTCCGCATCGAAAAGGGGCTCAAGGGCCTGCCCGGGGTGCACCGCGCGAACGTGAATCTGGCCACGGAGAAGGCGACCGTGGACTTTGAACCCGGGGCTCTCAAAGACTCCCAGCTCGAAAAAATCGTCCGCGATCTGGGCTACACCGCATCGGTGGAAAAGCCGCAAGGCGGCGGCACGGCGGAACTACGGTTGACGGGGATGAGCTGCGCTTCCTGCGCGGCCAGAATCGAGAAGACCCTGCGCGGGATGGCAGGGGTGACGGAGGCGTCGGTCAACTTCGCCAGCGAAAAAGCCCGCGTGTCCTTCCTCCCCGGGAAAACGGGCGTGCGCGAGATGGTCCGGGCGGTCGAAGCCATCGGCTACGGGGCGGAGCCCGTCGAAGAGGCCGCTCCGGATCGGGAGAGGGAGCTCAGGGAGCGGGAGGTCAGGAGCCTCAGGGCGAGGGTCATCGCCTCCGCCCTCCTCAGCTTCCCCCTCCTCGCGGCCATGTTCGCCTCCATGCTCAAGATCAACGCTCTGGGCTTTCTGCACCTTCCGCTGGTACAGCTTGCCCTCGCCACGCCCGTGCAGTTCGTGATCGGGTACCGTTTTTACAAGAACGCCTTCCACAGCCTGAGGGCGGGCAGCCCCGGTATGGACGTGCTGGTCGCGCTCGGAACGAGCGCGGCATACTTTTTCAGCCTCTACAACGGGTTTCTGAAGCCGATGACCCATGGGGAGATGCCGCACCTCTACTTTGAAGCGTCGGCCATCATCATCACCCTCGTGCTGCTGGGTAAGATGCTCGAGGCTGTGGCCAAGGGGAGGACCTCGGAAGCGATCAAGAGGCTGATCGGGCTTCAGCCGAAAACAGCAAGGGTCACGCGGGACGGCCGGGAGGTCGACATCCCCATAGCCGAGGTGCAAGTCGGGGATGTGGTGAGCGTGCGCCCCGGTGAGAAGATCCCCGCGGACGGGGAGCTGGTCGAGGGGAGTTCCGCGGTGGATGAGAGCATGATCACGGGGGAAAGCATCCCGGTGGAGAAAAACGCCGGCGACGCGGTGATCGGGGCCACCATCAACAAGCTGGGCGCCTTTCGTTTTCGTGCGACCAAGGTGGGAAAGGACACAGTCCTGTCGCAGATCATCCGCGTGGTGGAGGAGGCGCAGGGGTCCAAGGCCCCCATTCAGCGGCTGGTTGATAAAGTGGCGGGCATATTCATCCCGTCCGTGCTCGGCGTGGCGGCGCTCACCTTTCTGATATGGCTCGTAGTTTTCGGCAACCTGCCTATGGGTCTCATAAGCGCTGTGGCCGTCCTCGTGATCGCCTGCCCCTGCGCGATGGGGCTTGCCACGCCCACCGCCATCATGGTGGGCACCGGCAAGGGGGCGGAGAACGGGATCCTGATCCGGAGCGGGGAGAGCCTTGAGAGGGCGTACAAGCTGCAGGCCATTGTCCTGGACAAGACCGGCACGATCACCCGTGGTAAGCCCGCCCTGACCGAAATCGTGCCCGTGAACGGCATGTCGCGGGGCGAGCTGCTGCGCCTTGCGGGGATCGTGGAGAAGAAATCCGAACACCCGCTGGGGGCGGCGGTGTACGAAGCGGCTAGGGAGGAGCTCGGGGAGCTCGAGGACCCCGACGGCTTCGAGGCTCTGCCCGGAAAAGGGGTGAAAGCTCGGGTTGGGGACCGCACTGTGCTCGTGGGGACCCGGGCGTTCTTGAGGGACGTGGGGATTGCAAGCGACGCCGTCGAGCAGGCGGTGCAGAAGCTGGAAGGGGAAGGCAAAACCGTGATGCTGCTTGCCGTTAGGGACCGGGTGGAAGGGCTGCTCGCGGTGGCCGACCAGATCAAGGAGAGCTCCCGCAGGGCCATCGAGCGGCTGAAAAAAATGGGCCTGGACGTATACATGATAACGGGGGACAACCGCAGGACCGCCCAGGCCATCGCGGCGCAGGTCGGGATCGAGCATGTCATGGCGGAAGTTCTCCCGGAAAAGAAAGCCGAAGCGGTGCGGGAGCTCAAGGCGGCGGGCAAGGTCGTGGCGATGGTGGGGGACGGCATCAACGACGCCCCGGCCCTGGTGACTGCGGACATCGGGATAGCCATGGGGACCGGTACCGACGTCGCCATCGAATCCGCGGACATCACCCTCATGAGCGGCGATTTGATGAGCGTGCCGGCGGCGATCCAACTGTCCCAGAAAACGATGCGAAAGATCAGGCAGAACCTCTTCTGGGCGTTCTTCTACAACACCGTCGGGATCCCCTTCGCCGCCCTGGGCATGCTCAACCCCATAATCGCGGGAGCGGCGATGGCGTTCAGCTCCGTGTCAGTGGTGAGCAACTCGCTGAGCTTGAAGCGATTCAAGGTCAAACCGTGAGGTGAAATCACGGTCAATTCCACAATGGTGAAACGGTGCGTTGAAGGAACCGATATATGACAAGCAGAATCCTGAAGGTAGAAGGGATGAGCTGCAACCACTGCAAAGCGGCGGTGACCCGCGCCGTGAGCGCCCTGAAGGGGGTTTCCTCGGTGGAAGTCAATCTGGCGGAGAAGACAGTCGCCGTGAATTATGACGACGCGCTGCTCCCTCTGGACCGCGTCAAAGATGCCATCCAGGGAGAGGGGTACCGGGTGGTCGCCTGAGGTTGAGCCCTGGATCAGAGTTGACAACCGGTCTGTTTCACCGGAACGGCCTGCGTTATGCAAGCAGTCGAGAGAGAAGAAGGGTCGAGCGGCACCTCGATTGGATTGCTCGATTGGATTGAATGAAAAAAAATGCAAATTTACTTGATTTTTTTATAATTCTTTTATAATTCATAGTATAGTACTAATTCTATTGAACCAATAATAATAATTGGAACCGATCAATCCAAACCCGCACGGAAACGATACGATTAAAATGAGAAGGGAAAATTGTGTTGACAAGACTATAGCAGAACAATAAAATTGCTGAACAATTGCAAAATTAAAGGAGTAATAGTTGTCCACAGTGTTTTACATGCGGCGTGTTCGCGGAGACGGGAAATAATGCATTTTCTTGGAGACAAGGAACTCACCGTCTCGGAAATCCTTCGTTCGATTTCCATAACCAAAACAAATCTACCACCGCCAACAAGAAAATATCTGAAAGTGCAAATCGGGTAAAGTTCGAATTAAAATATCGAGGGATGGACGGTCAATACCATGATAGTGAGAGGGAGAAGATTCAAAGGCGGATACAGGTTCAAACATTTCGAAGGTGAACCCAAGGATACCCTTGTCGAAGCCGGCGTTCCCGAAGAAGTGGTGATACCGTTGAAGCAAGGTTTTGGTTATGAAGTTCCCTCGGTTGTCAAGAAAGGCGACACCGTTAAAGCCGGACAGATTATCGGGATAGATGAAAACTCCGTTTCTACACCTGTGCAGGCGACAATCAATGGGACGGTCAAAGAGTTAAAAAAAATTAAATATATCGATGGAACAACAAACTCGGTTGTCATAAAGTCCGATGGAACGACCGATTGGCAAACTGTCGATCATGAGGGAGAATGGTCCAGGCTTTCAGAGGAAGCGCTCGAGAGGAGACTTTACATGTCCGGGGTGACCTCTCTCGGCAGATCGGGCATCCCTACAAGATACAGAAGCTCAGTTATCGGTCCTGGGGAAGTGGAACATATCGTCGTCCAGGGCCTCAGCACCGACGTCCACAACACCTCTTTTTCAGTTCTTCTCGATGGCGAAGGAGTCGATCGTTTCTTGGAAGGGTTGAAAATATTAAAGCGCGTGATGCCGAAGGCAGCAGTGCACGTCACGTTCGACAAATCTAGAATGAGTCTCGTGAAGCTGATAAATGAAAAGCTGACAGGTCAAGACGGAATCAATATATATCCGCTGGAGCTCAAATACCCTCAAGAGCTCGATGAAGTGATCGTCCCCACCATCCTCAACGCACGGTACCCCTATGGGTATCTCCCCGCTCATATGGGGGTCATAGTACTGAACGTGCAGGCAGTGTTACGGGTTTATGATGCTGTTGCGGGGAACAAACCGATGATTGAACGGGTCATCGCCCTGCGCGGCCCGGGATTTACCGAAAATCAATACGCCACCGTTCGTGTAGGCAGCCCGCTGCAGAGTATGAAGGGCTGGATAAAAGATGAGAGATCCCTCAGATTCGTCGTCGACAACCTGCTCACCGGCTTTTCATGTACCGATTCTTCGCTTCCCATAGGCAGATCGTTCAACAGCATCATTGCAATTCCCGAACAGGTAAGCGGAGGGTTTTTGAGCTTTGCCGCTCCCGGATTCACGAAGGATTCGTACTCACGAACATTCGTTTCTTCATTCGTAGGGTTCAAGAAAAAAGTTAACACGAACATTCACGGCGAGGAGCGGCCCTGCATATTCTGCGGCTACTGCGAGGATGTGTGTCCCGTCGGGATCACACCGCATCTGATCTATCACAATGTCGAACGTAATAAAATCGAAGAAAAACTGGCCATTTACAGGATATTCAACTGCATTGACTGCAACCTCTGCACCTACGTGTGCCCGTCAAAAATACAAATCGCGTCCTATATCAAAGAAGGCAAAAAGAAGCTGAGGGACTCGGGGCTGGACGAATCAACGGTCATATTTCCAAACTTTCATCTCAAAGGTATTCAAAAATCGATCGACACGGACAAGGGTACGGCTAAATGAAGAATCTGGATTTGAAAGGAAGTTACGAAAAGCTGCTTAAACTGAGAGCGATGAAAAATTTCCAGGCCATTACCCACACGCTGGGGGGTATTCTATTCGGCTCGTCGAAGGTTACTCCCGGCGCCCCGCATATTCTCGACTTCCTGGAGATCAAACGGTTCATGTCGGCCGCGGTGATCGCGCTTGTACCGTCAACGGCCGCGGCGATTTATTTTTTTGGGTTGCAGGCGGTCTCCATTATCGTCGTATCCTACGTCGCAGGAGGAATCGTCGAAGTTCTGTTCGCTCTGTCCAGGAAAAAGGAAATCGAAGAAGGTTTCCTCGTCACAGGCCTGATTTTTGCGCTGACCCTTCCCCCGTCGACACCATTGTGGGTCGTGGCGATCGGGGTTATTTTCGGGACGATATTCGGGAAAGAACTTTTTGGAGGTACAGGAAGAAATATTTTCAATCCCGCACTCGTCGGGAGATTATTCATCACCATCAGCTTTCCGCAAATAATGACGATGTCATGGAGCGTTCCGTTCGCCGACGCGGTAACGTCCGCGACACCCCTGGTGGTGTATAAATCCTCCCAAGCCATGCCTCAGGTGTTGGATTCACTTCTTGGACTGACTGCCGGGAGCATGGGTGAAACCTTCAGGATCGGCATAATCCTCGGGGGTTTGTTCCTGATTTTCTCCCGGATCACGAACTGGAGAATTCCGATCATCTATCTCGCGACGGTAGCAGCGTTTTCCTGGGTGGGAAACATCTTCGTCCCTGCCAAAATCGCTCCCCCGGTATTTCAACTTCTTTCGGGGGGGCTTCTTTTCGGAGCCATGTTCATGGCCACGGATCCCGTAACCTCCCCGTACACGAAGGGGGGGAAGGTCGCATTCGGTATCCTGACAGGCGCGTTCACTGTTTTGATCAGAGCGTTCTCGGGTTTCACCGAGGGTGTGATGTTCAGCATCGTCTTGATGAACGGGTTTACCCCTCTCATCGATCACATCGCAATTTCATCGAAATACAAAACGGGAAAAAGATGAAAGAAAAAATCCTCATGGTCGTATTTGTAATTGTAGTCGGCTCCGTGCTGACTGCAGGGCTCATTGTCGTGAGCGCGGTCACAAATCCGGTAATCGAAGCGAACAACCTGAAAGTGATGAAATTGAGCGTGCTCGCGGTCCTCGACATACCCTACACTGAAAGTGATCTCGATACTGTTTTTTCTGACAACGTGAGAGCGGAGACGAAGGACGGAAGAACGGTGTACATTTCCAAAAGCGGCGACGTGGCGTTCACCGTCGCCGGATCTGGATTGTGGGGGCCTGTCGAAGGGGTTATGGGTCTGAAAAGCGACCTCACGACGGTCAAAAAGATATTCATCGTTCACCAGGAGGAGACACCGGGTCTGGGCTCTAGGATAGGTGACGACGATTTCCTGTCCCGGTTCGACGACAAATCGGCCGTTCCGTCCCTGGAGATCGTCGCCGCGGGAAAAGCCGCGACAAATAATCAGATCGACGGAATAACGGGGGCAACGCTAAGTGGAAAGGCGCTAGAAGCCATTCTCAACAACGAAATCAAAAAATACCGGCCACTCTTGGCAGAGGTAAGCGGGAAATGAATCTGAAAAACAGCGAAGCCTACAAGACGTTTATCAACGGAGTTTGGGGTGACCATCCGGTTTTTTCCATGGTTTTGGGTATCTGCTCATCCCTCGCGATATCGAATAAGGTGGAGAACGCGCTAGCAATGGGCGGAGGGGTCACTTTCGTGCTCATCGCGACGGCGGTGTTGATCGCCCCCCTTCGTAAAATGATCCCCATGAGGGTGAGAATGATCACCTTCATGATCATCATCGCCGCTTTCGTCATCATCGTGGACAAATTTCTCAAGGCGTACGTCCCTCCCATAAGCAGGCAGCTTGGGCCGTACGTCGGGCTTATCATCACGAACTGCATCCTCATGGGAAGGGCCGAGGCGTTTTACATTCAGAACGGCACCGGGCTTTCAATCGTCGACGCGGTCGCAAACGGGATTGGATACACCTACGCTCTTGTCATAATGGCTGCCATACGCGAAGTGCTCGGATTCGGAACGTTTTTGGGATTCAGGGTAATGCCTCACTGGTGGACCAACTGGGTCATTATATCGATGGCGCCGGGAGCGTTCTTTCTTTTAAGCGTGCTGATATGGCTTTCGAGAACCATTACAAAAAAGGAACCTCAATAAAAATCGGAGGTACACGCTGTGCTTCATCTGATCCTGCTGTTTTTTGCGGCAATATTCACCCACAACATCGCTCTCACCTACATTCTCGGGATGTGCCCGTTTCTCAGTCTGTCCCGCAACATCAACGTTGCCACGGGAATGGCCGCGGCGGTGACCTTTGTCGTGACACTCACGGCGGCGATCAACTGGCCGATCTACCATCTTGTGCTGGTCCCGACCCACAGCGAGTTGATTTACTACATCGTTTTCATCATCGTCATCGCGGCGTCGGTTCAGCTTTTGGAGATGGTGATGGAGAGGTTCTTCCCGTCTCTCCAATCTTCCTTCGGGATATTTCTCCCCTTGATCACGGTCAATTGCATAGTGCTTGCCGTATCTCTGTTCATGATACTGAGGAATTACACATTTCTCCAGACGATCTTTTTCTCCGTGGGCTCATCACTCGGATGGATGCTCGCAATCGTAATGGTCGCCGCAATCAATGAGAAACTCGAACTCATAGGAGACATCCCCAAGGGCTACAAGGGCACGGCGATTGTCATGGTGATCGCGGGAATCATAGCGCTTTCATTCATCGGATTCGGAGGTATGCTGAAAATACAATGAACCTAATGCCACTCTTTCTAATGAACGGTATTCTCATTTTTATCACCGTTCTTCTTCTCATCGCCGAGAAAATCCTCGTCACCTACGGTGAGTGCACGATACACGTCGCAAAGGACGGCGAGAGGAAAGATTTGAAGGTGCAGGGAGGAAGTTCCCTGCTTTCCTATCTCACCGCCCACGATGTAAAACTGTCCTCCTCGTGCGGCGGCAAAGGGAGCTGCGGGTATTGCAAGGTCAGAGTGTTGGAGGGCGGCGGGCAGATACTTCCCACGGAAGAGGTATTCATGAGCAGGGAAGAAAAGCAGAAAAATATGCGGCTCGCGTGCCAGGTGAAAGTGAAGAACGATGTTGAAATACTCATTCCCGACTTTCTCGAAACAATCATAAATATGGTGAAAAATAAGACTTTTAAAACAAACCGCAAATGGAGAATAAACATTGAATGAGAACATCGAGGCATTGGGAGGGGTCATCGAAAAATATCGAAAGGAGGGAGGAACCCTCATCGGTCTTCTTCAGGATGTTGTTGCAGTATACCGATACCTTCCTGAAGAAATGCTTGAACGACTTTCCGCTGAGCTCGATATCCCTCTTGCTAAGTTTTATACCCTCGCCACATTTTTTAAATCGTTCAGGCTCGAACCGATGGGAGAGCATCATGTCTGCGTTTGTATAGGCACTGCCTGCCACGTAAACGGTGCGCAGAAAATCGTCGATTCAACGGAGCGAGAGCTTGGTATCAATTCCGGCGAAACCACCCAGGATAAAAACTTCACGCTGGAAACCGTAAACTGCCTCGGTGCTTGTGCTCTTGGTCCCCTGGTTGTTGTAAACGGCGAATATCACGGTAAGATGGACCAAAATAAAACGATAAAACTGCTGACGAAACTGCGAAAGGTCGTAGAGAAATAAAATTCACTGACGACGTATAGGTCGAATTATGGTCGGCTCGAATGGGTTGGTGGAAATGAGGCTAAAAGAGATAATTTCTGTTCTTGAGGGTAGCGAAATCTATATCGGGGATTTCGTCGAGCGTCACATATCAATGGTCTGTGCTTCGGATTTGATGAGCGACGTGCTCTCGCCCATTAAAAGAAACACTCTTTTGTTGACTGGACTTGTTAATCCCCAGGTGGTGAGAACCGCAGAATTCACGGATATCGTAGCGGTATGTTTTGTTCGCGGGAAGAAACCTCAGAAAGAAACGGTTGAACTTGCGAAAGAAAAGCAAATCCCCCTCATAGCGACGCGGTACACTATGTTTGAAGCCTGCGGCAAATTATACATGAAGGGGTTGTACGGTTGTGACGGATGTCAATAAAAGGTGAAAAGAGTTTTTCGAAGATACAGGAGCTCGTTTATGGGCTCAAAGTACACAATGTAATGAAAAACCCCGTCATTACCGTGCACCCATGTATTCGCATGAGTGAATTCAGGATGATACTCCACGACAAACACATCTCCGGAACACCTGTTGTGGACAGGGATAAACTAGTTGGTGTCATCAGCATTGAAGACCTGATTAAATGGCTGGTCGAAGGCGGTGAGGATTGTACAATCGAGCACAAGATGTCATCTCATGTAATTACTGTTTACAGTGATGAACCTCTCGTTTCCGCGGTAAGCACTCTCGATGAACATGGGTACGGTCGCCTTCCCGTAATTGACCGGACAACCGGCAACCTGGTAGGCATAGTCACCAAAGGGGTGATCATCGAGGGACTTCTTCGGGAACTTGAAATCGGTTATCGAGAAGAAGAGATTCGCAGATACATGGCCAGCCAGATCTTCGAGGACATCATCGCTGATGAAATCGAGCTGAGATTTCGCTACCACATCCCGGGAAAGGATTTTCGAAAGGGCGGAGAAGCCGCGAGCGCATTGAGAAAAACATTGAAGAGGCTGATGGTCAATCCCGACGTTTGCCGGCGGGCCGCAATTGCCGCCTATGAAGCGGAAATGAATGTCATTTTTTACACCGATGGCGGAAGCATGGAAGTGAATATCAAGCCCAATGTCCTTCATATCATTGTGGTCGATCGGGGTCCCGGCATTCCCGACATCGAGAAGGCCCTCGAGCCGGGCTTTTCCACTGCGTCAGACTGGATACGCGAGCTGGGGTTCGGCGCCGGAATGGGACTAAATAACATTCAGAACTGCGCTGACAACATGACTATCAACTCCGTAGTGGATGAAGGAACGAAGCTCGACATCATCATCAACCTGGTGTAAAATGCTGCTAAAACAGATTATCGAAAAGCTATCTCTTGAAGTATTATCCGCTGAGGATATGCTCGAGTGTGAAATCAAAAGCGGATATTCAAGCGACCTTTTGAGCGATGTATTGGCAAACGCACGAAAAGGGGATTTGTGGGTAACCCTTCAGGTCCATGAGAACATCGTTGCCGTTGCAGCCATGATTGAGCTTGCAGGTATTGTGACAATAAATGGGAGAAGACCTGGAAAAGACACCATCGAAAAAGCAAGTAAGGAAGGAATTCCCATATTGGTGAGTATTCTTCCCTCTTTCGAGGTGATCGGCAGGCTATATACAATGGGGATTCTGGGAAAGAAGAAGTATGCTGAGGGAGTTTAGGGTAGACCTGCATATTCATACTACTCTTTCCCCCTGCGGCGACTCAACCATGGTTCCGCCTCTTGTGGTGGATCGGGCGAAAAAGAAAGGTCTAGACATAATAGGTATATGCGATCACAACGCTTCTGAGAATGTGGAGGCGGTGAAAGAGGCAAACAGGGGGCTGGATCTTCTTATACTCGGCGGCATGGAGGTTACGTCGTGCGAAGAGGCGCACGTACTAACCATCTTTGCGGATGACGAAAGCCTGAACCGGATGCAGGACATAGTGTATCAAAACCTTACGGGAAGAAACGACGTGCGTGCGTTTGGAGAGCAGACCATCGTGGATGCTGAGGGGAAGGTTGTAGGCTTCAACGACCGCTTGCTCATAGGGGCAACTGATCTCTCGGTGAGAGAAATCGTGGAGAATGTGCACGATCTAGGAGGTATGGCGATCGCCTCTCACATCGACAAGCAGGTCTTCAGCGTCACGAGCCAGCTCGGCTTTATCCCGGAAAACATACTCTTCGATGCGCTTGAGATCTCGCCGCACGTGGCCATCGACAACATTGATGGGCAAACAGGATTCGCCGGATATGGAAAATTGAAAGCCCCGATCGTGTCGTTTTCCGATGCGCATTATCTTGAAGACATAGGAAAAAGGTTTACCCGTTTTATAATGGAGGACGCGAGCTTCAAAGAGATAAAAAGAGCCATGCGTGATACGCATGAGCGAAGAATACGATTCTAAATGGAAGATCTCTCTCTTCATCTACTCGATATCGTGGAGAACTCTTTAACGGCTTCTGCGACGCGAATCGATATCGTCATTGTCGAGGAGAAAGACGAGGATAGGCTCATTATGGCGATCAGTGACAATGGAAAGGGGATGGATGAAGAGATGAAGAGAAACGTTCTAGATCCTTTTTTCACGACCAAGCCCAACCGAAAAGCCGGGCTGGGCCTGCCCTTTCTTGCGCAGGCTGCACAAGAGGCCGGCGGTGATTTGAGAATAGAATCCGGGGTTGGTAAGGGAACAACGATCACAGCGGCCTTTCAGCTGAGCCACATGGACAGGAAACCTCTCGGAAACATGAGCGAGACGTTGCGGGTGCTTCGTGCCGCACACCCGCATATTAATTTTTCATTCAAGCACCAGGTTCGGGGCTGACCCCGTCTGCACTGGGTCATCACTATGGAGGAATAAAAATGAAGCTGAAGATAGAGGATTTAGATAAAATAAGCGAACGAATGCAATCTGTGACCAAGCTGCGTGAAGGGTCCGGAAGAGCGCGGATAAACGTGCACATGGGCACCTGCGGTATAGCCTCGGGTGCGCGAGACATTCTGAGCGGGTTTCTAACGCTCATCGAAGAAAATCTAACCCACGATATCCTCATTACGACCTCCGGTTGCGCCGGTCTTTGCAGCAGGGAACCGATGGCGACGGTGGAACTGCGTGGAGAAACGCCGGTGAAATATGTAGATTTGAATAGTGAGAAGGTTAGAAGGATCTTCAATGAGCATGTCCTTGGCGGCAAGCCAGTGGTTGAGTACGCACTGGCAGTAGGCAGCGAGAGGATATCGTGAAATGAAAATGTACAGAGCAAATCTGATGGTGTGTTCCGGCACGGGTTGCGTTTCGAATCATTCGTTCAAGATACGAGATGCTCTCGAACAAGAACTGGAAAAACACGGCCTGCAGGACGAGATCAAGGTTGTTTTGACCGGCTGCAACGGTTTCTGCGCGAACGGCCCTATAGTCGTGGTGCAGCCGGAAGGGATATTCTATCAAATGCTGACGGTCGAGGACATCCCCCACCTCGTCGAGGAACACCTGCTGAAAGGGCGACCGGTCACAAAGCTCATGTACGTCCCTCCAAAAGAGAAAAATCCCATTCCGAAGATGAGCGATATAGGATTCTTCAAGAAACAGCAACTTATCGCGCTGGCAAACAGAGGTTTACTGGATCCCGAAAACATCGACGAATACATCGGGAAGGACGGGTACAAAGCTCTGGCAAAAGCCTTGTCAACGATGACACCGGATGAAATAGTAAACGAAATGAAGAAGTCGGGCCTGAGAGGGAGAGGAGGCGGCGGGTTTCCCACAGGCCTCAAGTGGGAGCTGTGCAGGAAAGCACCCGGCGACGAAAAGTATATAATCTGCAACGCCGACGAGGGGGACCCGGGGGCTTTTATGGACAGGTCTATAGTCGAGTCCGACCCCCATTCGGTGCTGGAGGGAATGGTCATCGGCGCCTATGCCATTGGAGCGTCCCACGGTTTCATCTACATCAGGGATGAATACCCCCTTGCGCTGAAAAGGCTCATTAAAGCGATAAGTCAGGCTCGAGAATACGGGTTGCTCGGCGAGGACATTTTCGGAACCGGCTTCAATTTCGACGTGTCGGTGAATAGAGGTGCTGGCGCGTTTGTATGCGGTGAAGAGACATCGCTCATTTATTCCTTGGAGGGGGAAAACCCGGAACCGAGAACAAAACCCCCCTTCCCCGCTGTCTCGGGATATCGAGGAAAACCGACCAACATCAATAACGTGGAAACCTGGGCGAACGTTCCAAGGATAATCCTCAGGGGTGCTCCGTGGTTCTCAAATATCGGCACCGAGAAGAGCAAGGGCACGAAAGTGTTTTCCGTTGTAGGCAAGCTCAAAAACACCGGGCTGGTGGAAGTTCCCATGGGAATCACCATGAGAGAAATCGTTTATGACATCGGCGGAGGAATTCTCAACGACAAAAAATTCAAAGCGGTGCAGATAGGCGGACCCTCGGGCGGATGTCTCCCCGAAAAACTGATTGACACGCCGATTGACTATGAATCGCTTACAAAGGCCGGCGCGATCATGGGGTCCGGCGGCCTCATCATCATGGACGAGGACTCCTGCATGGTGGAGGTTGCGCGGTATTTTCTCTCCTTCACCCAGGATGAG
>Ga0315286_10004568_pt1 | contig 13281 bp, 11 predicted proteins | sample YL17G10_0_MG_FD_205038 | JGI IMG/M metagenome (GOLD analysis project Ga0315286, IMG submission 205038) | Sediment microbial communities from Yellowstone Lake, YNP, Wyoming, USA - YL17G10_0 | ecosystem: Environmental > Aquatic > Freshwater > Lake > Sediment | place: USA: Wyoming | collected... | reverse complement strand
GAAGTTGCGGGCGGCCCGGGGCCTGCGCCTCAGCCCGCGCCTATCGATGCGATGACGCTGGAATACTTGAGCCATTCGACCGCGTCGCCGCCACCGCCGGCGATAACCGAGACCGACAAGCCGACCGTCATCATTCGCTACGGGGCGATGGGCCTCCTGGGCCGCTTCATCTGCACGGTGACCCCGTGGCGGTGCGGCCAGCACGTTGTCATCAAGTCGGAGCGCGGCCAAGAGATGGGCACGATCGCCTGCGCGTGGGGCGGGTGCGGAGCGCCGGGCGGCGTGCCGCCGCAGATCCGCGGCGAAGTCCTCCGCAACGTGACGCACGCCGACGACATCGAGGAACGGCACCTGCGGGAGAGCGAACGCCGCGAGTTGGCCTACTGCAAGCAGTGCGTCGCCCAGAAAACGCTGCCGATGAAAATGGTGGCTGTCGAGCACCTCTTCGGCGGCGACCGCATCATCTTCTACTTCGTCTCCGAGACGCGGGTGGATTTCCGGGGGCTCGTCCGGGACCTTGCGCACGAATTCCAGACGCGGATCGAGATGCGACAGATCGGCGTCCGCGACGAGGCTCGCCTGCTGGGCGACTACGAGCGCTGCGGCCGGCCGCTCTGCTGCCGCGCGTGGATCAAGGAACTCGAACCCGTCTCGATGAAAATGGCCAAGATCCAGAAGGCCACCCTCGACCCGGCCAAGATTTCCGGCCGTTGCGGTCGCCTGATGTGCTGCCTGCGATTCGAGCACACCACCTACCGCGACCTCGCGAAGAACCTCCCGCGCAAAAACACGCTGGTGATAACCACCGAGGGGCCGGGAAAGGTCCTCGACACGGACGTCGTCTCGCAGATGGTCGGTGTGCTGCTCGGAAGCGGAACCCGGATCAACGTGCCGGTCGAGAGCCTGTTGGCGCACGCCCCCGGGACGGAGGAGCTGCGCCCGCCTGTCATGGCGAACGAGGCGGCCGAGGGCGATGCGCCCGTCGATATGGTGGCGAAGCGGACTCGCAATGTTGCCGCCGTGACGCCGGCCGAGGCCACGTTGCCGGACGAACAGGCGGAACCCGAGGTAACCGAGGCGGAACCTGCGGCAACCGATGTCGCTCCGCCGACGCCCGCCACGCCATGGCAGCAAGCTCAATCGCCGCGGCAGGGTGGCGGGCAGCGCCAGGGTGGTGGGCAGCGCCAGGGCAGCGGGCAGCGCCAGGGTGGTGGGCAGCGCCAGGAGGGTCGCCCACGCCAGGATGCAAGCCCAGGACAAGGCGGAGGCCAGCCGGGGCAAGGCGGAGGCCAGCCGGGGCAAGGCGGAGGCCAGCCGGGGCAAGGCGGAGGTCCGGGGCAGGAAAACCGCGCTCGCCGAGGCCGTCGCCGCTCGCGCCGTGGCGGACGGAACCGCGGAAACCGTGGCGGCGGTCCGAACGGGCCGCGCCCGGCGGGTGGGGCGCCTTCGCCGCGAGGCCCGAGTGCGCCGCCAGGGGCCGCGCCTCCGAGCAACAACGATGCGTCGCCGCCAGGCGGCGCCCAGGGGAATTGAAGTGGCAAGACGCATTCTCATCACCGCCGCGCTGCCGTACGCGAACGGGCCAATTCACATCGGTCACATGGTGGAGTACGTCCAGGCCGACATCTGGGCCCGGTTCCAGAAATCCTGCGGGCATGACTGCGTGTACGTTTGTGCGAGCGACGCGCACGGCACGCCGATCATGCTCCGCGCGCAGGCCGAGGGCGTCTCGCCCGAGGCGGTCGTCGAGTTGTATCACTCGGCGCACCGGCGCGACTTTGCCGCCTTTGACGTCGACTTCGACAACTTCTACACGACGCATTCGCCCGAGAACCGCGCCTTCACCGAAACGTTCTTCTACCGCCTCCGCGAGAAAGGCCACGTCGATTCGCGGCCGATCGAGCAGACGTACTGCGAGAACGATCGTATGTTTCTGCCCGACCGCTACGTCCGCGGCCGGTGCCCCAAGTGCAACGCCGAGGACCAGTACGGCGACAGTTGCGACAAGTGCGGCGCGGCCTACAGCCCGACGGACCTCAAGGATGCCCGCTGCGCGGTCTGCGGCAAGCCGGCGTCGCGGCGGCAGTCGGAGCACTTCTTCTTCCGCGTCCGGGCCTACGAGGAGATGCTCCGCCGCTGGGTCAGCCCGGAGCACCTGCACCCGCACGTGGTGGCGAAACTCCAGGAGTGGTTCCAGGCGGGCCTTCAGGACTGGGACTTTACTCGCGACGCCCCGTACTGGGGCTTTGAGATTCCGGGGCACAAGGACAAGTATTTCTACGTGTGGTGGGACGCTCCGATCGGCTACCTGGCGAGCACGCAGAACTGGTGCACCCGCCAGGGGCGCGACTTCGATTCCTATTGGGCCGGCGACGAGGCCGAGGTCTACCACTTCATCGGCAAGGACATCCTGTACTTCCACGCCCTGTACTGGCCGGCCATGCTCGCGGGGGCAGGGTTCCGCACGCCCAACCGCATCTGGGTCCACGGGCACCTGACGGTCGACGGGGCCAAGATGTCGAAGAGCCGCGGAACGTTCATTAACGCGGCGACGTACCTGAAGCACCTGGACCCGCAATACTTGCGGTACTATTATGCGTGCAAGCTCGGGCCGGCCACCGACGATCTGGACCTCTCGGTGCAGGACTTTGCGGCCCGCGTAAACACCGACTTCGTGAACAGTTTCGTGAACCTGCCGAGCCGGTCGTCGGGGCTGTTGAAGAAGTTCGAGAATCGGCTGGGCCGGATGGATGCTGCCGGACGCGAGTTGGTTGCCGGCATCGAGGCGGGCTCCGGCGAAATCATCCGGGCTTATGAGGCATGCGAATACGCGGTGGCCCTGCGGGCGATCAAGTCGCATGCCGATGCCCTCAATCGCTACTTTGACCAGGAGAAGCCCTGGAAAGCGGTCAAGACCGACGCCGAGCGGGCACGCGCCGCCCTGACGACGACCCTGAACGGCGTGCGCCTGCTGGCGGCGTACCTGGGACCGGTCCTGCCGCGGTATGCCGAGAAGGTCGGGCGGCTCCTCGGGACCGAGACGCCGGGCTTCCTGAACTTAGGGCTAAGAGTCGAGGATCGTACGATCGGCGCTTACGAACGAATCGCGGAACGCCTGGATCCGGCGGCGCTGGAAGCCGTCATCGAAGAAACGAAAGCCGAGCAGGCCGCGCGGCCGCAGTAACGCCGCAGTGCCAAGGTGCGTGAGCGGGTGTTGTTGTACGAGAGGCATGCATGGGGAAGCCGACTCCCGAGGAAATGCTGGAGAGGATTCTGGAGCACGACCGGCGCTACGCGCGCGAGGCCTACGCTTTCGTGCACGAGGCGCTGCAGTTCACCGTTCAGCGCACCGGGCGCAAGGGCCACGTCACGGGGCGCGAGTTGTGCGAGGGGATGTGCGAGTTCGCGCTCGCGCAGTTCGGGCGCCTGGCGCGAACGGTGCTTGCGCACTGGGGCATGCGGCGGTCGGAGGACGTCGGCGAGATCGTCTTCAACATGGTCGAAGTCGGTCTGCTGAAGAAACGCGACGAGGATACCCGCGAGGATTTCGTGGGCGCCGTCAATTTCGAGGAAGCCATGGACCGCGCGTTCGAGTTGCACCTGAAGCCGGAGGAACCGAATGGGCAGTGCGGGTCTTCCTGACGCCGGCCGCTCGCCGAAGGCGCCGGCGCCGCCTGGAATAGATAATGACGCGGTCGCTGCCAAGCCGCAGCGGGGGCGGTGGGTGTTTGTCGCAGCCGCCGCCGTCTACGCAGTCTGGCTGGGGGCGCTGGCTGCGGCAGCGATCGCTCGCTGGTTATCCTGATCGGCGGGCCGGCAATCGCGGCCGATCGGGCGGCAGGGGCGGGGTGGGCAGGGTGCACGATGACGGCGGGACTGGAAGCGTTTACGCGGGCGATGCTCGACCAGGCGGTTCGCCTCTACATGGAGGAGGCGTACGGTAGCGCGCCGGTGCCGCCGAAGGTACAGAAGCGGCTGGCGTGGCCGGCGGGCGAGTCGCTCCGGGAACTGGCGGTCGCCGATGCGTTCGATCGCATGCCGGCCGATGTTCCAGTGGAAGAATGCGACCGCATCCGCCTGCGACTGGGGAACCTGAGGTACCCGCATATGAAACTCGGCGTGGACCGGATCCCCGATACGGGCCAGTGGGTGCTTACGGTCGATTGCCACGACCGGCAACTGATAGCAGCGGTCCAGGAAAGCGAGCGGGTGGCCCTGGAGGTGCTGCTGAAAGACAACAACGAACTGAAAAGTCGCATCGAGCGCCGATGGACCGAGGCCGGCCTGCCGACGTTCGAGCGGTACATCCGCAGTCGCCTGGCGGGGTGTGCCCGCGACGGATCCGGGGACCTGCCTCAACGTCAAACTGCAAAAGACAAACTGCAATGACTAATCAAACAGCAAGAGGCAAACAGCAAACAGAACGCCGCGCGTCGGCGCCATTACTGTTTCTCCGGTTCGCCGTTTGATTAGTCATTGCCGTTTGCTGTTTGCCTTTTCCATGTTTGCGCGGCGGGGTACGTTCTGACGGGAAAAGATTCTTCTGGCCGAGCAGAAGCGAGGATTCGATGCGAGGCCTTCGACTGGTGCACAAACTGGTCTTGTTGCTGGTGGCGGCCGCTGTGGTCGAAGGGTGCCTGACGGCCTTTTGGGCCTTCACGGAGATCGGCGGGAGCGCCAACCGGGAGTTCCTTGCCCTCGGCGACATCGTCGGCCTTGGCCTGACGCTGCTGGCGGGCATTTGGTTCGTCCACCGCATTACGCGCCCGGTCCGGGCCCTTTCGGAGGTGGCCAAGCGGATCTCGCAAGGGCACCTGGATTCCGAGATCGAGGTCGGCTCCAACGACGAGATCGGCGAACTTGCCGCCGCCTTCCGCGAGATGCAGACGCGCGACCGGGCGCTGCATGAGCAACTGGAACGCCGTGTCGAAGAGCGGACGATCGAACTCCAGGAAACGACGGATTTCCTCCATTCGATCCTCGACTCGTCCACCGATTATGCCATCATCGCAACCGACATGGACTGGCACGTGCTGACGTTCAACGAAGGTGCGCGGCGGACGTTCGGGCTGGAGCCGGAGGAGATCCTGGGCCGGCCGGCGTCGCGCCTGGCGCCGCCCGAGGAAACCACGAAGGCCTTCGGCGCCGAGATGGTGCGCGTGCTCCAGATGCACGGGCGCTTCTACGGCGAAGGCATGCGCGTACGCAAGAGCGGCCAGCGGTTCCCCGTTCGGACCGTCACGACGATTCGCGCCGACGCCTCCGGCAAGCCCCTCGGCTACACCATCATCTGCCGCGACATTACCCAGGATAAGGCCCTCGAGCAGCGCCTGCGCGACTACACCGACAACCTGGAGCGGATGGTTGCCGAGAAGACCGCCGAACTCCGCGAGGTCAATGTCGAACTGGTCCGCGCCAACCAGTTGAAGAGCCAGTTCCTGGCCAACATGAGTCACGAACTCCGGACGCCCCTGAACGCCATCATGGGGTTCGCCGAGGCGATCCGCGACGGCGTGGCCGGCGACCCCACCGCCGAGCAACGCGAGTTTTCCGAGGACATCTACCAGGCCGGGCGCCAACTGCTCGGCATGATCAACGATATCCTGGACCTGGCGAAGGTCGAGGCCGGGGCCATGGAACTCACGCTCGAGCCGTGCAACCTGGCGTCGCTCATCGACGAGGTGGTCCGCGTTGCCAGGGGCCTGGCCAGGCGCAAGGGCATTGAACTCCGCAGCGACGTCAAGCCTCGCCCCCTGGAGATCACGGCCGACGCCCTGAAGGTAAAGCAGGTGCTCTACAACCTCCTCTCGAACGCGATCAAGTTCACGGGTGCGAGCGGAAAGGTGTCGGTCGAGGCGCGCCTGGGCAAGGAAACTGCCGAGATCCGCGTGTCGGACACCGGCATCGGCATCGCCCCGGAAGACCTGCTGGCCATCTTCGACGAATTCCGGCAGGTCGATTCATCGCTCACGCGAAAGCACGAGGGGACCGGCCTGGGGCTGGCCCTCACCCGGCGCCTCGTCCAGCTGCACGGCGGTGAAATCGGCGTTGAAAGCGAACTCGGGAAGGGATCGACCTTCACCGTCACGCTTCTCAGGGACCTCGCGTCGAGCCCGAAACCGGAGCCGCGGCCGGCCTGAACGACTGGAGCCAGTCATGGCGGAAACCCCGCAACATGTCGGCGGAAAAATCCTCATCGTGGACGACTACGCCGCCAACGTCAAACTCCTGGAGCGAAACCTCCAGGCGGCGGGGTACGAGACCGTCTCCGCCTGGGACGGCGAAGAGGCGCTACGCAAGGTCCAGGCCGAGCGCCCCGACCTCATCCTGCTGGACATCATGTTGCCGAAGATCGACGGCTTCGAGGTCTGCCGCCGCCTGCGGGCCGACGAGACCACCGCCGTCATCCCGATAATCATGATTACGGCCCTGAAAGACACCGAGGACCGCATCCGCGGCCTCGAGGCGGGCGGCGACGATTTTCTGTCCAAGCCCTTTGACCGCGGGGAACTGCTGGCTCGCGTCAAGGGCCTCCTCCAGGTCAAGTACTACCGGTCGATGCTGGCGGAGCGCGAGAAGTTTCACGCGGTCATCCAGGACTTGTCGCACGGCATCGTCATCACCGATGGCCAGTGGCGGGTCCAGACCATCAGCCGCCGGGCGGCCGAACTGCTGGGCCTCCAGGAAGTCGAGGGGCAAATCGGCCGCGGCCTGGCCGAACTCCTCGAAAAGTTCCAGGTCGAGCCGGCGCTGGACGCGCTGCGCCAGGCGCTGACCCGCTCGGTCACGGTCGAGTTGACGCAGGAAGACGCCCACCCGCCGCGATACCTGGCGGGGCGGTACACCCGCATCGAGGGCTCGCGCGGCGAACTCTATAACGCCGCCCTGGTGTTCCGCGACATCACCGAGATGCGCCAGAAAGAGAAACTGAAGCGCGACTTCCTGGCCATGTTCAGCCACAAACTCAAGCATCCCCTGACGAGCGTCTCCGTGCGCCTGGACATGATGGACCAGGGCAAGTACGGCCCGGTGCCGCCCGCCATGGCCGACGCCCTGCGGATCGCCGTCGCGAAGATCCGCGAACTCTCGGATCTCATCGAGAAGGTCCTGGCGTACGCGGCGCTCACGGCCACCGAATTGGAGCGGGCGGGGCAACTCGTGACCCTTGGGGACCTCGTGGAGCGGACCCGCGATCGGGTGGCCCAGCGGTATCCGGACCGCCAGGTGCAGTGGTCCGTCAACCTGCCGCCGGGCCTGCCACGCACCCGCGCGCCGGAAGAACTGCTGTCGATCGTGCTGGATAACCTGCTGGACAACGCCGTCAAGTTTGCCGGCCGCAAAGATGTATGCGTCGAGGTCAGCGCCCGTGAAGCCGAGGACCGCGTACTCCGCGTGGCGGTGCACGACAACGGCCCGGGCATCCGTCCGCAGGATCGCGACCAGGTCTTCTCCGACTTCACGCAGTTGGAGGACACGTTTACCGGTAATATCACAGGGGTCGGCCTGGGGCTGGCCACGGCGAAACGGCTGGTCGAGTCGTGGGGCGGGCAGATCGATTTCGAGTCCGTGCCCGGCCAGGGCGCCACGTTCTTATTCACGGTCCCGTCGGAATTCTCGCCCGTGCGCTAATCGCCCGGGCGGCGCGGGGCGTGACGACAAGAAAAGTCCCAGGGTGCCTGAGATACCGCGGCCATTCCGCTTGCCCAGGGGCTTCGGGACTCAGGCATTTTCTTCGGAAGGAGGCGGAGGAAGAATCTTCTCGAGGAGCACTTCACCGTTGACGGTGGTGAGGCTGTCGATCATGCCCGCGTCGGTCAGCATTGCGGGGATGGCCGCCTCGGCGTCCAGGTGCTCGGCCAGGAATGCGAAGCCGCTTTCGGCGATGGGGCGGAACTTCAGGAGCATCCGCTGGTCGCCGACGGCGGCGATCAGTTGCGCCGGCGAGGCGCCTCCGTGCCCGACGGCCCACCGCCCTGCGGCCTCGGACAGCCGCACGAGGCCCGACCGCAGCGCCTCGATCTGCTCCGGCGCGAGGTCTGTCCGGCAGTAGAGGCAGGTAGCCAGCGTGTTGGCCGCCTTCAGGTCTTCTATGGACGCCGTCAAGTCCAGGGTGATCTCCAACTGGCCGCAGGCATCGCGGATCTCGCTGCATCGCACCATGTCGGCGCGAAGGCGCGAGATAAGCCCTTCGGGCGTGAACGGCTTGGTGAGGTAGTCGTCGGCGCCGGTCTCGAACCCGTGGCGGCGGTCGATGGTCCGGTCGAGGGCCGTCAGGATCACGATCGGAATCAGCCGGGTGGACCGCGCGGACTTTAACTGGCGGCACAGTTCCAGGCCGCTCATGCCGGGCAGCATGAGGTCCAGCAGGATGGCATCCGGGGGGCGCTCGGCGATCAGGCGCAGGGCCGATTCGGCATCGGCCGCCTGGACGGGCTCAAAGCCGTAAGCCCGCAGGACGTCGGCCAACAGGTTGTTCATGTCCGGCTCATCTTCGACGATGAGTATCCGGGCCTGGTTCTCGTCCGCCATGCCTGCTGTTTCCTATATGCTGCATTTCGTCTAGGATACGATAGGACGCCGCGCGCAGCAAGGGGTTTCGGAGGCAAAGGGTAATGGGTCAGTTACAGGCGCCCCGTAAATGTAGGGGCGAGGCATGCCTCGCCCGCGGGCTCGCCGGACTTACTCGGGCGAGGCATGCCTCGCCCCTACGCCGGCGCAGGCGCACGTAACTGACCCCTTACAGCAAAGGTTGCGGTGTTAGCGCCGGCCGGGTTTTTCGGTATGATAACATCCGTCTTGGCGCGGCCGGTTTTCCGGACCTGGCGTTTGATCGACATGTAGGGGCGGGGCATGCCCAGTCGAGTCTTCGACATGCCTCGCCCCACAAGCATAAAGGCGAGATGGCAGGGATACGATGCTGACGCTCGATTATCACATGCACACGGTCCTCAGCAAGGACGGGAAAAACACGGTGGCGGAGATGTGCGACACGGCCCTCGAGCGGGACCTGCGCGAAATCTGCTTCACGGAGCACCTCGATTTCGCCCGCAAGGAGGACGATTACGGGTTCATGAACTGGGAGGCGTGCACGGCGGCGGTCGCGGAAGCGCAAGCCCGCTACGCCGGACGCCTGGTGATTCGGTTGGGCCTGGAGTTCGATTTCCGGCGCGAGTTCGGTGTTGAGCCGGCCGAGGTCCTGGCGACGATGCCGTGCGATTTCCGGATCGGTTCCGTTCACTCGGCCGCCGGGCGCCACCTGTACAACCTGGCGAAGGGGCCTCCGCCGGAGAACCGCGACTTGCGAGAAATCCACGGCGAGTACCTGGCCGAGGTCGAGGCCCTTGCGGCATCGGGCCTGGCTAGCACGATCGGTCACTTCGACTACGTCTACAAGCAGTTGCCGCACGCCGTTGGGCCGATGCGCGACGAGGCGTACTGGCGCCGGGCCGAACGGATCCTCGCGCGGTGCGTCGCCGCCGGCACGGCGATTGAGGTCAACACGCATCACATGCTCGACCGGGGCTTCGGGATGGCGGCCGACGTGGAGATCCTGCGCCTGTACCGCGCCTTGGGCGGACGATGGGTGACGGTCGGTTCGGATGCCCATCGCCGCGAGGAGATTGCCCACAACTTTTCGGTGGCCGAACAGGGCCTGCGTGCGGCGGGGTTCGATGCCGTCACGGGCTTCGAGGCGCGGCGGCCGTACGCGGTCGGCATCCGGTAGCAGCGAACCACGGTGAGGAACGTTTCGGCTTCAGGCTTGACGGGAGCGCCCCTCAGGGCTCAAAATAGCCTTATCGTCAGCACGGAACCCTTTATCGCGAGGAGAATAGAATGGCCAAGACCGACGACAATCTTCAGGCGGCATTTGCGGGCGAGAGCCAGGCGAACCGCAAGTATCTCGCCTTCGCGCAGGCGGCCCAGCAGGAAGGCTTCGCCCAGGTGGCGCGCCTGTTCCGGGCGGCAGCCGAGGCCGAGACCGTTCACGCACACAATCATCTGCGGGTCATGGGCGGCATCGGCAAGACTGCCGAGAACCTGAAGGCCGCCGTCGAAGGCGAAACGCACGAGTTCACGAAGATGTACCCCGGCTTCATCAAGCAGGCCGAGAAGGACAATAACGGCAAGGCCGGCCGGTCGTTTACGTTCGCCAACCGCGTCGAGCAGATTCACGCGGCGCTGTATCAAAAGGCGGCCGAGGCCGTTGCGAAGGGCAACGATTTGCCGCAGGCGAATTTCTGGGTTTGCCCGGTGTGCGGCAACACGTTCGAAGGCGAGCCGCCCGCGTCCTGCCCCATCTGCGGACAGACCAAGGACCGCTTCAAAAAGATCGAGTAACGGCCGCATGCCCCGTTGGGCGTCCTTGAGCGCACCAGGCGCCGAAGGCTGCTGGGCGTACGCTATCACATGTGGCGGAGTTGTCTGGCGATGCGTCAGATTGCGGGATTACAGCAAACGCTTGAGGCCGCCACCTGCCGCCGGCGCTAGCGACGTGGCCTCGCAATGCGCGAACCGGCACACATAAGGCGACCTCTTCCGGCCAATCGATCGGGTGTGCCAGCTTGGTAAACTGTTACCACTCTGAGGCCGGACCGAGAACTCGGTCCGGCCTCAATAGTGGGATGTGACCCGTTAGAGGCCAAACGGCAGGCATGACGCTTGTCTGCGGGTTGCTTGGTATCTGCGTCGTCGGAAGCCAGCCCCATACGTACTTTACCGACTTCTGACCACCGCGGACCTCTGCCTTTGCGTCAGAAAGGATGTCACCGAGTTTGTGCTTGTTAGCGGTGTAAAGATCAGGGAGGCTTATTTCCGTAAGCCAGAGGTCGTCCGGTGCCTCTGACAGTTCCTTTGGGATATCCACAATGGGTCCTTGGCCATCACTGTCTGCCTCTGCCTTGAGATGGGCGATATACGCGTCTCTCTTACACCCGAGTGTGCGTCCGACTATCCCCTTCTCGCCATGTTGCAACTGTTGCCAAATCCTGTATAGCCATCTATTGTTGGGCCCCGGAGCGTGAGCCTCGAGAAAATTGCGGACGAGTTCAATTGCAACTTTCTCGGCTAAGTATGGGGGGACATCGAGGCTCGGCGGCAGGAACGCCACGGCGAATGTGGCGCGCTGCGTGCTGTCGTACTGAGGAAGAAGCTTGCTTCGCAGGTACCCAGGTGGCATGCAAGTGTACATCCCAAAGTTGTCGTCGTTAATAACGAAGTGATCTACCCATGCGGCACTCGCGTGATAGGTCCAGAAGGCTTCGGGGCGGTATGCAAGATGGGCCTCGCAGTCCCACTTGTCCGAGTTCATTGTGTGGCCAAGCAGCACCACGACATGCCCCAATGCGTGAGTCGGATTAAATGCGAGTAGCACGGGATAGCCCGACTCCACCAGCGGGTATGCCCATTCAGCGTAGTCCACGGTGGGCTGTACAAGGAAATTGCCAGCAAGGGTGTTAAGCCCCAGACATTGGGGGATGGCGAGAATCTGGGCAGGCGAGAGCCCTTCTCCAACGAAAGCCTTACTGTGATCTATCCCCAGTATTGTGTTGAGTTCGCGGTTGGTGACCTTGTGGTCCACTAGGCCATCGGCGGTGTTCAGGATCATCCTGAGTGCTGCGTGAGCGCAAACGTGCGTCATGTTGTTCTGCTGGCAAAAGAACGCCCCGTTCAGGGCATACTCCGCACTCGCGCCTTGCGGTCCGATGGTCGTCTTGAATTGTTTCTGGCAGTGAACGTAGTAGTTCGTCACCCCCTTGGTAGCATAGGCACCCTTCCCGTCGTCGGTGGCCCACGCAGGTGGCCGGGTCACAGCTTCCAGAACGTATGCCACTGTGCCCGATGGATACCGTTCCGAAACAAGGGGCACATCCGTTGGAAGCCCCGCTTCCAGAACGACTGCATATCCCAAGAAGGACGTTGCGGGCAGTTGCTCGCGCCACTTGTCCTTGTCCGGGCACGGAGCAGAAAAGAAGGAGAAGCGGATTGCCTTTGGATCGCGCGGAAACTTTTTGCCCACGCGCATCTCCAGGTCATCGAACTCCTGGAGAATCTCCTGGTTGGGATCCAGTTCCTCTCGGAGGAGGGTCTTGGCCCTCATCTTCCGCATGAGCGAGCAGAGCCTATGGATGGCTCCTTCTGCTTGGCAGTTTCGCCAGATGGGGGCGATCAGGTCAAAGTAAAACGAGAAGCCGGGCTTGCCGGCTTCACAGGAACGTACATCGGGTGCGGCTTTGGAGTAGACACCGAACACATGCAGTCCTCCCCTGCGGTGAGTAATTCGCGCTACCGAATGGGTTCGCTCAGGCTACTGGCCCGCCAAGAACGATCTCGCTTCGCAGAGATTGCTCCTGCCAAGCCCAGAGATCGACGATGGCCTTCTGCTGATCGTTGTTAAGGCCGTAGCCCTCTGCACCAATGCAGCGGTGGGCAGTCGGAGTTCTGTCTTTGGGGGTACCGGGGGTACCGGCTGGCCGCACAGACGATGCTGCCTTCTTCGCCTTGTCTGCCATGAGTTGCCTCCCAAGTGACTCAGACCTGGAAATCTACGCGATTTCCGCTCTCCTGTCAACCCCAACACAAAGTTTTCGCGAGGGAATCCAACCAGCATGGGAAGTCCGGCAACTGTACGGGGCGCATACGTATGACACGTTCGTTCTCACCCCTAGTAGTTTTAGTGCGCGAGCACACTACAGATAGTTTATCGGTGCGGCTGGTTGGTCTGCAACAGAAAAAAAGACGCGTCCACGTGCACGGCGATTACGTCCAGTTCCGCGCACTCGGCGGGGATGCCGAGGACTTCAGCAACGCTCGGGTGCGTGCGGCCCTCGTCGCCGCTGACGAGTTCCTTGACGTATAAGCCCGCCTGGGTCCGGACCTCGACCTCGATGGTCCGCCCGTCGATGCGGCGCCACTGGAGCGAAACGATGCGCCGCTCGCGCTCAAGGTCCGTCCGGCGCCTGAGCATCCTCACCGGCGTGCACTGGCGAATAACGCCGACCAGGCCTGCCAACCGCGCCAGGGCCGCGTCGTCCACATCGCCTGCCAGGCGCACGAGGGCGCGGTAAGACTTCTCGGGGCGAAGTTCCTTCAGGTGTGCCACGGCAGCCCTGCGGCAGGGCGCCAGGCCGAGCACCTCAACGCGGCCGGACCGGCCGATCTCGGCCGCAAGCGCTGCCCAATCCAGGCGCCGGCGTCGCGGGCGCGTCACCTGTAGCGCGAACGGGCGCTCGCCCAGGCACCGTACGTCCACGTCCTCGCGGCCGCAGCCGTGGAACGAATGAT
>Ga0315286_10004567_pt1 | contig 13282 bp, 1 predicted proteins | sample YL17G10_0_MG_FD_205038 | JGI IMG/M metagenome (GOLD analysis project Ga0315286, IMG submission 205038) | Sediment microbial communities from Yellowstone Lake, YNP, Wyoming, USA - YL17G10_0 | ecosystem: Environmental > Aquatic > Freshwater > Lake > Sediment | place: USA: Wyoming | collected... | reverse complement strand
TTGATGGACATGCAATCAGCTTAAGCCAAACCGGAGCGACTGAAATCTCCAATCCGAAATCCGAAATCAAGCTTCGGTTGGGTTCAGCTTCGTTGATGGGGATCCCGAAAGAATTTGCTTTGCAACAGAACTATCCCAATCCATTCAATCCAACAACGACTATTAGTTACCAATTGCCAGTCGAATGCAGAGTAACCTTAAAGATTTACAATGTTCTTGGACAGGAAGTGAAAACATTGATAGATGAGATTCAGGATGCAGGTTTCAAGTCGGTGGAGTGGAATCCTTCGACAAGCTCACGACAGGGTTTAGCGAGCGGTGTTTATTTCTATCGGCTTGTGACGGAATCTCCCGGAAAATCTTTTGTTGCTGTTAAGAAATTATTGCTGATGAAATAAATCAGATTAGACCTCCGACTTCTGACAAGAACAAACAGAGAAAGAAGTCGGAGGTCTAACAAGGATTATTTCTTTTTTGCTGGGATCAATAAACCCACACCAGCACCACGTAATCGGAGCGTTACTAACCCTGCCTGCTACGGGGAGGTTCTGTGACACAATATTATTTTAACCAAGCCATAATTATGTCGCAGTGTGCCAACAACATTCTCTTAAATCCATCACTTTCCCATATTCTTTCTAACTATATCAGACAATCAACTCCGATAAGTTGTGTATCCATAAATTTTTTACAAATACTTAAAGAAAAATGTTGACATTATCATTTTATTTCCTTAACATTCAAAGCGTGGAAGTGAAACAGTACTGGGTAGGCATATCTCTAGCGAATAATTACCAAATCGAAATTGTATAGTATTTTTTAAAAAATTAGTGGAGAATTTGTTATTTTCGGATTTAATGAAAATCGAATAGAAATCAATCAACACAATAAATATTCAGGTTTATTAGAAATATTTATTAAGTTGAAGGGTGAATGACTTTTAAACGATGCGTAATAAAAAGTATTCATTCACCGCTCATAGTGAGATTGTGAGAATAATAGAATGTCGTAGACATTCAATCGTAGCGTGCAATATATAAACTGAGACAATAAAACTTTTTAACAATTCAAGTTTTTCTAACTCAATAATATTCATAAACTGACGATAATTTCTGATAACATTTAAGAAATCATCTGGAGGATTTACCATGTTCAAACTTTATTGGTTAATTGTTTTCGCTATCCTATTTTTGGCTTTCAATACAGAAACTATTAGCTCAGCCCGAAGAACCAGTAGTAACATAGTCAATGAGAAAGCATCGATCGTATCGCTATCAAACGACAAGATTGGTACTGGAAAAGCCAAACTTAGTCGAGGAAAAGTTGGTAGTATATCAACCCCTTCTACTGACATAAATAATCCTTTGCAAGTTAATATGGCACCGATCACAATTACAACAGAGATCATCCATACATTTAACGAAAGTGATGAAGGATGGACACGAACAAATGACTGGGTACGAAGCAGTACATTTACCAAGCTGGGAGGATCTTTTGACGGTGCATCCATGGTTACACAGCGACCAAACAAAATCTCGACGTACACTGAAAGTGCAATTGCTGACTCGCAGGGTTATGCAACTGAATATCCTGGACCACATCTCCTTATTAGCCCAATTTATGATCTGTCGGGTATGTCGGGTTCAGATCTATATATCTCTTTCGTGCATAGCTTGAGGCTTGAACCAAAATGGGATTTCAGCTTGATGCAGTATTCGATTGATGAGGGTGCGAACTGGCAAGTACTTGGTTCACTCGATGATGCCAATGGTATCAACTGGTACAATTCGTTTTTATACAATTCACCGACGAGCGGTTCGTATGATGATTATCATTGCATCGACTCAATGACTTGGATATCTCGATATGGACTGGGAGATATACCACAGAATGGCTTTCCGTCTTGGTCAAGTTTAGGTGATTGTGATGAAGGTACTCCAATTGGACCGGATGGTTGGGTCTTTGTTCAGTTGAAAGTTACAGATCCAGCCATTGCCCGTGCTTCGTTGATACAGTTCCGATATCTTGCATTCTCCGATGGTGCAATTGCTCCTGATCCGGGTGGCTGGGCATTCGATAACTTCCGACTTGGTAATGATGGCGTTATAATCTCAGGCGGAACAATCAGCGGAACAGTATTTCATGATGTTGACGGTGGCGGAACTTATGATATCGGCGAAGCTGATGGATCTGGTACCAAAGTATACCTGTCTTATTTTGGAGTCCTAAAAGATTCAACGTTCACAGATGATTTTGGTGTGTACACATTTACAGCTTCACAGATTACATTGCCTGGATTATACAACGTTAGAGCCTCGAAGACTGGCTATGCATGGACAATGCCTTGGGGGGTAACGGGTATTGTTACTGTTGATCATCCTGCGATGGGTGAAAACTTTTCTCAAAACTTGGGATACTATCAAGGTTCTATTAACGGTACAATATTCAGTGATATTGATGATGATGGTGTTGACGAAGAGAGTGGTGAACCTGGACTGACTGGCTGGATAATTGAATTACGCAAAGATTCAGCCAATGGTACATTGGTTAACAGCGCAGTTACTGATGGAAGTGGTACATACACTTTACTCGCACCTCCATATGCTGGTGATTATGTTGTGAAAGAAGTTGATCAAGCATCCGTTGGTCGTCAAACATATCCAGAGATTCCTGGAACATATACATTGCAGATTACCGGGACAAGTGGTAGTATCGATGCAGTCTACACTGAGAAAAATTTTGGCAACTTCATCTACGCAATCTTGAGAACTGAAGCGATGATTGATTGGGATGGTGACGGTAATAAAGAACTACCAGATCAGTCCGGTCTACCTGCTGGCGTACCGAAGATTTATTATAATGTGTACAAGAATTATGTAAAGATTGCAACCGATACACTGTCTGATGGTATAGCATACAAGGAACATATAATGCTTGATAAAGGTACATACGGCTGGAAAAGAATGAACGCAGTACCGGCAGGTTGGAGGGAAACCACACCGGATACATTCACAATCGTAGTCGATGTTAGTTCTCTCGAAGATAGCGTAAGCTACATGTACTTCAAGTACATTACTGTCAGTGGTACCATGTTCAATGATCTTGACAAGGATGGTGCAAAAGATTATGGTGAGCCAGGTTTATCAGGTTGGACGATCACTGTTACAGGTAATGGTGGCGGACAACTAGTAACTGACGACAATGGTTATTATTCATTCGCATATGTCGATATGGGTTCCCATTGGGTTCATGCATCAGATAAGGTGGGGTGGACGCAAACAATGCCCAGCGGCGCTGGTTATTCATTCACTGGGTATAGTGGGTATGACAAATCAAATATGGATTTTGGCTGTTTCGAAAATGCTAATATTGAAATATCCCCAGCCTCAATAAGTAAAAGTTTATTTACCGGTGATAGCACATCTCAAAAAGTAACAATCAGCAACACGGGTGGAAGTGACTTGAATTTCAATATAATAATTAATAATGATCCATCTATTTCTACTGTAATGAAATTAAATGGAGTTCAAAATATTGTAGGTGCGTCGGGTAGAAATCAAAAGAACAGTAAAATCGGTTTCTGGGCTGATTCAACAAGGACAAAGTCATCGATTCAACTACCCTATCCTTTTGAAAAGGATGAAAAAGTAAATAGAGCAATATCCGGTATTGGCGATGTTATGGGAACATATTATAATTTCCCAGTATGTGTAACTGGCATGGTATCTGTGGGTAATGATATATATGCTGTTGATTATTGTAATGCAAAAATATGGCGTTACAATATATATAGTCAGCAAGTTACTGGAAATATTTCTGTGCATGGCTCCCCATACGGTATCGCATGGGATGGCCAATATTTGTGGGTCGGAAGTTATGGTGGAAATGTTTATGGTTATGATCTCAATGGAAATAACGTCGGTTCTTTTAGTTGTCCATTTAGTGATGATATTTCCCTTACTTGGGATGGACAATATTTTATTGTTAATCAGCCGTGGCAATGGAATCCCACATTTTATAGAATCGATTATTCGGGACAGATTATTGAAACGTTCACATCGACGTTTAATGGGAATGCTTCTCAGATTGTATGGGTGCCAACTCATCTGGATGGCCATTTGTGGGTAAATAATACAAATCAAAATAAAATTGTTCAAATAAATTTAATAAATGGCACAGCATCTTTTATTAGAGAGTTTAATTTTTATGATAATTCCTCTTCTTATTCTATCGGACATAACGGGCGGAATTTGTTATGGAGCGATTGGAATGGTCCCCTTTATCAATTAGATGATGGTATTTGCGAATTACTCACTTTAAATCCCCAATCGGGTACCGTTATGCCTGATTCTTCAATGGATATTGATGTTAAATTTAATGCAACAAATATTGATAGCGGAGACTACAATGCGAATATTTTAATCATCAATAATGATCCCGATCCAGACCAAGATACAGTAATTATTCCAGCACATCTTCATGTAACAGGTGCACCGAGCATTCTAATAACACCTACTAATATAAATTATGATTCGGTATTTGTTGCTTGGGGAAAATCAGATACTTTCGTTGTGAAAAGTATTGGCTCTGAACCTTTGACAGTGAGCAATATAACTTTAAGTAGTTCAGTATTTACTGTTAATACAACAAACTTCACACTATTACCGAATGAAGAACGCACCGTGGTTGTTACTTTCATGCCCACTGATTCAGCGCACTTTTCTGGAGAACTTACTGTACACAATAATGATCCAACCGATCCACAGGTACACGTCTCGTTGCAAGGATTGGGAATCCATCCACCCGTAATTGGTGTCGATCCGCAATCGTTTTCATTTACACTAACAGAGGGCGATAGTACGATTTCATCATTAACCATTAGTAATACAGGTTTAGGTGAACTTCAATTTGATATCGAGAATGAATTCATCTTTCCTCCTCCAACACAAATACAAAGAATAACAAACGTCACAAATGTAAAAAATGAAAAAGTAACAGATCCATATAAAAAATATGAAACATTAAATATTAAAGAAGAGGAAGACGATATCAAGGAAAGCACGGTTAATTCCATTAATGACTTAGGGCGTCGTTTGTTTGGTGTTCGAAACAATAGAATCTATGAATTCGACATTAATACCGGACTACCAATCAGAAGCATAGTCATGCCTCAAGGAGATTGGTACAGTTCGGGGCTTGCTTTCTCAGGATCCCGATTGTATTACACCAATAACTGGGATCAAAAAATCTATGTTGTTGATCCTAATAGTGGAAAAATATTAAAAAATTATCCAAAGCCGCCAGAATTTATAGATGGATTGGCATATGTAAATGGAAAACTTTACGCATTAGCACCAGGATCGAACACAATTTATGAGATGAGCCCCCACGATGGAACCGTACTAAGAACAATTGTACCACCCGTTTATATTGGTGGAGGCATCGATGGTGGAGATGGCAGATTGTTTGTAAGTAATTATGGTAATGCTATTTATGAATTGAGCTTAGTTGATGGGTCAGTTATCAATTCATTTAGCCCTGTTAATGATGTTAGAGGAATCGGATTTTGTGGCGATACTCTCTATACAGGCGGTGGGGGAATATATAAATATAATCCTAATACTGGTGAATACTTAGGCACACTACCCCAATACAACTATTTTGGTTCATTAGCCGGCGGAACATCGTATTGGTTATCTGAAAATCCAACATCAGGAATTGTTCAACCAGCTGGAAGTCAGCAAATCGATCTACAAATTAACGCAAAGGAATTACACGGTGGAACTTTCCAAGCCAACATAGTGATTAACAGTAATGACCCTGCAACAAATCAAAAAATTGTACCAGCCAGCTTAACGGTTTTGGGTGTTCCAGACATATCGGTATCAGTTGATAGTGTTAATTTCGATTCGACTTATATTAATGTTGGCAAAATAGATTCAATCATCATCAGGAATTCAGGAACATCAGCGTTAATAATAAGCAGTATTACATCAAACAATCCTTTATTTACAGTCACACCCACTAGCACGTCAATCCCGGTAGGGAGTAAAAAAACAATATATATAACATTTATTCCAACGGGGCTTGGTGACTTTACTGGTACTTTAACAATTAACAGTAACGACCCAGATCAACCGACTACAAACGTTTATTTAACTGGAATAGGAAAAACTCCACCGCCTTCAATCTCCGGGGATAAAACGGTTGGTGCAGGTGGCGACTTTGCAACACTTGAAGAAGCTTTCGATTCAATAAATGTAAAGTATCTTACTGATACTCTGAGATTATTGCTCATTGATCCAACCTACAACGAGCCCCAATTGAAACTTCAACCAGCGGCATCAAAACCTACACCGCCTCCATTAATTATTTTACCCAATTCGGTTAATAATGCAAATCGTTTAATATCTTCAATAAGTGGAGCGATTATTTATATTGATTCCACTGATTCAATTAGTGAGGTTGGAATATCTATAATTGATGCACCCAATGTTCATTTCAATCATGTAAACATTGTTCTTGATTCAATGGATAGTTGGGAAACAGCGGTACGAATGGAGGGTAATTGTCCTGGCACAAGGTTTTATGATGTCAATCTCGATGGTGGAAACGCATACATGGGATTTGAAGTATGGGGGAATAACGCATCACTTAATGTTTTGTCTTGTGATATTTCACACGTTCAGACTGGTATTCAGGCGTATGAATATACTTCTCTCTCACTTCAAAAATCTGCAATAAACCATGTAACTGATTGGGGTGTTTGGCTGGAAATTAGCGCCGGCAATGTTGTGATAGATAGTAACTCATTCAACGGGAACCTGACAGCAGAGGCAGCTATAGGTGGATCTGTGGAAGGATATCAAATGATTATCGATAACAATACAATACGTAACTATCAATGGAGTGGAATTGCTGTAGATGGCTTTGCTGGAATCGAACCAGAGCAATTGACTTTAAGACTTTTCGCTGAAAAAACTATAGTTAGAAAATCGATTGCTGAGATAAGGGAAGCTCATGCCCAAAACATTCTTATGATGAAGGATCGTGAGAAACGTAAATCGATAATCCAGCAAAAATATTCTTTGAAGAAAAACACTGATCAAGAGTCTATATCTAAAACATCACGATCAACGACTCAAATTACACCGACTGTTTCAATTTCTGGAAATAACGTTGTCAGTGATAGTGTACGTCTTGAGTTTGGTATTTGGACCGGCTGGATTGGAGAATATGTTCACCAAATTGCGATAAGCAACAATATAATTCAGGGAGTTTCCACTGGTATCGGGACAGATGAATTATATGGTGGAAATTTGTCTATCGAAGATAATAACATTTCTGGCTTTGCTGATTGTGCCATCAGTATGATGTCGTTTAGTAATTATTATGCCGTTAATGACGGATCAGTAAGTATCTTACGTAATAATATCATACAAAATGATACAAGCGTAACCGCGTGGGCAGGAATATATTGTGAAGGAGTAGAAGCATATACATACAAAGTGGAAGATAACAATGTAAGTGGAATGATTGAGGGCGATGGTATTATGGCAGGCAGTTTTTACAGTCCTGAACCGTATGGAATGGCAGTGCAGCAGAGGAAGTTAATAAGTGTAAGCGGATTGAGCATTAAAGAGCGAGTTGCAAAACGGTGGATGGATGTGAAGAGTAAGGACAGAGCGACCATGGCAGCAGATGTGAAGAAGCGGTGGCAGGAGTGGAAGAGCAATAAGAAGAAAAGTGTAGTATCATTATCGAAAGTGACATCAAGCCAATCGTTGTTATCAATACAGAGGAACAGTTTAACGTACCAAGGTGGCGGTGGTGGCGGTATAAGTATTTTTGATATGGGTGGACCGTTGGATATTGAGATACTTGACAACACAACAACGATGGTGGATGGGGCAGATTATGGTTTGTACATTGGAAACATGAATGATCCGATTGAACACCTTGCGATTGAGCGAAACGTTATTCGTAATGTTTACGGTGAAGGCATTCATATGGATGGAGGAGATATGAATGAGGAGGGAGAATTTATTGTACGTTCAAATGATGTGGAGACATGGGGTGGATTTGGAATGATGCTTGGTGTATGGCCTCCGAAGGTGATTGATATCAGTAAGAATATTGTCCGGGGTGTTGAACCAGTGATTTTACAAATGAAGCAGCGAGTTGTGCAGTCGAAGTATGCAAGAAAAGGAGTTATTGGTGAAGAAGGTATCATCGATTTTAGTGTAGGCAGTGAAGTGGATGGAAGTACTTACACAATGGACAGCAACACAGTATCAGGATATAATTATGCGCTTCATACAATGCCGTATACGTCAGGTAATGTGAGTATTGATGGTAATATATTGCATGATGGCGGCATAATGATCGATTATGGAATGGCGAGTAACATGACAGTAGACGGGAACCGGATTGAAGAGTTTCCGGAGGGCGGAATACAATGTTTTTATTATGATCAGTGGAATCAGGATGTTCCTGGAGAAGTAAGTATATCGACGAACACAATAATAGGTAGTGACAGTAGCGGGGGGTGGATTGGTATATATACAGAATACATCAATGCCTACACATTGAAGATTGAGGATAATTCGATCAGTGGTAATTTCCCGGGTGATGGAATTATTATAAGCGGTTTCTATAGTCCTGACCCAGGATATGTTACAGCACGGCGTGTCATGAAGGTTGATGCGACAAAAAGTACAAAGGAGAGGGTTGCAGGGTTATGGTCGGAGGTGAAGAGTAGGGACAGAGCGACCATGGCAGCAGATGTGAAGAAGCGGTGGCAGGAGTGGAAGAGCAATAAGAAGAAAAGTGTAGTATCATTATCGAAAGCGACATCAAGCCAATCGTTGTTATCGATACAGAGGAACAGTTTAACGTACCAAGGTGGCGGTGGCGGGGGTATCAATATTTTCGATATGGGTGGACCGTTGGATATTGAGATACTGGACAACACAACAACGATGGTGGATGGTGCAGATTATGGTTTGTACATTGGAAACATGAATGATCCGATTGAACGCTTTGCGATTGAGCGAAACGTTGTTCGTAATGCTTATAGTGCAGGCATCCAGATGGATGGTGGAGAGATGAGTGAAGAAGGAGAATTTATTGTCCGTTCGAACGACGTTGAGACATGGAGTGGATTTGGAATGATGCTTGGTGCATGGCCTCCGAAAGTGATTGATATCAGTAAAAACACTGTTCGAGGCGTTGAACCATTAATTTTACAGATGAAACAGCGAGTTGTGCAATCGATGTATGCAAGAAAAGGAGTTATTGGTGAAGAAGGTATAGTTGATTTTAGTGGTGCAAGTGAATTAGATGGAAGCAGATACACGATGGATAGCAACACAGTATCAGGATATAATTATGCGCTTCATACAATGCCGTATACGTCAGGTCATGTGAGTATTGATGGTAACGTATTACATGATGGCGGTATATGGATTGATTATGCAATGGCAAGTAATATGACAGTAGATGGGAACCGGATTAATGAGTTTCCGGAGAGTGGAATCAATTTGTCGTATTATGAGCAGTGGAATCCGGATGTTCCCGGTGGAATAAGTATGTCAAGGAATACAATAGTTGGTAGTGACAGCAGTGGAGGATCGATTGGTATTTATACAGAAGAAATCAATGCCTACACATTGAGAGTTGATGACAATAATATAAGTGGGAATTTTATTGGGGACGGTATAGATATAAATGGATTTTATAGTCCTGATCCGGGATTTGCAATGTCAAAAAGAACTATGCAAAAAGCGGATGCAACAATGAGTACAAAAGAGCGTGTTGCCGGGTTATGGTCGAAGGTGAAGAGTAGAGCTAGAACCACGAACGCAAAGGAAGCAAAGAAACTTTGGGCAGAACATAAGCTCGATAATAAAAAAAGAGTTTCCACTTCCTTAACTGGTACATCAACAAGTCAATCGTTATTATCGATGCGGAGAAATATTATATCAAATCAAGGTGGCGATGGCGGTATCAATGTTTTTGAATTGGGTGGACCCTTATATATAGAAATAGCTGATAATCATACAACGGCCACCGATAATATATCTTTTGGAATATATCTTGGGTGGATGGCTGATCTGATTATGCAAATTGCAATAGAACGGAACATTATCAGAAATTCATCAACTGGAATCTGTTTTGAGGGGGGAGATATGTATCAGGATTGGACTCTCAAAGTTAATAATAATTCTATTGAAAATAATGGCGGTGATGCAGGATTATTATTGGGAGAGATGTGGCAAGCGCAAACAGTAGAAGTAAAAAATAATAATGTCCGGTCAAAAACAATAAGTAACGATGGAATCGCAATATTTTCCGGTAGTGAAGCCATCAACAGTTCATTTATTTTGAGCAATAATGAGGTGCAGAATTTTGACATTGGAGTAAATGCTGTCGTTAATGGATTTGAAACATTTTCCATATCAAATAATAATGTACACCATAACACTAATGGAATCCAGTGGGAAGGAGAGTGTTTAGGCAGGAGTATATCGGGAGGAATAGATTCAAACATAGTTTCAGACAACATCGAACAGGGTATCATTGTTAATCTTAATGATTATAATTGTCCCTTTTTGATTGAACATAACACATTAAAGAATAATGGAACAAATGGATTATATATTGGGGGTTCCGGCTCTACACCAAGGGTCCAATATAACAATTTGAATGACACTGCTGTTTATTCACTTTTCAATGATTGTGAGCAAAGCGTTGATGCCCGGAATAATTGGTGGGGGCAAACTACATCAAGTCAGATGAGCATGCAAGCATACCCGTCAAACATTACAAAAATATACGACAACTTTGACAATCCATCAGTTGGATTCGTAGTATATAAAAATTGGCAGGATAGTGCAGTCGGGGGAAGCTCAATTGCAGGTCATGTATTCAGCGATCTAAATGCCGACGGTGTAAGGGATTCAGGTGAGGTCGGCATAATCGGATTTGCGGTTTTCCTGGATCTCAATGGAGATGATTCGCTCGAATTAGGTGAAACATATACATCAACTGATATAAACGGTAATTATGAGTTCTTTAATCTTGGTTATGGAACATACAGAGTGCGTGAAGTACAACAGGGTGGCTGGGTACGTACAACACCCAACCCTCTTGATATAGTTATATCAAGTGATACGAACGTAACAGGAATTGATTTTGGTAACAGAGCATTTACTGGTTTTGGTTACACTTATGTTGGTCCGTCAGGTGGCACATGGTCAAGTGCCGGCAACTGGTCGGGCAGTAAAGTGCCCGGACCTACAGCTTTCGTTAAAGTGCCGGAAAACGTTACGGTATTTGTAGATTCTCTTCCTTTCGATACTATCGCAGCGCTTGAAATTAATTGGAGGGGTAGATTGAAATTTGATTCATCTGTCGGAACACTTAAAACATATTTACAAGTTCACAACGATGGAACAATTGAATTTCCATCAACCGGCGCTACTGGGATGGTCTGTTTTGGGGATTGGATAAATCATAATACGATAATTCCAGGAACATCCACAATAATATTTACCGGGGATAATCCAAAACTTATCCATTCCACAACGTTTTATAATCTGAACATAGCGGGAACTCATACATCGACTGCCGGAAATCTCTCTGTAAGTAACCAACTAACTCTTATAAATACACTATATCAAAGAGCAACAGATACAATTCAGATTTTAAACGCTTCTTCAAATGCGATTGTGGATACAGGCAGAATTCCTCAAGGCACAATCATTCGTGCCATAGAACAAGGAGAAACAAATGCATATCGCTTCGAAAGTAATCAAAGTTACGTTGAATTCGATGGAACTGGTACATATCCTTCAACATTGACGGCAACTGCTTATCCTGACACTCTACCAACAGATTTTGGAGATGAGTGGGAAACCATCCCAAGCGTTGTTGATACCGCTGCAAATATTGTGACTGCAAATAATGTTACAAAATTTTCTCGGTGGCCCTTCGGATTTCCGAGACCAAGAATTGTCAATAATGTTCCAATCATTAGGAGAATATATTCTATTGAATCAAAAGGGGGTGCAGGTTTTGCAACAAAGCTGGTATTGCGCTATGATCAATCAGAGGTACCACCAAGTGTACGCGAAGATTCTCTTTCATTATTTCGTTCAGTTCATAATGATCTTAATATAATCGTATCCCCAAGTTGGAATTTGGTTTCACTGCCGCTAAAATTAACTGATGGGAGAAAAACATCTATCTTCCAACATGCATCTTCTGAAGCGTTCGCATATGAAGGAGAAACTTATGTATCTAAAGAAACACTCACAATAGGTAATGGGTATTGGCTAAAATATGCCAATCCAGAAACCATTATGATTACTGGTAAACCAATTTTACTCGATACATTTGATGTTCATGAAGGATGGAATTTGATGGGGTCATTGTGTTTACCAGTTCCAACTATTACCATAAGCTCAATTCCTTCAGGAATCATGACTACAAATTTCTTTGGATTTAGAGGTAGTTATTTTGTGGATGATACCATCCAACCAGGGAACGGATATTGGGTGAAAGTGGATACGATTGGGAAATTAATTCTCTTAGCCGGGGGGATTTCAGAATTCAATAATTTAATTAAAATAGTTCCAACATCCGAGCGGCCCCCAGATCCACCATTTACGATTAATGTGACGAAAGAGATACCGAAGGAATTCGCTCTGCACCAGAACTATCCTAATCCATTCAATCCGTTAACTTTTATCCGTTATCAATTTCCAGTCGATTGTAGAGTGACACTAAAGATTTACAATGTTCTTGGACAGGAAGTGAAAACATTGATAGATGAGATTCAGGATGCAGGTTTCAAGTCGGTGGAGTGGAATCCTTCGACAAGCTCAGGACAGGGTTTAGCGAGCGGTGTTTATTTCTATCGGCTAATGGCAGAATCTCCGGGCAAATCTTTCGTTGCTGTTAAGAAATTATTGCTGATGAAGTAAACCAAATTAATGTGCGACTCACCTCCGGTGATGATTCTTCCTTGAAGGTGAGTCGCACTTTGAATTAAACTTTCTTTTTCGCAGGTATCAAAAAACCCACACCAGCACCACGTAATCGGAGCGTTACTAACCCTGCCTGCTACGGGGAGGTGCTGTGACACAATATTAGGAGCCTTTGCAAAACCTATCTAAAGTTATCTGAATACAGCAACATATAGTGGAGATCATCGTAGATAAGTAGCAAACACAGTATGCACAACTATTATCAACTGACATTTATGGACGCACAATTT
>Ga0315286_10004566_pt1 | contig 13283 bp, 10 predicted proteins | sample YL17G10_0_MG_FD_205038 | JGI IMG/M metagenome (GOLD analysis project Ga0315286, IMG submission 205038) | Sediment microbial communities from Yellowstone Lake, YNP, Wyoming, USA - YL17G10_0 | ecosystem: Environmental > Aquatic > Freshwater > Lake > Sediment | place: USA: Wyoming | collected... | reverse complement strand
TAGACCACCGGCGTCTTGATGATCCCGTCGTGAAGCGCGTCGGTCACGCCGTATTCATAGATCATCTCGCTGTCGGGCGTCTTGCCGTCGGCCCGGTCGGGCGTCGCCGTCGTGTCCACCCGCAACACGATCTTCTCGCGCATCCGCAGAAGCGTGGCGTAGTATTCATCCGCCGGAGAGTTATGGGCTTCGTCGTTGAACAGGGCGAAATCCGGGCCGTTCATCAGCGCCGACAGGTTGCTCTGTCCGCACTTGTTGCTTTGGTAAAACTGGTGGATGTTGCCCAGGATGACGCTCGCGCTGAAAAGGCTCGACCAGCCGCCCTCCTTGCCGGTGCCCAACGTGGTCAGGTCGAAATTTCCTTGCCCGGCAGAAATCGCCCAGGGTGGCAGCAAATCGCGGTCCTTGAAAACTTTACCGCTCTCGAAATCATCCTCCAGCCGGTCGCGCACGATCAGGTTGGGGCACAACAGCACGAACTTCTGGACATTGTGCGCGATGCGCAGCCATGCGATGACTGCCGCGATGTCCGCCGTCTTCCCGCCGCCCGTTACAATGTTCAGCAGCAGCCCGTCCGCGCCGATCTGCGTCTTGCCCAGAATCTCGTGCGCATACACCACTCGCAGGAACGATTCCCACTGGTGCGGCCAGAGCGTACCAGCCCGCGCCGCCTGATCGTCGTCCGGCGAGGTCAAGTACTCGATGTATTTGTACAATTCCGCCTTCAGGCCGGGCATCCCGTCCCTCCGCCATTCGCGGAAAGCGTCCTCGTATCTTGCGAATTGGTTGAACATGCGCTCAGCTTACCTCGATCTCGTCGGTCCAGAGTCCTTCGCCGCCCATGTCGTCCTGCACCTTGCAGGCGATCCGCTTCCTGCCGGTGTCGGGGAACTCGTATTGCGCCTCCAATTCCGGTTCCTTTTTTCCCCCGTGCACGAACGAATACCCCGCCGTGCTCGAAAACCGCTTCCCGTAGTCGAAATCCCACTGCACGTTGATGATCTTCGCCCCCGCGTTCATCACCACCGTCTCGCTTACATCGAACACGTAGATTCGTGCTCCGATGCGCTTGTGGCCCGCCTCGACGTGCGGCGGCTGCACGAAGGTCAGGAAGTTCTCGTAGTCGGCGTGGTCGGTCGAGAGCGCCGCCACCTGCTCGCGGAAGCGCGGCGAATCAATCCGAACCTGCTCCAGCCGGATGAAGTTCAGATCGGTGTGCTCCAACCGCCGCAACCGCTCGGCGGCGTCCATCGCGTCCTGCCGGAAGGCCCAGGCCAGTATGATCCCGTCCCGCAGGTTGTCCTGCTGGTACCGTAGCGTCTTACGGATGGCGTTGGCGAACTCCTGCACATCCTGACCCGTCACGCCCTTCCGCGGGCTCGGCTCGCCCACCCAGACGGGGACCGCGCCCTTCATCCCGTGGATACCCGTCTGATGCTCCTCATCCACCGCGCCGAAACACCTGAGCACGAAGGCGCGGAATTGATCCGGGGGCATTTCAGACAGGCGCTGAGTCTCGTACACGCCCCAGTGTTCGACGGTGAAGTCCGGTACTTGGTGCAATCCCGTCAACTGTCCCTCGACCTGGCGCGTTAGCCTGTCCGCCGTGATCGCCACCGCCACCCGCGACTGGTCGCATGCAATCCAACGCCGCCCCAATCGCTGCGCCACGACCGCCGTTGTTCCGCCGCCAAGAAAAAAGTCCGCGACGACATCGCCTTCATTAGACGAGGCTTGAATTATGCGCTCCAACATGGTTTCTGGTTTCTGCGTCGGGTAGCCGATACGTTCGGTCTTATCGGCGGGCTGAAGCATGGAAATGCGCCACACGTCATCGGCCCGCCGCGTCTCCTTTAACTGGTACTGAACTTCACCTTTCTCATTTCGTACGTTGATTGCTTTCCCGCCAATGAATTTTCGCTTTAGCTGTTTCACGGGCGTATCGCGAGGTTCTTCGATCTTGTTAAATGTGAAGTTTGACTGCCTTGATTTCGTGTATGCCAAGAGGACGTCGTGCCCTCTTGGGAAACACTTTGAGACAGGCGACATCTTATTGTAGTAATGCCAGACAACTGCATTATTGAAAGTTTCGACGCCGAAAATCTTGTCCATCTCCACTTTGATATAGTGACTCGCGTGCCAATCGAGGTGGACGTAGATGCTGCCGGTCTTCTTGAGCAGGCGTTTCATCTCGTAGAGGCGGGCGTTGAGCCAGATGAGGTAGCCGGGCATCCCGCCTTCCCAGATGTCCGAGAACGAGCGCAGTTCGTTCTGGTCGCCGAAGATGACGTTGTATTGCCGGCCGGAGAAGAACGGCGGGTCGATGTAGATCAGGTCGATGCTCTCCGACGGGAGTTGGCGCATGACGTGCAGATTGTCGCCCCAGAACAGCCGGTTGGGTTCGAGCGCGGGATGGCCGAAGGCGATGCGCTCGACCACCTGGAACGGCAGCATGACTTGAGGGAAAAGCTTGCGGAACCCCCGGCGGCGGTCCCAGCCCATCGGCAGGCCTTCTGGGGGATGCTGCCGAAGCGCAGCGGCGGCCACGGGCGCATCGAGACGCGACGGGCGTGGGTCACCCACGAGGTGCATCACCTGAGGGACATCGGCGACGGGGCCGGCCTGATCTCATCCCGCCAAGTCCCGCCAAATCCCTCCCAATCCCACTGTCCAATGACAGCGAGGGCGATCCCCGGCCGACCGGCCAATAGCGTAACCATGTAAGCACGTCCCTGCTATCCCATCGCCTCATCACTTCTGAACCGTCTTGATGTACGCCTCCCACAGCTCATCGACGGTTTTGCCGGTGTATTCCTTCCAGAGGTCTGGCCTGTACTTGCCCTGGCGCATGGCGGCGTTCATCCGCGCGATGATGTCCTTGTCAATATCCTTGGCGATATAGTTAAGAAATCCCGCGGTCGTGCGATAGCTGTCGGTGTACTTCGACCGGGCGGGGTTGGGACGCGTCCCCGCGGGTTCCTTCTCGTACTTGAACCAGCGGAGGTAGTCCGCGACGCCTTCGACCAGCCATCCGGGATTGCCTCTGCCGCGATATTGTTGGGCCACATGGACCAGTTCGTGCACGACCGCGCCGGCCGCCTCGCCTTGCAGGTTCTGCTTGAACCAGGCGCCGGCGCAGACGACTCGCGTGCCGCCCGTGGCCGCGACGCCTCGCATGTCTTTCCTGAACGTCACCGTAAAGCGTTTCGGGGCGGTGTAGCCCTCGCTGGGCAGACTCTTGACGATGATTGGATACCACTCCTGGAGCGTTGGTCTGAGCTTGGCCTCAACCCAGTCCTTCAGTTCGGGCATCTCCGAATAGTCAATGACAATCTCGTACTCCCCGGAGGCGGCCGGCGACGTCGCGGCGACTGACGTTGGGTCCGCGGTCGCTACCGCGCTGACCACGGGCGGCGCCGCCTCATTGATCACATCGATCTCGCTGTAGAACGTATTGCCGAAGCCGTCGTCGTTTTCGGTACGAGAGATGTCAAAGAGCAGATAACGGTACTTGCCGATGGCGCCGGCGGAGTCGGAGATGCTGACGCCGTATTGCCCGCCGCCTTGGCTTTGCTTGGGCCTGGTATCGACCGCTCCGATGAGTTTCCACCCGCACTTTTCGGGGTCGGCGCCTTTTTTGGGTGTGGCGTTGAAGTCGGCGGCCGTCCCATCGCTGGCGTACAGCTTGTACACCTGAGGCCCGCGAGTGTCGGGGTGCCAGGAATAGGTGTTGATCTGCTTGATGCTGATCACGGCGTTCAGATCGACCTGAAGCCGCCCCCCGTCGGTTCCCTGCCGGAAGAAGAAATTCTCGTCCGGCTGGTCCTCCTCGTCGGGGAGTCGGCCGTCGTTGAGCTTGTTCACGTCGCCGGCGTTACCGTCCCTGGCGCCATCCACAATGGTGAGCTTGGCCTTGGCGGCCGCATCGTCTTTGAAGGGGGAGGGGACGCCGCTGAATTTGTGCGCGCCCGCCGCCTGGGCACTGTCGTTATGCCCGACGGCGATCTTGACCTCCGCTCGAGCTGGCAGGGCAGCGATCAGAACAGTCATCGCCACCACGATGAACACCCGGTGACATGCCATGTGACTCTCCTTGGTAGAGGCAGGTTTGCCGCTTACTTCAGTTCGACGGTCCAGTAGGCGTTATCGAGGAACTGTTTCCAGGACCAGTACCGTTCATCGGCGAGGCGGATGGTGATGACCGGCGAACGGCGCGGTTTGGCGGGCTTCGTGATCAGGCGCAACTTGGCTTGATCGGGGGTGCGCCCTCCCTTGCGGACGTTGCACTTCACGCAGCAGCAGACGAGGTTTTCCCAGGTTGTGCGGCCGCCCTGGCTTTTGGGCGTGATGTGGTCCAGCGACAACTCGGTCGTGGGATGCTTTTTTCCGCAGTACTGGCAGCGATTGGAGTCGCGAGCGTAGATGTTTCGCCGGTTCAGCTTCACGTCCTGACGGGGCAGCTTGTCATACGCCAGCAGGCGGATGATGCGGGGAACCGCGATCTGGAACCGGACGGTGTGAATCCACTCGTACTCGTCAGGCTCGAACTCGGCCTTGAGCTGCGAGAGGTCGCGCCAACTGTCAAAATCGAGGTTGAGCCACTTGCTCTGGCCGTGGGTGTTCGTCTCGATATGGATGACCTCGGCGAGCTCCCGGCACAGCAGCGAGAAGGCGCGCTTGACGTTGATGACACGGATGGCCTGGTAGAACTTATTGAGAACCAGGACGTTGGAATTGAGGGCGATGGCGGCCCCATCCACCACTGCCGGCAGCGGAATGGCGATAGCACGCGAGACGGAATGATCGAGACCGATCGGCATCGCTCGCTCTCCGCTCCATTGGTTTTGGAGCAGGCCCAAGAGGCCGAACAGACTTCACAGACACAGGGAGCCTGTTACCCGGGTCGGATTATAGGACTTGGGGGTTGTGGACGCCAGAGGCCGGATCAAGTGCAACACGCATCGGGCGTAGACTGTATCTCCAGTTGCGTGGCGTGTGCAACGGGCCTGGGATCAGTGGGTTTCGTGGCTGGGCGTGTATCGGTCCGCGTGTGTAAGGTGCCGCTGTTGAGGCCTGTTGTTTGCAGCGTAAGATGAGTCTCCAGCGTCGGTTATGCCGACAACTTGCAGTTTTCGTACGGAATCAGTAGAATAGCGGTTCTATGGCCCTCCGAACCAAAGCTAATCGCGTGACCGCCCTCCGACGGACGGTCGTCGTAAAAGCGGAGACCAATCGAACTCGAACGTCGGTTCGGGCGAGGGAGGCCGATAGACGCCGCGTGGCGGAGGGCAAGGCGCCGGCTGTGGGGACGAACGGCTATGGCAGAGCGCTGCGTTTTCTATCGAGCCTGACCGATCACGAGCGATTGCGCATTGTTCGTTACACCGCGGAGAACTTCGATTTGGGGCGTATGCGTTCGCTGCTGCGGCGTATGGACAATCCTCACGAGGATTTCAGGTCGGTGCATGTTGCTGGCACCAAAGGCAAAGGGAGCACGTGCGTCATGACGGCCGCGATGCTGCAGGCATGCGGGTATAAAGTCGGGCTGTACACAAGCCCTCACCTGGTTGATATCCGGGAGCGGATCCGGATCGACGGCGAGATGATTTCGCAGCACGATTTCGCCCGGCTCGTGCGGATGATTGAGCCGATCATGGCTCGGATCAGACCCTCGCCGAGCTTTTTTGATGTGCTGACGGCCATTGCCTTCAAGTACTTTGCAGATCGCAAGATAGATATTGCGGTGATCGAAACGGGCCTTGGCGGCCGCCTCGATTCCACCAACGTGCTCTCCCCGGAAGTGACCGCGATCACTTCGATCAGCAAAGACCACATGCAGCAGCTTGGGCACACGCTGGCGAAGATCGCCGAGGAGAAGGCCGGCATCTTCAAGAACACCGTTCCAGCTATCACGGTGGTCCAGGAACCCGAAGTGGAGCTGGTTCTTCGTCAGGCCGCCGAGAGAGTCGGCGCACCCTTTGATATCACCGGCAAGACGATCGAGTTCAGCCATCGCTTTGAATCGAGCCGGATGCTGGGGCCGCACAACCGCATCTGTTTGACCACTCCGACAAGCCGTTTCGAGCACTTGGCCGTGCCGCTGATCGGCGAGCATCAGGCCATCAACTGCGGGCTGGCGTTGAGCATCATCGACCGCCTGAAGAGCCGCGGCTTTGCGATCGACGACAACAAGGCGCTGGAAGGTCTGGCGAAGACGACGATGCCCGGGCGTATGGAGATGATCTGCACGACTCCACGTATTCTGGTGGACGGCGCGCACAACGCGGCGAGCCTGGATGCTCTGATGCGAGCCATTGGCCAGCACATCCCCTACGACTCGATGGTCGTGATTTTCGGGTGCTGTTCCGACAAGGACATTCCCGGCATGCTCGAGCGCATCACGAGCGGCGCGGACAAGGTGATCTTCACGAACGTGGATTCGGTTCGGACGGCGGACCCGGAGGAATTGGCCGCGCGCTACATCGAACTGTATGGGAAAATGGCGCAGGTCGCCCGTAACTTGAAGGATGCTCTCGCTATAGCCTATCGGGCCGTCACGAAGGAAGACTTGATCTGCATCACCGGCAGCTTCTACCTCGTCGGCGAAGCGAAGAAGCTCTTCGCGGCCAAAAAGGCGTAGGGAGCGTCGGGCATAGTCAGTTCAGCGGCCGGTCTCCGACCGGCCGTTTTCGTAGGCGGAGCACATGACCACACAGTACAAAGTGCGTGCCGGCGAACGTTTGCGGGCGGCAGGCAGGGCGGTCGTTCAGGTGGCGATCGTGCTGTGGGCGGTGTTGGCCGTGCGTGTCTACCTCGATCGGAACCAGCCGCTGCGTCAATTTGCCGCCGGACCATGGCATCAGGCGGGGAAGGATCGCTTTTCGCAGGCGGCCAGAGTCTACCTCCCCCTTCGTGATCGACTTCGGGGCGTGCAGAGCGTGGGCTTCGTATGCGGCGGAGGCTCCGAAGATGCCAGAACGATGCGGCATTACATGGCGCAGTCGATGCTGGCTCCGACGCTCGTCGTCCGGTGGGAGGAGCAACGGGTGGTGATCGCCGCCTTCGACAACGACGGCCAACTGGCGCAGTTCATGCTGGCCGGACCGTTCCGTCTGCGTGAACACTTCGGCTCTGGGCTAGCTATCCTGGATCGGGAAGCGAAATGAGCATCGCGTGGGTCATGGTTGCGATGGGCGTCTCGGTATGCACGGGATGGGGGCTGCTGCGTGCATTGTGGCCCCGTGATTCTGCGTACGCCGTCGGCAAGAGCGGTCTAGTGCGGATACCCCTGGCCATCGGCCTGGGCTGGGCCGTCGGCGCCGCTCACTACTGCGTCTGGAGAGTCGTATATCCAGAACTCGAGTGGCTGTATCGCCTGATGGACTGTCTGGTGATCCCGGCGGCGGCATGGTGGGCAGGGCGAATGGCGCGGTCAGGTTCATGGGTCCCACCGCGAGCCCATAGCGCGCTGCAACCGCTTTCTCCGATCCACAGAAGCTACGTGGGAGCGTTGGTCGGTCTGACGCTGGGCGTCGGTATTGCGGCGGTGTGTATATCAGCCGCCCAGGCGTGGCGCGAGCCGCTCGGCGCCTGGGACGGCTGGGCGATCTGGAACCTCAAAGCGCGGTTTCTGTATCGCGGCGGGCCTCACTGGACGGGCATGTTCTCAAAGGACATATGGTTTTCACACCCTGACTACCCCCTGTTGCTGCCGGCGTCGATAGCACGGCTGTGGAGCTACCTGGGCCATGAAAACACGCTTGTGCCACAGTTGACGGCGGTTGCCGCGACCGGCCTGGTGGCGTTGCTGCTCTTCGGCGTCCTGGCATGGCTGCGTGGGGTCGAACAGGCCTGTTTTGGCACCCTTCTGCTGGTCTCGTCAAAGGTATTTCTGTACTACGGCGGCGCACAGGTCGCGGATGTGCCCCTCTCATTCTTCCTTCTCGGCGCGATCATCGCCTTGGCCGCCGCTCAGAGGTCCCAACAGGGCGTCAGAGCCCTGTTTGCGCTTTCGGGCGTTCTGGCGGGGTGCGGGGCGATGGTCAAGAACGAGGGCCTGGTGATCTGCGTCGTGCTGCTGGCAGCGTGCATCATGCGGCGGGATCTGCGTCGCAACGCGTTGATGCTGGTGATGGGCATGGCGCCGGCGTTGTCGCTCATGGCGGTTCAGAAGACTCTCTTTGCCGGAGAGAGCTACCTGGTTGCCGATCAGTCATCCTTTCAGGCCGTGGTTCAGAAACTGGTCGACCCGTCACGCCACCAGACCATTGCGTGGGCTCTGCTGGACCACAACGTCGGGTTTTACCCGTGGAGGCCCCTCGCCGCCTGTCCGCTTGCTATACCTCTGCCGAACCATCCGGGCATGGTCCTGCTGCTGCTGACGTTTGTCTGCGGGATCTGGGGAGTGGGGCGCGATCGTCTTGCTGTGGCGGCGGCGGCTGTGACCCTCCTGCTGACTGTGGGCACATACTATGTGGTTCTGCTGATCATGCCCTATGATCTGGCGACGCTGGTGGAAAGCTGGCCGCGTCTGCAACTGCACATTTGGCCGAGCTTGATCCTTGTGTTGTTCCTGATGACTCGCGGGTTGGGTGAGTCGGAGCAGGCGTGCCCAGCGTCCCGATCGCTCGCCAGATAGGCCTATCGGCAGAAAAGGTTAGCGTACGAGCGGCACGGCAGATCCGACGGCGGATAGGCAGCCCTTAAGACACTTAACTGCCCTTTTGTAAACGAGTTAGATTCAATGATCGTGCTGGCGGCGATATGAACCCCGGCGGGCTCGCGTTCGTAACCTATGTAATGGGCGGCGGTTTATCGCCTTGACAGACTCACCGTCGGCCGCGCAAACTGCCCGCCCCGCATCGGTCGGAATGGTCGGGAAGAACCCCGCCGATTGTCAAGGTTTCATCTGATACGGTCGATACGACCGTCGAAACCGTTAACTGCCGCAAAGCTTGCTCATGGCCAGGAAAACCGGAAAGAAGCTCGTCATCGTGGAGTCGCCTGCCAAGGCCAAGACCATCAACAAGTATCTTGGCGCCGACTACGTCGTGAAGGCCTCGATGGGCCACGTCCGCGATCTGCCGTCCAACGGCATGGGCGTCGACCTGGAGAGCTTCCAGCCCAGCTACCAGGTCCTGGAAAGCCGCGGCAAGGTCATCAAGGAGCTTGTGCAACTGGCCAAGGAAAGCGAAGAGGTGTTCCTGGCGACCGATCTTGACCGCGAGGGTGAAGCCATCGCCTGGCACCTGAAAGAGACGCTAGCCGTCCCCGACAACAAGGTCCGTCGAGTCATCTTCAACGCCATCACCAAGAGCGAAATCCAGAAGGCTTTCGAGCATCCGATGGCGATCAATATCGACCGGGTGAATGCACAACAGGCGCGGCGTATCCTGGATCGGATCGTGGGCTATGAGATTTCGCCGCTGTTGTGGCGGAAGGTGGCGCGGGGGCTGAGCGCGGGGCGAGTGCAGAGCGTGGCGGTGCGGCTGATCGTGGAGCGGGAACGCGAGATCAGCGCGTTCATCCCGCAGGAGTTCTGGAAGATCGCGGGGGTATTCTCCACGGATAGCGGGAAGGCGGGGAAGCTGAGCGAGGAGTGGAGCTCGTTCTTGGCGAACACGGGCAACGGCGAGCGCACGAAGGCCGAGAAGGAAAAGTGGCTGGTCGAACACGGCGCCTTCGTCGCCGAACTGGTCGAAATCGCTGGGGAGAAATTCACCCCCGACAACCGCGCTGCCGCCAGGCGCGTCGCCGAATCGCTTGGTTTTGTGGTCGATCGTGAAGAAACCACCGAAGACACCGAAGCCAAGGGTCCCGCGCGCAATCTAGTGAGGTACGTCGGCCGGCTTGCCGCCCAGGTTCCCCCCTTTGCGGTCCGGTCCATCGAGAAGAAGTGTGTGACGATCCGCCCCTCGGCTCCGTTCATCACGAGCACGCTGCAGCAGGCCGCCTCAAGCCGGCTGAGCTTCGGCGCCAAACGCACGATGCGTACGGCGCAGGCGCTCTACGAGTCCGGGCGCATCACCTACATGCGTACCGACTCGACCCACATCTCGGCCGAGGCGCTGACGACGGTGCGTTCGTATATCCAGAGCGCCTTCGGCGACCGCTACCTGCCGGACAAGCCGAACTTCTACAGTTCGTCCAACAAGAGCGCCCAGGAAGCTCATGAAGCGATCCGGCCGACGGACGCCAGCTTCACGCCGGAGCTGGCCCACGCGAAGCTCTCGCCGGACGAGCACAAGGTCTACCAACTGATCTGGAAGCGTTTCGTCGCCTGCCAGATGCCGCCCGCCGAGTTCGATCAGACCACCGCCAAGATCGCAGCGTCCGTCAAGGGCGCCGATGCGGTCTTCCGCGCCACAGGGCGCAAGCTGGTTTTCGACGGCTTCATGCGGGTGACCGGCATCACGAGCGAAGATCAGCTTCTGCCCGCACTCACCGAAAGGGAGCGCGTTTACCCCATCGAGGTTGAGCCCACGCAGCACTTCACGCAGCCGCCGCCGCGTTTCACCGAGGCCAGCCTCGTTAAGGAGATGGAGCGCCTCGGCATTGGGCGGCCCTCCACTTACGCGACCATCATCCAGACCATCCAGGACCGGCAGTACGCGCAGCAGGTCGATCGCCGCTTCTACGCCACTCTTCTCGGCAGCATCGTCACCGACAAGCTGATCCAGGTGTTTCCCGATATCATGGACGTGCAGTTCACGGCGGAGATGGAGCTGAAGCTCGACAAGATCGAGGAACAGCACCTGAACTGGATCGAGCTCCTGAAGGGCTTCTACGGGCCGTTCCACAAGGACGTGGAGTCTGCATTGGACAAGCTCGAGCACGCCGGGGGAACGCCCTCGCCGTATACCTGTGGGAAATGCGGCAAGCCGATGGTTTACCGGATCAGCAAGAACGGTTTTTTCCTGTCGTGCAGCGGCTACCCGGTGTGCGATGCGTTGCAGGCGGTCGATCAACAGGGGAAGCCGACGGTTCGGGAGGTGTCGCAGCATCGCTGCCCGGTGTGCGGGCGCGAGATGATCAAGCGTCGGGGTCGCTTCGGGGAGTTTCTGGGCTGCAGCGGCTATTCCATGAAGAAAGCCGACGGCACGCCCGAGTGCTCGACGATCATCAATCTGGACAAGCAGGGCAATCCTCTGCCGCCGAAGGCGAAGCCGGTGCACACAACCGTCAAGTGCGAGAAATGCGGCAGCGCGATGCTTCTTCGCGACAGCAAGCGTGGGCCGTTCCTCGGCTGCAGCTCATTTCCGAAGTGCCGCGCCATCAGGTCTGTCAAGAAGCTGGAAGGGGACGACCTGAAGACCGTCGAAGCGTTACTTCCGCAGCTCGAGATCAGCGTGGCCGACGCACAGCAACTGGGCGCCAAGATCACAGGCGTTCCCGCGCCGGGCGCGAACGGCAAGACAGGGCCGGTGGCCACGGACATCGATTGCGAGGAATGCGGCAAGCCGATGGTGATCCGCACAGGCCGCCGAGGACGTTTCCTGGGCTGCAGCGGCTACCCGAAGTGCAAGAGCACGGGCGAGATCCCGGCCAAGCTCGTGGAGGAGCTGGGCCTCAACGGGAACGGCGGGACGGCGCCGCCGCAGGAGGCGCCGGCGCCGGAGATTGAGACGGATCTGACGGTGGATTGAGCGGATGAATCCTACGTTTTTCGTCGCCTGCCTACTGTGACCGACCAAAGCCAAGAGATGCTGTAGCCCCACAGCAGGCTGTTGACCCCAATCATCACACATGCCATCACGAGCCCGAATCCGGCCGAGGACGAGCGGTCACCCAAAGTGGGCAATATGAACGACCAGGCGATTGGCAGCGACAAGGCCAAAGCCAGGATTGCCAGCGGCCGCAAAACGAATGACTCGTCGGTGGCTATGAATCCAACAACGACCGGCACCCAGAGGAGGCAATTGAGAATCGTGAGGATTCCGCCACCGGTCGGTTTGCCCAGGAATGCTGACATTTCCATACACCTTTTGATGGCGCGGATACTGTAACGTTCTTGTTGCACGGTTTCAATCGGGACCAGACGGTTGGATTGCGTGCTTGTCTCTAGTATCACTATACGATACTATAAGGTCGTGGGAAGGCACGAGAAGACCTTGCGGGCGATCTTTGCCGATCCCCTGAGGGCCGGCATCAACTGGCCGGAAGTTGAGTCGATGCGGCAGTTTCTGTATGAAGCAGGTGTGACGGCATGATGGAGTACAAAGGGTACATCGGCAAGGTTGAGTTCGATGCGGATGCGAGGATTCTGCATGGGGAGGTGATCGGCATTCGCGATGTGGTGACGTTTCAAGGCAGAAGCGTTGAGGAGGTGGAGAAAGCGTTTCGGGAGTCGGTGGATGACTACCTGGCGTTCTGCAAGGAGCGTGAGGAGGAGCCGAACAAGCCCTGCTCGGGGCAGTTCGTGGTGAGGGTGGATTCCGAGCTGCACCGCAGGGCTACCATGCTGGCGGAGGCATCGGGTAAGAGCCTCAACGCCTGGGTGGGCGGGTGTATGGCGAAGGAGATCGGGCGCAAGCTTCGTCGGAAGAATGCAGGCAGGCATTCTGCGCATTCAGCGAAGAGATGAGGGCCGCAAGCTTATCGGGGACCCCTGAGCGGCACGGCTCGACTTTGCGGTAGGGGGTCCACATCCTGCCGGGCATGCGAAGCGGGATTGTGGGCGGATTGCGGGTTGTGTGGGTGATGCTCTGCTTGGGGTTGGTCTTTCAATGGAGGCGGAGTCTGGGGGTCTCTGACATGGTGGGGCGGGGGAGCGAGTGCTTTGATGGGGAGTTCTCGACGGCTGTGGTTCGGGTAGTGATCTCGGGCAGAGGGTCGGTGGAGTTTTGGTGGAACAAAGAGGTGGATGCGGGGAAGCCGGAGAGCGTGGGAAGCAAGTGGATTATGCACGTGGGTGTGCCTGCAACGGAGGGCCCGTCCAAGCCGGAGGGTATGCAATTTGCCGGGTTCTATCACGAGTATCGGTACATCGGGGATGCGAGCGAGTCTCACAGGCGTTGCGTGGTGATGGTGCCGTATTGGCTATTGGTGGGGTTGGCGGGGGTTTGGCCGGTGAAGTGGGTGGCAGGGGTGTATCGACGCGTGCGGCGGGCGGCGGCGGGGTGTTGCCAGCATGGCGGATATGACTTGCGCGGGGGGACGCATCAATGCCCGGAGCGCGGCCAGCGGATCTTCAGTCTTACTGGGTATTCAGTTGACTCAAGTGACCCCCACAGGTAGTGTACCGAGCGGTGCCAGAGGATTATCCCCGCGATCTATTGGAGTTC
>Ga0315286_10004564_pt1 | contig 13288 bp, 10 predicted proteins | sample YL17G10_0_MG_FD_205038 | JGI IMG/M metagenome (GOLD analysis project Ga0315286, IMG submission 205038) | Sediment microbial communities from Yellowstone Lake, YNP, Wyoming, USA - YL17G10_0 | ecosystem: Environmental > Aquatic > Freshwater > Lake > Sediment | place: USA: Wyoming | collected... | reverse complement strand
GGCTGATTTTTTATTTGATTGACATTCTGAGTAATTGCCTGTTGACTGGAAACAGAAACCGTCTGAGCTTCTCTGATGTGTTCAGAAACAACCTCTTTCAATATTTCTTTTTCTTTTTCTGGCCCGATTTCTTTATCCTTAAATTCCGGAGAACTCATTGTTTCCAGTTTCCTTTTTTCGAAATCTCGGTAAATTTTTTCCACCCCGTTACTAGATTTTCGACATTTTAAATAAAAAATCGAAATTCTATAAATTAATACTTATATAATTTTATTCTTGATTATACCCCGCGTTTATTCAATCGCCAGGGGCGATTAGTCAAAAATTCAGTACGGGGTCCATATTTTAAGTATATCACTTTGTGTGATAAAATAAAACCATGATCACGCGTCGCGTAAAACGTAAATACGGCCGGAAAATTTTTGTCTTGGCGATTTTTTTTCTTTTTCTATTGCTGGTCGCGGGAATTCTATTGTCTCCAATACTTAAAGCAAAAGAAGTGATCGTTTATGGAAATAAGGAAACGAGTTCCGAAGAAATAAAAACCGGCATCAAATCCGTAAATATCCTACTTTTTACGACCACTGGGCTGGAAAAAGATTTGCTGAAAAATTTTCCCAAAATAGCGCAAGCAAAAATAGAAAAAAACATGCTCAAAAGAACAATTATCGTAACCGTCGTTGAAAGAGAAAGTTTAGGGATTATCTGCAAGGAAAACACCGGCAATTGTTTTTATATCGACAAAAACGGAGTTATTTTCGAAGATGCCCCGCAAACAAGCGGATCACTGGTCCTTTTAATCAAAGATTTTTCTTCGGAGGAATTCTTGCTCGGAAAAAAGATTTTTGAAGAACAAATAATTAACTCGATTGTCGAAATCAGGGAAAATCTTACTTCTTCAACCAATATCAAGGCCGATTGGTTCGAAAACCGCACTATCCCCCCAAAAGAACTGAAATTAGTCACTTCGAAGAGATGGTATATTCTTTTTGATTCAACCAGAGATATAAAAAAACAGCTTTCAATCTTGAAAACTGCTTTAAGTGAAAAAATAAAAACCACGGATAATCTGGAGTATATTGATTTACGAATCGAAAATCGGATTTATTATAAATAATGGGAAATAAAAAAAACAACTGATTTTTTCCAACCACGAAGTCGGCTATATTGGTAAAACTTCGCCTGGTGTCGCCGCTTCTATATCTCGTCCCGACAAGATGCTTATTGGTCGTTTTCTGTTTTGTGAGGGTCGGGACTGCGATATGGTTTACAAAAATTAGTTGTTTTTTTTATTTAAAATTTTGATTTATAAAAACCAACAAATTTTCGGAAATCATTATCTAGATTGTTTTTGGCGAAGATTTACTCACTAAAAAGACCATTCGCAGCCCGAGCGGGCATGGTTTCGCCGCGGGCGAAAAGCGAGGGCGAGACGGAACGCGGCGCCTCGCTGGGGCGCCGACGTGTGTCTTTGGGTGAGTAAATCTGAGCACTGCTCGATGACTTTGTGGTCAGAAAAAGTATAAATAAATTCTGAATATTATTTTATATAATATACAAAAATCGAATTTCCGACTACGGTAACAGGCTCGAAAGCCGTGAGCCACATATATTCGTCGGTCGGTTGAGTCCATCCTTTTACAGGAATTGCTTGTCCTTGCTGTTTAAATGTTGCGGATACTGCCAGCCAGCTTCCTTTTGCGCCCTCGTAACCCCACTGGGCATGATATTCTTCACGCATACTGCCCAAATAATATTCAACTACAGCTCCGCCAAAATAATCAACTTTGATTTTTTCAATCGGTTTTCTCGCTTCTATGGGAACTCGACTTAAATTGGTTTTTTTATCAACACAGTTTTCTGGCGATCCGATTTCTATGCAAGTATTATATTTATCAATCCAAACTTTCAGACGTTTGAGGTCCTGCCCCCAGTCCAAATTAGAATCAGTAATATATTTATATCCGTTTTTCGCTCCCCCAGCCAATTCATTGTAATGCGTAAGATAATAAGGAAAAACAGATAAAGAGGAAAAAGCATACCAAGCCAAACAAGCAACAAGCAACAAGCAGCTGGTAATTAGTAGTGTTTTTTTATCTTTGACATAGTCAAAGACTTTTTTGAATTGTCCGGAAACAAGAATATAAACAAAAGGAAAAGTCGGCAAAATATGACGTACCCCGATATTCAGATTACTGGTTAAACTTGATGCCCAAAAAACAGCCAAAAAGCCCAACATTGTCCACTCAGGAAAATGATCCTTAAATGATTTAACCGTTCTATTGTATAGTCCTTTGAAAAGCGGTTTTTTGCACTGCCAGGCAAGAAATAACAAAGCAATAATAGTTAAAATATGTAGTGCTAATGGCGGTTTAATTGCATAAGCAATGGGAAAATAATTTTTCCAACCCTTATTTGTTACTTCGCCCAAAAAGAAAGTTGTATTTCCGCCGGTCGCTCTTTGAAAAACCATCGCCAGGCCAAGAAAATACTGAGCGTAAGGCCTAAAGACGGGTCTTTCAACCATCCAAACAATGGCTTTTTGAACGGGCTTAAGAGGAAAATGAGAAGATATAAATTTAGTATCCGAAATTTGTTTTTCGGCTGGATAACCGGACGTATGAAACAAGTAAACCGGATAAACAAGAATGTAACCGATAACAAAAATAATTATCAATTTAACTCCGCGATTGATAAGCAATTTCCAAAAACCACCCCCCTGCTCTTTTGCTTTGGCAAAAACCCAGATAAAAATCATCATCGCGAAATAAGGAATGAGCAGAAAGAGAGAGAATTTAATTAATTGAGCAACGCCGAAAAATATTCCCGCAAGAATAAGGTTTTTCGTAGTTTGATTCTGGACATATTTGACGAAAAAATAAATCGAAATAAAAAACCCGAAAGCCGCACCAACATCAGTGGTCACATAACGGCCATGGGCAATAAATGTCGGGGCAAAAGAAAAAAGAAAAATCGCCATCAGCGCAGACCACTTACCGTAAAGCTCCTTTGTCCATTTATAAAGAATGAGTCCCGTAAGAATTAAAAGTAAAAGCATCGGGATTCTTGCCCAAAAAATTATTTTATCCGCATTGTTTCCCGAATTATAAAGAAAATTAAATCCGAAATCCCATTGGCCATTTACATCTTCTTTCCATGACTTTAAATCGCTGGGAAATTTTATGTCTTTTATAAAAAGCAAAGGAATTGCCGACAAGTCTTTTAAAAGCGGTGGATGCTCGGGATTCAAACGCATATCACGCTGTGTTAAATAAGAATAGCCTGCGGGAATGTGAGCCACCTCGTCCATAATCGCCGATTCCTGACGCAACGAAATAATCGCCAAGGTCAGCATTAAACCGATTAAAAGTGTCGCCAAAATCGGGGGAAGTTTTGAAGACATAATTATTTTATTTTTTTAATTTTTATGTATTTTTGTAAAACTGTCGGCACATTGATGCTCCCGTCTTTTTGCTGATAATTTTCGATAATCGCAATCAAGATTCTGCCAATGGCAAAAACTGTGCCGTTTAAAGTATGAACCAGTTCCAATCCATTTTTGGCTTTATGTCTGATATTCAAACGTCTTGCCTGAAAATCCGTACAATTGGAAGTAGAATGAGTTTCACGATATATTCCTTGCCCTGAGCCTGTCGAACTGGGTTGCCCCGGCATCCAGGCTTCGATGTCGTATTTTGCCGCAGCCGGATCACCCAAATCTCCGGTACAAATATTTAAAACACGATAGGGAATTTTCAAAAGCTGCATCAGTTTTTCCTCCATTGAAAGCAAAAACTTATGCTCTTTTTGCGAATCTTCGGGCCCGACAAAGCTGAACATTTCTACTTTATCGAATTGATGTACGCGCAAAATTCCTTTAGTGTCTTTGCCGTAAGAACCCGCTTCCCTTCTGAAACACGAAGAAAAAGCAATATATCTTTTCGGCAAATCCTTTACCTCAAAAACATCTCCGCTGTGCATCGGGCCAATCATTTGTTCCGATGTTCCCACCAAATACATGTCATCTTTTTCCAGATAATAAATTTCGTCTCCTCCCCTTTCGACATAACCCATTGCTTTCATCATTTCCGGCTTGAGTATTGTCGGCGGAATTATGGGGATAAATCCTTCTTTGACCAATGTTTCGAAAGCCAATTGAATCAAGCCGATTTCCAAAAGCGCTCCCCCGTTTTTAATAAAACCAAAGCGCGAGCCCGATGTTTTGGCCGCGCTTTTTACATCAATAATGTCCAGTTTTTCCGCCAATTCCATGTAATCCTTCTTGCCCTCTGTAGCTTTAGCGAAAGAGGGAGGCCACCATTCTTTAATCGCTTTATTTTCTGTCTCATTTTTTCCGATTGGCACATCGTCTAATGATGGATTGGGAATTTTTATAAATAATTCATTAAATTCTTTTTCTGTGCTCTCCAATTGCGGTTCAAGCTCTTTGATTTTATTTTTCAGTTCTTTGGCTTTTTCTATTTGGTCTTTACCGAATTTTTTCTGCTCAGCCCTCATATTCTCGATTTCCGCAATCAGTCCTCTTTTCTTTTTATCCAATTCCAAAATTTTATCAATATCAACATTAGCTTGTTTGTCCCGACAAGCTTTTTTTATTTTTTCCGGATTTTCGCGTAAAAGTTTAATATCAATCATAATCCCAGTTCATTATTAATTTTCTTCATTGCTTCAAGGCAAATTTTAACAAAATTCTCCAATGGTAAATCCAATAAAACATGACATTTGGCGATAATTTCCCGATTCGCGCCCCTGGCAAACCCTTTTTCCTTAAAACGATTCAAAACATTTTCTGTTGTCAAGTCGGCGATTTTTTTACTTGGCAAAACCAGGGTCGAAGCGACAATCAAACCGGTCAGCGGGTCAACACAATAGATTGCTTTTGCCATTCTGGATTGCGGCGCGATTTCATGAATTTCGTTATGAGTTTTTACTGCTTCGACTATTTCCTTATCGATGCCCAGTTTTTCCAGTATTCCCGCGCCAATTATCGAATGTTTAATTGGTTCATTTTTCGTATCTTCATAATCAATGTCGTGAAGTATGCCGGTTATACCCCATTTTTCGATTTCTCCTGCCCCGAACCCTGTCGAGGGATCGTTAAAATATTCCGCCAAAGCACGCATACACGCTCCCGCGGCAACACAATGCTTAATCAGGTTCTGATTTTGAACTTTGTCTTTCAATAAATTAATTGCTTCTTCTCTTAACATGATGCAAATATGCTAATGATATGCCAATCTACTAATTGCGAATTCGTATATTCGCGGATTAGCATTAAATTCGTAGATTAGCATCATCCCCTTGGCTTCATCGTAGGAAATAAAATTATCTCCCGCAAGGTTTTCGAATCAGTTAATAAAACCACCAACCTGTCGATGCCAATACCGATTCCTGCTGCAGGCGGCATTCCATATTCCAGCGCTTCGATAAAATCTTTATCATAGGGATGGGTTTCCTGGTTTCCCCCTTCCCTCTCTCTTTCCTGAGCATCAAATCTTTCTTTTTGGTCAAGCGGGTCATTGAGTTCGGAAAATCCATTGCAAATTTCCAAACCATTAACAACCAGCTGGAACCTGGCGACTTTTTGCGGGTCGTTATCCAATTTTTTGGATAACGGCGAAATATCTGTTGGATGATTAATGACAAAAGTCGGTTCTTTGATTTTTTCAAATACCTCTTTTTCTTCCTTGTCCCCAATAATTTTATCGTATTCAATGCACTTAAATTTTCCCTTGAAAATCTTTACGTCCAATGATTTCAATAATTTTTCCGTAAAATCCATCATTGTTTCGTAATTCCAATATGCGGCGTAAAACTCAAGCATAGTGAATTCCGGATTATGTTCCCTGTCCATTCCCTCGTTACGGAAATTCCTGCCCATTTCATATACTTTTTCCAATCCACCGACCAATAATCTTTTCAAGTACAATTCCGGGGCAATTCTGAGATATAAATCTATATCTAAGGCATTAAGATGCGTTTTAAATGGCCTGGCATTTGCTCCCCCGGCAATCATTTGCAGCATCGGCGTTTCTACTTCCAAAAATCCGCTTTCATCCAAAAATTTTCTGATTTTTCCGATTATTTGCGAACGTTTAATGAATTTTTCTTTTACCTCATTATTTAAAATCAGGTCCAGGTATCTTTTTCTGAATCTTTCTTCAATGTCTTCGAGGCCATACCATTCACCGGGAGTAGATAAAATTGATTTAGTAAGAATCTTCCATTTTTTAACTTCCAGGGTTTTTTCGCCTTTTTTAGTTTTGAATAAAGTCCCGCTCAGTTCGACAAAATCTCCAATATCAATGGTATCCAAAAATAAGTTATAATTTTTTTCTCCAATACCGTCTTTTTTCAGATATGCCTGAATTTGCGCACCTGTGGCGAGCGAAGTCGAGCCATCTTCAATATTAAAAAAAGTAGAACCGCCGTGCCCGCGAATCGAGCGAATTCTACCCACTAGAGTAATTTTTTTTCCGCCCGAGGCGGACTCACCTTTGGCGGGGGCGACCAACCTATCAAAAGCATCCAGCGCCTCTTTATTGGTGTGCGTACGTAAAACTTCTGCCGGATATGGATTTATGCCGGCTTTTTTCAAATTCTCCAACTTTTTCAGTCGGACCTGTTTGAGATTTTCCAAATTATCCATATTAATTTTATAATAACACTTTTACAAAAAAAATGCCACCGCGATACGGTGGCAAAATATCCGGAAATTAAACTATTCTTTAATGTCTTTCATCGCTTCTTCGATGGTCTTTCTTAAATCATCAATATCAACCTCTTTCTTAATTTTTTTGAAAGATTGCGGCTGTTGTTGGGTTGCTTCTTGTACAGAAATCGGTTTGGGCGTTTCTTTTTGTTCCGGGTTTTTTACGGGAGCCAGTTCTTTACTTTTTACCAGACAATCCGGACAATAAACCGGCCTCACCCCGTCGGGCTGAAAAGCAACACTGGTTTTCTTTCCACATTTTGCACAAACTGCATCAAATTTCTTTTTCTTCTCGTCTCTTTCGACCTGAACCGCCTCGCTCCATTTCGCCAATTTTTGCTCGATATCTTCCCTTGAAGTTGTATATCTTTCCCTAGATGCAGAAATTATTTTTTCGCGGTTCGATTTATCCAGCTTGGGAAGCGGCGGCAAGGTTACGGCGCTGAACGCGCGCGAAGCTGCACCATCAATCATTAATTTCAAATAAATATTATATTTATCCAAATTCACCAAATCGTCGATGATAAATTCGGGAATGAATTCCGGTTCCAAAAATTCCGCATCCGCAGCACCAATCCTAAAAGTAATAATTGTTCCGACGTTGCCGAAAACCGCGTCTCTTACTCTGGTGCTTTTTCCCTTATCGGACATCGAATCCAGTTGAGCAATATATTGGTGGGTCAGAATCAAGCAAAGACGATATTTTCTCGCTTCGGATAAAATTGTCGCAAAGGCATCAGTAGCGAAGTTTTGGAATTCATCAACATAAAGATAAAAATCCTTGCGCTGTTCTTCGGGAACATCCACGCGCGACATTGCCGCAAGTTGCAATTTAGTAATTACCAAAGCACCCAAAAGATTACTTGCATCCTCGCCGATTTTTCCTTTCGACAGATTAACAATAAGAATCTTTCCTTCGTCAATCAGTTTGCGCATATCGATGGTCGATTTAACCTGGCCAACAATATTCCTGATCAGCGGTGCAGCGATAAACTGGCCAACCTTATTTTGAATCGGCGCAACCGCTTCTTCCCTGAATCTCTCCGGATATTTTGCAAACTCGTTTGTCCAGAATGCCTTTACCGTAGGATCGGTAAGCTTTTCCACGATTTTTTGCCGGTAATCTTTATCCGAAAGCATCCTGTTTATACTTAAAAGCGTTGTTCCCGGATACTCCAAAAGCGCCAAAACAGTATTATAGGTAATGTATTCCATGCGCGCGCTCCACATGTCGAACCAGATTTTCTTGAAAACCCCCATTAAGCCGGAAGCGACCAAATGACGATATTCCGCATCTACTTTTTCCATCACATTAAATGCGATCGGATGGTCAATATCCGCCGGATTAAAATAAACTACATCATTAATGCGGTTCGGCGGCACGAAATCGAGCATTTTTTCCGCAAATTCACCATGTGGGTCGACAATCGCCACTCCACGACCACTCTGAATATCCTGAATCGCCATATTTTCCAAAAGCACGGTTTTCCCCATGCCGGTTTTACCGACAATATACATGTGGCGCCGTCTGTCATCGACCTTAATACCAAATCTTGTCCGCTGGTTACGGAAGTTAGTTTCGGCAAAAATTGTGATTTCGTTATTGTCCATACAATATAAGATGCGAATTAACTAATGATATGCCAATCTACGAATTGCGAATAAAAACAATATTAATGATTAGTAGATTAGCATTAAATTCGTAGATTTGCATCACATGATAGGTAGCGCTGTTGGCGGGCCACCTTTTTTGGCTTCGACTGTCGGCATCTTGGAAACCTTAACAAATTTTGTGGGAATGTGAAAAACGGTTGCCAATTCTTCAGTATTGAAAATAAATCCTCTTACCTTGAATTTAGCAAATGGAAAAAATCTTCTTTTATACATTCCGATAAAAAACTTTTTCCTTTTGATTTCTTTGCTTTTTTTGAATATCTTCCCCGGTCCAGGGGTGAATTTTTTGTTCGGCTTGAAACCATTAAGATTCTGGGTGCTGAATTGTTTGAAAAACCCGCCGAATGCCGATACCTTGTCCTTATTAAATACTTCGGTATGCCCCCAATACATATACCTGATAATGGTTTTAAATCCAAACTTGGCAATATTAGCTTCTATTGCCAGGGCCGCGTCTTTTTGCCCCGGACTAAGATAAGCAACAACATCTTTCACTTCCTTTTTTTCTTCTTTTTGTTCAGTGGGACCGGTAAGAAAATCCATTACTCCCTTCCAAAAAGCATCTATCCAGCCAACCGTTTCTTTTATTATTAAGGATCCGCTTTTCGATGTTTTGACCTCCTTGCCAAGAATTTTTGCAACCAATTTTTCTGCCTCTTTTTTCCAATCATCTCCGGTTGGACTGATTAAAATCTGTATCCAGGCGTGTTCTTTGGAACTCAAGCTAACTAAAAATTCGAAAAGACCGGCTAAAGGATCGGTTCTTTCTTCTCCCTCTTTTTCCTGAAAGAAAAAAGGATAAGTCCTGATCGGATAAGCATCTGGTTGGGTTAAAAGCAGTTCCGTTCCCCACATGTCGTAATCCTGGTTCGGTGTTCCCGATGGTAACTCGCCAATATAATCCTCTACTTCGCGAATGTCCGCTTCCGGATATTGAGAGAATAAACTTGATTCGATTAAATTCCTGAATTTGGCCTGTGTACGGATAAAAATATGTATCATTCCCCCTCTTCCGACAATTTCGACACTAAACCACGGCGGAATCTCGCCTTTTAGATACTTATCTTTAAATTTTATTTTTTTCTCCGTTGCGTGCAAACCGGTAAAAAACTGCTCCATTGCCTTGGGGCTTTTTACCGCTTCTCGGGGAAATTTCAACTCCAACATAGTCCAGGTTAAACCTTCCAGAAATTTCGTATGGATATAAACCAACCAAACCCACCTTAAAACAAAAAAAAGAGCTATTGGTAGCCAAATCCACCAAAAGCCCAGAATTACTTTGTAAACATTTAAAACGTCGGTTATCATATTTTAACCAGTTCCAATATTTCGATTGTTAATGATTCTTTTCCCCTTAAACCAGGGTGTATTTCCCATCTTCCATTTTTTTGGTTTTGGGAGATCTTTGCAAATTAAGCAAAATTGTTGTTGGTTTAACCTGTCTTTGCTCCAAAACTGTCCGTAAAATTTCTTCTCTGGTCATCGGCTTATTATTTTCTTTAAGAATTCTCGTAATCACATCTTCAACCGTACCCGGCTGATAACCCCAATCGGTTAAAGCATATGTTCCGCGACCGGTTAAAACAAATCTCGGATCCTTTATCAGCTCGTTATGTACTGTTTGCGTATATGCGGTTCTACTTGAAAGTTTCAATTTATTTATCAAATCGGTAATTTCGGTAAAATGAAGGGGTTTGCCTTCTTTCTTTAAAACCAAATACGCCCTATCTTTTACTCCTTGCGGAGAAATTTCCGACCAGTGATTTAACCCCATTTCATTAAAACTATTCTTATTTATTTCCTTGGAAATTTCCAATACCACGCAAAGCATTTTTTCCGGAACGTCCGAATGATTTTTCGAAAGAATATCCAATACTTCGTTTTCAGACAAAACCGATTTTCGCTTATTAAATTCAGCAATAAGAAAATCAACTATTTTTTCGGCTTTTTCACGCGCCGATAAATTCGTAGTCCAATAGGGATGGAAACGCTCGTCATTCAAAACTCTTTGGTAGGGCTCGCCCAAAGTTAAAACCAAATAAAGCTGGCCCCTTAAAGAATTCGGTTCTGCGCTCCGGGTAAGCGAGTTGTAAAGATAGTCTTCTCCGACTAAATTTCCGTGCTCGGAAAAGAAATTGTTTAAATAGCTGAAAATCGGTTCAAATAAAGGAAATACTTTTTCCGATTTCAAAACCTTAAGGCCGTTATCTTCTATTTGACGGACACGTTCTCTGGTGATTCCATGGTTCTTGCCGATCGATTCCAAGGTTTCTGTATTCCCTGTTTTCAAGCCAAACCTTCTCTCAATTACCTCCCTTACTCTTGGATTAGTTAAAAACAGTAAAGCTTTTTCTATTTTTTTAGATAAAAGCTTGGAGGCGCTTAAAGTTGATTTACTCTTTACCATATTATTATTTCTTTTTAAAATTGTTAATTTCTTATTAATCCTTAATATACTATAATAAAAAATACGTGTCAAGACTTGACTATTTATGCTCTCTTTTGCTCCAAGTTACAAGTAATGCGCTGGCAATGAACAATGAAGTGTATGTTCCGACGACAATTCCGATAATCAGCGTTAAGGCGAAATATTTCAAGGTTTCTCCGCCGAAGATAAAAAGCATAAATAAAATCAATAAAGTACAAAATCCGGTACTCAGAGATCTGCCGATTATTTGGTTAAGGCTTTGATTAACGGTATCGGAAAAACCGTCAACCTTAGATTTGAGAAGATTTTCTCTTACCCTGTCAAAAACAATTACTTTATCATTCATGGTATAACCTAAAATTGTAAGCAGTGCAGCAACAATCGGAATCGTAAACTGAATATTTTCGAATTTACCCAAAAGAACCAAAACCAGAAGGGGCGCAAGAACGTCAATAGTTAATGTAATAATCGAAACCAATCCGTACTGCCAGCCGGTAATGGGCCAGGTAAGTTTCCTGAAGGCGATTGCTATGTATGCCAGAAGCGCGATCAGGGAAACAATAACCAGGATTATCGTTTTTTGCCTTAATTCTTTCCCAATAGTCGGACCGATACTTTCAAATCTTTTTTCTTGAATTTTAGAAATTTCTTCCAGGCTTGAAAACATTTGCTGATGAACAGATTCATCTATGTTTTTAAATCTCAAAATAACGCCCTTTTCTCCCGTGGGTTGAATGGCTGTTTCACCTAAATCGAATTTATTCAATTTTTCCTGAATTACTGAATTGGCCGGCCTTGAATCGAAATCAATTTCCCAGATTGTACCGCCAAGAAAGTCTGTACTTAAATTCAGGCCAAACTTAAATAAACAAAAAATACTAGCAGCCACCATGATGCCCGTAATAATGTAGTGTAATTTATAGTATTTTACGAATGGAAAATTCATGTTTTTATAACCAAATCTTTTCAGATTTATCCGGCTTGCTGCGGTGGAAAAACTTAATTAAATAATTGGTGATAACGATTGCCGAAAACATACTCACCAGATTTCCGACAATAAGAGTCAAGGCAAATCCCTTAACAAAACTGGTTCCAAAAATAAAAAGAACCAAACCAACCAGAATCGTGGTAAAATTTCCGTCCCTAATCGCCGGCCATGCTCTTTTTGTTCCGTTGGTCAGGGCGTCAGAAAAATTTCTTCCTGATTTCAGTTCTTCTTTGGCTCGGGAAAATATCAACATGTTGGCGTCAACCGCCATGCCCATAGAAAGTAAAAATCCGGCAATGCCCGCAAGGGTTAATGTTACCGGAATAAGCTTAAATAAAGCCAGAATAAAAATAACGTAAATTATCAAAGAAATAGCGGCGAAAAATCCGCTTAATCTGTAAAAAACTACCATAAAAATGAGAATCGCCAAAAATCCGATTATTCCTGCTTTTAAACTCTCAGCTAATGATTCGTGGCCAAGCGATGCGCCCAGATTCTGTTGACTGATCAAATTAATCGGTACGGGCAATGCTCCTGCATTTAATCTTTGCGCTAAGTCTTTCGCTTCTTCAAGTGTAAAGGTCCCCGTAATCTGCGCTTTTCCACCGGAAATTTCGTTCTGTACCCGAGGAATGCTTATCGGCGAACCATCAAGATAAATAGCAAGCACTTTTCCGATATTATTTTTGGTAAGTTCGGCAAAAATTTTTCCGCCTTCGTCGGTAAATTCCAAAGAAACGTGAGGATTATTGGTAGTTTGATCAAAAGCCATTTGCGATTTTTTCAAATATCTTCCTGTCAATTGTGTTGATTTGAAATAAGCATCGATCTTTTGAGCTTCTGTATCGCCCTCTTGCTGTTTCTTTAAAATCGCATCAGTTTCAATTTGTTCTCTTTGTTCCTTAAATTCCAGATAAGGCGTTGCGCCAATCATATCGATTGCGCTTTTTACATCCGTTACTCCGGGTAAATCAACTATCAAGCGGTAGGATTCCCCGCTGCGATTTATCTGCACGAGCGGCTCGGCAACGCCAAAAAGATTAACCCTTCTCTCTATTACATCGCGAATGCCTTCCAAGGAAGCGTCTCTTTCTCCCGTATCAATTGTGGAAAGATCCGCCTGATAAACTAAATGCGTTCCGCCTCGCAAATCCAATCCCAATTTAAATGGGATTTTGTGAAATTGAGGAATATTTATCCCGACTTTGGAATTTATCCAATTGACCGACTTATCCCATAAAACCGGGTAATCCAAACTACCGGCCAGAACTGTAAGAATAAAAATCGCCAGTATAATCAACCGGACTTTTTTTGTCTGTTTCCCCGAATAATTACTTCTTTCGCTTGATTCGGTTTTTTTGAAGAATAAACCCACGATAATTAAATCAAAATGCAAAAATCAAAATGCAAAATGAAAGTTATAAGTTAATTATTGAGTGTACGATAAAATAATTTTTTTGGCAAG
>Ga0315286_10004563_pt1 | contig 13289 bp, 13 predicted proteins | sample YL17G10_0_MG_FD_205038 | JGI IMG/M metagenome (GOLD analysis project Ga0315286, IMG submission 205038) | Sediment microbial communities from Yellowstone Lake, YNP, Wyoming, USA - YL17G10_0 | ecosystem: Environmental > Aquatic > Freshwater > Lake > Sediment | place: USA: Wyoming | collected... | reverse complement strand
GGCGGGGAAATCGGCGACAGGACCCGCGGCGGGCGATCCTCGCTCGTTCCCGCGAAAGGGCACGCAACGACTCCCCACCGCACCCCTGCAGGTCTACTTTTCTGCGGACTCCGGCAGTCTCGGCTCGGCGAATATCGTTTTTTCCCTTTCGCACACGACCTGGCCGGCCTTGGATCCCTTGAATTTCCGAACATACTTACGTTGGGTGTAGATGACGGGGACGACCGAGGCGCGACGCGCTTTGGAAAAATGCGCGGCGATTCGCGCAGCGGCCTCGAGGATGAAATCGGGGGGGTTACCGGGGGATCCCCGGGACTTGAGCACAACGTGGGATCCCGCCACGTGCTGGGCGTGGAGCCAGATATCCTCCGGTGACGCGATTCGGAACGTGATCTCGTCGTTCTCTCGATCGCTTCTACCCACGAGGACGAACCACTGTTCATCCAGATCGAAACGCCGGAGCTGTCTCGGCTCGGAACGGATTCTCTCGGGTTGCGGCGCGCCCGCGTCGAGACCGAGGCGGCGTCTGCACTCGTCGATCTTGCCGACGGCGCCGCCGAGCGAGTCCCGGCTTCTGGCGTCCGCGAGGTCTCGCTCCATCCGTTCGATCTCTTTGGCGACCGTTCGGATCCGCTTCTCGACCGCCGCGCGGCTCCTCTCGAGTTTCGCCGCCCGTCTGAAACGTTTTTTGATCTGGTCCCGTATCGAAACGGAGGGATCCAGCGTAATCGTCCGGACGCCCGACCCATAGAGATTGGGCAGCGTCACTTCGGATGCGCCGGGGGGGATCCGCGACTGGTATGCTGCGAGCACGTTCGCCTCGTGCCGCCATGCGTCGTAGGCCTCGGCGTCTTTTTGCTGCTGCTCGAGCGCCGATAGAAGGCGTCTGCGGCTCGACAAGTGTTTTTTGAGCGGAGTCGAACGACGCTCGATAACGTTCTCCCGGACGGAGAACAGGATGGACGCCCCTACCTCTCTGCACGCCACGTCGGCGTTCGAGAAAGGCCCGTATACGGCGGCCAGCGGTGGTCTTTGCCGTGTGTCCTCCTCCGCCGCAGGAACGGGAACAACCGCGCCTGCCCGTCCGCGCGTGCCCAGGAGGAACGGTGCTTCGCCTCTCAGAACGCCGTCGCGAAAAGCGAACAGGCGGTTGACTTCAACGGGGCCAGTGGGAGTGCTGAAGCAGTCGAGAAGTTCGCGCGTCAGTCCGGTTACCTTGCGCTCGGGTGTCTCGGGTGTATCCGCGGATGCGAGGAGCCCAATGAGCGCCGGCGCATCGACGGTCGCGAGACTCGCGCCGTCCCAGGACCGTTGGGGTGGCAGAGGCTGTCCGTTCTCTCTGGCGTCGAGCGATTCTATGATTGTTCCACGGCTTTCCACACGGATCTTCGCCGTGCTGCCAAACAGAGACACGCCGAGCGCGACCCTGTCGCGGGGGCCGGAAAGCTCGTAGCGGATGACGCGGTCGCTGGGAGGAACTTCGACACGCGTCACGGGGAAGCCCTTGATCCGTCGAAAAACCTCCGTTCCCAACCCTGCGATGGGGTCCGCCCGATCGAAATAGCAGAACGGTCCCGGCGTCGAGAGGATGACAACACCGTACCGAGTGTCCCCGTCTCCCGAGAACTCGATGGAGAGGACCGGTGGAAGCAAACGGATGACGCCGACTCTCTGCCCGCAGAGCACCGGCGCAACAGCGGCGCCCAGAACGTGGAGAAGAAAGTGGTTCATCGGGGTGGGGCTTGTTGCCCCGAGGAATTAAGTCCTTATGTGTTTAGGATTTATCCATTGACACTGAAAGGTCGCCTATCTATGATAGAACGTCTCGACAGCGTGATTCAACCGACAAGGAGCGACGCGTATGCTCGTCAGTATGACCGGGTTTGGCCAGGCGGAAGTCTCTGATCGAAGAGGAAAGGTATCAGTCGAGATCCGCACTGTCAACCACCGCTTTCTTGACATCTCGACAAAGCTCCCAAGAACGCTGATGGAGCGCGAACCCGAGATCAAGGAAATGATCAAGGGGCGCATCGCTCGCGGGCGGGTGTCGCTCACCATAGCGACGGAGTCCGTCGTGCCCAGATACGAGGTGAGAATTAACGTAACCCTCATGGAACAATACGTGAAACAATTCCAGCAGTTTGCCAAGAAACACAAGCTGGGGGGGGATGTGGACATCAGGACGCTCGCCTCGCTTCCAGAGGTATTCGCCCTCAGGGAGAGCGAAAACGACTCCGACGTTTTGTGGCCTATTGTCGAGAAGGCGATGAAACAGGCGGTCAACGCCTGCGCAAGAATGCGGGAGACCGAAGGGAAGGCGTTGGAAAAGGATCTCCTCGCGCGAATCGCTCTCATCGATCGCGTGGTCAAGAAAACGGAGCGGCGCGCACCGGAGGTCCTGGCGCAACACAACGCCGCGTTCAAGGACCGCCTGACGAAGATGATGGACGGGGCGCGAATCGACAACGATCGCTGGATGACCGAGATCGCCCTTCTCGCCGACCGGGTGGATTTCACCGAGGAGATCACCCGTCTCAAGAGCCATCTCTCGCAGTTCAGAGGTTGTGTCAACGAAGGAGGAGCGGTCGCGAAGAAGCTTACGTATCTGCTTCAGGAGATCCACCGCGAAGTCACAACGATTTGTTCCAAAGCGGCCGATGCCGGGATCGTGGAAGCCATGGTTTCTTTGAAAGAGGAGACCGAGAAGATTCGCGAGCAGGTCCAGAACCTCGAGTAGGGACTTCGCCACGAGAGCGAGGACCCGGAAACCGGTGTCGCGGGGAGAAGCAGATGCGTGTTACGAGGGCGTTTCCCATAGTCGTTTCCGGCCCCTCGGGGGTGGGGAAAACCACGCTCGTCGGCGGGCTCATCGGCAGAGTTCCCAATCTCCAACGCTCCGTGTCCGCGACCACCCGCCCGCTGCGCGGGGGCGAAGTCCAGGGCCAGTCGTACTTTTTTGTTGGCAAGGAGGAATTCGAAAACCTCAAGCGAGGCAAACTCATCGAATGGGCGAAAGTCCACGGGCATTTCTACGGGACTCCCCGGGACTTTGTAGAAGAGACGCTCGAGAAAGGTATCGATGTGGTCCTCAGCATCGACGTGCAGGGCGGCCGCGAGGTGAAAAAGTCCTTTCCCGAGGCGGTTATGGTTTTTATTTTACCACCGTCGTTCGAAATACTCGAACAACGAATCATGCGTCGGGCCGCTGATCTGGCCGAAGACATCGAGACACGGATGGCAAACGCGCGCGACGAGCTTCGCGCACTGCCGGAGTACGAGTACGTCGTCGTGAACGACGAGCTCGACCGGGCGATCGCGGCGCTCCGTGCGATCGTTGTTTCCGAACGGTGCCGGCGCGCGCGGTATCCGGAGGGTTACAGCGAGCCGTTCGAACGCGGAGCGGCGGGGTAATCGACGGCAGGACCCGCGCGGCTGCAGACGGGACACCTGAAAGAGAGGTTCAATGAAAAACATCGTACTGATCGACAGGCTGACGGGAGTCATTCCCAACAAGTATGAAGCCGTGAGAGTGATCGCCAAAGAGGCGAGGCGGATCAACGCGCTCCTCGTTCACGGCGCCCAGGAGACGGAACAAAAACCGACGATGATGGCGCTCTTCCGTTTGTTGGAAAACAAAATCAAGTTCAAGTACGCCGACGAAGCGTCCAACAAGGAGGTATTCGAGGAGGAAGAAGAGTAGGCCTCGCTCGTCCGGGCGGACAGCGGAGTTTTGAATCATGGCACGTTGTTTTGGTCGGATCTTGACCATGGGGAATCGGGCAGATGAAGGGCGCGCTCGAGGGCAAGAAAATACTTCTGGGTGTTACGGGGGGAATCGCCGCATATAAGTCCGTCTACCTTCTGCGACTGCTCCGCACCGAAGGGGCGCAGATCAAGGTCGTCATGACCGAGTCCGCGTGTGAATTCGTCGTCCCTCTCACGTTTGAAGCCTTGTCGGAAAACACCGTTCACATCCGAATGTTCGGCACGGGAGCCGAACGAGGGACAGTTTCTCCGATCGAGCATATCGATCTGGCCCGATGGCCCGATCTGGCCGTCGTGGCCCCCGTCACGGCCCATACGATCGCCAAGTTCGCCGGCGCGGCGGCTGATGATCTCCTCAGCACGATCATCTGCGCGTACGACGGTCCGGTTGTGCTCGCCCCAGCGATGAACGATGTGATGTGGCGGAACCCGTCGACACAAGCCAACCTGGGAAGACTCGCCTCCCGCGGGTTTCGCGTCGTTCCTCCGGAGAGGGGACAGCTGGCGTGCGGCTACGAGTCCGAGGGGAGGATGGCCGAGCCGGAGAAGATAGCTGATTTCGTCAAGACGGTCTGCAACTCGGGCTTCGCCGGTCTCAGCGTGCTTGTGAGCGCCGGAGGTACGGAGGAAGACCTCGATCCGGTGCGCGTGATTTCGAACCGGTCGTCGGGCCGGATGGGGTTCGCGCTCGCCGAGGCGGCGCGGAACAGAGGCGCCCGCGTCACCGTCGTCGCGGCGAGAGTGTCGGTGCCGCCGCCGGTGGGCGTGCGGCTCATCCGGGTGAGGACTTCGTCCGAAATGTCGCAGGTGCTCCACCGAGAATTCCCCGAGCACGACGTCCTCGTCATGGCCGCGGCAGTCTCCGATTTTCGCCCGGTCTCTCCGCTCGAGCAGAAAAAAAAAGACGCAGCGTGGACTCTCGAGCTCACGCGAACCGAAGACATACTCGAGTCTCTCGGCGGAATCAAGGGCGACCGGTTCGTCATCGGTTTCGCCGTCGAAACGGAGAACGTCGACCGGAACGCGCAGCGGAAACACGCCAAGAAGAACTGCGATTTGGTGGTTGCGAACAATCCGTTGGAAACGGGAGCGGCGTTCGAACACGAAACCAACGCGGTGACGGTGTACAACAGCGGAGGGAAAGTGCTCTCGACGGGTCTCAAGAGCAAACACGAAATTGCTGACATCATTCTCGAGACCGCCTGTAAGGAAAAGACATTCCAGAAGATCCTCAGGTAGATGAAAACTCCTCGCTTTAGTTGTCCACAGGAAATCGCTCCCCTGGTGATTTCGTACTTAAAAAGGCTCGAGCGAAAAGGTGTAAGATCGCTTTACTTGGAGACCGAGAAACCTCCCACCGCGTCCGCGAGTAGGGTCATGGATGTAGCCGAAAAAACCGTCGAAGAACGCTTGAGCAAAATCGAGAAAAGGGTGAGCAAGTGTGCCAAGTGCGCGCTTCACCAGGGACGGACGAACACCGTTTTCGGTAAAGGCAACCCCAGGACAAAGGTTATGTTCATCGGCGAGGGGCCTGGCAGGGACGAGGATCTCAAGGGGGAGCCTTTCGTCGGGCGGTCGGGGCAGCTTCTCACGAAGATACTCGAGGCGATCGATCTCCGGCGCGAGGATGTCTACATCACAAACATCGTCAAGTGCCGCCCGCCGCAGAACCGCGACCCTTTGGAAGAAGAGGTTCGGTGCTGTGAGGCGTATCTGATCGAGCAGATCGATCTCATCAAACCCCGTTTGATCTGCGCGTTGGGAAGGATCGCCGCACAGTGGCTTCTCGGCACCAAAGAACCGCTCGCCTCGCTACGGAACTCCGAGAACTTCTACCGGGGGATACCGGTGCTGGTGACGTATCACCCGGCGGCGCTGCTGCGGAACCCGGAGCTCAAAAGAGAGACGTGGGAGGACTTCAAGAAACTCAAGTTCCTCATCACGTGAGAATAGTCTCATACAACTCTGTTCACCGCGTGGGCGCTCCGCGCGCGTTTCGACGGATCTCCGGAGTGGTATGCGTTTTGTGGCCGACATGGGGAGGTTGACGTGACCGAGATGACGCCGTCCAGCGGCGCCGAGAGAGTCCCGCCGCACTCGATCGAAGCGGAGATGGCCGTTCTCGGCGCGGTGCTCATCGATAACTCCGCGTATTCGGTGATCACGGAAAATCTGACGGAGGAGGTGTTCTACAAACAGGCGCATCGGAGAATCTTCCAGGCGATGGAGCACCTCAGCCAGAAGAGCGAGGCGATCGACGTCCTCACCCTCTCGGAAGAGCTCAAGCGGATGGGCGCGTATCAAACGATCGGCGGGCCGACGTACCTGACCCAGATCATGGACAACGTGCACACGGCGGCGAACGCCGAGCACTACGCCCGTGTGGTTCTCGACAAGTACCTCCTGAGAAAACTCATCAGTATCTCGGGAGCGATCTCAGCCCGGGCGCTGCACGGAAGCGAAGACGCGAGTGAAGTCCTGGACGAAGCGGAACGGTTGATCTTCGAAGTGTCCGAGCGCGGGATTCGAAAAGGCTTCGAACCCATCGGCAGAATCATCAAGGAGAAGTTCGGGAATCTCGAGCGGCTCTCGGAGCGCGGCGGCGTATCGGGTTTGCCCTCGCCGTTCGATGAGCTCGATGCGTACACGTCCGGGTTTCAGAAAAGTGAGCTCATCATCATCGCCGGGCGGCCCTCCATGGGCAAGACGAGCTTTGCGCTAAACGTCGCTCAGCACCTGGTGATCAAGGAGAAGATTCCTGTCGGTGTGTTCAGCCTCGAGATGTCCGCCGAACAACTCGTCATGCGGCTGCTGTGCAGCGAGGCCCGCGTGGACTCTCACCGGCTCCGTATGGGACACATCAAGCACTCGGAATTCGCCGAACTGGCGATCGTAGCGGGCTATCTGAGCGAAGCGCCGCTCTACATCGATGATTCGGCCGGCGTGTCGATGATGGAGCTCCGCGCCAAGGCGAGGCGCCTCAAAGCGGAGGTGAATGTGGGCTGCATTCTCATCGACTATCTCCAGCTCATCACCGTTCGCGAGCCCACGGAAAACCGCCAGCAGCAAATTTCGGTCATCTCGAGAAACCTCAAGAATCTGGCAAAGGAACTCGACATCCCCGTCGTTTGTCTCTCCCAGCTCTCGCGAGCCGTCGAGTCGCGCGGGGGCGACCGCCGGCCAATGCTCTCGGACCTTCGCGAGAGCGGCGCGATCGAACAGGACGCCGACACCGTGCTGATGCTGTTCCGTCCCGAGGTCTACGAAGGAGAGGAATCGGAACGCGCGGGGATGGCCGAAGTGATCATCGCCAAACAGAGAAACGGACCGACGGGAACGGTCAAACTCGCGTTCGTCAAGGAGTACACACGGTTCGAGAGACTCGCTCGCGAGTAGTTCCCGCGGCGCGCCTGGAACACGGACGAAAGATGGGCACCACAACCGCGTTGATCATGGCCGCAGGGGCCGGCGAACGGTTCGAGGGCGCGGAGCCGAAGGCTCTCCACCGCCTGCTCGGGCGGCCGGTTCTCGTGTGGTCGGCCGAACGGGTCGCCCTCCATCAAGACATCGACTCGATCACGGTGGTCGTCGCGCCGGGCGACGAGGCCCGCGTCGGCGCGGTCCTCGAGACCCACCATGTGGCCAAGATCGCCCGCGTCGTCGCTGGCGGCGAGACCCGGCAGGACTCGGTGAGATTGGGTCTCGACGCGGTGGATCCGGCGTGCGACATCGTGCTCGTCCACGACGCCGCGCGGCCCTGCGTGACCCCGGCGCTCATCGGCCGCACCCTCGATGCGTTGAAGACGCACGGGGCCGTGGTTCCCGTGTGGCCGGTCGTCGACACGCTCGTCCGTGACGACGGCGGAGTGGTCGATGCGATCCTGGACCGGGTGCACATCTCGGGTGTTCAAACGCCTCAGGGGTTCCGAACGGAGCTGCTCGTACGGGCCCACCGGAGCGCGAAGGCGCGGGGGGTGTCGTCGAGCGACGACGGATCGCTCGTTTTTGCGCTGGGCGAGACCGTACGGGTGATCGCGGGGGAGCGGATGAACATCAAGATCACGTACATCGAAGATGCCTCGGTTGCCGAGGCGATCCTTGAGAGACAGCGTTTGTGACGGATCAAAACCGGAATTGTTAGAAGGGAGAACGATCATGTTCCGAATCGGGATCGGGTGGGATGTGCATCCACTCGTCGAAGGGCGAGCGCTCTACCTCGGCTGCGTCCACTTCGCGGGCGAACCGAGAGGTCTCGCCGGGCACTCGGATGCGGACGCCGTCTGCCACGCGATCTGCGACGCGCTTCTGGGCGCGACGGGCCTCGGGGACATGGGCGAACACTTTCCCGATACCGATGCGCGGTTCAGGAATTTCCCTGGCCAGAAGTTTCTCGAGATCGTCCGCGACATGGTGGACGAATGCCGTTGCTCCATCGTCAACATCGATTGCGTGGTGATGAGCGACGCGGTGCGGTTGGGAAAAAGAAAGCAGCAGATGCAAAGCGCGATCGCGCTGCACCTCGGTATCGACGCGGAGTGCGTGTCCGTCAAGGCCACGACGTGGGAGGGAAAGGGTGCTGTGGGACGGGGTGAGGTGATCGCCGCGCAAGCGGTGGCGCTCGTCACGCGGAAGGAGCCCCGCTGATCGAAATGCCCCGGGAATCCGTGAGAGTCCGGTTCGCCCCGAGCCCCACGGGATATCTCCACGTCGGGGGCGCACGGACGGCGATTTTCAACTGGCTCTTTGCCCGCCATCGCGGGGGCAGTTTCGTCCTCCGGATCGAAGACACCGACATCGAGAGAAACAGGGCGGAGTACGAAGCGGCTCTCATCGACGATCTCCACTGGCTGGGGCTCGACTGGGACGAGGGTCCCGGCGTGGGTGGTCCCTTCGCACCCTACCGGCAGTCGGAGCGGCTGGACGTCTATCGCCGTCGCGCCGGCGAGCTCATCGCGTCGGGGGCAGCGTATCCGTGTTTTTGCTCCGACGGCGTGCTCGAAGCGAAGCGGCAAGCGGCGCTCTCTCGCGGGGCTTCGCCCCAGTACGACGGGACCTGCCGGTCGCTCACGCCGGAAGAAGTCGCAAGAAGCCGAAGCGCCGGTCTTCCGGAAACGGTCCGCTTCAAGGTGCCGGCCGATGTGGTCCGTCTTCGCGATCTCATACGGGGAAACGTCGAGCTGGCGACGAGCATGGTCGGCGATTTCGTGATCATCCGTTCCAATGGAAACCCCACGTATAACTTTGCCGCCGCCATCGACGATCGCGCGATGGAGATCACACACGTGCTCCGGGGCGAAGAGCATCTCCCGAACACGCTCAGGCAGGTGCTCGTCTACGAGTCGTTCGGTTTCCCCCTTCCGCAGTTTGGACACCTCCCGCTCATCCTCGCGGAAGACAAGTCCAAGTTGAGCAAACGCCACGGTGGGAGCACCGTCGGGGAGCTCAAGACGGACGGGCTGCTCCCCGGGGCGGTATTCAACACCCTCGTTCTTCTCGGATGGTCGCATCCGGAACAAAAAGAGGTGCTCGCGGTGGACGATCTCATCGGGAGCTTCTCGTTGGAACGAGTGTCGAAGAGCGCGGCCGTTTACGATCGCGGTAAACTCCGGTGGATGAACGGGCAGTATATCCGGCGGGCCGAGCCCGAGGCGCTTTTCGAAACGGCGGACCCGTTCTTCCCGGAGAGCATACGGACACTCTACGACGCGGAGGCGCGGAAACGGATCCTCGAGCTCCTGCGTGAAAAAATCGAAACGCTCGCGGAGCTGGCCGAGAAATCGGCTCCGTTCGAGTCGACACCCGATATCGACGATGAGGCGCGGGCCGTATTGGGGTCTCCCGACGCCCGTCAGGTGATCGAGACGCTGGAGAACGCGCTCCGGGCCTCGGACGAAACAATCACGGCGGCGCGTTTCAAGGCGATGGTGGAGGATATCGGGAAAACGACGGGCCGAAAAGGAAAGGCGTTGTACTTCCCGATCCGCGCCGCTCTCACCGGGGCCGTCCACGGTCCAGATCTCGCCGGAGTGGCCGAGCTCAAAGGGCGGGAAGCGGTGCTGCGTCTGTTCGAGTGTGCCCGGCGTTATGCCGCGGGGGGAGGGGCATGAGAGCGTCGAGCCGGCCTGGAGATCGATACGTCAATCGAGGATGACACATGAATCGAAATCGATGATGGTCTCGAGATTGACGCGTGGCGGGAAGAAGTCGAACAACAACAAGGAGCCGCAGGAGACATGACCATTGCGCGAAAGCTCAACGTGATGTTGATCGTCGGCGGTGATTCCGCTGAAAGGGATGTGTCGCTCGAGAGCGGGGCGAGCATCTTTCAGGCGCTCCGCGAGCGCGGTCACAGAGTCGTCGTGACCGATCCGCTCCATCCCGAGATCGTGCCGACGGAAGACCCGGCCGTATTCTTCGAAGACGCCGGGATAACCGCCGAGCCGCCCCGTTTGGGACGCGAGAGATACGAGGCCCGGAAGAAGTTCATGACGGTGCTCAGCGAGTTCGACCTCCTCGGGTGCGACATCGTATTCAACGGTCTCCACGGGGGCTCGGGCGAGGACGGGACCTTTCAGGCGGTTCTCGACTTTTTGGGAATTCCGTACACGGGGAGCGGGGCGTGCGCGTCGATGCTCGCGATGGACAAGAACCTCGCCAAGCGCATCGTTTCCAGGGAACGCGTTCCCGTCGCAAAACAGCTCTTCATCGACCCGCCGGAAGGGGACATCGTCGAGATCGAGAGCCGTGTCATGAAAGCTCCCTCGCTTCCCGCCGTCGTGAAACCGAACCGCGAGGGGTCGAGCGTCGGGGTGACGATCGTCCGCACGGTGGAGGAACTCGCCGCTGCCATCGAGGGAGCGGCGTCATACGGCGGTCCGTATCTCATCGAGGAGTACATCGATGGAACCGAAGTGACGGCCTCGATGCTCGACGGCGTCGATCTTCCCCTCATCGAGATACGCCCGAAGGCGGGTTTCTACGACTACAAGAACAAGTACACGTCGGGCGCCTGCGAGTACATCGTTCCGGCGCCGCTCGATGAGAAAGTCGCTGATGCCGTCGCGCGGTCGGCGAGCGACGCGTACCGTGCTCTCGGGTGCCGGGGTTACGCGAGGGTGGATTTCCGGCTGAAGCCCCAGGGGGACCACTATTTTCTCGAGGTCAATACTCTGCCGGGGATGACGTCGACGAGCCTCGTACCCAAGGCGGCGGGGGCGGTGGGGATCGAGTTCCCCGAGCTCGTCGATAGAATCTTGCGCTTGGCCCTCGCTCGCAACAGGCTATAATCCGGGACGAACCACACGCCTCAGGGAACACATCAGGGGGAACCGATGACGCTCAGGGTCTACGATACGCAACGCGCAAAGAACATCGATTTTGAACCCGTCCACGCCGGAAAGGTCGGCATCTACTTCTGCGGGATGACCGTCCAGGACAAACCGCATATGGGTCACATGCTCGCCTTTGTGGCGGGTGACATGATCCGGCGGTATCTCGAGTACAAAGGCTACGAGGTGACGTACGTCCAGAATTTCACGGACATCGACGACAAGATCATCGACAAAGCGAACAAAGAGGGGTGCGACTACCGGGAGATCGCCGAGCGGAACATCAAAGCGTACTTCGACGCGGCCGAAGCCCTCCACATCAGCCCGGCCACGAAGTACCCGCGCGCAACCGACCACATCAAAGAGATCGTCGATCTCATACAGAAACTCGTCGACGGAGGTCACGCGTACGAGACCAGCGGCGACGTCTACTTCCGTGTGCGGACCTTCTCGAGCTACGGGAAACTCTCCAAGAGAAAGATCGACGACCTGATGGCGGGGGCGCGGATCGCCGTCGGAGAACAGAAAGACGACCCTCTCGACTTCGCGCTGTGGAAGGCGTCGAAACCCAACGAGCCCGGGTGGGAAACCCCGTGGGGTCGCGGCCGTCCGGGGTGGCACATCGAGTGTTCGGCGATGTCGATGAAGTATCTCGGGGAGACGCTCGATTTCCACGGTGGAGGCGAGGACCTCATCTTTCCCCATCACGAGAACGAGCTCGCTCAGTCCGAGGCGGCGACGGGGCGTCCCTTTGTTCGCTTCTGGCTTCACAACGGGCTCCTCAATCTTCGCGGCGAGAAGATGTCCAAGTCGACCGGGCATTTCTTCGCGATGGAGGATGTGCTCAAGGAGTACACGGGGGAAGTGTGCCGGTTTTATTTTCTCTCGGCCCACTTCCGAAAACAGACCGAGTACTCGCGCGAGAGGCTCGAGGAAGCCAAGCGGAGCTACGAGAGGCTCCGTCTGGCGGGTCTGTCGATCGACGAAAACCTCGAGAAGCTCGGGGACTCCGCCGGAATCTCAAGCCCCGCGGGGAGCGCGCTCAAGGAGGCGGCCGAAAAAGCAAAAGAAAACTTCTTCGCCGCGATGGATGACGATTTCAACAGCGCCGGCGCCATGGGTTCCGTGTTCGATCTGGTGAAAACGTACTACAAACTGGTCGATGAAAACGGTGCGACGGTCACACGGGACCGTGAGGCGCTCGAGGCGGTCAAGAGCGCGATCATCACCTTCGACACTGTTCTCGGGATGTTCCCGGATGGGTTCCCCTCTCGTGCCGAGGAGACGCCGGAGGACATCATGCGGCTCGTGTCGGCCCGGCAGGAGGTGCGAAAGGCGCGCGATTTCGGGAAGGCCGACGAGATACGCGCCCAACTCGATGAGATGGGATATGTCGTCGAAGACACCGCCGAGGGATTCAGGGTGCGGAGGAAATAAGCGAGCGGCGAGATGTGAGGGCTCGACATCGACTTCTCCGCTCCTGTCCTCGCGCGCATCTGTGTCGTAGCGCGCCGCAGAAGTTGCCACGAAGTCGATGTCGAGCCCTCGTGTTGCCACGGCCTGTGCGCACCCCGCGCGATGCTCGATCGTGCGGCGAGAGCCCCGCACATTCGACCGTGAATATTTTCCCCGTTTCGTTGTAGTAACCCCGTCTGGCGCGTCCGCGAGGACAGAAGGAGATGGTGATGTCCACAAACGTCTGGTGGATATGGATGATTCTGGCGGCTCTCTTCTTTGTCGGCGAGATCTTCACCGCGGCGTTTTTCGTCCTGTGATTTGGGGTTGGAGCCGTCGCAGTGGGGATCCTCGCCCTGGCGGGGGTGGGCGTCCGTTTGCAGCTCGTTGTTTTTATTCTACTTTCGTTCGTGCTCGTCGCCGCGTCGAGAAGGTTTGCCGAACGGTTTACCAAAGCACAGCCCCCGGGGATCGGCGCCGACCGGTTTGTGGGCGAAATCTGTGACGTGCTCGACGAGATCAACAATCCCAAGAACACGGGGCGGGTCCGTATGAACCGGGAGGAGTGGCGGGCTGAGAGCGATACCGGCGAAGTCCTCGCGCCGGGCACACGAGTCGTGGTGATGCGGTTGAGCGGGACTCATCTGGTCGTCAAGAAAATCCCCGAGTGAGAGTAAGTATGGAAGGTTCTTATCTCGTTGTTTTGTTTGTCGTTGCCGCGGTGGTGTTCGTCTTCTCGGC
>Ga0315286_10004562_pt1 | contig 13289 bp, 24 predicted proteins | sample YL17G10_0_MG_FD_205038 | JGI IMG/M metagenome (GOLD analysis project Ga0315286, IMG submission 205038) | Sediment microbial communities from Yellowstone Lake, YNP, Wyoming, USA - YL17G10_0 | ecosystem: Environmental > Aquatic > Freshwater > Lake > Sediment | place: USA: Wyoming | collected... | reverse complement strand
ATGGCCAAGCAGAAGTTTGAGCGGACGAAGCCACACGTGAATGTAGGGACGATCGGGCACATCGATCATGGGAAGACGACGTTGACGGCGGCGATCACGAAGCAGTTGAGTTTTAAGGGGATGGCGAGCTACGTGCCGTTTGACCAGATCGACAAGGCGCCGGAGGAGAAGGCGCGGGGCATTACGATTGCGACGGCGCACGTGGAGTATGAGTCGACCAAGCGGCATTATGCGCACGTGGACTGCCCGGGGCATGCGGACTACATCAAGAACATGATCACGGGGGCGGCCCAGATGGACGGGGCGATTTTGGTGGTGGGCGCCGACGATGGTCCGATGCCGCAGACGCGGGAGCACATTTTGCTGGCGCGTCAGGTGGGGGTGCCGCATATTGTGGTATTTTTGAACAAGTGCGACATGGTGGACGATCCGGAGCTGATCGAGCTGGTGGAGATGGAGCTGCGGGAGCTGTTGTCCAAGTACGAGTTTCCGGGCGACGACATTCCGATCATTCGGGGCAGCGCGCTGAAGGCGCTGGAGAGCGAGGATCCGAAGAGCGCGGAGGCGAAGTGCATTTTTGAGTTGATGGATGCGGTGGATGCGTACATACCGGAGCCGAAGCGCGAGATTGACAAGCCGTTTTTGCTGCCGATCGAGGACGTGTTCAGCATTTCGGGGCGCGGGACGGTGGTGACGGGTCGAGTGGAGCGGGGAGTGGTGCGGGTGGGGGAGGATGTGGAGATTGTGGGGATCCGGCCGACGCTGAAGACGGTGTGCACGGGGGTTGAGATGTTCCGCAAGCTGCTGGACGAGGGGCGTGCGGGAGATAACGTTGGGGTGCTGCTGCGGGGGACCAAGCGCGACGAGGTGGAGCGTGGGCAGGTGGTCGCCAAGCCCGGGTCGATCCTGCCGCACACGAAGTTTAAGGCGGAGGTGTACATTTTGAGCAAGGAAGAGGGCGGGCGGCACACGCCGTTTTTCAATGGGTATCGGCCGCAGTTTTATTTTCGGACGACGGATGTGACGGGGGTGCTGACGCTGCCGGAGGGAGTGGAGATGGTGATGCCGGGGGACAACGTGGCGATCTCGGCGGAGCTGATCACTCCGATAGCGATGGAGAAGGAGCTGCGGTTTGCGATTCGGGAAGGCGGCCGGACAGTGGGTGCCGGTGTGGTCGCCGACGTCATCGCGTAGCAAAGGAACGAGTGAATCATGATCACGAACACGAAAATACGGATCCGACTCAAGGCCTACGATCACAAACTACTGGACCAGTCCGCCACCGACATCGTGGACACGGCCTCGAAAACCGGGGCCAAGGTCGTCGGCCCGATACCGTTGCCGACACGGATCAACAAGTACACCGTGCTGCGGTCGCCGCACGTGGACAAAAAGTCCCGGGAGCAGTTCGAGATGCGGACTCACAAGCGTCTGCTGGACATTCTCGAACCGACGCAGCAGACCGTGGACGCCCTGATGAAGCTGGATCTCTCCCCGGGGGTCGACGTCGAAATCAAACTCTAGTCCGGGCCAGCGGCGGAACGGGCAAGCAGGAAGGCGAGTTGCGAATATGAGCAAAGGACTAATGGGGAAAAAACTGGGGATGACGGGGCTTTTCACCCCGGACGGCCGCTGCGTTCCGGTGACCGTCATTGAGGCCGGCCCCTGCGTCGTAACCCAGATCAAGACCACGGCGACGGACGGATACAACGCCTTGCAGTTGGGGTTCAGTGAAGTCAAGGCCAAGCGCGTGACCAAGCCCCGCCAGGGGCACTTCCGGAAGAGCGGGGAGACGTTCTTCCGCCACGTGCGGGAGTTCCCGGTGGACAACCCGGAGGCCTACCGCCTCGGGCAGAAGATCACGATCGAGATTTTCGCCGTGGGGGAACGGGTGGACGTCTGCGGGACCACCAAGGGGCGCGGGTTCGCCGGCGTCATGAAGAAGGAAGGCTACAGCGGCGGCCCCAAGACCCACGGCAGCAAGTGCCACCGGATTCCCGGCTCGATCGGTACGAGCGCCTGGCCCTCCCGCGTGTTCAAGGGCAAGGGCATGCCGGGGCACTACGGGGTGGATCACCAGACCATGCAGAACATCGAGATCGTCGACATCCGGCCGGAGGAAAACATCCTCATGGTGAAGGGCGCCGTGCCGGGCCCCGCGACAGGTCTGGTGGCCGTCAAGAAACCCAAGATCGTCAGGAAAAAATAGCGTGACGTTGCAACGGAAAATGGTGGAATTATGGCTGTCGTAGATGTCTTCAATATCGAAGGCAAGCAGGTGGCGCAGGCCGACTTGCCGGACGCGGTGTTCAACGTTCCGGTCAAGTCCCATGTGCTGCATGAGGTCGTGATCATGCAGCTCGCCAACCGGCGCAATGCCCATCCCCAGGTGAAGCACCGCGGGGACGTCGCCGGCAGCACCCGCAAGCTCTACAAGCAGAAGGGCACCGGCCGGGCGCGGCGCGGCGACATCAAGTCGCCGTTGCTGAGAGGCGGCGGCGTTGTTTTCGGGCCGGACGGCCGGACCTATGACTATCAGGTGCCGAAGAAGGTCCGCCGGCTCGCCCTCAAAATGGCCTTGAGCAGCAAGTTCCAGGAGAATGCGCTGGTCGTGCTCGACGGGTTCGATCTGTCCGAGATCAAGACCCGGCGCTTCGTGAGCGCCTTGAAGGCCCTGAACCTCACGAGTGCCCTCATCGTCACGGAGGCGAAGAACGACCACCTGGAGCGTTCCTCGCGCAACGTGCCGAAGGTCAAGGTGCTGCGCAGCGAGGGGCTGAACGTCTACGACGTGCTCAAGTACGATACGCTCGTGCTGCTGCAGCCGGCGATCAAGGTTATCGAGGGGAGGCTGATCTCATGAAACACTACGATATCATCATCCGGCCCCTGATCACGGAAAAAACCAACATCCAGAAGGAACTGAGCAACCAGGTGTCCTTCGAGGTGGACCGCCGGGCGAACCGCATCGAAATCCGGCGGGCCGTGGAGCAGGCGTTCAAGGTCCGGGTGATTTCCGTGCACACCATGCAGATGTTGGGCAAGACGACCCAGCGCGGCCGGATTGCCGGCAAGCGCCGGGACTGGAAGAAGGCGATCGTGCGGCTGATGCCGGGCGAGCGCATCGAATTCTTTGAAGGGGCGTAAGATCCGAGGAGCAGACGATGGGAATCAAAAAAGTCAAGCCGACCTCTCCGGGGCGACGCTTTCAGACCTACGACGCGTTTGAAGAGATCACGAAAACAACGCCGGAGAAAAGCCTGCTGCAGCCGCTCCACAAGAGCGGCGGCCGCAACGTCTACGGCCGGGTGACGGCCTGGCAGCGGGGCGGGGGGCACAAGCGGCACTACCGGGTGATCGACTTCAAGCGCGACAAAATCGGCATTCCGGCCCGGGTGGCCTCCATCGAATACGATCCGAACCGGTCCGCCCGTATCGCCCTGCTGCACTACGTGGACGGCGAGAAGCGTTACATCCTGGCGCCCCAGGACCTCAAGGTGAACGACAGGGTGGAGGCGGGGCCCGCCGCGGACATCAAGCCGGGCAACAGCCTGCCGTTGCGGAACATGCCGCTCGGGACACAGGTGCACAACATCGAACTGCGGGCCGGCCGGGGCGGGCAGATCGTGCGCAGCGCCGGCGGCTACGCCCAGCTGATGGCCAAAGAGGGCAACTACGCCCAGATCAAGCTGCCCTCCGGCGAGGTGCGCAAGGTGCTGCTCGACTGCCGCGCCACCGTCGGACAGGTGGGCAATCTGCAGCACGAAAAAGTCTCGTACGGCAAGGCCGGGCGCAAGCGCTGGCTGGGCAAACGGCCCCACACCCGCGGGGTGGCCATGAATCCGGTCGACCATCCCATGGGCGGCGGCGAAGGCAAATCCTCCGGCGGCCGGCACCCCTGCAGCCCGTGGGGCATGCCGAGCAAGGGGTACAAGACGCGCAAGAAGAAACCGAGCGACCGGCTGATCGTGAAGCGGCGCAAGTAGCCCACTGCCGGCCGGCGCGGGAGTCCATAAACACAGTCACCGGTTTCCGTTGAAACCGACTCGTCTGGAGATGCTATGGCAAGGTCGTTGAAAAAAGGTCCGTTCATCGATGCGACGCTTTTGAAGAAAGTGCAGGTTGCCCAGGAAACACGCAACAGCAGAGTCATCAAGACCTGGTCTCGGCGCTCGATGATCGTGCCGGAGATGGTGGGGTTGACGCTGGCCGTTCACAACGGGCGCAAGTTCATCCCCGTGTTCGTCTCCGAGAACATGGTCGGACACAAGCTGGGTGAGTTTTCACCGACCCGAACCTTCCACGGCCACTCGGGCGACAAGAAGACCAAGGCCGCCTGATCCGGCCCTGAAGAACCCGGAAAGAAGAGGAACTATCCGCCATGCAGGCTAAAGCCGTTTTGAGATTTGTGCGCGTGTCATCGCTCAAGGTGCTGAAGGTGTCCTCAGCGGTGAAGGGAAAGCCGGTGGGGGCCGCGCTGAGCATTCTGAAGTTCATGCCCCAGAAAGCGGCGAAGACGCTGGAGAAGACCCTGCGCTCCGCTGTCGCGAACGCCGACCAGAAACCGGACGTGGATGTCGACCGGCTCGTCGTGCGCAATATCACGGCCGACGAAGGCCCGGTGTTGAAACGCTGGGGTACCAAGGCCCGCGGAAGAGGCACGCGCATTCTGAAACCGACCTGCCACATCACCGTGGTGTTGTCGGAAAAGTCTTCGGTTTAACAAAGGAGGATTGAGCTTGGGCCAGAAAGTCAACCCGATCGGTTTGAGGCTTGGTATCATCAAGACGTGGGAGTCCCAGTGGTTCGGCGGCAAGAACTACGCCGATTACATCTTCGAGGATTACAAGCTGCGTAAGTTCATCAAGCAGAAGCTCTACCACGCCGGGGTCTCCCGCATCGAGATCGAACGATCGGCCAAGCGCATCCGCCTGCGCATCTACACCGCCCGGCCGGGCATCGTCATTGGCAAGAAGGGGGCGGAGATCGCTCAACTCAAGAAAGAGGTCGAGCAGCTGACCGTCCACGAGGTGCTGATCGACATCCAGGAGGTCCGCAAGCCCGAGATCGACGCCCAGCTGGTGGCGGAAAACGTGGCCAATCAGCTCGAACGCCGGGTGGCCTTCCGGCGCGCCATGAAGCGCGCGGTGCAATCGTCGCTGAGGTTCGGGGCGCTCGGCATCAAAGTGATCTGCGCCGGCCGTCTCGGCGGGGCGGAAATCGCCCGCACCGAGTGGTACCGTGAGGGGCGGGTGCCCCTGCACACCCTGCGGGCGGACATCGACTACGGCACCGCCGAGGCGCGCACGACTTACGGGGTCGTCGGGGTCAAGGTCATGATTTTCAAGGGAGAGGTCCTGCGCAAGGATCCGCCCATCGCCGAGCCGAGTTAACGCACAGGAGACAAGAAGATGCTGAGTCCCAAGAAGGTCAAATTCCGCAAACAGATGAAAGGCCGCCGGAGGGGCATGGCGTGGCGCGGGAGCAGCCTGACGTTCGGCGAATACGGGCTGCAGGCGACCGGCAACGGTTGGGTCAACGCCAAGGAGATCGAGGCGGCCCGTATTGCGATGACCCGCTACGTCAAGCGCGGAGGCCGGATATGGATCCGCATCTTCCCGGACAAGCCGATCACCAAGAAGCCGGCGGAAGTTCGCATGGGCAAGGGCAAGGGCGCCCCCGAGGGCTGGGTGGCGGTGGTCCGGCCCGGCCGCATCCTCTATGAAATGCAGGGGGTCCCCCGGGAATTGGCCATCGAAGCCTTCCGGCTGGCGGCGCACAAGCTTTCGATTCAGACGAAATTTGTTGAGAGGAGCGAATCGTTATGAACGCGAGCGAGATTCGCGAGTTGACGGTCGATGAGATGCAGCGCAAGCTCTCCGACCTGAAGCAGGAGTTGTTCAACCTGCGGTTTCAGCACGAGATCGGCCAACTGGAAAACCCGCGCAAGATCAAGCAGACCAAACAGGACGTCGCCCGGTTGCAGACGGTCATTCGGGAGGCGGCCTTGAACTCTCAGAACGCCAACGCATAAGTGGTGGACATGAAAGCACGCGAAATGAAACGGCAGGTTGTCGGCGTCGTCGTCAGCAACAAAATGGACAAAACCGTGGTCGTGGCGGTCGAACGCACGGTCAAACACGCGATGTACCACAAGTATATCAAGCGCCGGACCAAGTTTGCCGCCCACGACGAGCAAAACAGCTGTAAGATCGGGGACAAGGTGATGATCACCGAATCCCGGCCGATCAGCCGGAGCAAGCACTGGCGCGTCAGCAAGATCGTCGAGAAGGCGGCGTAACGCACACAAGGAAACTGAGCCATGATACAGGTTGAAACACGGTTGAAGGCGGCTGACAATTCCGGGGCGAAGGTGCTCTACTGCATCAAGGTGCTCGGAGGTACGCGGCGACGGTACGCCACGGTGGGCGACATTATTGTGGTCTCGGTGAAGGAAGCCATCCCGAACGCCAAGGTGAAGAAGGGCGATGTGCTCAAGGCCGTGGTGGTGCGGACCAAGAAGGAGGTCCGGCGGCCGGATGGCTCTTACATCCGCTTCGACGAGAACTCGGCGGTCCTGATCAACCAGGCCAAGGAGCCCATCGGGACGCGCATCTTCGGGCCGGTGGCGCGCGAGCTTCGCACCAAGCGGTTCATGAAAATCATTTCCCTGGCACCCGAGGTGCTATAGGCGTGCCCGGGCGGTTGCACGCGCCCGGTTCGAGAGGCGGCGAATGAAGTTTGAAAAGTGTACCATCAAAAAGAACGACAAGGTGAAGGTTCTCGCCGGCAAGGACAAGGGCAAGATCGGCAAGGTGCTCAAGGTGCTCCGGAAGAAGGACCGCATTGTGGTCGAAAAGGTGAACATCATGAAGCGCCACACCCGGCCGAATGCGCGCACGCGGCAGGGGGGCATTCTGGAAAGCGAGGCGCCGATACCCTGGGACAACGTCATGCTGATGTGCAACAAGTGCATGGCGGCCACCCGGGTGGCGCACCAGACGCTCGAGGACGGCAAAAAGATCCGGACTTGCGTCAAATGCGGCGAAGCCATCGAATCCTGATGGCGGCCGGCGGAGGAACTGCATGTCTCGAATGAAGGACTTATACGAAAAAGAGGTTGTGCCCAAGCTGATCGAGACCTTTAAGTACAAGAACGTCATGGAGGTCCCGAAGTTCAGCAAGGTCGTGCTCAACATGGGCTTGGGCGAAGCCATTCAAAACGTCAAGATCCTGGAAAGCGCGACCGAGGAGCTGAAGGCCATCGCCGGACAGCGTCCGGTGATCACACGGGCCAAGAAGTCGATCGCGGCCTTCAAGCTGCGGGAAGGTATGCCCATCGGCTGCATGGTGACGCTGCGCCAGTCGCGGATGTTCGACTTCCTGCAGAAGCTTGTGAATGTCGCCCTGCCGCGCGTCCGGGACTTTCGGGGCGTTTCCGCCAAGGCCTTTGACGGTCGGGGAAACTACTCCCTCGGCATCAAGGAGCACATCATATTTCCCGAGATCGACTACGACAAAATCGATGCGATCAAGGGACTGAACGTCAGCATCGTGACCACCGCCCGAACCGACGAGGAAGGCAAGGAACTTCTCCGGCTGATGGGGATGCCGTTCCGCAACTAGGCATCGACGCCGGGGCCCGGCGCAGGCCGCCGAGGCGGGCGCCCGGGCCAGGTCCGGCGGAGAGGCAGGATCGCAAGGAGGAAGATTTGGCAAAGAAGGCGCTCAGACTGAAGGCAAAGCAAACCCCCAAGTTCAAGGTCCGGACGTATAACCGGTGCCCGATCTGCGGTCGGCCTCGGGCCTTCCTGCGCAGATTCGGCCTCTGTCGAATTTGTTTCCGGAACATGGCGTCCCAGGGTAAACTGCCGGGGGTGATCAAGTCCAGCTGGTGAAAGGCAATCCCAACCGGGGCGGCGCGAAGCGGTGGGCACAACCCGCCGGACGGCGCAACACCCCACCTCGGTATACGATAGGAGAATCACATGGCAATCACCGACCCAGTCGCCGACATGTTGACCCGCATCCGCAATGGCGCCAAGGCCAAGTTCAGCAGCGTGGATGTGCCGGGGTCCAAGTTGAAGGTGGAAGTGGCCCGCATCCTGAAAGATGAGGGGTTCGTCAAGAACTACAAGTTTCTCAAGGACGGAAAGCAGGGGGTCCTGCGCATCTATCTCAAATACGGTCTGGGGCAAGCCAGCGCCTTCCACCACATCAAGCGCATGAGCAAACCCGGTCGCCGGTCCTACGCGAAGAGCAAGGACCTCAAGCCCGTCCTGAGCGGAATGGGGATCTCGATCCTGTCCACGTCCAAGGGCCTGATGACCGACAAGCAGGCGCGCAAAGAGAATATCGGCGGCGAGATCCTCTGCATCGTCAGCTGATCGGGTCCCTTCAAGAGGGCATCCCACCGAGTGAGGGAGTAATTTATGTCGCGAGTAGGCAAAAAACCGATTCCGATCCCGGCCAACACCAAAATCGTCTATAAGGATCGGTCGCTCGTCATCGAAGGCAAGAAAGGCAAGCTGAGCCGGACCCTCCACCCCGCCGTCGACCTGAAGATCGACCAGGGTGTCGTCAATGTTCAGCTGGCCCTGGAGACGAAAAACAGCCGCGCTCTGCAGGGGCTCACCCGCAGTCTTGTCGCCAACATGCTGACCGGCGTCTCGCAGGGGTTCGAGCGGGTTCTGGAAATTAACGGGATTGGCTACCGGGCCGAGTTGAAGGGCAAGATTCTGGTGTTTCAGCTGGGGTTCTCCTCCCCCAAGGAGTTCGAACTGCCGGCGGGGATCAGCGCGGCCGTCGAAAAGAACACCACCGTCAAGCTCTTCGGCATCGACAAAGAGGAGCTCGGCCAAACCGCCGCCGCCATCCGCCGGCTGCGGCCGCCGGAACCCTACAAGGGCAAGGGCATCAAGTATGCCGAGGAACGGATTCAGAAGAAGGCCGGCAAGACCGGAACGAAGTAACCGAACAGAAACGGGGGCGTTAGGTCAACCATGGGCGTGAAAACAAAATTCGATCAACGGGTGCGGCGCAAGAGTCGGATCCGAAAGCGGGTGACGGGCACCCAGCAGCGGCCGCGGCTCACCGTTTTTCGCAGCGCGCGGCACATCTATGCTCAGATCATCGACGACACCCAGGGCCATACGCTGGTGTCCGCCTGCAGTCTGGATAAGACCGTGACGGCCGCTGCCGACGACAAGAAAAAGGTGGACCGCGCAACACTGGTCGGCAAACTGGTGGCCGAGCGGGCGAAGGCCAAGGGCATCGACAAGGTGGTCTTCGACCGTAACGGGTTTTTGTACCACGGCCGCGTGAAGGCGGTTTCGGAGGGCGCCCGGGAAGCCGGGCTGCAGTTCTAACCGTCTGGTGGATTGCTCAGGGCGTTCCGGTTGACCCATCCAGGTGAAGGAGGCAGGCTCTTGTTTAAGAAGAATAAAGACGAACTTCAACTCATCGATAAGGTCGTCCACATCAACCGCGTGGCCAAAGTGGTCAAGGGTGGCCGCCGTTTCGGGTTTAGCGCGATCGTTGTCGTCGGCGACGGCAAGGGATCGGTCGGGTATGGGCTTGGGAAAGCCCATGAAGTCCCGGAGGCCATCCGCAAGGGTGTGGAACAGGCCAAGAAGAACATGGTCACCGTGGCGTTGATCAAGGGCACCATCCCCTTCGAGGTGATGGGCCGGTTCGGCGCCGGGAAGGTGATGTTGCGGCCGGCCGCCCAAGGCACCGGCCTGATCGCCGGCGGTGCCGTGCGCGCCGTGCTGGAAGCCGTGGGGGTGCAGAACATCCTCACCAAGTGCATCGGGTCCCACAACCCCCACAACCTGGTTCGTGCCACCGTTCAGGGGCTGCAGCAGCTGGAAAGCCGTGAGCAGGTGGCCGCACGGCGGGGCATGAGCGCCGATCAGCTGGCATGACGCCCCGGCGGTGCGTCTAACGTCTAAGAGGACGGAAGTGATGGCAGGAATGTTGAAAGTGACCTTAGTCAGAAGCATGATCGGGCGGCCGGAGAAGCACCGCCAGGTGTTGCGGGGCATGGGGCTGACCCGGATCAACAAGACGGTTGAACTCGAAGATACGCCCGCCATCCGGGGGATGATCCACAAAGTGGCCCACCTGGTGAAGGCCGAGGAGAAGAAGGCATGAAGCTGCACGAACTGAAACCGGCGAAGAACTCTCGCAAGGACGAGAAGCGTGTGGGGCGCGGGGTCGGATCGGGTTGGGGCAAAACCGCCGGGCGGGGCAACAAGGGCCACAAGGCGCGTTCCGGCGGTCAGACCCACCCGGGGTTCGAAGGCGGGCAGATGCCCTTGCAGCGGCGCGTGCCGAAGCGGGGCTTCACCAACATCTTCCGCAAGCGGATTGCCGTCGTCAACATCCGCGACCTGTCCCGGTTCGAGAGCGGCAGTGTCGTGGACCGTGAGGCCCTCGTTCAGGCGGGCCTGGTCAAGGGCGTGTGGGACGGGGTCAAGCTGCTCGGAAACGGCGACATTGGGTATCCCCTGAGCGTGAAGGTGGCGCTCGTCAGCCGATCGGCCAAGGAAAAAATTGAAGCGGCGGGCGGGAAGGTCGAGGTCGAGGCATGATCGCCGGGTTTGCCAACATCTTCCGGATCCCCGAGCTGAAGCGCCGGATCCTCTTCAGCCTGGGACTGCTGATCGTCTACCGGATCGGGGTGCAGATCCCGGTGCCGGGGGTGGACAGCAGCGCGCTGGCCTCCATTTTCGCCGCCGCCAAGGGCACGCTGCTCGGTCTCGTCGACATGTTCTCGGGCGGAGCCCTGGAGCGGCTGTCGGTGTTCGCGCTGGGGATCATGCCCTACATCAGCTCCTCGATCATCCTGCAACTGCTGACCGCGGTGGTTCCGCATCTGGAGCAGCTGAAGAAGGAGGGCGAGCAGGGGCGCAAGAAGATCACTCAGTACACCCGCTACGGTACCGTCGTGCTGAGCATCATCCAGGGCTTCGGCATCGCCGTGGGCCTGGAGACCATGACCGCGCCCGGCGGGGCGGCGGTGGTGCTCCACCCCGGCTGGAGCTTCCGTCTGTTGACCGTCATCACCCTCACCGCCGGCACGGCCTTCATCATGTGGCTGGGGGAGCAGATCACCGAGCGGGGGATCGGCAACGGCATCTCGCTCATCATCTTCTCCGGCATCGTTTGTCGGATGCCGGTCGCCATCGGCCAGACCTTCCGGCTGCTGTCGACGGGTGAAATCGGCATCTTTCTGGTGATCACGCTGCTGGTGCTCATGGTGGTGGTGGTGGGGGTCATCATCTTCGTGGAACAGGGGCAGCGCCGGATACCGGTCCAGTACGCCAAGCGCGTGGTGGGCCGGCGCATGTACGGCGGGCAGAGCACCCATTTGCCGCTCAAGATCAACAGCTCCGGGGTGATTCCGCCGATCTTCGCATCGTCGATCATCATGTTCCCGGCCACCATCGCGAGCTTCATCAAGATTCCCTGGGTCCAGACCATCTCCGACGCCATACGGCCGGGCCAGTTGTTCTACGAGGTGCTTTTCGTGGGGTTTATCTTTTTCTTCTGCTATTTCTACACCGCCGTGACCTTCAACCCCACGGATGTGGCGGACAACATGAAAAAGGCCGGCGGGTTCATACCGGGGATCCGCCCCGGCCGGCGCACGGCCGAGTACATCGACAAGGTGCTGAGCCGGATCACCCTGGGCGGCGCCTTCTACGTGTCGGCCGTCTGCGTGTTGCCGTCCATACTGATCAGTCATTTCAACGTGCCGTTCTACTTCGGCGGCACGGCCCTGCTGATCGTGGTGGGGGTGGCGATCGACACCATCTCTCAGATCGAGAGTCACATGCTGACCCGGCACTACGAGGGATTTCTCAAGGGCGGCGCCGGACGGGTCCGGGGCCGCTCGTAACTCAGGCGGCTCCGCAGCCGAGGGCAGGTCCCTCGCGCGGGGCGGGAGCGATTGGATGGCGAAAGAGGAAGCGATACGGGTCGAAGGGGTGGTGCTCGAGACCTTGCCCAACGCGATGTTCAGGGTCGAGCTCGAAAACAAGCACCCGGTGCTGGCCCACATCTCCGGCAAGATGCGCATGCATTTCATCAAGATCCTGCCGGGCGACAAGGTCACCCTGGAGCTGTCACCCTACGACCTCAGCCGGGGCAGAATCGTCTACCGGTCCAAGTAACGACGACGCGATAGCCGGAGGGAGAGAATCCACATGAAAGTCAGGGCCTCTGTGAAGAAGATATGCCCCAAATGCAAAATCGTGCGGCGCAAGGGCGTCGTGCGCGTGGTGTGCGAAAACAAGCGGCATAAACAGCGACAAGGATAAGGAGGGTCTCAACCTTGGCACGTATAGCGGGCGTCGATTTGCCCAGAAACAAGCGGATTGAGATCGGGTTGACGTACATCTACGGGATCGGCAGATCCACTTCCCGGAAGATCCTCGACCAACTGAACATTGACCCGAACATGAAGAGCGACGATCTGACGGAAGGCCAGGTCAACGGCATCCGCAAGGTCATTGACAGCGATCACACGGTGGAGGGAGAACTGCGCACCGAGATCTCCATGAGCATCAAGCGTCTGATGGACCTCGGCTGCTACCGCGGCCTGCGTCACCGTAAGGGGCTGCCCGTGCGGGGCCAGCGCACGCACACGAACTCCCGCACGCGGAAAGGTCCGCGGCGGTCCACCGTCAAAAAGAAGGTGCTCACCAAGAAATAGCGGATTTCAAAATCTCGTCCTGAATATCACTTCCGCAACTAGACAGGTAAACAACCTATGGCAACCAAGTCTACCCAGGTCAAGAAAAAGCTTCAACGGAGCGTCGCCAGCGGCGTCGTTCACATTCAGTCGACATTCAACAACACTATCGTGACTATCACTGATAGCATCGGCAACACGGTGGCGTGGTCCAGCGCCGGGGTGCTTGGCTTCAAGGGGTCGCGCAAGAGCACTCCCTTCGCCGCCCAAGTCGCCGCGGAAGATGCCGCCAAGAAAGCCATCGCGGCGGGCATGAAAAGCGTCGTGGTGTTCATCAAGGGCCCCGGACCCGGCCGGGAGTCCGCCCTGCGCGCCTTGCAGAACACCGGCTTCAACGTCACCTCCATCAAAGACGTCACCCCCATTCCCCACAACGGCTGTCGGCCGCCCAAGCGCCGGCGTGTGTAGGGTGTGCAAGGACGTATTCCTATTTATGTAATCGTTTCAAAGGGAGGGTATTTTGGCTAAGTATTCCGGTTCCGACTGTCGGATTTGCCGACGCGAAAATGTCAAGCTGTTTCTCAAGGGA
>Ga0315286_10004561_pt1 | contig 13290 bp, 15 predicted proteins | sample YL17G10_0_MG_FD_205038 | JGI IMG/M metagenome (GOLD analysis project Ga0315286, IMG submission 205038) | Sediment microbial communities from Yellowstone Lake, YNP, Wyoming, USA - YL17G10_0 | ecosystem: Environmental > Aquatic > Freshwater > Lake > Sediment | place: USA: Wyoming | collected... | reverse complement strand
GGGTTCGAAGAGGGGACCTACCTGCGCCTCCAGGGGGAGGGGAACAGCGGTATGGGAGGAGGCCCGAACGGGGACGTGATCGTCGTCGTTCACATAAAGCCTCATCTCCATTTCGCCCGTAAGGAAAACGACGTGCTCTGCAGCCTGGCCGTAAGCGTTTTCCAGGCCATGCTCGGCGCGGAGATCAAGGTTCCCACCCTCGACGGCAAAGTTGTCAAGATCGCGATACCACCGGGGACACAGAGCGGCCGGATTTTTAGGCTGAAGAAGGAAGGGATACCCTACTACAAGCGAAAGGGAAGAGGGGACCAGCTCGTGAGAATCATCGTCGGCATCCCGAAGGAACTGTCACCCCAAGAGAGGAAGGAATTACAGGCGCTCTCGGATAAAAGAAACGATACCGAACAGCCCCCTCTTATCCCGCTGAGCGATTTCGAGTAGAGAAGGCAAAAAAAACTGCCGGCAAGGTTTTTAGCGTGCAAAGGACATGTCGATGAAAGGGATGGGGAAAAAAGGCGGTAAAAAGGTGAAAATCGGGATCGCCGGCGTGGGAAGGATGGGGACGTTCCACGCGAACGTGCTGGCGATACTGAACAATGAGGTGGATTTCGTCGGAGTGTACGACACCGACGGAACGCGCTCCCGTTTTATCGCCGAGAATTACGAGACAACCGCCTACGAAAACCTCGACCAACTCCTCGAAAGGTCGGAGGGGGTAATAGTCGCCGTTCCCACGCACCTCCATTTCGACGTTGCGAAAAAGGCTCTCCTCGCCGCAAAACACACTCTGGTGGAAAAACCGGTGTGCCGCACCGTCGAAGAGGCGGAAGAGCTGGTGAGGATCGCGCGGGAGAAAAAGCTCGTTTTCCAGACCGGGCACGTGGAGAGGTTCAAAGGCGCGGTGACCGAGCTCCGCAAGATCGTGGAAAAACCGTATCTCTTCGAGGCGAGGCGACTCAACCCCTGGGTGGACAGGGAGTGGGACACGGGCGTGGTGCTCGATCTCATGATCCACGACATCGATATCGTGCTCGGCCTCATGAAGAGCGAAGTGAAGCACGTCGACGCGGTGGGTCAAGTCGTAAAAAGTCCATACGAGGACATCGCCACCGCCATCCTCCAATTCGAGAACGGGACCATCGCGAACGTCTCCGCGAGCAGACTCAGCGAGACGAAGATCAGGGCCATGGCCATCTCCCAGGAGAAGGCGTTCATCTATTTGAACTTCGAGACCCAGGACATCAATATCTACCGGGGGTACTCCCCCAGTTTCTTCGTCTCGTCGAAAGAGATCACCTACAAGCAGGAATCCTTCGTGGAGCGGGTGCTGGTTCAGAAGGAGAACGCCTTAAAAGAGGAGATCCAGCACTTCGCGCACTGCATATTGGGCAAGAGCGAGCCGATCGTGAGCGGGGAGGACGATATCAAAACCCTCGCCATAGCGCTCAAGATAATAGAGAAGATCAACGAAAAGAATAAAGAGCCCGACGGAAGGTTTAATATCAAAGCGCCCAGCGGTACGGTGGGTTGAAAGGATCATGCGATGAAAAACAGGCGAAGGCGTTTCATCGTAGAGGGAAATTTCCAGACCCGTTTCATGCTCCGGTTCGTCATCATCATCATCGGCGCAACGCTGCTTGCGAGCGCCGCGCTCCTGGGGATCTTTTTTTTCAAGTACCAGCACGGAGAGGCGGATCTCAGCAACCTCATCATCCTCGTTTCACCTGAAGGGGGCACGAAGGTGTCGAGCCTCTTCCAGGTGGTGCTCATCCCCGTGGTCGTCGTAAACCTGCTCATACTCTGCATTGTCATTCCCTATTCCCTCGTTCATTCCAACAACATCGCCGGGCCGATCTACCGCTTCGAGCAAAGCCTGGACAACCTCCTGAGGGGGGAAATGGATTTCATGGTGCAGTTGAGAAAGAAGGACGAGTTTAAATACCTCGCCTCCAAAATGAACGCCCTTGTCGACTACATGAGAAGGAATATAGACGAGGTGAGATCGAGCCACCGGATCATAAAGGAGCGCGTCGCGAAGATAGAATCCCTCACGAAGAGCGGGACCTTGGACGTGAAGGGTTTGCGTAGCGAGCTCATCGAACTCACCCGTTTCTTCGACGAGCGAGGGAAGCCCTTCAGCTACTGACCGGCCGCCGGCGCGCCTACCATTTTATCTTCTTGAGCGAATCGCGGGCAGCCATCTTGATTTGCCTGTTGTACTTGCCCCTGATGACCTCCAAAAGTGGCACGAACCCCTCTTTGTCGCCTATTTCGCCAAGGGCGATCACGCAGGCCAGGATGAGCTTGTCGTCCGTACTCCCCGCCCTGGATGTTTCTATGGCGCGGGAGAGCTCTTTGATCGATTGGTTTTCGCCGATCTTGCCGATGGCGGCGACGACGGCCGAGCGCACATACACATCCGGGTCGTACCGAAGCGACTGGTGCAGCTGCTCGAGAATCCCGGGGTCGCCGATCTCGCCGAGGGCCTTGGCGCTCATCGCCCGGACGTCCCAGTAATCGTTCACCACCTTGCCCGCCTGTCGCTGCACGAATATCGTGCCCTGCTGCAGGCCGAACACGAACGCTTCCTTCGTCTCCTCGCTCCGCGCCCCCGCCTCGATCAGCTTGCTGATGGCGAGCAGTTTGTTCTCCCTCGACCCTTCATAGAGGAGGCGTACATAATCCGCCTCCTTCGGCTCCTTGAGGCTCATGAGGTATTGTTCGACGCTTTCCTGGGCGAAGGAAACGCCGAAAACCCCGAAAAACAGTGCCGCCACAATAAGAAAAGAGATTTTTTTCACCTTACTCCCCCTCGTCTTGTAGTCCCTTGGACCAGCGGTCCCCCACGCGTATGAAGGTGTGCTGTGGCTCGGGAAATTCGCTTTCCCCGAGAATCACGTACACGAGCGCTTTGTTCGAGCTCACGAAATCGATCCTTGAAACGGAAAGCGTCGTGATGCTTCCCCGCTTTCTTGTCTTGATGAGGAGCTTGAAGAAGGAACGCAGGTCGTCCGCGTTCCACCCTTCGGCCCGGAGGTACACTGCGTCGTCGTGCATCTCGCTGTACCGGGGGGTGAGGTAGCCCCTCCACTTTTCGAAATCTCCGGTTTCGTAGCATTCCTCAAGCGAATTGATAACGTCCAGGATCGACTCGGTATTCTGCTCGATCTCGGATTGAGTAAGCGGCGGTTTGTCGGCTTCCTGTGGAAGCCCGGCTGCCGTCGCTCCCACCGTCTCCTCGAGTTTTGCTGTCACACCCGATGGGGCCCGCTCCCCTTGAGCTCCATTTTCGAGCGCGTGCTTCCCGGATGCGCACCCCCCCGCGAAGAGGGTGCCCAGAAGGAGTACGATCGCGTATTTCATTATCATCAAAAATACTATCCTATTTTATAATCCGGTTCCACATTTTTCTTACGCCGGGTCACCGGGTCACCGGGTCCCGAGCATCCCTTCTGAGATCGCCGTTCCCTTCGCCGCGTCGGTGAGAAGGGCCTTCCCCATAACGAGGGGTAACTTTTCCGCTCCGAGATGGATATTCGGCCTCAGGAATGCGAGCGAGTCGAGGGAGAGTCGTTCCCCCCTCTTCAAGTTCCTCGCGGCGTATATCCCCCTCCTTGCATACACCCGTTCCTTTGCCTCCCGCTCCGTAATAACCCTCTCCGCGGGGCCAAGCATTTCCTCGAGCAGGCGCACCTTTTTCACAAGTTTCGCAAGTTCACGCGGGTCAAGCGAGTTCCTGTGGTCCGCGCCTTCCTGGTTCGTGTCGAGGGTGATGTGCTTCTCGATCGCTTTCGCTCCCTTCGCCACGGCGGCAAGCGCCGCGTCGATCCCCGAGGAATGATCGGAAAACCCCACGGGAAGTCCGAACCGCTCGGAGAGGGTGCCGATGAAATTCAGGTTGAGCGAAGAGGGGGGCGCGGGGTAGAGCATGATGCAGTGGAGGAGGCAGACGAAGGGGAGCGGCCTGTCCCTCAGAAGAGCCACCGCGGCTGCGATCTCGCCGAGCGAGCTCGCCCCGGTGGAGAGGAAGACCCCCTTGCCGGCGGAAGCTATCCTCTCGACGAGAGGGAGGAAGGTGATGTCGCAGGAAGCGATTTTGTAGTACGGTACGAAGGGGCCGAGAGCATCGACCGCTTCAACGGAAAAGGGAGTGGAGAAGTACGCGATGCCGTCGCCGCGGGCTTGGGCGGCCAGGCGCTCGTGCCATTCCGTCGGGACGGCAAGCCTGCGGACCGAGTCGGCCCAAGCCCCGTCCGCGACACCCAGCGCTCTCCCGTACTCCCGCACGGAGAAGAGGCTCTCGAGGGTGAAATCCTGGAACTTGACCGCGTCCGCCCCCGCCTCCGCCGCGCGTCGAACAAGCTCCAGGGCGGTATCGAGCCTCCCGTTGTGGTTCGAACCCGCTTCCGCGATGATGGTGACTTTTTCGAACATATCGCCTGTCCATTGTCAATGATTTGTTGAACATTCCCTCTCCTATTAGTATACTATTGGCATATCATTCGTGGAACAGCAATTCCAACTATGTTCAGGACAGCGATATACCCGGGTAGTTTCGACCCGCCCACCAACGGTCATTTCGACATCATCAAGCGGGCCTCCAGGCTCTTCGACCACCTTATCGTGGCCGTGGCGGTAAACCCCACGAAGAGTTCCTTCTTCTCCGTGGAGGAAAGGGGGGCGATGCTCAAGGAGATCGTCAAGAACTACGAGAACATCGAAATCGACAACTTCGACGGCCTCCTCGTCGATTACGCCGAAAAGGTAGGCGCGATCGCCATCATCAGGGGTCTCAGGGCCCTCTCCGACTTCGAATACGAGTTCGAGCTCGCCCTCATGAACAGGCACCTGAATTCGGCGGTGGACACGATTTTCATGATGACCGACGAGCACTACTCCTTTATCAGGAGCTCCCTCGTCCGCGAGGTCGCCCGGCTCGGGGGCGACATATCCGATAAAGTACCCTCCGTGGTGGAAAAATATCTAAAAAGTAAGTTCTCACCGAATATCTGAGTCAAGGGGAACCGGAAGCGAGGGGTCCGAGATGGGGTTTTGCGAAAACACGTGGGAAAAAGCCCGGGGCATTAAGGCGCGCATAGTGCTTCCGGAGTCCACCGATGCGCGTGTTCTTCATGCGGCATCGAAAATCGTGAAGCTGGGGCTTGCCGAATCGGTCACTCTCTTGGGTACTCCCGACAGCGTCCGGAAGATCGCGAAGGAGCAGAATATCGATATCTCCCGGGTCGCGATCGTCGACCATCTGAAGAGCGGCGAGCTTGAATCCTACGGGCAGACCTTCTACGAGCTGAGGAAAACCAAAGGGGTGACGCTGAATGACGCGATCGAGTGCATCCGCAACCCCCTCTACTTCGGCGCGATGATGGTGCGAAAAGGAGCCGCCCACGGAATGGTGGCGGGCGCGGTCAACTCCACCGCGAACCTCCTCAGAGCCGCCCTCACCGTCGTCGGGGTGCGTGAAGGGATCAAGACGGCTTCGAGCTGCTTCGTCATGATCGTGCCTGACAGCTCGTTCGGGCTCGAAGGCCAGATGGTGTTCGCGGACTGCGGGACCGTTCCCGCGCCCGATGTCCACCAGCTCGCTGACATTGCGATCGCTTCGGCGGAGACGGGGAAGTGCCTCATCGGTTTCGATCCGGTGATCGCGATGCTCTCGTTTTCCACGAAAGGGAGCGCCAAGCACGAGAGCCTCCTGAAGGTGATCGAGGCGACCGAGATCGTGAAAAAACGCCGCCCCGACCTGGTCATCGACGGAGAGCTTCAGGGTGACGCAGCGATCGTCCCCACCGTCGCGGAGAGAAAGTGCCCGGGTTCCCCCGTCAAAGGGCGGGCGAACGTGCTCGTCTTTCCCGACCTCAACGCGGGGAACATATCATACAAGCTCGTTCAGCGGCTGGCCAAGGCTGAAGCCTACGGCCCAATCCTCCAGGGGCTCGCAAAACCGGTGAACGATCTCTCCAGGGGGTGCTCGGTGCACGACATCATCAACGTCGCCGCGATTACCGTCGTGCAAACCGTTTTCTGACCGTATTCCGGTAAAAAAAATTATTTTTCGAGAACGTTTTCTTTTTATATATTAACAATAAATACGTATCCAAAGCGGAGTAATTTCCATGGCATTGCCCAAACGTAGAAAATCGAAAGCGAAGACGCACACCAGACGGACGCACAACGACAAGGTGTTCCTCGCGAAGTTGGTCCCGTGCTCGCACTGCGGCGAGCTCACCAAACCCCACCATGCCTGTCCGCACTGCGGTTACTACAACGACAGGGAAATCATCGCCAAAAAGGAAGAATAGCCCGGATGATCGCCGTCGATGTGATGAGCGGTGAAAAGCACCCCGAGGTGATAATAAAAGGGGCGCTCCAGGCGGCCCATGATTTCGGGGTGGAGGTCGCCCTTGTCGGAGACAGGCACCATATCCAGAGCTGCCTGAAAAAATACAGGGCCGAGGAGGAAAGGGTGCGGGTGGTCCACGCCTCCGACGTCATCGGGATGCACGATCAGCCCGCTTCCGCCTGCAAGAAAAAAAAAGACGCCTCCATATTGGTGGCCACGCGGCTCATCAGGGACGGGAAGGCACAGGGGCTTTTTTCGCCCGGCAACACGGGCGCCACCCTCGTCGCTTCGTTCATGAATATCGGGAGGTTGGAAGGGATCGCCCGACCGGTGCTGCTGACCTACATCCCGACGGTGAAGGGGTGGAGCATCCTCCTCGACGTAGGCGCGAATATGGACTGCACCCCCGAGCACCTCGCGCAGTTCGCGGTCATGGGGGAGGTTTTCGCACGGGTGTTCCAGCAGAAGAAAAAACCGACCGTAGGGCTCCTCAGCATCGGGGTCGAGAAGAACAAAGGAAACGACGCGACCCTCAAGGCCCACTCGATCCTCAAGGGTCTCAAGTTCGATTTCGTCGGCAACATCGAAGGGTACGACGTGTTCAACGGCGACGTGGACGTGGTCGTGTGCGACGGTTTCATCGGCAATATCGTCGTCAAAGTCACGGAACGTGTGTTCCAGCTCACCTTCGAACTCGTCGGGCAGGAGATTGAAGACCACCTGCTTCAGCGGATAGGGTACTCGCTGATCTATCCGGCGGTGAAGAATCTTCGGAAAAAAACCGACCCCAGCGAGTACGGCGGCGCCTACCTCATAGGGCTTCGCGGAATCGTCGTCATCGGGCACGGGGAGTCCGATGCGAATACGGCCTACAACGGGGTCAGGCTGGTGGCGAGCGGCATCAAGAACCATATGAACGACCTCATCGTCGAAAGGCTCGCGGAATTCGGCCTTAAGAAGGGGCACGAAACCCCGTGGAATTCGGAGGGGTGACCCGCCCTGGCCGCGCTCTTAGCGCGCGAATTTCCCCTTGATGAACGGCGAGGAAATTATCATATTTTAAGGATGTAATCCGCGAAAGGGTAAACATGCATCCGTTGAATATAATGATAAAGAGCACGGGGGCGTATGTCCCCGAGAATATTGTTTCGAACCACGATATCGAAAAGCTCGTCGACACGTCCGACGAGTGGATCATCTCGAGAACGGGGATCAAGAACAGGAGAATCGCCGTAAACGGCCAGGCGACCTCGGACATGGCTTACGAGGCTGCCAAAATGGCGCTCGAGCGCGCCGGGATGACGGCCGAAGAGATCGAGCTTATTATCGTAGGTACGATTACGCCCGACATGTTCTTCCCCAGCACGGGGTGTTTCGTACAGAACAAGCTCGGCGCGAAAAACGCCGTCGCGATGGATGTCAACGCCGCCTGTTCGGGGTATATTTTCTCTCTTGTGATAGCGAGCGGGTTTCTCGAGAGCGGGACTTACGCGAACGCGCTGATCATCGGCGCGGAAAAGCTCTCGAGCATCATCGACTGGGAGGACCGCTCGACCTGCGTGCTGTTCGCCGACGGCGCAGGCGCGAGCATCATCGTCCCGTCCAGCGGCCCGAGCAAGCTCCTCGCTTTCGATCTCGGGACCGACGGCGGGTATGAAAAACTGCTCTTCATCCCCGGCGGCGGCTCGAAGAACCCGTCGACGAAGGAAACGGTCGAGAGCAGGATGCACTACATCAAGATGAACGGGAACACCGTGTTCAAAATCGCGGTCAACAAGATGCGGGAAACACTCAACAAGTCGATAAAGGCCGCGGGTATCACGACCGATGACATAACGTTGCTCATTCCTCACCAGGCTAATCTGAGGATCATCGAAGCTCTGAGGGAGTACCTGGACCTCCCGAGGGAGAAGGTGTTCGTCAACATCGACAAGTACGGCAACACGTCGGCGGCGAGCATCGGAATCGCCCTCGACGAAGCCCGGGAGATGGGTCTCATCAACAGGGGGGACATCATCGCCTTCGCAGCCTTCGGCGGAGGGTTGACCTGGGGGTCCGCTATCATCCGGTATTAGAACCCACTATTATGTGAATGCGAATCGGCTCTGCCGCAAACGGCACGGGCGATCGCACGGGAGCGGTTGAGTAATGGGAAGATACGGTTTTTTATTCCCCGGCCAGGGTTCCCAAAAGCCCGGGATGGGCAAGGAATTCTACGAAAAGAACGAGACGGCCCGGGGGATCTTCGACACCGCGGAAAAGCTCATGGGAGACCGCTCGCTGAAGGCCCTCTGCTTCGAGGCGAGCGACGAAGAGCTTACAAAGACCGAGAACGCCCAGCCGGCCCTCTACACGGTGTGCTACGCCGTGTACCAGGCGCTGCGGGCGATGGGGCACGAGGGGGAGGTGTACGCGGGCCACTCTCTCGGCGAATACACCGCGGTTGCCGCGGCCGGCTACATCTCCTTCGAGGACGGGCTCAGGCTCGTGCAAACGAGAGGGCTCCTCATGCGGGACTGCGACCCGGAGAGGAAGGGGGGAATGACCGCGATCATAGGCCTGGACGCAGGCGCGGTCCGCGCCGTGTGCGAGGAAGTGGGCGGCGTCTTCCCCGCCAATTTCAACACCCCGAGCCAGCTCGTCATCTCGGGGCTCAAGGAGAACGTGAAGGCTGCCGCCCAGAGGTGCAGTTCCCTCGGAGCCAAGAGGACAAAAGTCCTCAACGTAGGCGGCGCCTTTCACACGCGTTACCTCGCCGGCGCCGCCCTCGAAATGGAAAAGGCGCTTGGCCGTGTAGAGTGGAAGAGCGGTAAGGGCAAAGTGGCGTCCAACGCCACGGCGCAGGTCACCAGCGACCCCGCCCTCATCAGGGAGAACCTGGTGAAACAGCTCGTGTCCCCCGTTCTCTGGAGCGACTCGATGATCGGGCTTATCCGGATGGGGCACACGAAATATGTCGAGGGGGGGCCCGGCGGCCTGCTCAGGGGGCTCGCGAGGTCGATCGCGCGCGATGTACCGCGCGACGCGGTACGTAATGTGCAGGTCATTTCCGTCGAAAAGCCGGATGACGCAGCCGGTCTTTAATACGTAACGCACGCTTATCAGTTGCACGCAGAGGGTATGGCCTTGGATCAGGGAATGGGCGCAGGCATAAAGGGCAAGGTGGCCTTCGTCACGGGAGGCGCGCAGGGGATCGGGAAGGAGATCGCGGAGCTCTTCGCGAAGCACGGGGCGAACATCGTCGTATGCGACATCAACGAGAACGTCCTAAAGGGTACGGTGGCGGAGCTCGCGAAGCACGGTACCGGGGTGGAAGGGTGCGTTCTCGACGTTCGTGACTTGAACGCCTGCGAGGAGGCGGCAAAAAAAGCCGTTGACAAATTCGGACGCATTGATATACTCGTGAACAACGCCGGGATCACGAGGGACAATCTGATCATCCGGATGTCCGAGGAGGACTTCGACAAGGTAATCGCGATCAACCTGAAGGGGGCCTTTAACTGCACGAAGGTCGTCTCGAGGATCATGATGCGCCAGCGCTCGGGGAGGATCGTCAACATCGCCTCGATCGTGGGGGTCAGGGGAAACGCGGGGCAGGCGAACTACGCTTCGAGCAAGGCAGGTCTCATCGGTCTTACCAAATCCGTGGCCCAGGAGCTCGGGTCGAGGAACGTCACAGCGAACGCGATCGCTCCGGGGTTCATCCAGACGGAGATGACCCATGCGCTTCCGGAAGAGGTTAAGCGGAAAATGCTCGAGACGATACCGCTGAGGCGTCCCGGACTTCCATCCGACGTGGCGGGGGCGGCGCTTTTCCTGGCCTCTGATTACGCGCAGTACATCACGGGGCAGGTCCTGCTGGTGGACGGCGGAATGGTGATGTAATGTCTAAAGGGGAAACCCTTTGCATATAATTATAAGAATCGAAGGAAGGAGAGAGGATACATGGAAATATTTGACAAAGTAAAAAGCATCGTCGTCGAGAGGCTGAGCGTGGACGAGAAGGACGTCAAGAATGAAGCGTCGTTCATCGACGATCTTGGCGCGGACTCCCTCGATACGGTGGAGCTCGTCATGGCCCTCGAGGAGGAGTTCGGGCTCGAGATACCCGACGAGGACGCGGAAAAAATCGTCACCGTTGGTGATGCGGTAAAGTACATCGAGACTCACAAGTAGGAAAGGCCATTGCCAATAAACAAGAGAAGAATCGTCGTGACGGGGATGGGGGTTATGACCCCCATCGGAATTAACGTACAAAGCTTCTGGGAAAACCTCCTCGCGGGAAAGTCAGGGGTATCCGCCATCAGCCTCTTCAACGCGGAGAACTTGGAGACGAAGATCGGGGGGGAGATAAAGAGCTTTGATCCCCTCAACTTCATGGACAAAAACGAGGCGAGGAGAAACGACCGCTTCACTCAGTTCGCCCTCGCGGCCAGCGCGGAAGCCGTCACGGACTCGGGGATCGAAATCGGCAAGGTCGATCGTTACAGGTTCGGCGTTATCATCGGGTCGGGGATAGGCGGCCTTCAGACTCTCATGGATCAGCACAACGTCTACCTCGAGAAGGGGCCCAAACGGGTGAGCCCCTTCCTGATCCCCATGATGATCCCGAACATGGCGAGCGGAGTCGTTTCGATAAAATACGGTCTGAACGGTCCGAACATGTGCGCAGTGAGCGCGTGCGCGTCCGCGAACCACTCCATCGGGGAAGCCATGAGGTACATCCAGCACGGCGAGGCCGACGTGATGCTCTGCGGAGGGGCGGAGGCACCCATCGTGGCCCTCGGAATCGCCGGTTTCAACAGCATGAAGGCTCTTTCAACGAGGAACGGCGAGCCGCAAAAGGCTTCCCGCCCTTTCGACACGGAAAGGGACGGGTTCGTGATTGCCGAAGGCGCAGGGGTACTGGTCATCGAAAGCGAGGAACACGCCGTGAGGAGGGGCGCTAAAATTTACGCCGAGCTCGCGGGGTACGGAATGAGCGCCGACGCGTTTCACATAGCGGCACCCGAGCCCTTGGGGTCCGGAGCGCAGCGCTGCATGGAGAACTCCATCGCGGATGCGGGACTGTCGGTGGGGGAGATCGACTACATAAACGCCCACGGCACCTCAACGCCGGTCGGCGACAAGGCGGAGGTTAACGCCATAAAAAACCTCTTCAAGGATAGGGCGTACAAAATTAAGATAAGCTCGAACAAGTCGATGATCGGGCACCTCCTCGGAGCCGCCGGGGGCGTCGAGACCGTCGCCACGGTTCTTACCGTCCGTGACGACAACGTTCCCCCCACAATCAACCTCGACAACCCCGAATTCGACCTGGATTTCGTTCCTCACGGAAGCGCGCGAGCCTCCGTGAGGAACGCAATCAACAATTCTTTCGGTTTCGGGGGGCACAACGCGTCATTGGTGGTAACCAAGTATGACAACCGTTAAAAACACACTATCGAGAGAGCGAAGGGAGAAGCTAGGCCAATTTCAGCGCTCCCTGGGCTTCCGTTTTAAGAACCTTCTCCTCCTCAACATGGCTCTTTCCCACAAATCGTACGTGAACGAAGCCGAGGAGAAGCTGGAGAACAACGAAAAGCTCGAGTTTCTAGGCGATGCCTTTCTGGGCCTTGTCGTGAGCGACGTTCTCTACAATCAGAAACTGTACTACCGCGAGGGGGCCCTGGCCCGCATAAAGTCGTATGTCGTGAGCGAGGCGACGCTCCACAAGGTCGGCAGGCACATCGGCATCCACGAGTTCCTCCTCATCGGAAGAGGCGAAGAGAAATCGGGGGGCAGGACGCGCCGGGCCCTCATCAGCGACAGTCTCGAGGCGGTTATAGGGGCCTATTACCTCGACGTGGGGTATAAGGCCGCGCGGAAACTGGTCGAGAAGCTCTTATACGACGAGATCATCAACGTGGAGAAGAACAAACACGAAAAGGATTACAAGTCCATCCTGCAGGAGCTTGTCCAGAAGAGATTCAAGCTCATCCCAAGATATGCCGTCTCGAGCACGGAGGGCCCCGACCACGACCGCCGTTTCCATATCACCGTCACGGTGAAAAACACGGCATATGGGCCCGGTGTGGGCGCGAACAAAAAAGAGGCGGAGCAGAGTGCGGCGTTTATGGCCGTCGAAGCGCTAAGGAAAAAGTCGAAAGTGAAGGACGAAGAGTCCATAATCCGGCTGGAGAAGGGCGACGGGATTGTTTGGGGCGGTAAAAGGCCAAGACATCGCGGTTAAGATGCTCACGCGGGAGCTCGCGAACGACGCCCTCCCCCAGGCGCTTCTCTTTCACGGGCCCGAAGGAAGCGGTAAATTCCTCACGGCGCTTGAGCTCGCCCGAGTGATCAACTGCGCCAAGGAAGGAAGGGACGGCTGCGACTGCGCTTCCTGCCGGGGCATCACAAACCTCTCATCAAAGAACGTCTTCTTCATCTGTAAATCGAGCCTAATGAACACATTCGAACTATGGCGGAGTCGCGGCGCTCACGCGGGCAACGTGCCCTGGTTTCTCCGGGACGTGAAGCGGCTCTCTCTAGGAATCTTCGAAGCGGAGCGGTATCGAAAAGATTACGAGTTTCTGGAGGAGTCCCTGAGGAGCCTTGGAGCGGCGGTATCGAAGACGAAGGAGGGGGATGCCCAACGCCTTTCCATCGATAAAATCCTGGAGTGCGCCTTTTCCCTCCTCGATTCGCAGAAAACGCCGACCATATCGGTCGACAGGGTCCGGGAGCTTCAGAGGTTTCTCTGGATGAAGAGCGGCGAGGGGAGGTGCAAGGTGGTCCTCATTGACGGCGCCGAGCACATGAGCGAAGAGGCGCAGAACAGCTTTCTCAAGATATCCGAGGACACGCCGCCTGATTCCTTCATCATCATCACCGCCGCTCGTAAAGATCTCTTGAAGGAAACCATTCAGTCGAGATTCAGGACCTACAGGTTC
>Ga0315286_10004558_pt1 | contig 13294 bp, 11 predicted proteins | sample YL17G10_0_MG_FD_205038 | JGI IMG/M metagenome (GOLD analysis project Ga0315286, IMG submission 205038) | Sediment microbial communities from Yellowstone Lake, YNP, Wyoming, USA - YL17G10_0 | ecosystem: Environmental > Aquatic > Freshwater > Lake > Sediment | place: USA: Wyoming | collected... | reverse complement strand
CGCTGAACAGAAGGAGCAGGTCGACAAGCTCCTCTCGGAGTTCGAGAACAAGGACCGGGCGGCCCACCGCAAGTCGCGGACGAGCCGCCATATGCTCACGGGCGAGGAACTGCCGCCGGAGCATTCGTTCAAGAAAGACCTCGTCTTCCTCGACCTCGGCGACGCGCCGTCGCTGCCGAAGAGCGCCCCGCGCCCCGCGCCCATCGTGCCCGAGCCGGTGGCGAAAGCGCCTCCGATCCTCGAGATCGAGTCCACGGCGCTGTACGGCGGCGAGGAGCCCCTGCCGATCGGTCCCGCCTTGGAGATCGTGCCGACCGCTCTCGGCTTCGTGGCGCCCGCGGTGCCCTCGAGCGCGGAGCTCGTCCTCGAACCGACCTCTCTCGCCGGGGGGCCGGAGCTGCTCGACCTCGACGTCTCCGAACCGCCCGCGCGCGCGGAGGAACCGGTCGCAGCAGCGGACGCGATGGCGGGCCTGCCGATGATGGAGGTCGAGGAGGAAGCGCCCGCCGCCGGCCCGACGTCCGGGTTGCCGCTGATGGAGCTCGAGGAAGCGGCGCCTGCGGCTCCGGCCGTGGAATTGCCGCTCCTCGAGGTCGAGGAGGAAGTGCCGGCCGCGCCGGAAGCCGCCGCGCCGGCTGCCGCTCCCGTGGTCGAGTTCATGGATCTCGGCGACATCCGGGAGCAGGTCCCGACGGTCGCGGCGCTCGAGGCCCGGATCGCGTCCGCTCCGGACGACTGGGACGCGCGCCGTCGGCTGGGCGAGGTGCTGCTCGACGAGGGACAGCGCGAGCGCGGCCTCGCGGAGCTGGATGCGGCGCTCGAGGGCCTCGAGCAGGCGGAGCGCCTCGAGGACGCCTACGCGCTGAATGAGGAGATCCTGCGCGCGGAGCGGAACAGCATCCGCCACCAGCAGAAGCGGGTCGAGCTGTCGTACCGCCAGAACGATCGCGTGCGGCTCGTGGACGCGTACAACGAGCTGGCCGACGCGCTGCTGCGCACCAACGACGCCGACCGGGCGGTCGCGGTCTACCGGCGCGTCCTCGAGCACGATGCGACGAACGCCCGCGCCCGGGCCGCGCTGGACACGCTCGCGCCGCCGCCGGCCGCGACGCCCGTGTCGGCCCGGCGGCCGGCTGCGGCCGCGCCGGAAGGCGGCTACGTCGATCTCGGCGCGCTGCTGACGGACGACGCCGCCGGGTCGATGGACACCCGGATGAAGGTCGAGGACGAGGAGCCGACCGGCGATGAGGAGGCCGACTTCCAGTCCATGCTCCAGGCCTTCAAGAAGGGCATCGCGGCCAACGTCGGCGAGGATGACTTCCAGAGCCACTTCGACCTGGGGGTCGCGTACAAGGAGATGGGGCTCCTCGACGAGGCCATCGCGGAGTTCCAGAAGGCGCTGCGCGCCACGGACGGGCGGCTCAAGAGCTCCGAGGCGCTCGGGGTCTGCTTCTTCGAGAAGGGGCAGTTCGCCGTTGCGGAGACGATCCTCCGGCGCGGACTGGAACACCAGGGGGCGAGCGAGGCCGAGCGTATCGGGCTGCTCTACTGGCTGGGCCGCGCCTACGAGGAGCAGGGCAAGCAGGCGGACGCGCTGGGGTCGTACAACCGCGTCTCCGGGGTGGACATCAACTTCCAGGACGTGAACCAGCGGGTGCGGGCCCTGAGCCGGGCGGGGGCGTAGCGCGTGGCGCCACAGGCCGCGGGCGTCCGGCTGTCCGACCTGCAGCGCCCCGTGGAGCGGATGCTGGGCGCGGTGGGCGACGAGCTGCGCCGGATGGTCTTGGCGGACCTGCCGCTCATCGACGACGTGAACGCACACCTGCTCCAGATGAAGGGCAAGCAGTTCCGGCCGATGCTGCTGTTCCTGTCCAATCGGGCGGCGGGCGCGGACGACCCGCGGGTCATCCGGTTCGCGGCCATCGTCGAGCTGACACACCTCGCCACGCTGGTCCACGACGACTCGGTGGACCATTCGACCCTCCGGCGGGGCATGCCCACCATCAACGCCCTGTTCAGTCACCAGGTGTCGGTGATCATGGGGGACTACCTGTACTCCCGTGCGATCATCGAGTTGGTGGCGGTGGACGATCTGGAGCCGCTACGCATCCTCTCGCGTGTCACCAACGAGATGACCGTCGGCGAGATGCGTCAGCTGGCGGCGTACGACGCGCTGCGGTTCACGGAGGAGGAGTACGGGTTCCTGATCCGGGCCAAGACGGCGTCGCTCTTCAGCGCGGCGTGCGAGCTCGGGGTGTTGCGGGCGTCGCCAGAGCACCGGGCGGCGCTGCGGGCGTACGGCCACGCGCTCGGGATGGCTTTTCAGATCACCGACGACCTGCTTGATTACACCGAGGGCGAGGCCGTCACCGGCAAGCCGTCCGGCCTGGATCTGAAGGAGCACAAGGTCACGTTGCCGCTCATCGCGGCGCTGCCGCGGCTCGCGCCCGACGAACGGCGCGAGGTCGACGCGCTCTTCGCGGAGCAGGAGCCTGCCGAGGAACGGGTGGCGCGGGTGATCGGACTGGTGGCGCGGGTGGGCGGTCTGGAGTATGCCCGGCAGCGCGCCGAGGAGTACGCGGCGCGCGCGGAGGCGGCGCTCGAGGAACTGCCGCCGTCGCAGGCACGGGACGCATTGCGGGACGCGATCGTGTACGCGGTGGAGCGGAGGCGATAGCCCGTGGCCAACGTCCCGCGCCGCCCGATCTACTACACCGCGGTCTTGGCGGCCGGGTTCGCGCTGGGCGGGTTCCTCTCCGCCTTCCTGCAGCGGGTGCTGCCGCGCGGGGCGCCCCGGGAGGTGCTGACGTTTTCGGTGACCCCGACCCTCGGGCCCGTCAGCGTGGACCTGCTGGTGGTGTCGCTGACGCTGGGCCCGATCGGGTTCCACGTGTCGCTGTTGGCGGTCGTCGGGGTGGTGCTGGCGTATCTGCTGGCGCGGTCCCTTTTCTAGGCGGAGGCGTGTATGCTCGGTAATCTCGGGATGCCGGAGATCCTGCTCATCATGGTCATCGCCCTGCTGGTCTTCGGCGCCAAGCGTCTGCCCGAGATCGGCTCCTCGCTCGGCAAGGGGATCCGGGAGTTCAAGCGGAGCATGAAGGAAGTGACGGACGACATCGACCCGACCGCGCCGCGCCGCGATCTGCCGCGCCACGACCAACCGCCGGCGGGGCCGACGAACCAGGGCTGAGCCGGCCCGACCACCGGGAAGTGGAAAGGGGTGCCGGGCGTCGCCGCCCGGCACCCCTTCGCGTCGTGCGTGGCTTCGGCTACGGCGTGCTGTCCGGAACGACCGGCCGCCGCCGGAGTTCCGCGAGGCCGTTCTCCACCTTCGCCGCCGCCCGCAGCCCTTCGAGGAAGAAGCGGACCCTGAGCTGGCGCGCCGCCCGCAGCACCTCGATGCGCTGCTGGTCCTTCTGGCCCGCCCAGGCCGCCGAGTCGGCCCGCACGAGCCGCTGCGCCTCGATGAAGAAGAACCCCTCGTCGTTGCCGAGCAGCCCCGAACGCTCGCCCACGCGCAGGCGGAACGCCGAGCCGACCGCGGCCGAAGCCACCCCGAGGAGCCGCACGGTGGCGGTGCGGGTGAACGGCCCGATCGCCTCGACGGGCAGGCGCAGCTGCTGGGCGACTTGGTCCATCGTGCCGCCCCGGCCCATCCGCGCGCCGGCCTCGTGCGCGATCGCTTCCGCCGCGGCGCGCTTCTTCTGGCGCATCACCGCGGTCCGGAGTTGCGGCTCGACCATCGCCAGCGGGGGTACACCCTCCGCCGTCACACTGTCGAGCCGGAACACGTAGAACGCGCCCAGGTTCTCGATGACGGGGCTGGTCTCGCCGGGGCGCGCTTCGAAGGCCCAGACGGAGACGTCGGGGACGACGAAGCGGCCCAGCAGCAGCGGCCGGTTGGGCGTCACCGGCGGCGCCGTGTTGATGCCGAGGTGCATCACCCGGGCCACGCTGTCGAGGGCCCCGGCGGTCGTCTGCTCGGACCCGATGCGGTCGAGCGAGTCGGCGCGAGACTCCAGTGTGTCGAGGCGCGCCCCGGTGCGCTCGAAGGAGACCAGGATGTGGCGTGCGGTGACGCTATCGGCGGTGCGGCGCGCGACCTGGACGAGGTGCGCGCCGAACGGCGTGATCACCGGCTCCGAGATCTGGCCGATCGGGAGGCTGAACGCCGCCCGGTCGAACGGCGCCACCATCTGGCCCCTCCCGAAGGTGCCGAGCTCGCCGCCCTGCGGGCGCGAGGCGGAATCGGCCGACTCGCGCCGCGCCACTTCGGCGAAGTCCGCCCCGCGCACGAGCGAGTCGCGCAGCGCGCGGGCGCGCGCCACCGTGTTCACGCTGTCGATCTTCTCGGGGAGCTTGGAGATGCCGACGAAGGAGAGGAACGCGCGCGCCGGCGCCCGGAGCTCGGACTGGTGCGTGCGGTAGTAGGCCTCGAGCTCCTGGGGCGTGAAGCGGATGGAGGCGTCGGAGACGGCGTCCTCCGGGCGCACGACCCGCGCGCGCACGGTGAGGGAGTCGTGCCCGTCCTTCCAGATCTGCCACAGCTTCCCGTCCGACACGTAGACGTCCGACGTGATCTGCCGCAGCAGCTTCACCCGCGGCAGCTCCTCCCGGTACCGCTGCTCCAGGGCCTGCAGGTCGGCCGTGGGGATGGCGGAGCTGGACAGGAACCGGCGCCACTTGTCGATGTCGAAACGCCCTTCGGTCTTGAACTCGGGGGAGTTGGTGACTTCGGGGGGAGGGGAGTTCTGGACGGCGCCGATGATCTCGCGGTCGGTCACCGAGATGCCGCGGCGCGCCCAGTCGGTCCGGAGCAGGAGGTCCTGCACCAGCTTCTCGAACGCGGCGTCGCCGAGCCGCAGCTGCTCTTCGCGGGACTGGTTGGCGCCCGGGTTCTGCTGCCGCCACTGCTCGGAGGCCTGCCGCTCCGCCTCCAGCCACTGCTGGTAGCGGATCGGCGTCCCATCCACCTTCCCGGCGTTCTGGCCGCCCTGGTACTGGCCTTGGCCGGTCGCGCCCATCCCCACGTCGAAGACCAGCCATCCCACGAAGGCGATCGCGAGGATGAACATGATGTACTTCGTCCGCTCGCGCAGCGTCGTCAGCATCGGGTCGAACACTCCACCGGTCAGGAGGGCCTAAATGTAGATGGGACAACGCGCAATGCCAACCGTGGAGCGCGCCGATCCTGTTGACACGGTGCCCGCCGCCGGGATATGTTCGCCGAACAGCCCGTTGCGACCGCGGAGCCCCATGGCTGCCAGCAGCGAAATCGAAAAGCTCGAGCGCCGGTACGCGGAAAACCCGGACGGCCGCTACTTCGCCCCGCTCGCCGACGCCTATCGGAAGGCGGGACAGGCGGATCGCGCGCTCGAAGTGGTGCGCGCCGGTCTCGAGAAGCACCCCGACTACCTCTCGGCGCACATCGTCCTCGGCCGGTGCCTTCTCGACAAGAAGGAGGACGAAGGCGCGGGGCAGGCGTTCGAGCGCGTGCTCGGGCTGGATTCCGAGAACATCATCGCGCTCAAGAGTTTGTCCGAGATCGCGGAGCGGCGCGGCGAGCCCGTCAGCGCGCGGCAGTGGCTCCAGAAGCTCCTCCAGGTCGACCCGATGAACACCGAAGCCGACGCCGATCTCCAGCGGCTTGGCGGGGCCATCGCGGAGGCGCCGACGGCGCCGATGGAAGCCCTTCCGGCCGACCTCGGGTCCGCGCAGCCGTCGGAGTTCTCGTTCGCGGACGTCACGCCCGGGGAGCCCGGGGCGGACGTGCTTCCGGAGCCGGCCCAGGTGGCGGATCTCGCGCTCGAAACACTGCCCGTGGACGCCCCAGCCCAGACCGAATCGGTCGTCCCGGGGATCATCTCGGTGCAGTTCCAGCCGCCGGCGGAGGACGTGCCGCCGCCGGATCTGGAGATCAAGCCGTTCGACGAGTCCCTGGCATGGGGCACGGGCGAGCGCTCGAGCCGTTTCATCTCGCAGCACGACGTCGAGGCGGCGCTGCACGAGCACGATCAGTCCGTCGCGGACCCCTCGCAAGCGCTCGAGATGGTGCAGAACGCTGCCGAGGGCCACGGCGACGCCGGCGCTCTCGGGATGGAGGGGCCGCCGGAGGCCGGGTCGCCCCCGGCACCGGCCGCCGCGACGCCGGATGCGAGCGGCGACGCGTGGTCCGGTCGGGCGTCGCTGCAGGCGAAGGCCGTGGATCTCGATGCGCTCGAGATCGAGCGGGACGAGGCGGAGGTGTGGCCCGCCGAGGACCAGGAGCCCGGGGCGGCGCCGGCGCTCCCCGAGCTGGCGGCGGACGTCGAGCTGGAGCCGAGCCTCTCGGACCTCCCGATCATCATGCCGGAGGACGTGACGCCGCCGGAGGAGATGGCGCGTCCGTCGGGGAAGCGGCAGCGGGCGGTGGTCGAGCCGCTGTCGGAGGGTGCTGCCGCGGGGGAGTCGCCACCGCTGGTCACGGAGACGATGGGCGACCTGTATCTGCAGCAGGGGTTCCGTGCAGAGGCCGCGGAGGTCTACCGGAGCGTACTCGCCCAGCGGTCGGACGATGCCGGCCTCCGCGCGAAGCTGGCCGCCCTGGAGGCCCCGCCGCCGGCGCTGAGTGCGCGGGCGCTCGGCGGCGAATCGGTCCGCACCTGGCTGCGGCGGGTGGCGTCGGCGCGCGTGGCCGCACTCGCGCCTGCAGGCGTCGATGTCGTGCCGGCAGGCCTGTCGCCGCTCGAGGAGGCGTTCGCCCAGCCGGAGCTTCCGGCCGAGCCCGCGGGGGAGCCGACGCACCAGGCGCGGGACGCGTTCACGCTGGACGCGATCTTCGGCGGGCAGCCGCCCGGCTCCTCGCCGGCTGCGGAGCGCGAGGCGGCGCCCCCGACGGGCACGTCGTTCGACGAGTTCTTCGGGGCGCCCGCCGAGCAGGCGAGCGTGCGGCCGGACTCCGCCGCCCCGCCCGCGCCGCCGCCGCCGGACGACGACGTCAACTCCTTCAGCACCTGGCTGCGCGGACTCAAACGCTAGTGCACATCGCCGTGATCAACGGACCGAACCTCAACCTCCTCGGGGTTCGGGAGCCGGAGCGCTACGGGACTTCCACGCTCGCCCAGATCGAGGCGGCCCTGCGCGATCGTGCCCGGGCGCTCGGCGTGCAGCAGGTCTCCTGGTTCCAGTCCAATCACGAGGGGGCCCTGGTGGACGCGGTACAGGGCCTGGCCGGCGCCGCCGACGGGGCGCTCGTCAACGCCGCGGCGTATACGCACACCTCCGTGGCCCTGCGCGATGCCTTCCTCGCCGTGAGGGTGCCGTTCGTCGAGGTGCACCTCACGAACGTCTGGGCCCGCGAGGAGGTGCGGCACCGCTCGCTGCTCGCGGACCTCGCGCTCGGCGTGGTGGCGGGGTTCGGCGCGGACTCCTACCTCCTGGGGCTCGAGGCGCTGGTGGGACGCTTGCGCCGTGCCTGACCGCCGGGCAGACCGGCTGCGCGCCCTGCGCGGCCGCCTGGCCGAGGAGGGGCTCGACGCGCTGGTGGTCTCGCATCCGGCGAACGTCCGGTACCTGACGGGGTTCTCCGGGTCGAGCAGCCTGGTGATGGTCGCCGAGAAGGCGGTGCTCTTCCTGACCGACTTCCGGTACCAGACGCAGGCGGCGGAAGAGGTCGGCGACCTGGCGCGCCTCGAGATCGACAGTGCCGGGTTCGTGGCCCGCCTGCTCAAGCTGCTGCCCGAGTACCTGCAGGTGCGGACGCTGGGCTTCGAGGCGCACGTCCTGACGGTGCGCGACGCGGCGCGGCTCAGCGCTCCGGACTGTGCGTGGCGCTTCCGCCCGACGTCCGACCTCGTGGAGGGGCTGCGGGCGGTGAAGGACCGGGACGAGGTGGCCGCGATCGGCGAGGCGGGGAAGGCGGCCTGTGCGGCGCTCAGGCGGATGGTCGGCGAGGTGCGTGCCGGGATGACGGAGCTCGAGGTGGCGGCGCTGCTCGAGGCCGAGCTCCGGCGCGCCGGCAGCGAGGCGCACCCCTTCGACACGATCGTCGCGTCGGGACCGCGGGCGGCGCTTCCGCACGCGCGCACGAGCCGGCGGACCGTCGAGGCCGGGGAGTGGCTGCTCCTCGATTTCGGCAGTCGGGTGGCGGGCTACTGCGCCGACGTGACGCGGACCTTCGTGGTGGGGGCCCCGCCGGATCGGCGCCAGCGGGACGTCTACGACGTGGTGCGCGAGGCGCAGGGCGCCGCGCTCCGGGGGCTGCGCGCCGGGATGACGGGGAAGGACGCAGACGCGCTGGCCCGGGACCGGATCGCCCAGGCGGGCTTCGGCGAGGAGTTCGGGCACTCGCTGGGCCACGGCTTGGGGCTGGAGGTGCACGAGGCCCCACGGCTGTCGAAGGTGTCCGAGCAGGCGCTGCCGGCAGGTGCGGTGGTGACCGTGGAGCCGGGCGTCTATCTTCCGGGATGGGGTGGGGTGCGGATCGAGGACGACGTCGTGCTGTCGGAGCAGGGGGCGACGCTCCTGACCGATTTCCCGCGAGAGCTGGTGGTCCTTGGCTGAGAAGAGAGGGTACCTGACCCGCCTATGACCGACATGGCCCTGGTGAAGGAGCTGTTGGCGCTGCTGGACAACTCCAGCGCCACGACGATCGAGATCCGCCGAGGCTTCACGACCTACCGGGTGAGCCGGGAGATCGTCCACGCCGTCGGTCGGGCGATGGCCTCGGCGCCGGCGGTGGCGCCGGCCTCCGTACCGGCCGCGGCCGCCGCGCCGGAGCCGGCGCCCACGCGGCTCATCGAGGTGAAGTCGCCGATGGTGGGCACGTTCTACAAGGCGCCCGAGCCCGGGGCCGAGCCCTACGTGAAGGCGGGCAGCCGGGTGAGCGTGGGCCAGACGCTGTGCATCATCGAGGCGATGAAGATCATGAATGAGCTCGAAGCGGAGGTTTCGGGGACGATCCGCGAGGTCCTCGTCGAGGACGCGCAGCCCGTCGAGTTCGGCCAGATCCTCTTCCGCGTGGAGCCCTGACCCCATGACCGAGCCACGCGCCTCCAATCCGCAGGCGGCTGCCGCGCCGGTCGCGCCGGCCCCCCGGCCCGCGCCGCCGTTCTTCCAGTCGTCGATCCGCGCGATGATCGAGAAGGGGGCCTCCGACCTGCTCCTCAAGGTCGGCCGCCCGCCGACGGTGCGCGTCGCCGGCGAACTGATCTCGCTGGAGCTCGCGCCCCTGTCGCCGCAGGACCTCAAGGCCGTGGCCGAGTACACGATGCCGGCCCGCCAGCTCAAGGAGTTCACCGAGACGAAGGAGGCGGACTTCGCCCTCGGCGTGCCCGGCATCGGCCGGTTCCGCGTGAACTGCTACTCGCAGCGCGGGACGCTGGCGTTTGCCTTCCGCGTGATCCCCTACGATGTGAAGACGATCGAGGAGCTGCGGCTGCCGAAGATCCTCGAGGCGATCGCGCTGAGGCCGCGGGGCCTGGTCCTCGTGACGGGGGTGACGGGGAGCGGCAAGTCCACCGCGCTCGCGGCGATGGTCAACCACATCAACATTGCCCGCCGCGTCAACGTCATCACCATCGAGGACCCGATCGAGTTCCTGCACCGCGACCTGAACTCGATCATCAACCAGCGCGAGGTGGGGGCGGACACGCTCTCGTTCCATAACGCGCTGCGGCACGTGCTCCGGCAGAACCCCGACGTCATCATGATCGGCGAGATCCGCGACATGGAGACGATCGACACCGCCCTCAAGGCGGCGGACACGGGCCACCTCGTCTTCTCGACGCTCCACACGACCGACGCCACCCAGACCATCAACCGGGTCATCTCCTTCTATCCCCCGCACCAGCACGAGGAGATCCGGCACTTGCTCTCCACCGCGCTGCAGGCGGTGGTGTCGCTGCGCCTCGTCCCGCGCACCGACAACAAGTCCCGCGTGCCGGCCGCGGAGATCCTCATCAATACGGCCGCCGTGCGGGACAACATCCGGGACGTGAAGGCGCAACTCAACATCCCCGACCTGATCAAGGAAGGCACCATCCAGTACGGGATGCAGTCCTTCGACCAGAGCTTGATGCAGTGGTTCTCCTCGGGGGAGATCACCTACGAGTCGGCGCTCTTCTTCTGCACCAACCCGACGGAGTTCGCGCTGCAGATCTCGGGGATCCAGGGGGCGAGCGACCGGACGTTCGAGGGGTTCCAGAAGGGCCCGGGCCAGTCCGGCAAGTCGCCGGCGGTGGGCGGCGCGGACCCGCAGGCGAAGCCCGGCGGCGGTGGTGGGGGCGGGAGCGCGCCCGACTCCGGCGGCGGCGTGCCGGGCATCAGCCGCGACCCGTTCAAGAGCTGATGTTCAAGAAGGTCCTGATCGCGAACCGCGGCGAGATCGCCCTCCGGGTGATCCGCGCCTGTCGCGAGCTGGGGGTCCTGACCGTCGCCGTGTACAGCGAGGCGGACCGCGAGTCGCTGCACGTGCGGTTCGCGGACGACGACGTGTGCATCGGGCCGGCGCCGGCCCGCGAGAGCTACCTCAAGATCCCGCAGCTCATCGCCGCCGCCGAGATCACCGGCGCGGACGCGATCCACCCCGGCTACGGATTCCTCGCCGAGAACGCGGAGTTCGCGGACATCGTCCGGGCCTCCAACATCACGTTCATCGGCCCCTCGGCGGACCAGATCCGCAAGATGGGCGACAAGGCGGAGGCTCGGCGGCTCGCGAGGGAGGCCGGCATCCCGATCGTGCCGGGGAGCGACGGGCTGGTGGCGGACGCCGACGAGGCCGTGGGCGTCGCCGGCCAGTTGGGCTACCCGGTCATCGTGAAGGCGGCGGCGGGGGGCGGTGGGAAGGGGATGCGGGTCGCCACGGACGAGGACGACTTCGTCCGCCACTTCCAGTTGGCCCGCTCCGAGGCGCTGGCGGCCTTCGGCAACGACGCCGTCTACATCGAGAAGTATCTCGCCCGGCCGCGGCACATCGAGATCCAGGTGTTGGGCGACACCTTCGGGCGGGTCGTTCACCTCTCGGAGCGCGACTGCTCGATCCAGCGTCGGCACCAGAAGCTGATCGAGGAGGCGCCCTCCCCGGCGCTGACCCCGGAGCTCCGGGCCGCGATGGGCGACGCGGCCGTGCTGCTGGCGGCGAACATCAACTACGTCGGGGCCGGGACGATCGAGTTCCTGCTGGACACCGACGGCAGCTTCTATTTCATGGAGATGAACACGCGGATCCAGGTCGAGCACCCGGTGACGGAGATGTGCGCCGGTTGGGACCTGGTGAAGGAGCAGATCCGGGTCGCCGCCGGCGAGCCGCTCTCCATCCCCGAAGGCGGGCTCGCGCTGCGCGGTCACGCCATCGAGTGCCGGGTGAACGCCGAGGACCCCGCGCGGAACTTCCAGCCGTGCCCGGGCCAGATCACCACCTTCCATCCGCCCGGCGGCCCCGGCGTCCGCGTGGACACCCACATCTACGCCGGGTACCACGTGCCGCCGTACTACGACTCGCTGCTCGCGAAGGTCATCGTGCACGGGAACGACCGCCAGGAGGCGCTGGCGCGGATGCACCAGGCCCTCGACGGCTTCATCATCGAGGGGATCACGACGACGATCCCGTTCCTCTCGCGCGTGATCCAGCACCCGGCGTTCGTCGCCGGCGACGTGGACACGAAGTTCCTGGAGCGCGAGCGGCAGCTGATGGAGGAGCCCGCGTGAGGATCGAGGTCTACTTCACGTCCCACTGCCTCGCTCCCAACGAGCTCGCCGGACGGACGGTCGTGGCGGTGGACCTGCTGCGCGCCTCGACGACCATCGCCGTCGCGCTCGCGGCGGGGGCCAATGAGATTCTCCCCGCCGGCTCCATCGAGGAGGCGCTCCACATCGCGCAGAATCTGGAGCGCGACCAGGTGGTGCTCGCGGGCGAGCGGAAGTCGGTGCGCATCCCGGGCTTCGCGCTGGGCAACTCCCCCGTCGAGTTCACGCCGGAGGCCGTGAGGGGCCGGACGATCGTGCTGACCACGACGAACGGCACGCAGACCCTGCTCGCCGCCCAGGGTGCGCGAGAGATCATCGTGGCGGCCGCCGTGAACTTCAGTGTCGTGGTCCAGCGGGCGCGGGCCGCGCTCGAGGCCACCGGCGACCTCGCCGTCCTCTGCTCCGGCCACGACCGCCACTTCGCCCTCGAGGACGCGTTCGCGGCGGGGCGGCTCGCCAAGGTGCTGCTCCCCGAGGGCGGCCTGCGCCGCGTCGCCGTGAACGACAGCACCATCGCCGCGCTGGAGATCGCGCGCCACTACGGCGAGCAGTGGCTGCGGGCGCTCCGCGCGAGCAGCCACGGACGCGAGCTGGCGGCCCTGGGCTTCGCACAGGACCTCACCGTCTGCGGGACGCAGGACACGCACCCCGTCCTCCCGCTCTACGCCGACCGCCGGATCACCGCTCATCGAGCCCCGCAGGAAGGATGAGCTGTGGGCCGTCCTGGCCCTGCTGGCGGGCGTGTTCCTCGCGCTCGCGGCGCTGCCTGCCCCCGTTGATGACGTCACCGGCCCCTTCGGCCACGCGATCGGCGGCGCCCTGCGCGCGCTCTTCGGCGTGGGCGCCGCCTTCGTCCCCCTCGTCTTCATCCTCTGGGCCGTCGTCCTCTTCGGCCACCAGGAGCGCGTCCTCGGCAAGCGGCTGACGGTGCTGTGCGCCGGGCTGGTCGTCACGGTGCCGTTCGCGGCGGGCGTGGTGTGGCAATACGCCTTCGAGGCCGGCCGGCTGGCGCTGGCGACGGCGAACACCGACGCCTATCCGCGGGCGTGGCTGGGATACGTCGGCGGCTTCCTCGCCTTCGAGCTGAAGCTCATCGGGCCCGTGGGCGAGGGATTGGTGGCGCTCGGCGCCTTCTCGGCGCTGACGCTGGTCACCGTGGGGTGGAACCCGCTGGGGGCGCTGCGGAAGGCGCCGTCAGCCGTCAGCCGTCAGCCGGCAGAGCAGGGGCCGGGGGGCGCCGGAGCGATGGCCGACGTCGGGGAGCCGGCTGACGACGTCATCCCCGCGCTCGGGCCCGAGGACGAGGAGCGGCCCCTGTCGCGGAAGCCCCGCGCGCGGAAGAAGCCCGCCTCCGGCGCGGCGGACGGCGACCAGATCGGCTTGCCCCTGGTGCCGGAGGACGAACTGCCGCCGCTCGACCTCCTCACGCCGCCGGCCCCGGAAGCCGCGGGCTTCGAGGCCGACCTGGACCGCCTGCAGGCGGTGCTCATCGAGACGCTGCGGCAGTTCAAGGTCGAGGGCGCTCCCGGCGGGCGGACGACGGGCCCCCGCGGCACGCCAGTCGCGGTCA
>Ga0315286_10004557_pt1 | contig 13295 bp, 10 predicted proteins | sample YL17G10_0_MG_FD_205038 | JGI IMG/M metagenome (GOLD analysis project Ga0315286, IMG submission 205038) | Sediment microbial communities from Yellowstone Lake, YNP, Wyoming, USA - YL17G10_0 | ecosystem: Environmental > Aquatic > Freshwater > Lake > Sediment | place: USA: Wyoming | collected... | reverse complement strand
CGAATAGCCTTGATATTAGTGGAGTTGGGTATGCTATTGAACCAGCAGGAGCCAAGGGGATTAGCATAGCAACAATCATTATCATAATTGTAGTAGTCTTGATTGTAATAAACCTTGCCTGGTTTGTGTTCTTTAGGAGAATGATGGGCAGGAATAAGCAAGCAGGCCAGAAAAGCAATCAGGCAAATCAAAAAGGTAATCAGGCGAATCAGAAAAGCAATCAGGCAAGCCAGAAAAGTGGGGTGGTAAGGCTGGGAAAGACTAAGAAGTAATGCTGGGGAAATTAATTTCTGGGCACGTTAGCGAATTTATTTTTTATTAATAGTTATACCCTACAGTTTGCTGTATGGTGAAAGCTGAGAAAAACCAAATGATAATAAAAAAATCATCAACAATAATTCTATATTCAACAATTGGGAGGGTAATTTAGTCCGGATTTGGGCTAATCACCTAATTTAATTGGAGTTTAGTAACTAAAAATTGACAGAAAGATTTATAAACAACAACAGGGTAAATCAATTATGAAAGAGGAAATAAAAGAGGAGAGCGCAGTATCGCAAAAATTGATAGTCATCCTTCTTGTGATTGCCATACTTCTTTCTTTAGTTTCAACAATGGTAAGCCTGGCAAATTTCAGCATGGAAAGTGTTCCGCAGACAATCCCAACTGAAAAGCAGACTGCAAGTACACAAGGGCAGGTTAGCATAATAATAAATCCACCTCCTAGCGCAACAACAAAATGAAGACAAACAGCATATTTATGATGCTTGCGATTGCAGCACTGGTTCTCGCTACAATAAATGCATCTCTGGTGATTGTTAAAACCCCTATTTTTAAAAAATTAACTGGATATGCATCAGGATATGTCAATGTTACTGTAAACACGCAGGTATCAATAAATATGAGTATGGATATGATTAACTGGAGTGGGGGAACAGTCACTGCTGGCGAGAGTAATGCCACTCTCTATACAAGTAATGCAGAAGGATCAACTGTTTTAAGGGGAAACTGGACAACTTCTCCTTCAGCATTGGCTGTGGCAAATATTGGGAATATTAATGCCACATTGTCACTGGAAACAGGAAAAAACGCTGCAGGATTTTTTGGAGGAACAAATCCGCAGTATATGTGGAATATAACAAATAAAGATCCTTCAAGCTGCAATGGCGCCACAGAGGGGTTGAATGCCTGGAAGAATGTAAACGTGACAACATTAGGGGGGGCAGGAATATATTGCACCCAGTTTGGTTATTTAACTGCTGCAAATGAGATATACATAAACGTGTGGGTTTCAATTCCATTAGATGCGACAAAAACAGGGGTTCAGTCAGATACACTTACTGTGACTGGAAGCACTGCACCTGCCTAGGGTTTAAGATTAGAATTCTATGGATATTGTAAATTGTAAACTTATTGTGATATGTTTTATTAACTCGATTGAACAAAATTGTAACTACATCAATAATTAAGAAAACTAGAAACCTCAAATAATTTTTGAGAGCATTATAACTTGAGATTATCAATTCTATATTATTTCTGTAAGTGAATCTCCATAAAGATTTACAGAACCAGAAATATATAAACCCCTTTAAATAATTCGATAGGTTGTTGTATACAGAATTATTATTGATGAGTAATATTTTACTTTTGGTAAATTGGGCAGATGTGCTTCTCGAGTTATAATGTCAGAAAAGTAAACTGCACCCTTTAGGGTGCAGACAGTTGTGAACAACTGTCCTTTTCTGAACATCCCAAAAACAAGTGCCTATTCAAACCGCACCTTTTGAGGTGCGGTGGCACTTGTTTTTCTGATCTTAATTCTTTTATTATCCCCTTTAGAAAGATATAAAAACAATATTTATTTTGTAGAATGATGAATTCAAAAAGAAGAGGCGCGCTTTTAATAATCTTTTATGCATTTTTCTTAATTTTAACCGCATCTAAAAATGCAGAAGCAGCAATCGGCTTGACTCCTGCGTTGGTGGAGATTGATTTTTCGCCTGGCTATAAGTTTTCAATTGATTTCGCTGTGCTGGATGTGGATCCTCACCAGGGAGTTGAAATGTATGCAAAAGGGGATTTTGCAGAATATGTTACTCTCAGCAGAAACGAGTCAATGGGGGGCGGAGGGTTTACTGCTTATGTGGATCTTCCCAATGAAGCCACCAAGCCGGGAAAAAACCGCCTCTACATTGGCGCAAGAGAAAAAAAAGAGGCTGCTGGGGGCATAGGCGTGAGAGTTGGCGTGGAGGCATTAATAAGAATCAGTGTTCCCTATCCTGGAAAATATGCTGAGATTTCTCTTACAGGAGGCAATGTCAATGAAGGAGAGCCAGTAAATTTTGCTGTGAGTGTGGATAATCTAGGGACAGAGAGCTTGTATGCTTCTCCGATGATAGAGATTTATTCAGGAAATGAAAGGATAAACACACTCACTTCTGGCAGCCGGCTTCTTCTGACAAAAGCCAAAGAAACATTTGAAATGCCTCTTGAGACAAAGACTATGAAGCCTGGGCCATATAATGCAACAGTTATCCTTGATTATGGAGGAGGCGTTGCAAGACTAGCGCGGGAATTTAAAATAGGGAGCCTTTTTGTGAATATAACAAATTATACATCCACATTCGAAAAGGGAAAGATAAATAAGTTTTTTATAGAGATTGAAAGCCAATGGAATTCAAAAATAGATAATATTTATGTTGGCGTTAATGTTACTTCAGGCAATAATTCAATTGATTATTTTAAGACACCTTCTGTTTCATTGGAGCCTTGGACAAAAGTCATCACTGAAGGATTCTTTAATGCGGAAAATGCAAAGGAAAACGGATATAACGTGAATATAACTTTATTTTATAATGATAAGACAACAAGCAAACAAGCTGAGATAAATGCAATCAAGGAGAAAGGAATGACTTTTATCCTGATTCTTGCTTTGATTATAGCAGTCAGCGTGATTGTCATAATATTAATCATTATTTTTTGGTGGAAACATGCGAAGAAGAAAAAGAAAGCCAAGAAATAGCAAAAAGATACTTGCCGCAACAGTTGTGTTAGTAATTGTTGTTTTCATTTCAGTTATAAATCTATCTTTTAGTCCAGGGGTGATTGAAAAGAAAATCCTCCTCGCAAAGGTGATAGTCGGCGATATGTATGGTTTTGACCTGAATTCATCAGCGCTGACATTTGGAATGCTAGTTCCTGGGGGAACCTCTTCAAGAGGCATTAATCTCGTGAATAAATACAACAGAGAAATTAAAGTAGACATCTATTCAGAAGGAGACATAACAAAATTTATACAGGTTTCAGAAAATAATTTTATTCTGAAAGAAAATGAGGCGAAATCCGTATCTTTTACCGCAACCGCCCCTCTTGATGCGCCTCTCGGGACTTATGAAGGCGTGATATCTATTATAATTTCAAAATCAGGATAGCGTCATTTTCCTGTTAACTGATGATAATGTCAGAAAAGTAAACTGCAACCTTTAGGTTGCAGACAGTTGTGAGCAACTGTCCTTTTCTGAACATCCCAAAAACCCAAAGGGTTTTTCTGATATTAATTCCAGATAACACTGCTTGAGTAATTTATCGTTTGAATAATAATCACCAATTTACCGCACATAAGTGACTTTATTAACAATTAGTTTATGATGACGCTAGGTATATAATATCAAAAAAACAAGTGCCACCGCACCTTAAAACTTCAGGAATGTAAATTCCTGACAGCTTCAGAAACTAAAAGTTTCTGAGAGGTGCGGTTTGAACAGGCACTTGTTTTTAGGACTTCAAAATCGTAAGATTTTGACATTACTAAATCAAAAAGTATTTAATAGTGGCTTTCTTTGGAATTCATAGCATAGTCAGGAGAGCTTGGCTTTTAGGATAATACAAATGAAAAGAGTGATGATACTTATATTGTGCATATCTCTGATAATCTTCAATGTAATATGGTTCTTCACATACAACATGCCTGACGAATCCACAATAAATACGCTCGCTTCCTTATTAGGACACATCTTTATAACAATTGGAGCACCTTCTGAAATAACAATCGTATATCCTGAAAATACAACATATAATTTCAGCGTAGGAGATACATACCTTTTCTCTTTGAATGTCTCTGCTAATTTCAATGCATCAACCTGGCGCTACTCGCTTTTTGACTTAAAACACGGCACTATTGTTTATGACAATGTTGCATTTAATCCTGACATAAATACAACATTTAATGCTGCAAGATGGAGCAATACAATTCTTGTAAGTGCAAATAATCCTGATGGAGATATTTTTGAAAAAAATGCCACTTTTTTTGTTTATGTTCCTAACTCTGCCCCTCTTATAGGCTATACTGAAACCGAGTTATATGAGTGCGAAAACAAGTATTTTTCATATTTTTTTAATGCGACTGATGTTGATGAGGATGTTTTATCTCCTGACATCTCTCAAAAAAATCCATTTTATGTTTTTACTAACTCATTTCCAGAATTAAATAAAACAAAATTTGAGATACTTTCCGGAGTGTTAACCAAAGCTAATGCAGGCGGGATAAATGCAGGATATAAACTCTATCAGGAAACAGTTTCTGTTTTAGACGGAGTCAAGCCAGACAGCAGGCAGATAAATATAACTGTCATTGAGGTTAATAGTGCCCCTTCTGTTGGAACTATAGGCGTTCAGACAATCTGGCTGAAAGGGGCGAACAATAGTTTTTATAAGCAAGTGGCAGCAAGTGACGTGGAGGATGGCGGCACGAGCTCTGGCAATTTAACATTTAATGTTAGTTTTGCTTCTGGAAACAATCTTTTTAATATAAGCAATATGGGAGTAATGAACTTTACTTCCAATGGAAGCGATGCTGGAGTTTACAATATAAGCCTTTGCGTTAGAGACAGAGGACTAACAACTCCACATCAGAACATAAGCTTATGCTATGGCCAGACTGGCGGCTCAATTGAATTATGCCAGAATTTCAGCTTAACAATAGCAAGCCAGAACAGGCAGCCGACAATTGTCTCTTATTATCCTTCTTCTCTTAACTTTAGTGTTTCTGGAACAGATGAAGTGTATTTCAACCTCACTTCTTACGACCCTGACGCTACAGTGCCTGATGTTTATTGGTATGCTGACAATGCACTGAACGAGTATGACTCAGGCAGCTTGTTTAATGAGTTTAGACATACTTTTGGATGCGATGTTTCTGGGAGTCATAGCATAAAAGCAGAAATAACAGATGGCTTGCTGAATGATTCAGTTGAATGGAATGTGAGCGTGAGTTATGTTGCATGCCCTGGTGCTGCTCCTCCTGGAGGCGGTGGGGGAGGCGGGGGAGTTAGCGGCTGCGGCACGAAATGGGTGTGTGATGAATGGAAGATATGCCAGAATGCAAAGAAATCATTAGAAGCTGGGCTGCTTTCAGGGGAGGATTACAGGAGTACTAAGGATTCTTGCTCAAAAGAAAATCTTGACGAGAATACATGCGGAATTCAGATAAGAAATTGTTTAGACATCAATTCCTGCAACTCAACAAAAAATAAACCGCAGGAAATCCAGTTCTGCCATTATACAGAAATACCGAGCTGCAGCGATGGCATTAAGAACTGCCATGATGATTTATGCGAGTTTCTTGTGGATTGCGGAGGGCCTTGCAATGCTTGCCCTACCTGCTCTGACAAAATCAGAAATCAGGATGAGGAAGATATAGACTGCGGAGGGCCCTGCCCTGCATGCCCTGTTGAAAAGCCTCTAATTGCAAAAATCCCGTTTCTTTACATATTCGTGGCGATAATAATCAGCATATTAGTGGTTCTGATAATAATCAGGATTATGAGGATAGTTTCACTGAAGAGAAAAATGGAAAAAGAAGAGAGATAGTTTTATAAATTCAGGAAATTTTTTTTGATATAGTTTAAAAAGGGCATATAAAGTATTTAAAAGGGATATATAAAGTATTTAAACCCATTTTACCTGCATTATACATCTGAAAATAAAAAGAGGGATGGCAGAAAGAATAAGATGTTAGAAAGAAATTTAGGTTTGAGACTTAAAAATAAATATCTAGCTCAAACAGGATAAGATGGAGATAATATTCAAGGACAATTCTATACAGACTGGGCACAGGATAAAGATACCCAAGGCGATAATTGACACGCTTGGGCTTAAGGAAGGGCAGAAAATAATAATAAGGCTTGATGCTGACAGGAAAATTATCATAATTGAGGAGGAGAAAAGAAAGGGGGCAAAGAGAAGATGAGAAAAAATAACTTCCTATTAATATTTTTTGTAATTCTTGCTATTCCATTGGTTAGTGCAAGTTACACTTGGATTGGAAATAACGTAAATTATACTGCTGTAGAAGATACTACTTATCACCATAATTTAACTAACAATGTAACTGGAACTGGAGGAAGCAGGTTATTTTTAATTGATGAGGCAGGTACTGTGATATTCTGGAATGACACGATTATTAATTACGCTAACATTTCAAGATGGATTTATATTTCGAATTCTACCACTGGAGATTTGATAATCAATGCAACAAGAGATAATGAAACAGGAATGTTTAGGCTTCCATTTAAGGTAACCTGGGAAGGTTCAGGGGGAACAACAGACTCATTTTACTTCAATGTAACTCCATTTAATGACGCGCCTGTTTTTTCTGGCTTGACGAATGAAAGTTTCAATGCGTCCAGCCTGTTTGAAAGAATAATATATGTGACAGACGAGGAAAATAATATTCCTTTCTCCATGGGCATAAACTTCCAGAACTGCTCAACTGCTGAATGGAGCACAAGAAACAATACAAACTGCACATTGTTCAATTCTTCCCAGTACTCTTTCAGCCAGACAACAGGCATCTTGAACATAAGCTTCATTCCCTCGAGAAATGACGTTGGCTCTTATGTGATTAATTTTACTGTGAATGATTCTGGAAATGCCAGCATGCCATACAATGCATCAACCAGCGTGATTGTTAATTTCAGTGTTTTAAATGTGAACTCAGTCCCTTATTTTACTTATGTGTGCGATAATGAAAGGAACGCGACTGAAGATGCAGAATTTATAAGCAGAATCAATGTCAGTGACATAGATGAGACGCACAACCTGACACTCAGAGCAAATTATTCATGGTTCTTGTTTAATGGAAGCTCAAGCAACATGAGCCTGGCGGTAAATATCACCACTTTTTATAATGCCTCTTTTATTGTCAATTTCACAGCAGGAGACTTACAGGTTGGAAACTGGAGCATAAATATAAGTGTTTATGATAGTGGCTCTCCTCAAAGGATTAACTCAAGTGTTTTCTGGTTTTTCATAAATAACACTGAGGATGCTGTTAGTTTAGATGTTATAGATAATCGTACAATCTGGGGGAATACAACTTTTTACGTGAATGCAACTGATAACGATCTGCTTGTTCCGGACAAGAGAGTAAAAAATGAAAGCTTAAGCTTTGCTTCCAATAATTCTGCTGTAAATATCTCATCTTTCTCAAGCTCTGGAAATAAGACAACAGCAATAATAACAATAAACTTTAATGCCTTGGCTGTTGACACGAATTATACAATAAAGGTTAATGTGACTGATAAAGCAGGGAATTCTGCAGAAAGAAATTTTACTATAGAGGCATCAAGCAATAATGCCCCTGCGTGGAATCAGACAATCTATACATTTACTTATTACGAAGGAAACACTACAGACCTTAACTTATCCAAATATGTGAATGATTCAGATGCAGGAGACAGCTTAACCTTTTCTTATACAAATGACACAGGCTTTTCATCTTTTAATTTAGATTCAAAAGGAATAATTAATTTTATTCCTGAAGATTTAGATGTTGGGCAGCATATTTTAAATGTCAATGCCAGCGACGGCAAGCTGAACAGCTCTGCAACATTTAATTTCACTATTTATAATGTCAATGACATCCCTTTTATTAAAATACCTTTGGATGTGATAGGTGCAACAAACGACAGCAATTCAAATATAAATGCAACAGAAGGCAACATAACAACTATAAGGTTATGGATACAGGACAATGATTTTAAAATTCCTCTAAATCAGAAAGGATTTTATAATGAAAGCTTAAATCTCAGCCTGTCAATTGTTGGATTGAACACAAGCTTGTTCAATTTTTTGAAAGACAATTCTGTTCCAACACCAACTGGAACATTGGCAACCATGTCAATATTTAACACAACATTTACGCCAAGCAAATCTGACATAGGAGTCTATAATATAACAATAAATGTGACTGATTTAAACAACGCATCTTCTTTATTGAGCTTTAATCTGACAGTTCTTGCAACAAATTATGCCCCTGTCTTAATGAACTTGACAAATTTAACTTCAAAGATAAACTCAAGCTTCTATTTGAGGATAAACGCGACTGACTTGGAAGACGGGAGTTCTGCAACTTTGGAAAATAATAATTTTACATTCTCTTACAATTTCACTTATGGCTCTTCTTTCCTGAATTCATCCACATTCAATTCAACAACAGGCACGATGAACCTGACACTTAATTTAAGCCTGGGAGGAAAATACAGGATAAACATAACAGTAAGAGATTCTACTGGCTTGAATGACAGCAAGGATTTCTGGGTTTCTGTTTATGATATTCCGAATATAACCTCTCCTACATCAACCTATGAATTTAATTTAGCTGAAAATACCCAGTCTAACCTTACATTCCGAGCAAATCATTCTATGCAGGATAATCTAACATATACGTTTTATATAAATAATATTTTAAGGAACAGCCTGAATTATTCTGGAAATGACACAAATCTTATATGGCAGTTTACTCCAAATTATACAGATGAAACTTTTGGAAAGAAAAATTTAACCCTGCTTGTCAAAAGTAATCTATACCCAGAGCTTAATTATTCTGCTGACTGGAATATCACAATAAATCATACAAATTCCCCTGTTAATTTTTCAAAGCATATTGGAGACAGCCAGGCAAATTATGACCAGACTATAGTGCTTTCTTTAGGCGATTATTTCTATGACAGCGACCATTCTGATGCAGCATACAATCAGACAATCAATTTTAGTGTGACAAGCAATTCGACTCCAAGCTACATAACATCAAGTTTTAGTGGGTTTACACTCACGCTTTCTTCAGTCATTGCTGTCAGCGAGCTTTTGACAATAACGGCAAGTGATTTGAATGACAGCAATTACACGCTCTCAAATGCTTCAAGCAATGCGTTTCAGATAACATTCAACACACCAACTGCAATTACAACTCCTCAACCTTCAAGCGGGGGCGGCACAACAATAAGGCCTGTTTTATTAAAAATAATCCTTACTGAGCCTGTTTCTGCTTATAAAAAAGAAAAAATTATCCTGCCAATTGTCCTGAGCAACATAGGAACACTTGATTTATATGGGATAAGCTTGTCAGGAAGTGTCGCGAAGAATAATGTTTTAAGGAAGGATATCTCCTTATCTTTTGACAAGCAGAATATATCCTCCCTTGCTATGGGAAAAAAGCAAAACGTAACACTAACAATATATACTGACACAGAAGAGACTGGCTTGTATGAGGTGACAGTCACGGCAAATGTAAAAAGCCCTTCTTATTCTGATTGGGCAAAGCTTTATCTTACAGTAAAGGAAAGAAATAAGACAGAGGTATTGGAGCAGATTGTATTTACAGAGGAGCTGATTGCCGAGAACCCGCAATGCCTTGAAATCAAGGAGATTATTGAAGAAGCGAAGAATTATTATGACAAGGGAGAATATTCTCTTGCATTGGAAAAATCAGGAGAGGCAGTTGATGCGTGCAAAAAGGCAATAGCTCAGCGGGCGCTTCCACAAAAAATAGAAAAACCGAGAAGTAACTTATTGTACTATCTTGTCATATTTACTATCCTCTCTCTTGTGATTGGGGTTGCGTATTATTCGTATAAAAGAATAAAGCTTAGGAGGGCTTTGGCAGGGTTTGGATGAAAAAGATGTTTATAAAATAGATTAACAGCTCAATTATGTATAACTGCGTTGTTTAGGTTACAATTATTCGCAGTTATAGAGATAGAGAACTGCATGTAAAATGTCACATAATTAATGCAGTTGTCTATAGCTTGATAAAATAATAAATTATGGGTTTGGACAATTAATTAATGATAGAGATTAATTATTAATATTCCCGAGATATCAATAGAAAACAAGGATATATCCTTTTTAAGTTGACAAGATCTTTGGATGATAAGATTTAAAATATGGAAAAACTTAAAGAATGAGGATAAAAAATAAGATAAGATGAAAATAAAAAAAGAGGCAGGAAAGGGCAGAAAGGATGGAAAGGACAGAACAAGCGTTGAGGAAGTTAAATCATGCTCAGAAATCATAAATAGAATAAAGAAAGAGATTGGAAAAATTGTTGTGGGGCAGGAGAAGATTATTGACGGCTTAATCTGCGCAATTCTCTCTGAGGGGCATGTTCTTGTGGAAGGTGTTCCGGGAATTGCGAAAACTCTCGTTATCAAAGCGCTGTCAGAAGTGACAGGGTGCCAGTCAAAAAGAATACAGTTTACAGTTGATTTACTGCCTACTGACATTACTGGCATAACTTCTTACACCCCTGGAAAAGGATTTGAAATTGTGAAAGGGCCCATATTTGCGAATTTTATAATTGCTGATGAGATAAATAGAAGCCCTCCTAAGACACAATCTGCACTGCTTGAGGCAATGCAGGAGAGGCAGGTGACTATAGGAAAGACAACTTTTCCTCTGCCCCGCCCGTTTTTTGTAATGGCAAACGAGAATCCTCTGGAAACAAGCGGCGTGTATTCTCTGCCAGAGGCGCAGGTGGACAGATTTTTATTCAAGCTGCTTATGGAATATCCTGAAATTAACGAGGAGGATTCCATCATGCAGAATAATATCACTCTCAAAAAATTTGAGGATTTTAATCTCAAACCCGTGACAAATGCAGATGAACTAATTGAAATGCAGGCTCTGACAAAAAAGATTTATCTGAACAAAAGGATTAGAAGCTATATACTTGATATTGTCAAGATGACAAGAACGAAAGATTTTGAAGATGGGAAGTATATTGAATGGGGGGCTTCTCCGAGGGCCAGCATCGGCATATTTATAGCAAGCAAAGCGAGAGCATTGATGCGGGGAAGAAATTTTGTCACTCCAAAAGATGTGAAGGATGTTGCCTATGAAGTGCTGAGACATAGGATAATACTGTCATATAAAGCAAGAGCCCAGGGAGTAAATGCAGACAAGATAATTAAGGAGATTTTGGACAAAGTTAAGGTGCCTTAAAATGGATGGAAGAGGCTTGAATTTGGACATTGCTGGAACGGTTTCTGAGTTTGAAAAAGACATGAAAGAGTTTATGATAAAAAAAATTTTGTATAAGATTATTTTCAGGGGCAAGGGGCTTGAATTTGACTCTTACAGGGATTATGCTCCGGACGATGATGCCCGGGATATTGACTGGATGGCAAGCAAAAGGGCGAATAGAACGCTTGTAAAGCAGTATATAGAGGAAAGAGACCTGAAAATCATGTTCGTTGTTGATGTCAGCGAGAATATGATTTTTGGCTCAACTGAGAAGCTTAAATGCGAATATGCTGCTGAAGTTTGCGCGGCTCTTTCTCATTTGATTATGGTTAATGGCGACAAGATAGGATTTGTTTTTTTCAACAGCGGCATTACCAAAGTCGTTTTCCCCGAGGCAGGAAAAAAACAATTTAACATTTTTGTCGACGAGTTGTCAGATCCCCTGGCATATGGGGGAATTTCTGACTTGAAAAGCGCTTTGAACTTTTTGTTAGACTATCTGGATGTTTCAATATCTGTGGTGATACTTGTCTCTGATTTTATCAGTGTTAGGAAAGATGTTGCACAAACATTGGATTTTCTTGCAAAAAAGTTTGAAACAATGGCGATAATGATTAAAGACCCTTTGGACAAAACACTGCCTGACATCAGGGGGGAGTTTGTTGTAGAAGACAGCTCCAGCGGGCAACAGCTGGTTATAGACCCTGGTGTTGCGAGAAGAACCTATGAGAAAAATGCATTGGAGCAGGAAAAAATGGTTATGGAAATTTTTGAGAACTCTGGAGCGGATATGCTTAAACTGATGACTAATGAAGGCTTTTCTTCCTTATTGGCTGAATTTTTAAAAGAGAGGCTGGAAAAAGGAAGATATGTTATGCCTAAAAAATAAATTTTATGAAATAAGACAAGATGTACCTAAGTTTTGCCCATCCAGAATACCTGTTTTTCTTAATTTTACTTCCCCTGCTTGTTTTAATTCATTTCATCAGCTTGAATAATTCCAAGAAAAGAGCATTGAAGTTTGCAAATTTTGACGCAATTGCGAGAGTAAAGGGCGTTGATTTATACTCAAAGAATATTACCATACTCAGCCTGAGCGTTATTATTATTTTTCTTCTGACACTTGTTATCTCTGGGTTAACTCTGCATACAGAAGCAGAAGCAAGCTCATTTTCATTTGTTTTGGCTATAGATTCTTCAAGAAGCATGCAGGCTGATGATTTACCGCCAACCAGGCTTGAGGCTGCAAAACAATTTGCACTTGATTTTACAGACTTATCCCCTTCATGGACAAGAATTGGGGTTATCTCTTTTTCTGGAAATTCTTTTATTTATCAGGACATGACTGATAACAAAGATGAGATAAGGGCTTCAATAAATAACATAGAGATTAGCGATATTGAAGGAACAGACATAAAAGAAGCAATAATGACCAGCACGAATATGCTGATAAAAGAGGAAGCGCCTGCTGTTATTATCCTAACTGACGGGCAGGAGAATGCCGGAGGCATTAATGACAGCATAGACTATGCAAATAACAACGGGATTATTGTTGACACAATTGCCATGGGCACTGAGGCAGGGGGGAATGCAAGCTACGGGTTGTCAAAGGTGAATGAGGATTTTCTTAAGGCACTTGCCTTTAACACCAATGGTGTGTTTTCAAGGGCAATTGACAAGCAATCGCTTTCAGATTCAATGCAGCAGATAATGAAACTGACAAAGAAAAAAGTTTCAGTTGATTTATCAAGATATATCTTGATTGCCCTGATTATTATTTTTATTCTGGAGTATATCCTGATAAGCACGAGATACAGGGCTTTTCCTTGAGACGTTAGAAAGATTGTCAAGTTATAATAGGGTGATGGAAAATAAAGAAAAAAGATTATCTCTAACTATTATTAATAAAATAAGTTATCGTCGATGTTTGTTGTTTGTTTTAGCAGCGAGATTATTATGTCAGAAAGTTCTTTTGTACACTTTCTATCTGGCAA
>Ga0315286_10004556_pt1 | contig 13296 bp, 14 predicted proteins | sample YL17G10_0_MG_FD_205038 | JGI IMG/M metagenome (GOLD analysis project Ga0315286, IMG submission 205038) | Sediment microbial communities from Yellowstone Lake, YNP, Wyoming, USA - YL17G10_0 | ecosystem: Environmental > Aquatic > Freshwater > Lake > Sediment | place: USA: Wyoming | collected... | reverse complement strand
GCAGAGATCATGAGCCTCATGGGGCTCTATGTCAGAACTCAAGCCGAACCTGCTATGGCAGTATGATGTCAGATTCATTTTCTTAAGATCTATAGACCATCTCGGTAACGCTAGACATGAAGGAATCAGAAGTTCTCAATTTGGATGACCATCGGACCTCGGCTGTATTTTTGCTCGGCCTGGACTCCCCTGTGCCTGCGGAGTACCGCTTCAGCGGTGTCCGGCACAGGACAGGCCTTCGGTCGCAAATCCAGGCCCCGGCCGCCGGACTTGGCCCTCCCTTCGGTCGCCGGCGGGAGCGACAGGGGGCGCACCGCTGCCATATTGAGAATGGCTGTGAAGGAATGCGGCGGTTTGACAGCAGGCTCCGCTTGAGTTACAATGTCTCCGCAGCGACAGCAGGCCGGAATAGGGGCACCAAAATGCGGATGCCAACTCCACGCAGGTGAGTGAATCGTGCACAATTCGAGCCCGAAGGACAGGATGCTAGGAGCTCTTCAAGGTGAACGAACCGATGGCCTTCCGGCTGCCCCCGCGTATTTGAGCCTCTATCTCGCCGACTTGGAGCGCGCCTTCTACGTCGAGCTGTACCGCCGTCGGCTGCGCGGCCTGACGTGCCACGCTGTCAATCACCACGAGGATACCCTCTTTCGCGCCCAGGCCCTGGCCGAATCGTATGGGATCTTTAAAGTCAAGCCCGACTGGATGTGCGTGCACCGGGGTGCGAGCCGCGCCTGGGCGGAACGGAGCGCCATCGTCTCTCAGGACCGCATTCTGTACTACGAGGACCAGGAGTCTGGCCTGCGCGTGCCGATGCACAGTGCCCCCCTGCCTCACGGCGACGCCCCATTAAGCCCCGCGAGTGCATCCCAGACCGACTTGTGGGACACTTCGGCCGAGCTCCGGGGACCCGAGGACGTGGATGTGGCCCTCCCCCTCCTCCCCGCGCAGGAGCTTCTGGCGCGTGGCGACTGGGACCTGCCCCGGCAGTTCATGGCCGACTGTGGAGACGACACCTTAATCTATACAATCCTGGACACGCCGTATTCCGATGCGTATGACCTGCTCGGCTTTCAGGGGCTGATGGTCATTCAGCACGACCGCCGCGCATTGTTCCACCATCTGCTGCGGCGCAAGTTGGCGCAGAGCCAGGAGGTGATGCGGGCGTGGGCCGCCGTGGGCATCCACGGGGTGTACGTGGAGGAGGTGTTCACCGGTGCTGACCTGATCTCGCCCAGGAGCTACGACGAGTTCGTGTTCGAGTACAACCAGACCTATTTCCGCACCATGAGCCGGTTGGGGCTGCTGCCCATCTACTACCTGTGTGGCGACGTCCTGCCGCGCCTGGAGCGCATGGCTCAGATGGAGATCGCCGCAGTGGCGGTAGAGGAGAGCAAGAAGAGCTTTCGTATCGACCTGGAGGACGTGGTGGAGCGCGTGGGCGGCCGAGTGGCGGTGTTTGGCAACGTGGATGCGGTGCGCTTTGGGCTCCAGGGGACGATGGACGAGATGGCATCCGAGGTGCGCAGGCAGGTACGCATTGGGGCACGGGCCAGGGGGTTTGTAGTCAGCACCGGCAGCCCGTTTCCGCTGGATACGAACCCACGGGTGATCGATACATTGGTGGCGACCGCACATGGGGTGCGCGGCTGAGAGGGCCGGGCTAACCTGTCATTCTGAGGGAAAACCAGCGACCGAAGAATCTCGTTGCTCATTCGAGATACCACCCTTTTGGGCAGCACAAGACCCTTCGCTGCGCTCAGGGTGATGGGCCTCAGGGTGACACATCTGGCAGCTTCTGTGATGCGCCACAGGGGCGAGCGAACAGGAGTTGAAGTAGAATCCAAAGGAGGGAAAGATGACTCGGAAAAGAAGCTGTTGGCTGGCTGTTGTGGTGTCCATGGTGATGGTGCCAATTCTGCTGAGCGGATGCGGCGCCACCCAGGCGCCGGCAGCGACTCAGGTACCCATGGAACAAGCTACCCAACCCGCGGTCTCACCCACGCCCACGGTGGCTGCGGCGGGGCCGGTTCAGGGCGGGAGCATCACTGTGGCCTTCCAGGACGACCCGAACTCGCTGGACGCGGCCCTGGGCTACAACCTGCCGGCGTGGCAGAGCTTGATGAACCTGTATCGCGGCTTGATGATCTATGAGGGGGACCGGGCGGTGCCGGACATGGCGGCCGACTGGCCTGAGATCAGCCCCGCTGGGCTGGTGTACACCTTCAAGATCAAGCCGGGGATCAAGTTCCACAATGGGCGAGAGGTGGAGGCCGCTGATTTCGCCTACAGTCTGAACCGCGTGTTGGATCCCGAATTGGCCAGTTGGGCCAACTATTACCTGATCAGCATTGCTGGCGCGCAGGATGTGATCGACGGCAAGGCCGAGGAAGCGGCCGGAATCGAGGTCCCGGACAAGTACACCATCCGCTTCACGCTTACTGCGCCGGACATGACCTTCATGAACATCCTGGCCCTGCCGAACAACTGGGTAGTTCCGAAGGAAGAGGTGGAAAAGTGGGGCAAGGACTTTGGCCTGCACCCGGTGGGCACGGGACCATTCATGTTCAAGGAGTACGTCCCGGGCGAGAAGGTGGTCTTTGCGAAGAACCCCGATTTCTTTCACGCGGGACAACCTATCATCGACGAGACGACCCTGTACCTGGGCGTCGATCCCTCCACGGCCCTGCTGCGCGAGGAAAAGGGCGAAGTGGACGTGCTCTTTGGCGACATGATCCCGACAGCGGACTTTCCGCGGCTGATGAGCGATCCCAAATACAAGGACTGGATGTACCAGGAATCCTCGATGTACACCTGGTGGCTAGGGTTGAACAACAAGAAGCCGCCCCTGGACAACAAGCTGGTTCGGCAGGCACTCAACCTGGCGATCAACACGGAAAAGGTCGTCAAGCTCACTGCCGGTAAGGGCGCGCCGCTGTACGGGCTCTATCCTGCAAGCTGCCCAGGCTTTGACCCCAGCTTCAGGCCGTACACCTACGATCCCGTCGCTGCCAAGGCCCGTCTGGGCGAAGCCGGCCTGGGCGAGGGGCTGCAGTTGGAACTGCTGATCGGCGATGGCACGCTGGAAGCAACCCTGGCCCAGTCCATCCAGCAGGACCTGGCCCAGATCGGGGTCACGGTCGACATCAAGCAGGTTGCCGGAACCGTGGCCACGGACATGATCACGGCTGGTGAGGCCCAGATGTACCTGAACGACTGGTATATGATCCAGCCCGACGCCGCCGATCTGATCAACAACCTGTACATGACAGACGCGGGAAGTAACCAGGATTTCTACTCGAATCCCCAAGTGGACGAGCTCGCCAGGCAAGCCCTGGGGGAGCAGAACCGCGACAAGCGACTGCAACTGTACCGCGACATGGAAAAGATCATTATGGAAGACGCGGCACACGTCCCGCTGTACACGGGCGTCTCGTTCTACATGCATAATTCGCGCATCCAGGGGTTCTACTCGCGCTCGGAGTATGGGCCATTCTTCGAGCGGATGTGGATTCAGCCGTAGGACCAGACCTCCGAGGTCCGGCGCAGGCCTCGGAGGTCAATTGGGAGCGAGAGCATGGAGGTGGGAGGTAGAGAGCACCACTCCCTGTGGTCGGACGCCTGGAGGCGGCTGAAGAAGGACCGGGCGGCGTTGGCCGGGGCGATCATCTGCCTGACACTAATCATCGTGGCGCTGCTGGCGCCCTGGCTGGCGCCCCACGAGCCCAATCTGGGCTACGCGGAGGGGCTCTCGGACGTGGGCGGGCCGATTTCACCCAACGCCAGGTTCTTGCTCGGCACCGACACGCTAGGACGGGACGTGCTGAGCCGGCTGATGCACGGGGCACGGGTGTCTTTGCTCGTAGGCATAGTGGGCAATGGACTGGCGGTGTTGATCGCCCTAGTGCTGGGCGCCACCGCCGCATTCGTGGGGGGCTGGCTCGAGGCCGTCATCATGCGCTTTACCGACGTCATGATGGCCTTCCCGACCCTGCTGCTGGCCATGGCCTTGAGCGTGATCCTGCGCCCCGGTATCGACATCCTGATCGTTATCATCGCCCTGGTCTACTGGGTGTACCTGGCGCGGATCATCCATGGACGAGTGCTGTCCATCAAGGAGATGGACTTTGTAATGGCGGCGCGGTCCATCGGCGATACCCAGACGCGCATTCTGACCCGGCATGTGGTGCCTCACCTGGTTTCTGAGGCGATCGTGTATGCCACGCTGGGCGTGGCCAGCACGATGTTGATGGAAGCATCGCTCAGCTTCCTGGGTCTGGGCATCCGGCTCCCCACGGCATCGTGGGGCAGTATGATTGCGGAAGGGGAATCCTACTATCGCTCGGCTCCGTGGTTGATCCTGGCGCCGGGCCTGATGCTGATGCTGACGGTTCTGGGCTTTAACCTGATGGGCGACGGGCTGCGCGATGCGTTGGACCCCCAGCAGAGACGGTGATGGAGGAGGCGAAGATGACCCGCTACATCATACGACGCTTCCTGGGCATGCTGCTGGTCATCTTTGTGATCCTGACGGTGACGTTCATTCTCGCCTATCTGATCCCGGCCGATCCGGCGCGGGCAGTGGGCGGGCCCAAGGCCAACGCGCAGACCCTGGCCTTGATCCGCCAGGACCTGGGGCTGGACGAACCCATCTACGTTCAGTATTTCCGCTATCTGGGGCGGGTGCTGCGAGGGGATCTGGGCACATCGTTCGTACAGCGCCGCGGGGTCACGGACATCATCTTGCAGCGCCTGCCGGCCACGGCGGCCCTGGCGTTTGCGGGCGTTCTGCTGGAACTGCTGATGGGGATCCCCATCGGCATCATTTCTGCGGTGTGGCAACGCAGCTTCTGGGACCGAGCCTTCATGCTGCTGGCCCTGTTCGGAGTGGCGGCGCCGCCATTCTGGCTGGGGCTCGTGCTGCTGTACCTGTTCACCTACCGGCTGCCTCTCTTTCCCACCGGTGGCGTAGGTGGGCTCAGCCATCTCTTTTTGCCGGCCTTTACGCTGGGCCTGGCCGGCGGAGCCTGGTACGCCCGCATGCTGCGCTCCAGCATGCTCGATATCCTTCAGGCGGATTACGTGCGTACCGCGCGGGCCAAGGGGCTCAGCGAACAGGCAGTGCTGGTGCGGCATGCCCTGAGGAACGCGATCCAGCCCATCGTCACCATGGTGGGGATGGACCTGGGGTACTACCTGGGAGGCGTGCTGCTGACCGAAGTGGTGTTCTCGTGGCACGGCATCGGCAAGGAGATGTGGCAGGCGGTGACCAAGATGGACATACCGGTCGTCGTGGGGACGGTCACTTTTGCGGCGGTGGCGATAGTGGTCATGAATTTCGTCGTGGACCTGCTATACTCGGCCATCGACCCGCGAGTGCGGCTAACCTGATGCGTCCATCCATTGAAGAGAGAGGCGACCAAGAAATGACAAAAGGGAACAGGCCGGAGAACTCAAAACCCGATGCCCTCGGCCCGGAGGTGAGTCCCCGGCCCTCGGGATACCGGATGCTCACCGACGCTCAGTTGGATGAAATCCACCTGGCTTCGCTGGAGATCCTGCGCCGCACGGGAGTGCGCGTGCACGACGCGGGCGCGACCGCTATGCTTGGCGACGCAGGCTGCACCATCACCGACAGGAACCTGGTGCGCTTTCCGGCCGATGTGGTCGAAGACGCGCTGCGTAGCGCGCCCTCACGGGTGGTGTTATGCAACCGCACGGGCGAGCCGCGCATGTACCTGGAGGGCCATCGAACCTATTTCGGCACCGGCTCGGACCTGCCCTACACGCGCGACCTGGAAAGCGGGGAGCGGCGACTGTCGCTACTGTCGGACGTGCAGCAGACGGCCCGGCTGGTCGATTTCCTGCCCAACCTTGATTTCGTGATGTCCATGGCCCTGCCTTCCGACGTCCCGATCCAGACATCGGACCGGCGCTCGTTTATGGCCATGGTCGAGAACAGCGTCAAGCCGCTGGTCTTTACCGCCTGGGACGAACGAGGCCTGGCCGACATCATCGCCATGGCCGAGGCCGTTGCCGGGAGCGCGCACGAGTTGGCGCTCCGGCCGTTCCTGCTGGCATATCTGGAACCGTCGTCTCCGCTCCAGCACTCGGCCGCGGCGGTGCGTAAGCTGTTGATGATGGCCGAAAGGGGGCTGCCAGTTGTGTACGCGCCGGGCGCGGTGGAGGGAGCCTCGGTGCCGGTCACGCCCGCGGGCGCGTTGGCCGTGACCAATGCTGAGATCCTGAGCGGCCTGGTGATCGCCCAGCAGCAGCGCAGAGGCACGCCATTCGTGTTTGGCGCGGGCAGCGGCCCGCTGGACATGCGCACTATGTCCAGCACCTACGCCGCCCCCGAGTTCCTGGTGCACTGCATGGCGATGGCCGAGCTGTCGCACCACTACTACCACCTGCCGGTGTGGGGCTTTTCTGGTTGCTCCGACTCCAAGCTGCCCGACATCCAGGCGGGAATGGAGAGTGCGCTGTGGATCCTGTGGACGGCGTTCAGCGGCGCCAACCTGGTGCACGACGTGGGGTACATCGACTCGGGAATGACCTGCTCGTACGAGATGATCGTCCTGTGCGACGAGGTTATCAGCTTTGTGCGGCGGCTGATGGGCGGGATCGAGATCACTCGAGAGACGCTGGCCATGGACACGATCGACGAGGTGGGCCCCGGGGGCGATTACCTTGGTGCGACACACACGGCGCGGCACTTCCGGCAAGTGTGGTACCCCAAGGTGCTGGATCGTCACCCCTACCAGGGATGGGTGGATGCCGGTCAACCTACGGCCATCGAGACGGCACGAAAGATCGCCCGCCAGGCCATTGCCACGCACACGCCCCAGCCGCTGCCCGCGGCTACGATCGAAGCGCTGAACGCCATCGTCGCGGAGGCGGATGCGCGTGAGGGGGCGTGAGGTGGTGGGGGTTGGGTGGTGCGTCATGCATCAAACGTCGATCGGCATGCGTCGAGCGCGATCGAAATGGGGTCGACAGTGTCCGAAGATAAGGTAACTCTGGTTTTCCGCGCCCAGATGCTCATCGATGGGTTGGGAGGGCCGGCGATTCAAGGTGGGATGGTAGCCATTGGTGGGACCAGGATCGCCTATGCTGGGGCGGCGGCGGGTGCGCCGGAATTCCCTGGAGCACGGGCAGTGGAGCTGCCCGAAGCGTGCCTGTCGCCGGGGATGATCGACATGCACGTCCATCCCACCTACTACTGGGAAGAGCCTGATTCCACGACCTACATGTACGAACCCGAGGGATCGCTAGTCTATTCGCCGGTGTTGATTGCACTGCTGGCGGCGGGCAACCTGAAGGAGGCGCTGATGTCGGGTACGACGACCGTGCGCGACACGGGATCTGTCAACGACATCATGTTCGACATCAAGCGGGGCATCCGCAAGGGGCTGGTGCCCGGACCCAGGGTGTACGCCGCCGGCCGGCTGATCGTGCCCAGCGCCGGGCACGTGCACTACCTGCCCGGCCTGGCCAACCAGGCCGATGGGCCGTACGGCTTTCGCCGTGCTGTGCGCGAGGAGGTGCGCGCCGGTGCCGATTTCATCAAGCTGGCCAACAACGGCGCAGACCTGACCCAGGAAGAGTTGAACGCCGCCGTCGACGAGGCGCACCGGCTGGGGGTGAAGGTCGCCTGTCACACCTCCAAGCCCCCTTCGCAGCGTATGGCCATCGAGGCCGGGGTGGATACCTTCGAGCACGGCACCCCTACGAAAGAAGAGATCGACCTGGCCGTGGAGAAGGGGATCACTTGGACGCCGACGCTCAATATCTCGCAGGCATACCTCAACTGGTGCGATCGCCGTCGCAAGAGCCCCGATTCACAGGTCGCACGGCAGGCTGAAGAGGACTATGCACAATCGATGGAGTACCTGGAGCGTAAGCGCGGTTCGATGGAGTATGCGCTCCAGGCAGGGCTGAAACTGGTCGCCGGCACCGATAGCTGGATGGGAGGGGTACGTTTCGGGGCGATGCCCGACGAAATCCGGTGGTTGGTGGAGTTTGGTTGCACGCCAATGCAAGCCATGCAGGCGGCGACGGCATGGCCGGCACACGCCATGGGATGGAACGACATCGGCACCCTGGGCGTGGGGAAGATGGCCGATGTGATCGCCGTGGATGGCAATCCGCTGGCCGACATCCGGGCGATGGACCGCGTGGTGTTGGTGGTGCGAGAAGGGCAAGTGATGAAAGGACCACAAGAATTATGCGTCTGAAGGGCAAGGTTGCGATTATTACGGGTGGGACTTCGGGCATCGGACGGGCCACGGCAGTGCTGTTTACCCAGGAGGGAGCCAGGGTGGCCGTCACCGGGCGCAACGAAGAGCGCGGACGGGAGGTGGTAGCCGAAATCGAAGCGGCCGGCGGCAGCGCCGTCTTTATCCGCTGTGACGTGCGCTTTGCCGACGAGTGCCAGCGAGCGGTGGAGGAGACGGTAAACGCCTTTGGCCGGCTGGACATCGTGTTCAACAACGCGGGCGTCTTTTATCCCCACACCGCAGTGGATTGCACCGAGGAAGAATGGGATCTGACGTTGGACATTTGCCTGAAGGGCACGTTTCTGATGTCCAAGTATGCGCTGCCGATCATGAGTGCCCAGGGCGGAGGGGCCATTGTCAACAACGCGTCCGGCTGGGGGCTGGCGGGTGGCAACGAAGCCGCTTCGTATTGCGCGGCCAAGGGCGGCGTGGTGCTGTTGACCAAAGCCATGGCCATCGACCATGGCCGGCAGGGCATCCGTGTCAACTGCGTGTGTCCCGGCGATACTGATACTCCGATGCTGCTCGACGACGCTCAGAAGCGGAACATGCCGTACGCCGAGTACCTGGCCGTCGGGGCCAACCGCCCGCTTGGGCGGATCGGCCAGGCCGAGGAGGTTGCCAGGGCGGTCCTGTTCCTGGCGTCCGAAGAAGCATCCTACGTCACCGGGGCCGCGCTGGCCGTGGACGGTGGCGGGGTGGCTGACTGAGGCACGGTTTGGTAGCGACTTAAGCCGCTCCTCCGTTGAGGTAAGCGGCTTAAGTCGCTGCTACGAGTTGGAACGCGGCTACACGATCTCGGCGACCGCGTCCTGGTCCTTGAGGGCGTTGGCGGCTGCTTCGGCCTGGTCTTTGGGGACGCCTTCCAGCACCTTGACCGGGGAGCTATCGACCAGGTCCTTGGCTTCTTTCAGGCCCAGGTCGGCACGGAAGGTGCGCACGGCCTTGATGACCTGGATCTTTTTTGGACCGACGTCCTTCAGGATTACGTCGAATTCGGTCTTTTCCTCGACTTCGACCGGGGCCTCGGCCGCCGAAGCCGCCGTCGGCATGGCCATCGCCATGGGGGCAGCCGCGGAGACGCCCCAGCGCTCCTGGAGAATCTTGGACAGCTCGGCCGCTTCCAGCAGCGTTAGCTCGTTGAGTGCCTGCACCAGTGTTTCCAGCTTTTCAGACATGAGTTTGGTTCCTCCCTAAGGTTTTGTGTTTCTTTTCTTTGCTACGCCGCTGCCTGTTCAGACCGGGCCTGCAGCACCTGGGTGAGCTCGCGCATGGGGGCAGCGATGGTGCTGACCAGGGAGATCATCGGCCCCTGGACCATGCCCAACAGCCCACCCAGCACGACCTCGCGCGGCGGAAGATCCGCCAACGCCTTCGCTCCTGCTGCGTCCAGGAACGCTTTGCCAAAGAACGCGCCTCGGATCGACAGCGCGTCCGTCGCCCTAGCGAAAGCGTTCAGTGTCTTTACGACCTGAGGCACGTCGGAATAGCAGTAGCCCACCGCGATGGGACCAGTCACCGCGTCTGCGTAGACGGGGATACCCGATTCCGCGAGCGCACGCTCGAAAAGCGTGTTCTTGACCACCTGGAATCCACCGTTCACCTCGCGCAGCCTGGTACGTAGCTCGGTGACACTGGCAACCGTCATCCCTCGGTAGTCCGTGAGAATGATAGCTTGGCTCTTGGACAGCCTTTGCACATAGTCCGCCACCATCTTCTGTTTCTTCTCTTTGGAAATGGCCAACCTACTTCACCTCCTTTTTCAGAGTTCCGTCGAAACAAAGAAGCCTTTGCTCTGTCGGCGCTGCCGAGGCAAAGGCTCCAATCCCACAGCCGGATTTCTGCTGTGCGGACAATTCCTTACCTCGGCAGGCCTCGTTGTTCAAGCGCCGCAGCGCACCTGCTGTCTACGGTACGATTCAGTTGTCGGACCAGGTAGAAACCGGGCTACAATGCAAGACCGGGTTTCTATGCTTTCGAGCGGCCGACTGCCTGCCCTGCCTGCCCTGCCTGCCCTGCCTGCCCTGGACTGCGGGTAGGCAGGGGACTGCGGATAGGCCAGGGGACTGCGGGCAGTCCCGGGAAGTCGCTACTACAGTTTTGGGCGCTATACCGTCTTCATCGAGGACGCTGCGCTGGGATCCACCGGGATGCCCGGCCCCATCGTGCTGCAGACAGTGATCCTCTTGATGTAGGTGCCTTTGGCTGCGGGCGGCCTGGCCTTGACGATGGCCTCCATGACGGCCGCCATGTTCTCGAGCAAATGCTCCGTCGGAAAACTCACCTTGCCAATGGGCACGTGGATGTTGGCGGTCTTGTCGATCCGGTACTCGACGCGGCCCTGGCGCGCTTCTTCGATCACCCGCCTCAAGTCCGCTTCTTCCACAATAGTCCCCGCTTTTGGGCTGGGCATCAAACCCCGGGGGCCCAAGACACGTCCCAGTCGGCCCACCTTGCGCATCAGCGCGGGTGTAGTGATGGCGACGTCAAAGTCGAGCCAGCCTTTGTTGATCTGATCGATCAACTCGTCGTTGCCCACGTAGTCGGCCCCCGCGTCCCGGCTAATCCGTTCGCCTTCCCCTTCGGCAAAGACCAGGATGCGAACCCGCTTGCCGGTGCCCTTGGGCAACAACACCACGCCACGCACCTGTTGATCAGCATGCCGGGGATCCAGGCCCGTGCGTAGATGGACCTCGACCGTGGCGTCGAACTTGGCCATGTGGGTCTTGCGGACCAGGTCGAGCGCCTCGTTAGGCACATAGACGGTTCCCGGATCGATGAGCTTGACTGCTTCTTGGTACTTTTTTCCACGATTTGGCATTTTCTTCTCCTCTGTGGTTTTGGTGGGGTTTTCCCCTCCCACGCGGGCAGGCACGTAGGCCTGTCCCTACTCTAGCACCTGAATCCCCATGCTTCGCGCCGTGCCCTCAATCATGCGCATGGCGCTCTCGACGTCGTATGCATTCAGGTCTTTCATCTTTTGCTCGGCAATCTCGCGGACCTGTTTACGGGTCACAGACCCCGCCTTCTTCGCCGCCTCCGCTGATCCCTTGGTCAGGCCAGCCGCCTTTTTCAGCAGGTCGGTAGCGGGCGGCGTCTTGAGATCGAAGCGGAACGAGTTATCCGCAAAGATGGTGATCTGCGCTGGGACAATGCTGCCTGCCATGTGGGCAGTGCGGGCATTGTACTCCTTGCAGAACGCCATGATATTGATGCCGTGCTGACCGAGCGCCGGTCCTACCGGCGGCGCGGGCGTGGCCTTTCCAGCATTGATCGCCAGGGTGACGACCGCCTTGACTTTTTTCGCCATGTATCCTCCATCCGTATGCCATTCCGAGCGAAGAGGGGAGTCTCTTTTCTGCCAGGCGAGACCCTTCTTTTCGCTCAGGGTGACAGTACTGTGCTAGATCCTTTCAACCTGCAAGAAATCGAGCTCCACCGGCGTTTCGCGCCCAAAGAAGGAGACCAGGATGCGCACTTTGCCCTTGTCGGGGTAGATGTTGTCTACCTGCCCGACGAAATCCTCGAAGGGACCGTCGCTAATGCGGACTTTTTGGCCCGGCCGGAAGGTGACTTTTACCTTGGGCGTCTCGGCTCGCATCCGCTTCAGTATGCGGTCGACGTCGTGCTTGGGCAGGGCGCTCGGCTTGTTGACCGAACCCACAAAGCCGGTGACCCCCGGGGTGTTGCGGACCACGTGCCAGGAATCCTTGTCCATGATCATCTCGACCAGGACATATCCGGGAAAGATCCGCCGTTCCACAGTCCGCCGCTGGCCGTCCTTGAGCTCGATCTCCTCCTCGGTAGGCACAACCACTTCAAAGATCTTGCCTTGCACGCCCAGAGAGTCGATGCGGTGCTCCAGGTTCTTCTTGACTTTGCTCTCATAGCCGGAATAGCTATGGATCACATACCAGGCCCGGGTCCCCTCAGGCACCTCTTCTTCCGAAGGTCCTGTTCCTGCGCCAGTCCAACCTTCCGCTTCTTCTGATGGCGACAGATCGGGCTGATCTTCGCGCTCCAGGTCGAGCTCTGGCGCTGCGGGCAGCTCCTCTGCGGTGGGTGTCAGATAGGACGCAAAGAGCCGCCGAGCCCGATCCTCCGGCGGAAGCAGACCTTCGTCGACGTCTTCCCGAACGTCTTCAGATTCAGTTGTCTCCAACTCTGCGAGCTCGCTGCGCTCTTTTTCCATCTTTAACCGCCGTCTACTAGAGGACGCCTCGGTCCTAAAGGGCTAACCAAGCCAGCCGATAAGCAAACCCATGCCCGAAGAGAACACCCAGTCCATAAGGCTCAGGACGATGGACAAGAAGGAGGTCATCACGATGACCATCAGGGTCAGGTTCAGCGCCTCTGCGCGGGTCGGCCACGAGACTTTTTTCAGCTCATACCAGGTCTCGCGAAAGTACCGTGCGACCCGGCTGTCTCTCAAGTTGATCTTTTTTCCGGCCAATAGTTTTGCCACGGACCCTTGTCTCCTTCGTCCTTATTCCTCAGCCCTTCTGTCATACATTGGAAGACACCGTCCCATCCTACCGCCAGGAGACGGTGTCCTCATAATCAGCAGGCCAGGCAGGAATCGAACCCGCAACCTACGGTTTTGGAGACCGTTGCTCTGCCAATTGAGCTACTGGCCTGTGTACGCAGATGGCCGATGTCTGAGAGCAGATGGTCGGTGGTCTGAATCCCACCTGCCATTTGCTATCGACTATCTACCCTCGGCATCCGCTACTTAGTCTCTCGATGCGCCGTGTGCTTCCGGCACCGTGGGCAATACTTCTGAAGTTCCATGCGCGCCGGATCATTGCGCCGATTCTTTTCCGTTGTGTAGTTCCTCTCCTTACACTCCGTGCAGGCGAGGGTCATGACCGTGCGAACCGCTTTCTTTGCCATCGTGTACTCACTACTCCAGGATCTTGGTGATGACACCCGAGCCGACGGTGCGGCCACCCTCGCGGATGGCAAATCGCGAACCGGCTTCCACCGCCACCGGCACGATCAACTGCACCTTCAGGTT
>Ga0315286_10004555_pt1 | contig 13299 bp, 12 predicted proteins | sample YL17G10_0_MG_FD_205038 | JGI IMG/M metagenome (GOLD analysis project Ga0315286, IMG submission 205038) | Sediment microbial communities from Yellowstone Lake, YNP, Wyoming, USA - YL17G10_0 | ecosystem: Environmental > Aquatic > Freshwater > Lake > Sediment | place: USA: Wyoming | collected... | reverse complement strand
CTCGTCGATGAAGAGGATGTCGCCCGAGCGCAGGCCCGTGAGCAGCCCGACGAGGTCGCCAGGCCGTTCGAGCACGGGGCCCGTCGTGGTGCGGATGCTGACGCCCATCTCCTTGGCGAGCAGGATGGCGAGCGTCGTCTTGCCGAGCCCCGGAGGGCCGAAGAAGAGCGTGTGGTCGAGTGGTTCCTTGCGCTGCTTCGCCGCGTCGATGGCGATCTGCAGGTTCTCCTTCACCTTCGCCTGCCCGACGAACTCGTCGAGGCGCGAGGGGCGGAGCGACGCGTCGGCGACCGGCTCGTCCGGCAGCGGCTCGGGGGTCGTGATCTCGGCGCGCGGCGTCACGTCACCTCCGGGCGAGGCGCGCGAGCGCCCGCTTGATGATGTCCGGCGCGCCGAGGTTCGCGTCCTCGGCGAGGATGCGGCGCACCGCGTCGTCCGCCTCGGCGGCGGCGTAGCCGAGGCCCATCAGCCCCTTGGCGGCGCTGTCGCTCACCGTCGCGATCGGCGCGCCGCTCTCGGCCACGAGGTCGCCGGTCTTGTCGCTCAGTTCCACCACGAGCTTCTCCGCCGTCTTCTTCCCGACGCCGGGCACCGAGACGAGCGCCGCGATGTCGCGCTCCCGGATGCTGCGCACGATGCGCTCCGAGGGGAGCACCGAGAGCATCGCCAGCGCGAGGCGCGGCCCCACGCCGCTCGCCGTCATCAGTCGTTGGAAGACCCGCCGCTCCTCGGCGCTGGTGAAGCCGAACAGCGTCTGGCCGTCCTCGCGCACCACGTGGCAGGTGTGCAGTTCCACCGGCTGGCCGGGGCGGGGCAGCGCCTCGAGGGCTCGCGTCGGCACGAAGACCTCGTAGCCGAGGCCGGAGGCCGTGCGCACCACCACCCGGTCCGACTCCCGGGAGACGACGGTGCCGGTCACCAGGGCGATCATCCGACCACCGCCCGCCGCAGCACGCGCCCCGCGCGCACCGCGTGCGTCAGCGCCACCGCCACGCCGTCGGCGGCGTCGCTCGGCGTGGGGGGCGTCTTGAGGCGGAGGATGCGCGCGACCATTTGCTGGACCTGCGCCTTGGTGGCGGCCCCGGCGCCCACGACGGCCTTCTTGATGGTCGCGGGAGGATACTCCGCCACGGCGAGCCCCGCCTGGGCGGCGGCGAGGAGGATCACGCCGCGGGCGTGGCCAAGGATGAGCGCGCTGCGGGCGTTCTTCTGGACGAAGACGGCCTCCACGGCGACGGCGTCGGGGCGGTGCCGCGCGATCACGTCGGCGACGCCCTCGAAGATGGTCTGGAGGCGGCTGGCGAGCGGGGCGCCCGCGCGCGGCCGGACGACGCCGCACTCGAGGAGGCGGAGCGCACCGGTGCCGTCGCGGTCCACGACGCCGTAGCCGGTGGTGATGGTGCCCGGGTCCACCCCCAGCACGATCACACGCCGGCCAATGCCTCGAGGTCCACGTCGAAGTTGGAGGACACCTTGGAAACGTCGTCGTGCTCCTCCAGGGCCTCCATCAGCTTCATCAGGCTCTCGGCGTGCTTCCCCTCGACCTTCACGTTGGTCTTGGGGATCATCGCGATCTCGGACGACTCCACCGCGATCCCGCGGGTCTTGAGCCCTTCCAGCACGGCGTGCAGGTCGGTGGTGCCCGTCGAGATCACGTACTGCTCGCCTTCCTTCGCGAAGTCCGCGGCGCCGGCGTCGAGGGCCGCCTCCATCGCCGCGTCCTCTTCGTGGCGTGCGGCGTCCACGTAGATCTGGCCCAGCTTGTCGAAGAGGTAGGCCACGGAGCCGGTGGCGCCGAACTTTCCGCCGTACTTCTCGAACATGTGGCGGATGTCGGCCACCGACCGGTTGGAATTGTCCGTCGTCACGTCCACGAGGATGGCGGCACCGCCCGGCCCGTAGCCCTCGTAGGTGATCTCCTCGTACTGCACGCCCTCGAGCGCTCCGGTGCCCTTCTTGACGGCCCGCTCGATGTTCTCCAGCGGCATGTTCGCCTGCTTGGCCGTGTCGATGGCGAAGCGCAACCGCGCGTTGCCCGCGGGATCGCCGCCGCCCGTGCGGGCCGCGACGGTGATCTCCTTGATGAGCTTGGTGAAGTGGGCGCCGCGCCGGGAATCGGTCACCGCCTTCTTGCGCTTGATCTGCTTCCACTTATTGTGGCCGGCCACGACACACCTCCGGAGGCTGCCGGGAATCTAACAAAGCGTGCTTGACCGCGCGGGGAGGCCCGGCGACCTTTCGCCCCGTGAAGACCCACCTGCCGTTCGCCATCGCCGCGTTCGTCCTGCTCGCCGCCTGTGCGGCCAAGAAGGAGCAAGCCGCCACCCCCGATGTCCTGTCCGGCGTGCCGATCCTGGAAGGTTCGCAACTCCTCGAAAGGTCGGGGACGGCCGAGGCGGCCCGGATGGCCTTCTTCGTGCGGCAGCATCCGGATTCCGTGGCGGTGTCCTACCGCCGGTTCCTCGCGGCCACCGGGTGGCGCATTGTCGGCGACGTGAGCGATCAGGGCGGGACCGACCTGTACGTCGAGCGCCAGGGGCCGCCGCTCTGGATCCAGATCCGGCCCGCGGAGCGGGGCTTCACCCGCTACACGCTCATCGGGGCGATCGGTCGGCCCGCGGCGAAGACGGACTCGGCCGCCGGCGCTGCCGGCACGTCACCGGTGCCGGGCGGCGCCCCGCGCTAGTCAGCGGTCGGGGTCGAGCATGTCCTCGAACCGCATCCACTCCCGGTAGAAGTAGAGGTCCACGAACCCCGTCCCGCCGTGGCGGTTCTTCGCCACGATGAGTTCCGTCGCGCCCTCCAGCCCCCGCCACGTCTGGTACATCTCCTCACGATAGAGGCCGAGGACCACGTCCGCGTGGAACTTCACCGTCCCGTGCGCGCCGAAGTCGTCCAGGGTCGGGCGCGGGTCGCGACGTTTCGGGTTGTGCCGGGGCAGTTGCGAGGTGAGGAGCAGGGCGGTGTCGGCGGTGAGCGCCGCCGCCTTGAGCTGGCGGACCGCCGCGGCCGACTGCTCGTCCTGCGTGCCGGCGCCGGCCGGCGGCGGGAGGATCTGCAGGTAGTCCACCACCGTGAGGGCGGCGCGTTCCGACTGGATGCGCGCGAGCAGCGCGTCGAAGTCGAGTCCCGCGATTGGCGCCGGCACGAACGGCTGGTCCCGTACCCGGAACGCCACGGCGCCGAGCGTCGCCCGGGCCTCGTCGCCGAGGTCGCCGCGGCGGATGTCGGTGAGGCGGACGCGCCCCTCGATGCAGAGGGCGCGCTCGACCAGGCGCTCCTCGTCCATCTCCCCCGAGAGGAAGAGGGCGCGCTCGCCCCGGGCCGCGACGCGCAGTGCCAACGCGAGCGCCAGCGACGACTTCCCCGCGCCGACGTCGCCGCCGAGGACGACGAGGTCGCGGCGCCGGAACCCGCCGCCGAGCATGCGGTCGATGCCCGGGAAGCCCGTCGCCACCGAGTCGGGGCTCGGCACCCCGGCGATGGCGTCGTCCACCCGCTCGAGGACGCGGGCGATCGAGCGCGGGCGGCGCGGGAGGTCCGGGCTCACCGGCCCGGATCCGGCGGGGCGGGGCGCGCCGCGCGCGCCGCGGCCAAGAGCGCGGCGGCGGCGGCGGCGAGCCCGCTCTCCGCGGCCGGGGCGACGAGGTGGGACAGCACGACCGCCGGCGCCATTCCCCGGGCGGGGAGCAGGTCCGCCAGCGCCGCGCCAAAGGCCCGGCGCAGCGGCGCCGACGCCGACAGCGTGCGGACGCGCGCGCCCACAGCGCGGAGCCGCTCGGCGTGGCGCGCCGGCGGCGTACCCGGCGCCGCGGCGCCGAGGGCCGCGCGGGCCACGAGCCAGAGCGCGAAGATCCCGTCGCGCTCCGGACCACGGGCGCTGGAGGCGAGCGCGGCCACGAGCGCGCGATCGGTCGGTTCGAGTGCCGGATGGCTCATCTTGCGAGGGGGGCAACCCCTCGCGGCGAATGTAGCGGCGTGGGCCGCGAGCGGCTAGGTTCGCACGATGCCGCAACGCCCCCGCACGGTGCTCTGGGTCGACGACGAGATCGAGAGCCTCGAGTCGCACCGGCAATTCCTCACCGAACACGGCTTCGAGGTCGTCGCCGTCGCGCACGGCGACGACGCGCTCGAGCTGCTGCGGCGCCGGCCCTACGGCGTGGTGCTGGTGGACGAGCAGATGCCGGGACGCCGCGGCCTCGAGCTGTTCGGCGCGATCCGCGCGCTCGACCCCGCCGTGCCCGTGGTGATGGTCACCAAGTCCGAGGACCCCACGGTGATGCGCGAGGCGATCGGCCTCGCCGTGGACGACTACCTGGTGAAGCCGCTCCAGCCGCGCCAGGTGCTCTCGGTGGTGACGCGGCTCCTCGAGGGCGACCGCATCCGGCAGCAGCACCTCTCCCGCGAGTTCGTGACGCGGTTCCGCGAGCTCGAGGCGCGGCGGGGCACCGCCCTCGGCTGGCGCGAGTGGATCGACCTCTCCCGCGAGATCGCGGTCTGGGACATCAAGCTCGCCGAGGCCCCGGAACCGGGGCTCCAGGACGCCCTGCGCGCGCTGCGCGAGAGCCTGCGGCGCGACTTCGGCGCCTACGTCGCCCGCCACTACCCGCGCTGGATCAGCGAGGAGGAGACCGACCGGCCCGCCCTCTCCCCCGACCTCGTGGAGGAGATGGTCCTCCCGGTGCTCCGGGAGCGCGGCAAGGTCCTCTTCGTCGTGGTGGACTGCCTGCGGCTCGACCAGTGGGAGGCGCTCCAGCCCCTCGTCGCCCCGCTCTTCGACATTGAGACGTCGTACTACTTCAGCATCGTGCCGAGCGCCACGCCGTACAGCCGCAACGCGCTGTTCGCCGGGCTCCTGCCGCGCGACATCGCGGCGGCCTACCCCGACTGGTGGACCGAGCGGGAGGACGAGGGCCTCAACGCCCACGAGCACGAATTGCTCGTGCGGCAGCTCGAGCGGCTGGCGGGGCGCCCGGTGCCGACCCGCTACGAGAAGCTGTTCAGCACCTCCGACGGCGGCGACCTCCTACGCCGCCTACCGGCCTATCTCGCGCAGGAGGGTGTCACGGCGCTGGTCTTCAACTTCGTGGACCAGTTGACGCACGGCCGCTCCGAGCACCCGATCCTGTTGGAGGTCGCGCGGGACGAGGCGGCGATGCGGTCGCTCACCTCCGCGTGGTACGAGCGCTCGGCGCTCAAGGCGGCGCTGCAGGAGGCCGAGCGGCGGCGCGTGCCGGTGGTGCTGACGAGCGACCACGGCTCGCTGCCGTGCCACTCGCCCGCCACCGTCTTCGCCAAGCGCGACGCCACGGCGAACCTCCGCTTCAAGTTCGGCGAGGACCTGCGCGCCGAGGAGGCGGGGGCCGCCATCAGCATCGACGACCCCACGACCTACGGCCTGCCGCGCCGCGGCCTGGGCGTGCGCTGCCTCCTCGCGCTCGAGGACCGGTTCTTCGTCTACCCCACGCGCCTCCGCGAGTACCAGGCGCGCTACCGCGGGGCGTTCCTGCACGGCGGGGTGTCGCCGGAGGAGATGATCCTGCCCGTCGCCCTCCTCCTGCCGCGCGCCGGCTGACCGATGCATCGCTACCGCCAGCTCCTCGCGTTCCTGCGGCCCTACCTCCCGATCTTCTTCGCCGCCCTCGCCGCGGCGGTCGTGTCGTCGGTGCTGGAAGGGTTCACCTTCGTCCTCATCATCCCCTTCCTCCGCACCGTCTTCGGCAATGCGACCGCGCTCCCCGCGATCGGCGGCAACGCCGTCGAGAAGGTGCTGGAATTCACGATCGGCGGCCTCGTCCACGGCACGCCGCGGGACGCGCTGCGCAACGTCACCTTCCTCATCCTCGGATCGTTCGCGGTCAAGAACGCCGCCCTCTACGGCGCGCGGCTCGGGAGCGTGATGGTCCAGGAGCGCGTGGTGCGGGACCTGCGCACCCAGCTGTACGCGCACCTCCAGGGGATGCGGCTCGACTTCTTCCAGCGCACCAAGGGCGGCCAGCTCCTCACCCGGATGCTCGCCGACACCGACCAGCTGCGCGGACTCCTCGGCGACACCGCCGCGTCGTTCCTGTCGGCGATCGCCACCGTGGTCGTGTACCTGTTCATCCTGCTGGCGCTGTCGTGGCGGCTCACGGCGCTCTCGTTGGTCCTCGCGCCCATCCTGATCCTCGCGCTGCGGCCGCTGCTCGGCCGGCTGCGGCGGGGCTTCCGCACCACGCTCGACGACCGCGGCGAGCTCACCAGCGTGATGCAGGAGACGGTGGCCGGCGTGCGCCTCGTCAAGGCGTACGCGGCCGAGCCGTACGAACGGCGGCGGTTCGGAGAGGCGGCGGACCGCTACGCGGGCGGCGTGATCCGGATGCAGCGCATCGCGCTCCTCTCGCACCCGATCAGCGAGACCTTCGGCGCGCTCCTGACCGTGGTGCTCCTGTGGGTCGGTGCGGCGCTGGCCACGGGGCCCGGCGCGACGATGCGCCCGGAGACCTTCATCACCTTCCTGGCCGTCGCGCTGCGGCTCCTGACGCCGCTCAAGTTCCTGTCGAACCTCCCCGCGCAGCTCCAACTGGCGCTCGCCGCCGGCGAGCGGGTCCTCGAGATCCTCGACCTCACTCCGGCGGAGGCCGTGGCCCCCGGCACCGCGAGGGCGCTGGGGCTCCAGGATCGCATCGCCTTCGAGCGCGTCGGCTTCGCCTACGACGGGGGGCCTCCGGTCCTGGAGGACGTCACCCTCGAGGCGCACCGCGGCGAGATCATCGCCATCGTGGGCTCGAGCGGGGCGGGGAAGAGCACGCTCGTGGACCTGGTCCCGCGGTTCTACGAGCCGACGTCGGGCCGCATCACGCTCGACGGGCGCGACCTGCGGGAGTTCTCGCTCCGCTCGCTGCGCGGCCTGATGGGCATCGTCAGCCAGGAGACGGTGCTCTTCAACGACTCGGTGCGGGCCAACATCGCGTACGGCGCGCTCGACCGCTACGACACCGCGGCGATCGAGGCGGCGGCGCAGGCCGCCAACGCGCACGGCTTCATCAGCGCCTTCCCGAAGGGATACGAGACCAACCTCGGCGAGCGCGGCGCCCGGCTCTCGGGGGGCGAGCGGCAGCGCATCGCCATCGCCCGCGCCCTGCTGCGCGACCCGCCGGTCCTCATCCTCGACGAGGCGACCAGCGCCCTCGACTCCGAGTCCGAGCGGCTGGTGCAGGAGGCGATCGACCGTCTCCTGGCGGGCCGCACGGTGTTCGTCATCGCCCACCGCCTCTCGACGGTGCAGCACGCCTCGCAGATCCTCGTGCTCGACCGCGGCCGCATCGTCGAGCGCGGGCGCCACGAGGAGCTGCTGGCCCGGGGCGGCGCGTACCATCGGCTCTATACCCTCCAGTTCGGTGCGGTCTCCCACACGGCGTGACGGCGGCCCGCTGACGGTCCTCCACCTCACGCACCAGGGGGACGGCGCCGGCTCCACGGTCTCCATCGCGGAGCTGGCGCGCGCCCAGCGCGAGGCCGGGCACCAGGTGCTGGTCGGGTGCCGCCCCGGGACGCTGCTCGCCGACCTCGCCCGCGCCGCGGATGTCGAGGTGGTGCCGCTGGACTTCGGCCGCCTCGGGCCGCTCGCGCGGCGCATCGCCGGCCTCGCGGCGGAGCGGGGCGTCCACGTCGTGAACAGCCACGCCTCCCGCGACCGCGCGGCGTGCCGGCGCGCGAAGCTGGCGGGGCGCCTCCCCGCCGCGCTGGTGATGACGCGCCGCTCGATGCCGCGGTCGCTCCCGCCGTCGGTCGTCATGAACGGCCTCGCCGCCGACTGCACCGTGGCGGTGAGCGCCGCGGTGCGCCGCGCCCTCGTACGCCGCGGGTCTCTGCCGTGGCGCGTGCGCGTCGTCCCCAACGGGATCGACCCCGCGCGGATGGAGCGGCCGGTGTCCGCCGAGGCGCTCGCGGAGGCCCGCGCGCGGATCGGCTGGAGGGCCGACCGCCCCACCGTCGGCGTCGTCGCGCGGCGCAAGGATCAGGCGGTGCTGCTGCGCGCGCTCGCGCTGGTCCCGCGCCCGGTCACCCTCGTGCTGCTCGGCATCGGCCCCGATCCCGAGCTGCAGGCGCTCGCGGCCGCGGCCCGGCTGCACCACGTCGCCTTCGTCCCGTTCCGCCGCGACGTCCTGCCGTTCTACGCGCTCTTCGACGCCGCCGTGCTTCCCACCAGCGGCGAAGGCCTCTCGCAGGCGCTGCTGGAGGCGATGGTGCTCGGCCTCCCGGTCGTCGCCTCGTGCGTGGCCGGCAACGCCGAGGTCCTCACCGACGGCGTGGACGGCCTTCTGGTGCGGCCGCACTCGCCGGCGGCGTTCGCGCGCGCGCTGGCGACGCTCCTGGCCGATCCCCCGTTCGGCGCCGCGCTGGGCGCCGCGGCGCGCCGGACCGCCCGCGAACGCTTCACGCTGGAGCGCACCCGCCGGCTCACCGACGGCGCCTACCACGCCGCCCTCGAGCGGACCGCATGAGGCGGCGCAGCGACCTCCCCGTCTACCTGGCGCTGCGCGCCGCGGTCGCGCCGCTGCTCGCGCTGCCGCGCGGCGCCGCGCTCGGGGCCGGCGCCGTGCTCGGGCGCCTGGCGCGGCGGCCCTTCGCGCTCCGCCGTGTGGTTGCCGACCAGAACCTCGCCCTGGCGTTCCCCGAGCTCTCGCAGGGCGCGCGCGACGCCATCTGCGCCGGCATGTACGCGCACTTCGGGCGGCTGATCGTGGACTCGCTCCGCTCGGCCACCAACGGCGGCCGGGAAGTGGTGCCGCTCGTGCGCGCCGACCGGGAAGTGGCGCTGCTCAAGGACTTGCTGCGGCGCGGGCGCGGGCTGCTGGTGCTGACGGGACACCTGGGGAACTGGGAAGCGGGTATCCCATACCTGGCCAGGCACGGGATGCCGGTGACCGCGGTCTGGAAGCCCCAGGCGAATCCGTACGTCGCCGGCTACCTCGACGGCCTGCGCCGCGGCCTCGGCCTGGAGGCGATCCCGATGCCGGAGGCGCGGCACGGCGTGCCGGACGCGCTCCGCGCGGGCAAGCTCGTCGCCATGGTCGCCGACCAGGCCCCCATCCGCGGCGACACTCGGGCCCCGTTCTTCGGGCGCCCGACCCGCACTTTCGCGGGGCCCGGCCACTTCGCGGCGCAGACCGGCGCCCCCGTCGTCGTGGGGGCCATCTTCGCCGACGCCGACGGCGGGTTCCGGGCCAGCCTCGAGGTGCTGGACGAGGCGCCGCGCGGCGACCCGGAGGAACTGGTCCCGCGCATCGCGACCCTGTACCGCGCCGGGCTCGAGCGACTCATCCGCGCGGCGCCCGAGCAGTACCTCTGGACCCATCGCCTCTGGCGCGCGGAGTTGGCGCCGTGACGCTGCGGGCGCTGGTGCGCGAGATCCGCGACCGCGAGTTCCCCTGGACCGCCGCGACGACCTACCTCAACAACGCGTCCGTCGGCCCGGTGCCGGAGCGGACCCGGCTCGCCCTCGAGGCGTTCAACGCCAAGCGCACGGCGCCGCATCTCCTGCCCGACCGCGAGCTGCAGCCGCTGCTCGACGCGGCGCGCGAGACGGCGGCACGGCTGATCGGCGCGGAGGCGGCGGAGATCGCCCTCACGCCGAACACCTCCACCGGCCTCAACATCGCCGCCCGCGCGCTGCCCCTCGCCCCCGGGGACGTCGTGCTGGTCTCCGACCGCGAGTTCCCGGCCAACGTGTATCCCTGGCTCGCCCTGCGCGCCCGGGGCGTCGTCGTCGAGCTCGTGCCGGTCACGGCGGAGGGGTTCCCCGACGAGGACCGCCTCCTCGAGCGCCTCGCCGATCCGCGGGTCCGCGCGCTCGCCGTGTCGTTCGTGCAGTTCTCGAACGGCTTCCGGGCCGACCTCGCGCGCCTCGGCGCCGCCTGCCGCGCCACCGGGGCCTTCCTCGTGGTGGACGCGATCCAGGGGCTCGGCGCTGCGCCGCTCGACGTCCGCGACGTGCCGGTGGACCTCCTGGCCTGCGGCGGGCAGAAGTGGCTGCTCTCGCCGTGGGGGACGGGGTTCCTGTTCGTCCGGAAGGAACTGGTCCGGGAACTCGAGCCGGTGGCGGTGGGGTGGATGGCGTTCGAGGGGACCGACGACTTCACCAACCTCACCCGGTACAGCGACAGCCTGCGGCCGAACGCCCGGCGTTTCGAGGTCGGCGCGGCGTTCCAGGACCAGCTGGGCTTCACGACGTCGGTCGGGCTGCTGCTGGACCTGGGCATCCCGGCGATCGACGCCTACACGCGCGCCCTCGGGACGCCGGTGCTCGACTGGGCCGCCCGGCGGGGCGTGCGCGTCGTCTCACCGACGGATGCGCGGCACCGCTCGGCCATCATCTGCGTCGCCCCGCCGGAGCCCCGCGAGGCGCACCGCAGGCTCCGCCAGGCCGGCATCGTCTGCTCCCTGCGCGAGGGGGCGATCCGGCTCGCCCCGCACTTCTACAATACGGTGGAGGAGCTGGAGCGGGTCGTGGGGGTGCTGGATGAAATGATGGGTGCGCCCTTGAGCAGGTAGTCGATCACGTCCCCGGCTGAGTACCGCTCCCGCCCGCCGAGGAACTTCGCGATCACCATGAGGTCGTCGCCGGCGGTGAGGATGGGGGGCTCGACGATCCCCTCGGCGCGCTCCTGCCCGAGTCCGACGTTCGCCAGCAGGGCGTTGCAGAGACACTGCCGGCCCACGGTGTCCTCGAGCGCCCCGCCCTTCTTCACGTACGCGCTCTCCGGCTCCGACGCGCAACGGAAGCCGAGCGTGCCGTCCGCCGTCACGTAGGGCGTGCGCAGATAGCCCATGTCGCAGACGCGCTTGCGCGGCGGGCCCTCCGACTCGGCGCCGCGCCACTTCACCACCTTGAACGGATAGCCCGTCGGCGAGGCGCGCGCGTCCGTTACCACGTCCACCTCCCCGCGGCCCGCGCTCGCGAGCACCTCGCGCTTGTACTCCGGCTGGAGTCCCGACTCGTCGCAGAAGGCGAACAGCGTCCCGACCTGGATGCCGGCGGCCCCCGCCGCCAGCGCCTCGGCCAGGCCGACCGGCGAACCCGAACCGCCCGCCACCCAGAACGGCACGCCGAGTTCCTTGACCTTGGCGAGGTCCACGACGTCGCGCTCGCCGTACACCGGCTCGGCGCGCTGGTTGAACTGCGGCTCGCCGCGCGGCGGCGCGTTGTGGCCGCCCGCCGTGGGGCCCTCGACGATGAAGCCGTCCACCCGGCCGCTCGCCTTCCGCGCGAGCATCGTGGCGAGGAGGTTCGAGGCGACGATGGCGAGGAACTGCGGGCGCCGCAGCGCCGGAGGCGCGTCGGTCCAGAACTCCTTCGGATCGAGCTCCACGTGCCGGGCAGCGTCGCCGTTCAGCCCCTCGACGTCGAGCTTGAGCGATGCCGGCTGGTGAGCGGCGAAGCGATCGAGGATGCCGGGGACCTCCCGCGGGATGCCGGCGCCCATCAGCACGTAGTCCACGCCCGCCAGCATCGCGCCGTACAGGGAGGCGAGAGTCGGGATCTGGATCTTGGTCAGGAGGTTGATGCCGACGGGGCCGTCGTGGCCTTCCTTCGCGAGCCACACCTCGACGTAGTTGGCCAGCATCGTGAGCAGCTGGCGCGCCCGGCTCACCGGGGCTTTGTGCAGGGGCAGCGCCCGGTACGGCGTGCCCGCCGGACGGCCGTCGGGGAGGAAGTGCTGCTCGAGGGTCTGCTCGCTCACGCCCGGGATCGGGAACTGCGCCATCGCGCGGCGCATGTGCCCGCCGCTGTCCCCGTCCTGGAGCCGGCGGATCAGCACCGTGTCGATGCCCGTCCCAGACACGACGCCGAGCTGCCCCCGCAACGCGGTGGCCCGGGCCAGGAACCAGTTGGAGACTGCCGCCCCCATGCCGCCCTGGATGATGAGCGGGGGAGCCCCGATTGCCGTCATGGTCGATCGTGGTGTGGGCGGAGAAGGACGCACCTTGCTGAATAGAGTACTCGCGCGGAGGCCCGGCGGCAACCGGTCAGGGGCCCCATGTCAGGGGCTCCACTCCCCCACCTCCACGTCCGCGAACTTGAGTTTCCCGAACCGCAGCAGATGGCGTCCGGCGCCCAGCTCCCGGTTCGCGTCCTCGGCCTTCACGCCGTCCACCTGCACGCCGCCCTGCGCCGCCATCCGGCGCGCCTCCCCGAGGGACCGGGCGAAGCCGATGTCCTTCAGGACGACCGCCAGCGGGGCGGGCGCGTGGTGGAACAGCGGGCGCTCCGCCGGCGCCTCCTTCGCCTTGAAGAGCCGGTCGAAGTGCGCGGAGGCCTGTGCCGCGGCCTCCGCCCCGTGGAACTGCTCCACCAGGCGTGCGGCCAGCCATCGCTTCGCCGCGTACGGCTGCGCGCGGCAGCGCTCCAGCGCGGCCGGCAGTTCGGCCGGGGACAGTCCGCCGAGCAGCGTCGTCCACTCCTCCAGCAGGGTGTCGGGGATGGACATCGTCTTGCCGTACTGGTCTTCGGGCCGCTCGGTGATGCCGACGTAGTTGTCGTTCGACTGGGACATCTTCCGCTCGCCGTCGATCCCGCGCAGCAGCGGCATGATCAGCGCCACCTGCGGCTCGAGGCCGTAGCGCTCCATCAGCGTCCGGCCCACCAGCAGGTTGAACCGCTGGTCCGTCCCCCCGAGCTCGACGTCGGCCCGCAGGTGCACCGAGTCGTACGCCACGAGCAGCGGGTAGAGGAACTCCATCAGCGAGATCGACGAGCCGGCGGCCTGGCGCTGGGCGAAGTCGTCCCGCTCGAGCATCCGGGCGACGGTGTAGCGCGAGGTGATGTCCACCACGTCCGCCAGCCGCAGCGGTGACAGCCACCGGCTGTTGCGCTCGATCACCGTCGCCTCGGGGTCGAGCACCTTGAAGACCTGCTCCCGGTACGTTTCCGCGTTGGCCCGCACTTCCTCCTCGGAGAGCCGCGGACGCGTCTCGCTCCGGCCGCTCGGGTCGCCGACCAGCGCCGTGAAGTCCCCGATGAGGAACACGACCCGGTGTCCCAGGTCCTGGAACGTCCGGAGCTTCCGGATGGAGACCATGTAGCCCAGGTGCAGATGCGGGCGCGTGGGGTCGAAGCCCTGCTTGACGATGAGCGGGTTCCCGGTTTGGATGGACCGCGCGATCTTCCGCGCCAGGTCCTCCTCGGGAATGATGTCCACCGTGCCCTGGCGGATCGCGTCCATCTGCTCGTTCAGCGGGGGGAAGGCAGCCATCCCGCAATCGTAGCGGGGCGCCCCGGCCGCTGGCAAGCGCGTCGGCAGCCCGGTAACTTGC
>Ga0315286_10004552_pt1 | contig 13302 bp, 15 predicted proteins | sample YL17G10_0_MG_FD_205038 | JGI IMG/M metagenome (GOLD analysis project Ga0315286, IMG submission 205038) | Sediment microbial communities from Yellowstone Lake, YNP, Wyoming, USA - YL17G10_0 | ecosystem: Environmental > Aquatic > Freshwater > Lake > Sediment | place: USA: Wyoming | collected... | reverse complement strand
CGCAACGACTCCGACCTGCGCTGGAACTTCAATCTCAGTCGCCCGGTGGACGACGACAACCTGCGCTTCGGCATGCGCGGCCGGGTCAGCTATCGCGGCGACGGCCAATACCGCAACGACTGGGGTGCGTTCGCCGAGTATCGCCTGGGGTTCGGCGACAACGACCGGGTCATCATCGACGGCGAAGTGCGCGAGCGCAGGTACCCGCAGGGACCGTTGCGCAGTCGCACCCGGGACATCGCCGAACTCACCGCGAGCTGGACGCACTCGCTGCCGAATGGCCGCACGTCACTGACGTTCGGCGGGCAGTTGACGCAGGAGTGGGCCACCCAGGACCGTCCGGACGGCGATGCGTCCTTCTGGGGTGTCAACGGCGAAGTCGATCACTCGTTCAACGACACGCTCGACGGGTTCTTCTGGGGGTCTTACGTCAACGAGTCCTACGACGACGAGCGCCCGGACTTCAGCACGGATTCCGAATTGCTCCGGGTTCGCGACGACGACCTGTGGAATTTCGGCGGTGGCCTGGTCTGGGGCTTCGCGCGCGGCTGGTCGCTGCGGCCCACGTTCGAGTACAACTGGGAAGACAGCAGCATCGACGAGCTGGCCTACAGCTCGACCGAGCTCTGGCTGACTGTCCGCAAGTCGTTCTAGGGCGTGCCTGCGCCTATTGCGCGGCTTATTGCGGGTCGTCGGGTATCGTGGGATCGCGTTCTTCCAGCTCCACGTCGTGCAGGTCGCGCTTGGATTCCTTGACGACCCGGGTGTTGAGCGGACGGATCGTGTCGATCCGGCACGTCGTCCGGTTGCCCGGGACTCCGCTTCTCCGGACTACCACGCTGTCGAACCCGGCCGAGACCCGGCTGGTGCGGGTGGTGAGTCCAATCGACGTCGCGAATGCCATGTCGGGACAGCGATGTGCCAGTTCCAGCAGGAACCCCCGACTGCTGCTGGTCCAGACCGTCAGCGCGCTGTCGCCAATCGCTCGCCAGCCCCACAGTCGCCCGGGGCTGTGGAAGCTGCGGACGGGCTCGCCCGCGTTCGCTCGATAAAACTCGAGTCGCTCGGCCGGAGTCGTCCGGGACGACGTGGCGCAGGCGGTCACCAGGAACAGGGCACCCAGCAGCGTCAACGTTGTGCGCAATCCCATGCTCCTTTTTCTTCATGCCAGCGTTGGCTTTGGCCATGGCTGCCTGGCAAAGAGGCCGTCACCGCCGGAGGTTGCGTGACACCCCGGCGCCGCTGGGGCGCAGCATGCCATTCGCACTCGAGTTCCGCAACAACCCGGGGCAGACGAGACGCCGGTCGCGTTTCAGCATTCGGCTCACTCCAGGAACAGCCGCACCACCGCGGGCGTCGCGACCGAAGCGGGAACCTCCTGGCTGCCGATGGCGGCAATCGCGATGGGCCAGGCGCAGATGTCGCCGAACATCAACGCCCTGCCTGTCTCCGTCGGCGGCATCAGCGCCGAGTTCAGTACAGCCCCGAGCCGCTGCGTCCCGCTTGGTTCCCCTCTCCGCGGAATCCACGTTAAGATCAGGACATCCGCACTCGTTGCAAGATCAAGGAGCCGACATGCGTTACGTCTACATGGCGCTCATTGCCATCCTCGCCGCCATCATCATCCTGTTCAAGGTCCAGAACCTGGAGTCAGTCACCGTCTCGCTGTTCTCGGCCAGCGTCACGCTGCCGGTCTCGGTGCTGGTCCTGCTCATCTACGTCCTCGGCATGCTCACCGGCGGTTTCCTGCTCGCGATGTTGCGATCCTGGGTCCACGGCGCCACGCGGCGCTCCTAGGCTGCAAAGTAGCGTGGCGACTCGCACCCGCTACATCGTCGGGTTCACGGTGCTGTGCGTGCTGGCGGCCTTCCTGCTGCCGGCCATGCCCCAGCCCGTCTCGTACCACGATTTCGCCGATCACCGTGAGATGCTCGGGGTCGCCAACTTCCTCGACGTGGCGTCCAACGTGGCATTCGTGCTGGCCGGCCTCGCCGGTCTTGCGGTCGCCCTGCGGCCGCGCACGGAGTTCGCGTCGAACGCCGAGCGCTGGCCGTACGCGGTGTTCTTTGCCGGCATGGTGCTGACCGGGCTGGGCTCAGCCTACTACCACCTCGTGCCCGACAACGAGCGGCTCTTCTGGGACCGCCTGCCGATGACCATCGCCTTCATGTCGCTGATCGCCGCGCAGGTGGTCGATCGCATCGACGCGAAGACGGGACTCGCCCTGCTGGTGCCGATGCTGCTGGTCGGTGCGGCGTCGGTCCTCTACTGGAGGGCGACGGAGCGGGCAGGGGCGGGCAACGTGATCCCGTACGCCGTGCTGCAGGGATATTCGGTGGTGATCCTGTTCCTGATGGCGCTGCTGCAGCCCTCGCGCTACACGCGGGGCAACGACATCTACTGGGTGTTCGCGGGTTACGTGCTGGCGAAGCTGCTGGAAACGTTCGACAAGCAACTGTTCGGGCTTGGCCACGTGGCCAGCGGCCACTCGCTCAAGCACCTCGCTGCGGCCATCGCCGGCCTGGTCGTCTGCCGCATGCTGTGGCTGCGCAGCTTGCAGCCGGGTTCCACTGGCGCACGCCTCAGCGGCGTCGCGCCTTGATGGTGCGCCCATCGCCGGTCTTGAGAAGCAGGGCGCCGTCGGCCTCGATTGAGAAGTTCCGCGCGCCGCCGAGCGCGTCGAGGAACGTGCGCTCCTGGTCCATCAGTGCTGCGTCGCACATCATCATGGTGCCGGCCACCTTGGAGATGGCGAGTCCCTCTCCCGAAAGCGTGTAGGCGCCGGTGAAACTGTTGCAGGAGGCATGACCCGAAACGCGGCCGTCCGGCGCAAAGTCGAGTGTCACCTGCGAGCCTGCAACGAGCGGCGCTCCGCCGATTTCCACCACGGTCCACTCGGCGCCCTGCAGCAGGGACGCGGGTTCGCCGCCACAGCCGGTCAGCGTCTTTCCGCCAACGACGACCGTCACGGACTGCGGGTGCGGCATGCCGCTCATCGAATCCACGCACGGCTGGTTGACGATCGTCGCCGTCAGCTCGCCCTGGTCCGTGCGGGCGACGTATCTTGTCGTTCCGCCGGAAACCTGCGCCGCCGGGGTCGCTGCAACGAGGCGGTCCTGCCCGAAGTTCGTCAGCAAGGTCATTTCTGTGCTGCCGATGTCCAGCCGCCAGCTGGGTTCGTTGCCGGTGGCGCGAAAAGGCGCGAGGGCCGTTGCCGGCGATGGGTTCCGTGTGACCGCGCTGGCCGTGGCGGTGGTGCCACGCGAAGTGGAGCAACCCGCCACCGCCGCCGTCAACGCGACACAGACCGCCGCAATCGTCAGAACGCGCAACATGACCTGAACCTCTCCGCGTGGATGCAACTCGTGGCGAGTCTAGCAGCAATCAATTCCGCAGCGGCGCGGGCGCAGGGGTTCGCGGCGGGGTTTGCTCGCACCGCGTGTCACCCGGCCTCGCGCTTCTCCTGCTCCGCCATGTCGCGGTCGAGGAAGAAATTGACGAACGCTCGAATCACGGCGATGGCAGCAAGCTGCCCGATTTCATCCCAGCTCGGTGCGAAAGCAGTCTGGATGATGTCGGCAGCAAGCTGAAAAGTCAGCCCGGCAATCAGCCAGCGCGCATATTGAATGTAGCCAAGTTGAAAACGGTGGCCGGTCGCCGACGGGTTGACCATCGCGCGCAGGCTGTGGACGAAGGCCTGAATCGTCCCGTAGGCCACGACCAGCAGCGCCATGATCTGAATGATCGTGACGAGGTTGATAGCGATGATGGTCAGCAAGTCTTTCATCGAGTTCTCCTGTGTCGCTCAGGACCGACGGGGCTGCGAGTTATGGGTGCGCAATGGTTCATGGTGACCGCCGCTGCGATCGTGACTCCGCGGCGACGTAGCCTCAGCGCTTCAAGCCCCATTCATGGAGTTTCTGCGCAGCGGTGCCGAACTGACCCAGCTGGTAGACGGCTGCGCCTGCCGGCGAGAATGTAAACGACTCAAACGGTTCAGCGAGCATCTTGTCGAGGTAATCACGGGGCGCAACGCCCGTGGTGACGTGCGGATCGAAATGCTCGCCGGACGATTTCGGCACAAACGTCGAAACGTAGTCGATCAGAAGCGGGTCGATGACGGGATCATCCGGCGTCGTGGCGAAGGCGTCCGAGAGTCCGGTCGGCACAGTGAACGGGGCCACGGCATCAATCAAGTCCTGCTGCAGCTCGCGCAGTGCAGCATTCGGCCGCGCGGTTATGCCCGCCAGTCCAACGCTGCCGCTCGGGATGTAGTAGTACTTGAAGGCCTCCATCCGCATGCCCGGCACGTCGACGCCGGCAAAGACCTTGCCGGCGGCAGCGAAGACCTTGTCCAGGTCCGCCGTGCGAACGAAACGCTGGAGCAGCGTGACATGCGGACGGTGCCTCGCATCCAGCGCGAAACCCTTCGGGAAAACCTCGAGCAGACGGGCGTTGTTGGCTTCGCAACGCTGGAGCATCGCGGCGTCAGGCTCCAGCAGGATGTTGATGGCGGTGACCGGGCCCGGCCCGAACGGGAACACCTGCTTCCAGTCGTCCTTCATGCTGACGACGGTCCAACCGTCTCTTTTCGCCTCCGCGTAAAGCGCCGGCGTGAAGGCCCCGAGCTGGGGCGTTGGCAAGCCCTGTGCCGGACCGTATGCGTATTCGCGTGCCGCGTCATCGTGCAGCACCAGCAGTCCGAAGCGCGCGCCGCCGCTGCCCATTGTGTATTCCAGCATCTGCTGGTCACCGACGGAGTTGCCGAAGGCTGCAGTGGGCGCGCGGCCGATGTGCTGGTGGATGGTGACCGGCTTGCCGGCCTTGTCGTTGTTGAAGTTCAAGTGCGGCAGGCGCATGAGAACCGGCTTTCCGTCGCGCAACTCGAAACTGGTCTTGATGCTGCTGCCAATGACCTGCTCGGGTGTGACGCCGTAGATGCGCTCAGCCCATTGGCGCACGAACTCGATGCCGCCGCCTGAGACGATGTAGTTCCTGAACCCGTTGGCGCGCAGGTAAGCGAGCAGCTCGAGCATCGGCTGGTAGATCATTTCGGTGAAGAGTCTGCCGGTCTGCGGATGCCTCGCGGTGGCAATCCAATCCTCCACGATCCGCCCGAACTCTACGGTGGTCATGCCCGCGTGGGTGGCCATGACTATTTCGAGAAGCGCGTGGTCACCGCCGGCGAGCGTGGCCTTCAAGTCCCCCTTGAGCAGCGAGGCGAACGGTTCCCTGGTTTTCCACTCGGGGTTCTGCGGCGCAAGGGACTTCACACGGTCGAGCGCGAAGTACACCTGCACGGGAACCGGCGTCTCGCACCAGAGCGTCCCGTCGTTGTCGAAGGTGGCGATCCGTTCGGGGACGGGGACAAAAGATGGCGAGCCTTCCTGTGTCACCTTCTCGACGAAGCTGAAGATTCCCTGCTTTGTCGGCCCGTCGTTCCAGGATGGAAGAGGGTCGGCGGCCACGGCCGCGCCTGCGAACGACAGCGCAACGGGCTTTACTTCGGTAAGCGAGTCTTTCTTCAAGGCAGTTCCCAAGTGTGTCGACATCCACGCCGAGCACACGGGCAGAGACCCGGGCGACCGATTACTCGGCCCCCGGGCCTGCTGAAAACACCGCGCCAGGTCGTCAGGCCGGGCGCGGCCCCATCACTGCGGCCGATGGGGCGCGCAGGTCAATCGGCTCTGGTCGCCTCCAGGTCGCGCATCACCGCATCCAGGTTGAACGAGGCTGGCTTCTGCCTTGGCGGGAACTTCACGAAGCCCTCCATCTGGCTGGCGACCACACCCTGCATCAGGTAGACGGCAAAGGCGTTGGAAATCATCCAGTCGTAGTAGGTGTTCGAGTTCTCGTCGGCCCGCTCGAAGGGGTCGCGCCGCAGGTTGAAAAGCTTCGGGACTCGCAGCTTCACGAACGGCTCCATCCAGCAAGCCAGCTGTTTGGCGCGCTGCTCCATCAGCACCATTTTCCAGTCCTGCACGCGGATCGCCATGATGTCGCCGTCGTCGCTGATGTAGAAGAAGAAGTTGCGTGGGCTCTCCTTCACCTCGCCCTTGAGGTAGGGCAGCATGTTGTAACCGTCGATGTGCACCTTGAAGGTCTTGCTGCCGGCGGTGTGGCCGACGAGCAGCTTCTCCTTGATGTCCGGCACGCCGGCGGCAGCCAGGAACGTGGCCAGCCAGTCCTGGTGACTGAAAATGCCGTTGAGCACCGTCCCGGCCTTGAACTGCCCCGGCCAGCGCACGAAGCACGGCACGCGCCAGCCACCGTCCCAGTTGGTGTTCTTCTCGGAGCGGAACGGCGTGATGCCGGCGTCCGGCCAGGTGTTGAAGTGCACGCCGTTGTCGGTGGAATACATGACGATGGTGTCGTCGGCAATGCCCAGCTCGTCGAGCTTGTTCAGCATCAGGCCGACGTTCTCGTCGTGCGCGACCATCACGTCGTTGTAGTCGCCCTGGCCGCTCTTGCCCTTGTGCTTTGCCGCAGGATGGGTGCGGAAGTGCATCGCCGTGGTGTTGTACCAGAGGAAGAACGGCGTCTTGGCCTTGTGCGCGTCGTCGATGAAGCGCAGCGCATGCACGGTCACCTCATCGTCGATGGTCTCCATGCGCTTGATCGTCAGCGGCCCGGTGTCCTTGACGGTCTGCCCACCCTTGCCATCAGCCTTGCAATGCAGAACACCGCGCGGGCCGAACTTCTTCCTGAACTCCGGGTTCTTGGGGTAGTCGGGCTGCTCGGGCTCTTCCTCGGCGTTCAGGTGGTACAGGTTGCCGAAGAACTCGTCGAAGCCGTGCATCGTGGGCAGGTGTTCGTCGCGGTCGCCCAGGTGGTTCTTGCCAAACTGGCCGGTGGCGTAGCCCAGCGGCTTGAGCAGCTCGGCGATGGTCGGGTCTTCTGCCGACAGGCCGTTGGGGGCGCCGGGCATGCCCACCTTGGTCAGCCCGGTGCGGATCGGGTTCTGGCCGGTGATGAAGGCGGAGCGGCCGGCAGTGCAGCTTTGCTGGGCGTAGTAGTCGGTGAAGGCCACGCCCTCATTGGCCACGCGGTCGATGTTGGGCGTGCGGTATCCCATCTGGCCGCGGCTGTTGTAGCTGATGTTCCACCAGCCCACATCGTCGCCCCAGAGGATCAGGATATTCGGCTTTTTCGCTGGCATGGTCTTGTCCTTTCAGTACTGATGAAAACTCCGAGGTAGCGCGAAGCAACTCGGTCCAAAAGATCTACGGTCCTCGCTGCGCCATCGGTTCGCGATCGACCCCGCTGAAGGGCGAGCTCGGCGCCTTGTCGCCGTGGCAGAAGCGGAACTTCCGGCCGCTGTCGCAGGGGCAGGGCTGGTAAGCCCCGCGCCGGGCATCTTCCGCGGCAACCCCGGCCATCACGTCGGCCGGTGGGCGGCTCTGCCGCAGCAGTTGTACCATGACGTTGAAGGTCGGGCCGGTGTGCGTGAAGAACAGCTCGAGGCCCGCACACAGGTAGTTCTGGCCTGGCTCTCCGTCACGGGACAGCGCGAAGCGGTCCTTGGGGCAGCCGCCGTTGCACCAGTTGAGAACCTTGCAACCCCGGCATTGGGCCGTGAGCGTGTCGCGCTTGTCCTCGCCGAACTTGCGCTGCGCGGGTGATGCGACCAGCTCCAGCATGTGCGTCTGGTGGATGTTGCCGAGCTTGTACTTCGGCTCGACGAAGTGATCGCAGGAGTAGAGGTCGCCGTTGTGCTCCAGCGCCGGGCCGTAGCCGCAGGTGGGCGCGTGGATGCAAAGGAGATGGCGGCCGAAGAAGGCTTCCAGCGTGACGTCGAAGATCTGCACGTACACCTGGCCCACGTCGTGGCGCACCCACTCCTCGAAGATGTCGATCAGGAAGCGGCCGTATTGCTTAGGCCCGACCGTGCGCTCGGTGACCAGGTTGCCAGTCTGCGTGTAGAGCAGCCGCTTCTTGCCCGCCTGCTCGCTCCAGCCCTTGTTGGCGATGTCAATCGTCTGTTCGGTGGCGCGCTCGATGATCGGGATGAACTGTACCCACTTCGCGCCGAGTTCGTCGCGGAAGAAGCGATACACGGCGCGACCGTGGTGCTGATTGGCGGCGTTGACGGTGCACAGGATGTTGAAGTCCACCTCGTGTTTGCGCAGGTACCTCCAGCCACGCATGACCAGGTCGAAGGTGCCCTGGCCGCGGCGGTCGACGCGGTAGGTGTCGTGCAACTCGCGCGGCCCATCCACGCTCAGGCCCACCAGGAAGTTGTGCTGCTTGAAGAATACGCACCAGTCGTCGTCGATCAGCAGGCCGTTGGTCTGGAAGGTGTGCTGAACGGTCTGGCCGGGATGACGGTGCTTCTCGACCAGCTCGACCGCGCGGCGAAAGAACTCGAGCTTCATCAGCGTGGGCTCGCCGCCCTGCCAGGCCACGGTGACCTGTGGCGTGCGGTGCGACTCGAGCAACTGGCGGATGTAGGCCTCGAGCGTGGCCTCGGACATGCGGTGCTTGTCGTTCGGGTAGAGCGATTCCTTGGACAGGAAGAAGCAGTAAGTGCAGTCGATGTTGCACGTGGACCCGCTCGGCTTGGCCAGCAGGTGAAAGCCCGGCGGGGCGTTCGCGGGCAGCGGCGGGGCCGCGACGGTGGGGCTGGCGGCAGTCATCACTCGACACTCAACAGCACGGAGAAAAAGGCAAAGATGCCGATGACGATCAGGACGCCCGTAATCGCGTAGAGCGGCGTCCTCTTCTGCATGCTGGCCACGCCGGCGATGGCTGAAAACCCGCCGCTTCTCAGGTAGCTGATCAGCCGCCGATACTCGAACAGCGAGGCGACCGCCGCCGCCACGCCGCAAAAAATCAGTGACAGGCTCAGATACCACGCCGCGCGCGGAAAGTGGACGGCCCTGCCGGGAATCTCCTGGACTCTCTGCAGAAACTGGAAAATCGTGAAACCGAAGCCGATCAGCGCGACGGCAGTGCGCATATAGGCCATCATCGTGCGTTCGACGGCGAGCCTCGTGCGCAGCCATGCGAAGTGGCTGTCGGAGGTCACGCGAACTTCGAACCGCTCCGCCTGGCCGCCGGCCTGTGTTTCACTCATCGCCGGGAATCCTGGCCACGACTGAACCACCAGCGCGCGGCTCGCGAGATCAACCCGCGCAGCAACAGGTAGGGCAGGAAGGCAAGCACGAGCGCGATGATCACGGCCTCGGCCGGGTGGAAGGTCCCGAATTCGATTGCCTGGTAGATGCCGTCCATCGCCAGCCCGAGCAGGATGATGCGCGCGGTGGCCACCAGTGCCTCGTTCAGGCGAACCGCGCGCTGCGACGGGTCGGCGACAGCGCCCGTGAAAAAGGGAGTGCGCCCGGTTCGCGCGTCATTGAGCCCATCGCGCCACGCGGCGATCGCCGCCATGGTCGGCTGCAGGAAGAAGCGGAAGACCATCGGCCCGCCCGGTCGCTCGAACAGGTTCTGCCAGAGGCGGGCGCGAACCTCCGCCGAGAAGCCGTACCAGACCAGGCCAGCAACGACGAAAACGACTATCAGCACGACCACCAGTCGCGCCAGGAATACCTGGGACTTAGTTACCGCCTTAGGCATCTTGTGGCGTCTCTTGTGGCGTCACCGTTGCGAAGTGAACTGCTGATTTTCACTGTCTGCGCAGGGTATGTCCACAGCATTACGGGCATACCTTCCATAGCATGGATGCATACCCTTCGGTCCTCGGCGGATGCGCCCCATGCTGCAGCGCAGCATGCGGTCGCTCGAGCTTTAGGTCGGCGGCTCCCGGTCATGACTAAATGACGATCGCGCCGGAGGCGACCGCGACCAGCGCCACGATCGCCGCGATTGCGACGACGGCGAAGACCGTCATTTCGGCCCGGGAGAACACACGCTGCCGCTGTTCACGGCGTGCGTAGAAGTAGACCGAGGCGCCGGGCGCGTCCAGCAGCGCCGACAGCAGCACGAACTTCGCGCCACGCGAGAGCTGCGGGTCTCGCGTGGAGCTCATTGTGGCGATTCCTGAGTCCATGGCAGGTTTCTAGCTGACCAGCACCAGGGCCGGTTCAAGCTCCGCGATCGCGCGAAAATCGCGATCCTCATGCAACAGCGGTTCGCCGGCCTCGATCGCGCAGCAGGCGATCAGGCAGTCGTTGCCGCTGCGGGGTGTGAAGCCAGCCCAGCGGCAGCGCGCGTACAGGTGCGCGGCGTTCCGCGCCAGTTGCCTGGGGTCGGCGGGTACGAACCGGGGGAAAGTGAGGAGGGCCCGTTCCAGTTGCAGCAAGGCGCTCACATCCCGCGCGCCGCGCAGGACTTCCATCAGGACGATATCGGGCAGCCCGATGGGCTCCTTGCTGGTCAGGGCTGCAGCGAGCCGGCGCGCAGCCGGGGAGTTTGTGCCGCGCAGATGAGCAATCCACACCGAGCTGTCGACAATCACCGCCGTGTGGGCCGCCGCCGTACCGGCTTGCCGGAACGATACGTGGCCGTCGCTTCGGCCACCTGCACTGCCGGCTGATCGCCCGCCTTTGGATCGTAGTCGGGATCAATCGCGCCCATCCCACTCAATTTCAGCAGTGCGTCGTAGTCCGGCTTGGTCACGTACTCGCGCAGGGCGATGTCGATGGTCTCCCGCATGGTGGTCGCGCCGGCTTTCTTCATGGCCCTGGCAATCAGTTTGGGGTCGAGAACGATATTGGTACGCATGAGCCATACACCTTGTATGTGTATGAAAAGAATACCTTCCGTCGGGGCGCTGCGCAAGAAACCATCAAGCGGTAAAAACGCTCAAACTCGGCGCAGTCGATCTAACCGACCCTCTGGTCCTTACGCCTATACTCAACTCTGCGGTTTGGGCCGTTTCAAGGAAACAATGCAGATGGCGCTACCAAGGGTTCTGAAGTGGCTGCTGGTCGGGATCGTCGTTGTCGGCGCGGCCCTGTTCGCGTTGCGCTCGTATCGGGCCCTCAGCGGGCCGCCACTGCATCCCTGGCACACCTTCGTGCCGGCCGAACTGCACCAGAGTGAGCTCGACGCGGCCGACTGGCCTCGCTATCTCGCACAGGAAGGACAAGTCTTCGCAAGCGTTCGCGCTGACGTCAGCCAGAAGCTCGCTCCGGACGAGCGCGTGCCGATCAACCGTTACTTCGAGGACAGCCCGGTCTATCCGGCTCACTTCGCCCAGGACTGGAACCGATCGTATGTCATGGAACCCGACGGCCAGCCGATCGGGGCCGTGGTGCTGCTGCACGGGCTGACCGACTCCCCCTACAGCCTGCGGCACATTGCGAAGCTTTATCGTGATCGCGGCTTCGTTGCGATCGGCCTCCGCCTGCCGGGGCACGGCACCGTGCCGGGAGGCCTGAGCAATGTGCGCTGGGAAGACTGGATGGCGGCAACGCGGCTTGCGGTTCGCGAGGCACGCCGACGTGTTCCCGCTCCCGCTCCCTTGCACCTGGTCGGCTTTTCGAATGGCGGCGCGCTTGCCATGAAGTACGAGCTCGACGCGATCGAGGATCCGAAGCTTCTCCGCGCCGACCGCCTGGTACTGGTCACGCCGATGATCGGGATCACGCGCTTTGCGCGCTTTGCCGGTCTGGCCGCGCTCCCTGCCGTACTGCCGCCGTTCGCCAACGCGGCATGGCTCAGCGTCGTTCCGGAGTTCAATCCCTTCAAGTACAACTCGTTCCCGGTGAATGGCGCGCGCCAGTCCTATCGCCTGACCGATGCACTGCAAAGCCAGCTCCAGCGCCTCGCCCGTGCCGGCCAGCTCGGCAGCCTGCCGCCGGTGCTGACCTTCCAGTCAGTCATCGATTTCACCGTCAGCACGCCGGCGATCCTGACGGCGCTGTATTCGCTGCTGCCTGACAATGGCAGTGAGATCGTTCTTTTCGACGTGAACCGGACCGTGAAATTCGGTCCGCTGTTGCGACCCGTCGCCTATGTCGCGCTCGATCGTTTGACGCCGACGACTCCGCAGCCGTATCGCTTCACGGCAATCATGAACGCAACCGACAACAGCGATGCCACCATCGAGCGCAGCATTGCTCCGGGCCAGTTGCTGGCAGTGGACCGCGCACTGAACCTGCCCTATCCACCCGGGATTTTTTCGCTGTCACACCTGGCGATCCCGATTCCGATGGACGATCCGCTCTACGGGCTCCAGCCCGATCCGACGCCGCAGCCAGAATTCGGTTTCAGTCTCGGCACGATGGGCGCACGCGGCGAGCGTGGCGCCCTCGTCGTCGATCAGGATTTCATGACGCGCCTGTCGTCCAATCCATTCTTCCCGTATCTGCTCGAACGGGTCGATGAAGGTATCACTCGACCGTCGGGGCCGACTGGACGCAACCTCGCCACGAGCCAGGCGCCAGGCATCCCGGTGCGCCTCGAAGCCCTGCTGTCCACGTTCCTCACTGACGATACGCAGTCGCAGCCGTTCGCCGGCCCTTAGCGGGCCCGTCGTCGCACGACAGGCGCATGACCAGGAACCACGGGGCGTGCCTGTCGGCGCAATTACGACCGTTTGCAAGTAACATCCACGATGCACGCCCCCCTGCCTGGATTCCCAGCCTCGGCAGGCCTATGAATAACAAGTCCGTCAGCAGCAATCGGTTGACTCACATGCAGCGATTCCTCGACATCGTTGAACGGGTCGGCAACAAGGTGCCTCACCCGTCGATAATCTTCCTGATCCTGATCGTCGGGATCGTCGTCCTGTCGCACGTGTTCTTCCTGCTCGGCACGTCGGTCAACTACCAGGTAGTCGACCCGCTCACGCACGAGATTCTCGACGCAACGACTGCCGTACGCAGCCTGATCACCGTCGAAGGCCGGCGTTTCATGCTGACATCGGTGATTCCCAATTTCCTGGGATTCACGGCCGTCGGCATGGTCATTGTCGCCATGGTCGGCGTTGGACTCGCCGAAGAAACGGGGCTCATCCGGGCGCTGATCAGGAAGCTGGTGATCGTTTCCCCGCCCTCCACGCTGACCTACATCCTGGTGTTCGCGGGAATCCTGTCCAGTATCGCCGCCGATGCCGGCTACCTGGTACTGATCCCGCTCGCCGCAGTCGCGTACCAGAGCGTGGGTCGACACCCCGTGGCCGGACTCGCCGCAGCCTTCGCCGCCGTCGGCGGCGCGTTCGGCGTGAACATGCTGATCAAACCCGTCGACGGTGTCCTGACGGAAATCACCAACGACGCCATTCATCTGGTGAACCCGACGCTGTCCATCGACCTCGCCGCCAATCTCTACTTCTCGATCGCCTCCGTCGTGGTCCTGACGCTGGTTATCGCGCTCGTCAGCGACCGTTTCGTCGAG
>Ga0315286_10004551_pt1 | contig 13303 bp, 9 predicted proteins | sample YL17G10_0_MG_FD_205038 | JGI IMG/M metagenome (GOLD analysis project Ga0315286, IMG submission 205038) | Sediment microbial communities from Yellowstone Lake, YNP, Wyoming, USA - YL17G10_0 | ecosystem: Environmental > Aquatic > Freshwater > Lake > Sediment | place: USA: Wyoming | collected... | reverse complement strand
CATGAGCAAAAAGGTGGAAAATGATGCCGTCGCCTACGTCCGGGGGATCGCCAACAAGAGGGCCCGGAATGAAGAGTGGGTCGAGAAGGCGGTCCGGAAGAGTGAATCGATCACCGCCGAGGAGGCCCTCCGCCTGAAGGTGATCGATTTTGTGGCGACGGATCTGAACCGTCTTCTTGAACAGGCGAACGGTCGGGAAGTTGTTCTGCCCAAGGGAAAGAAGGTCCTGAAGACGAAAGGCGCCGTCCTCAATGAAAAAATAATGGGCGTCCGGCAGAAGGTCCTCTCCGCGCTCAGCGATCCGAACATCGCCTACATCCTGCTTCTGATCGGTCTCGCCGGCCTCTACTTCGAATTTTCCACCCCGGGCGTCATTCTCCCCGGCGTGATCGGGGGGATCGCCCTGATCATGGCCTTTTTCGCGATGCAGACGCTCCCGGTGAACTACGCCGGGGTTGCACTGATCCTCTTCAGCATCATCCTGTTCATCGCGGAGATCAAGGTGATCAGCCACGGGATCCTCACCATCGGGGGGATCGTCTCGCTGGCCATCGGGTCGCTGATGCTCTTCCAGGCCCCTGATCCGTCGCTGCGGGTCTCCTGGGGCGTCCTCATCCCGGCGGTGTCGATCACGTCGCTCTTCTTTATTGCCGTGATTGCGATCGCCGTCAAGGCGCAGCTCCGGCCGCGGCAGGGAGGCCAGGAGGGGATGCGGGGCGAAGAAGGCCTGGCCATAACCGATATCCGCGAGGGGGGAAAGGTCCTGATTCACGGGGAGCACTGGAACGCAATCAGCGACGTTCCTGTAAGCAAGGGGTCCAAAATACGGGTGATCCATGTGGAAAATCTGAAAGTCAAGGTTGAACCCATCGAAAAATAAAAGGAGGTAAGTTATGTCAGGTATGTACACCGTCATCGTATTGGTTGTCCTGGTCGTCATGTTCCTTTCCTCGGCCATTCGGATCCTTAACGAGTATGAGCGGGCCGTCATCTTTCGTCTGGGGAGAGTCATCGCCACGAAAGGCCCCGGGCTCATCATCCTGATCCCGATCGTCGACAAGATGGTCCGAATCGACATGCGGACGATCACGATGGATGTCCCCCCGCAGGACGTCATCACCCGGGACAACGTTTCGATCAAGGTCAACGCCGTCGTCTATTTCCGGGTCATGGACGCGAAAGCCGCCGTGATCGATGTGGAGAATTACCTCTATGCGACGTCGCAGCTCTCCCAGACGACCCTCCGGAGCGTCTGCGGCCAGATGGAATTAGACGAGATACTCTCGGAGCGGGAGAAGATCAACCTTCAGCTCCAGGAGATCCTGGACCGAAACACCGAACCCTGGGGGATCAAGGTCTCCCACGTCGAGGTCAAGCAGATCGACCTGCCCGAGGAGATGAAACGGGCCATTGCCAAACAGGCGGAAGCGGAGAGAGAACGGCGGGCCAAGGTGATCAATGCGGAAGGGGAGTTCCAGGCCGCCCAGAAGCTGATCGAGGCGGCGGCCCTGATGGAAACGCAGCCGATGTCGCTGCAGCTCCGCTACCTCCAGACCTTGAACCAGATCGCGGCGGAGAACAATTCGACGATAGCCTTCCCGATCCCGCTCGATCTGTTCAAACCGTTCCTGAAACTGGCGGAGAAGATGTAGGAGGATCTTCGCATCGTGATCGAGACGCGCAACAAAAGGAGCATCCTGACGGGCGGCATGATCCTGATTGCCCTGGGGATCCTGATCATTCTAAGCAAGATGAGCGTCTGGCCCTTTTCCCGCAGTTGGCCCCTGCTCCTGATCGTCATTGCCGCAGGGACCCTGATCCAGCGGGGCCGGGACCTCGGCGGCTGGATCATCGGGTGCGTCGGCCTGATCTTCCTCATCTCGGAGAATTTCGAGGTGAAGATCTACGCCGTCGCCACCTTTCTTCTTCCGGTTTTCCTGATCCTGGTGGGGGTGAATGTCCTCACAAAGTACTTCAGGAAAAGGAAGGAAGATAACGATAATGAAGGATAAGCCTGTTGCTGCGCCTGCCGGAATTGTGCTCAAAAATGCCTTCTTGACGGGTGACTCAACCAAAAGACCAGTTGATTTCTCAAAAGGGCGGCTGCCGCTCCACCTTCCTTTCCCAACCGCATCGCCAGCCTCTGCTTTTCGCGATGCAAAATATCCATTGACAAGCAATGACGGCCCCCCTATAGTTCAACCCATCGGAAGCAATGAGACCTTTGAATTTTTCCTGAAATTCGGCAAATCGTCATACCGGCGAAAGCCGGTATCCAGTTATTTCAAAATGTTCTGGACCCCGGCTTTCGCCGGGGTGACAACAAAGGTAGATTTTCAAAGGTCTCGCAATGTCTTATCCGAACAGGTCGGCACGATCGATCGACCCAGACTTTGCGTGCTCGTGGCTGCATACCCCGAGACGCGGTCGGTAACCCGGGGTGGTGCGTTGGGCACAGCGCCCGGCAGTTGGGGAAGATGAGGTCAATCGCTTGCACAAAGGCCCAAACCACAAATCGGGAGGATCGAGATGAATCGCGTTGTGCTGACAGCCTGCTGTGGAGCCATCTGCGCTGGCCTGGCATTGCTTACCCCGGCACCGGTGCATGCCGTACCCGAGGTGAACATCCTGGTGGCCAACCAGGACACTCCGGCAGCAAAGGCGGCAGCATCCAAGGCCGACGGTAAGACCATCTTTGCCGAGACCAAACTGTTCAAGGCGATCGACAAGGCGGTCGAGGTGATCACGGCCAAGAAGCATTGCCCGTTGCCCAAGAAACAGGGCCTGCCGGCGCCCGCCTGCACGCTGACTCCGAACGAGCGCTACCTGGTCGTCAACATCAAGGTCGCGGGCGGCGAGTACACGGGCAAGGGCGGCAAGGGCGGTTTCTCGGTACCCGAGATCATCGAGCCCGACACGACCCTGCGCATTCTTGGCGGGTATGACGACGCCTTTGCCAAGCGCGCGCCGTTCTCCAACCCCACCACTATCCCGGCGGGCGGCACGGTGTTCGCGCTCGAGGGCAAGAATCATTCGCTCAAGGAGTTTTATCTGTCCGGGTTCGTTATGGACATCGGCGGCGGCAACCAGTACGACGCCAAGACCAATTCGCTGCTAAAGGGGACCTCGGCCGGCGTACAGGCGGTGACGATCGGTTACCTCGAGACCGGTCGCCTGGTTTATGCCGACAACGTTTTTCTCAACAGCGCGCATAAGGCCGCGGCGCCATTGATCCGGGCCGCCAACGAGAACGCCGAGGTGATCATCCGCAACAACTTCATCATGAACAACGTGCTGGCCTGGGAGGCTGATTCGGCGCGGGCCAAGATCATCCCGGCGACGTACACCTTCGAGGGCAACACCATCGTGCTCAACTGGCCGTACAACCCGGATCCGACCACTGGCAACCCGGCGGCGCTGCAACTGGCCGGCAAGTACGCAGCCAAGAAGTTCGTCATCAAGAAGAACCTGTTTGCTCACAATCCGGGCGGCGCCATTTACTGGACCGCGCCCAAGGAGAAGGACGGCCCGGAGACCGAGATCGTCGAGAACCTGTTCTTCAACAACGGCAGCCTGTTTGGCGAGAACACCCCGGACGCCGCCGTGATGGTGACCAAGTTTGGCGGGTTCAAGAGCGGGGAAGTGCCGTGGAACGTCATCTCGCTTGGCGTGCTTGGCGACTATGCCTGGAAGATCGAGAAGAACGTGGCGCTCGATCCCAAGGTGCCGATCGTGATGGTCAAGCCCGGCTTTGCCAACTCGGCCTCGGTCTCGGCCGAAAATACCGTTCTCAACGAAGTGCGCGGTCTGCTCGGCATGAACAAGCAGGGCAACAAGATGAAGATCGCAAACTTCGCGCCGCGCATGGGCATCGATCCCAAGAACCTGCCGTTCCCGGCCGAGGAGAAAGCCAAACCTTACGGCGCCAATCCCGAGCGGGTCGAGCAGTTCTAGATCGTCTCGAAGTCAACCTTGCACCGCCGTTCCGACCTACCAATCCGGCCAACGACGACGTCGCGGCGACCCCCCGCTCGTTGCCAATGGAATGGGTTGCTGCAGCCCCGCAAGGCAAGCGATGTCGTTCGGCCTGTTTGCATACCGATCTTGATGGAGCAGGATCTGAGAGGCGCGGGTGGTGAGCGGCATTATTACTCCGGCAATGAACATGACCATCAAATCTGCGCGATGCTCGTATTTCCTGTAAACGCCTGTTTTCCATTTGACATCGGAGTGCGTATTCAGTAGTTTCCAAATCGCCATGTTCACCCTGGTGAAGGAAGATTCGAGAAAGGGCTTGGCCATTCGGGGTAATCCTTAATGAAATAAGGCATGAAACCAGGTCTCGCAAGAAAAGAGGTTGATATCAGTCATGGCCGGCAATCGTATGGATCCGTTCTGGAAGAGAATCCGGGAAGATTCCATCTCCGGGACGGGGATCAACGCGGAAGATGCGCTGGCGGTCCTGAGGCTGCCCCAGGCGGAGATATGGTCTCTTCTGGAGATATCGGAAAGGGTGCGCCGCCATTTCAAAGGAGATCAGATCAGGCTTTGCTCCATTGTCAACGCCAAATCCGGTCTTTGCTCGGAGGATTGCGCCTTCTGCTCGCAGTCCATCCGATCCAAAGCTTCGATCGAAAAGTATCCCCTCATGGAGGAGGAAGAGATCGTGGCGGCCGCCCGGGACGCCAAGCAGCGGGGCGCGAGGGAGTTCTCCATCGTCGCCTCGGGGCTTTCGATGCAGAGCAGCCGGGAACTGGAGCGGGTGGGGAACGCGATCGCGCGGATCAGTGCAGACGTGGGAATTGAGACGTGCGTCAGCCTGGGGACGCTCTCCGCCGAAAACATCTCCTTCCTCCTCTCGCGGGGCCTGCGATCGGTGCACCACAATCTGGAGACGGCGCGCGGATTCTTCCCCTCCATTTGCACGACCCACGATTACGAAGAGGACATCCGGGCGGTCCGCGAGGCCAAAGCCGCCGGCGCCTGGGTGTGCTGCGGCGGCATTTTCGGCATCGGAGAGATGGTCGAGGATCGGGTCGATCTGGCCATGACCCTTCGGGAACTGGATGTGGACTCGATTCCCGTCAATTTCCTCAATCCGATCGAAGGAACCCCCCTTGGCGGGACGCGTGACCTCACCCCTTTTGGCTGTCTCAAGATCATCGTCATGTTGCGGCTCTGTCATCCTTCGCGGGAGATCATCGTCTGCGGCGGTCGCGAGGTGAACCTGCGGGACATGCAGGGACTCATCTTCGCCGCCGGGGCCACCGGAATGATGATCGGGAACTACCTCACCACCTCCGGCCGCCCCGCCGAGGAGGATCTGCAGATGATTGAAGATATGGGGCTTGGCGTTCGACCTCTCTGATCGTCGCTCCTCTACCCACTGACCCCAAAAAAGGTCCGGGGACAATTCATCTCCAGACCCTTTTTGGGGCGCGATCCGCAAATGGGATCAGATCATCTCCAGGACGGCGGCCATCGATACGCCGCCGCCGCCGCAGAGTGTCGCCATCCCGAGCGTCTTTCCCCGCTTTTTCATCGCATGGAGCAACGTCACCATGATCCGGCAGCCGGTCGAGCCCACCGGGTGGCCGAGACCGACGCCGGAACCGTTGACGTTCACGACCTCGCGGTTCAGGCCCAGTTCCCGTTCACAGCCCAGATACTGGGCGGCGAAGGCCTCGTTCACCTCGATCAACTCAAAATCGGTCAGTTTGAACCCTGACCGGTCGAGGAGATTCCGGACCGCCGGGATGGGGCTCAGCCCCATGACGGAGGGGTGGCAGCCGCCGCGGCCCACCGCCTTGATCCGGGCGAGGGGCTTCAGGCCAAGGCCGGCTGCCTTTTCGGCTGACATGATGACCATCGCGCTCGCCCCGTCGTTCACGCCGGAGGAGTTCCCCGCCGTGACCTTGCCGGTTTTGGGAACGAATGCGGCGGGAAGGGCCGCGAGGTCGGCTGCCGTCAGACCGGGGCGGAAGTGCTCGTCCCTTCCAAAGATCACGGGCGGCTTGCCCTTCTTCTGCGGGATCTCCACGGGGACGATCTCCTCCCGGAAATCCCCGTCCTTTGTCGCCCGCTCAGCGTTGTTGTGGCTCCGCAGGGCGACCTCGTCGATCTCCTCCCGGCTCAGGTTGTGCATCTGCGCGATGAGTTCGGCCGTCACCCCCATGATGTAGGGTTTTCCCCGGAAAAGCTCGATCACACCGCCCTCCTTTACCGGACCCTGTTCGAGCCCGGGGAGGAGGTGCGACCCGGAATGGAGGCCATGGACGATGTTGTCCACGAAGACCTGGTCCTGGAAACGGCAGCCCCAGCGGGCCCCGGGGACGGAATAGGCGGCTCCCGACATCTGCTCCATCCCGCCGGCAAGGATGACGTCCGCCATGCCGGCCTGGATCATCGCCATGCCGGAGACGACCGCCTCCATCCCGGAGATGCAGACCCGGTTCACGGTGACGGCGGTGACGGTTTCCGGGATTCCCGCCATCAGCGCGGAGATCCGGGTGACGTTCAGTGCGTCGACCGGCTCCATACAGCAGCCGAAACGGACGTCGTCGATGAGTCCGGCGTCAATCCCGGCCCTTTTCACGGCCTCCCTCATCACGACGCTGCCGAGGGCGGCGCAGTTGAGATCCTTCAGTGTCCCGCCGAAGGTTCCGATGGCGGTCCTGCACGCAGATACGACGACGACATCTTTCATGGTGATTCCTCCTGATATGGAATGGCGGCTGAAATGAAAAAGGCTGTAAAACCGAATTCAATCAATGAAATCGCTTTTTGATTTCCTCAGGAGAGGCGCACTCAAAAAACAGATCCAGGGCCTCACGCAGGTTTTCTTTTGCCTCGGAGACGGTAGCCCCTTGGCTGGCAACGTCCAACTCGGGGCACAGGGCGACGTACCAATCGCCATGGCCTCGCTCGATAATTGCAGTAAAATTCTTCATATTGTCACCTTCTCATGGGTTCTCATGGCAAATTCATTACTGACGTAATTCTTACATCACGGGGCGAGTCGCAGAAAAAATAACACGAGGCGAATGAAAAGGCAACAGGGTAAAATATCCTTGACTTCATCCCTGGAAGGCGTCTCAAGAAATTGTGAAAATTCTAATCCGGGATGCCCTCCGTCAGATGTGAGTTTTGCTATTTGCACATAAATTTGAAGCCGGTCATGGAATCCTTAACCCGCAAGGGCCGGTAGGTTCGATTAGAGCCTTCGCAATTCCATGGCCTTTTCTGGTTCATCTGGTTATGCGTACTTTTAATTTGATAATCTGGTGAATTGAGCATTGACTGGCTTACACCTACTACTGTTGGTATCCATCACGTGATGAACAGTGAGGATTACGACTTGAAAGTGACATGATAATGCATCATCCACTCAGCGCTTTAGTTTCATCAGGTAATATGCCCCATTCGACCAGAGTACTTCCAGATTCGGAAACATATTCTTCAATTCGTCGAAGTGGTCTTCATATTCAGTCAAGCAATAAAGGATGCCTTCCCGATCAACCCGTGCCTTGAATTGTTCCTCCGACAGGAAATAATGTTCCCGCTCCGCCGGTGAGAGAAATTTCATCCCATAGCTCAATTCGCCGAAGTCACCCACGATTGGGGTCCGGATCTCATTATAGGTAGCGATCCCATAGAGTAATATCTTGTATTGATAAAGTTCGCGGTCCGCAGGGATCAGCATTTTGATGGCCTGAGAGGCGGGGTATGAGGATTTGTAAGGGGTCAGGAATGCTGAAGCGGAAGGGAGTACCGAGATTAGAAAAAGTCCAGATAGAATGTAGATCGTAACAAACCATCCATAATGATATATCCTCTTAACCATATTTGGGACGAAGGCAAGTAGTATCTGGCTGAATATGGGTAGGATAATCAGCCACGCCCATTGTCGCGAATGCATGATGGACAGATCGCCGCCGAACCGGGAGCCGTCACGAAGAAAGATCGGAAGCAAAAGCAGAGCCATGAACAGCAGGGATTGCAGTACAACGGGAAGCTGCAGGAGAAAAGACTGGGATCGTTTTCGGGGATGAGGGGTCAGGTAATCGTAATTTCTCAGCACATGTCCGATCAGGACGGATAGAGGTATGAATATTGGGGCGATGTAAGGAATAAGCTTTGAAGAGGACAACGAAAAGAACACGAAGATAAAAACGATCCATGTCCAAAGGAAGCTTTTTCCCTGAAGGGCCGAGGCGGAATCTTTATCTTTACGCACTTCCCAAGCGGCCCTGACCAGAAAAGCCGTCCAGGGAAGGCAACCAATCATTACAGCCGGTAAATAGAGTAATATCGAATTGTCACGCCCATGCATTGTGGTCGTATATCGCAGGAAATGTTCTTGAATGAAAAAAAACCTTAGGAAGTCTTTATGTTCCTGCTGCACGAGAATGAGCCAGGGGGAGGCGATTGCCAGAAACAACAGGATTCCCACCGGTGAGAAGAGCGCCACGGTTCGTTTCCACTGACCGCTGAGAGCCAGCCATAGTGTGAGAATAGCAAATGGGAAGACCACGCCGATCAATCCCTTGGTCAAAAAAGCCAAGGCACTGGACAGATAAAGGAGATAAAGCCATGCTTTTTTATCGGTGGTGCTGATGACATGGCGGTATCCCGCCCAGATGGCCAGGCATGTGTAGAAAGTCAGTGGGATATCAAGGATATTGAAGTTTCCGAAGATGAAAAAGAAGAGAGAAGTACCGAGCATTCCTGCGGCATAGAGTCCTGTGCTCCTGTCGTGAAGAAAGGAGCCCATAAAATAGACCAACAACAGACAAGCCCATGCACAAATGCCGACATAAAGCCTCGTTGTAAAATCAGTCTCACCGAAGAGTTTGAAAATGAGGGCAGACGCCCAATAAGAAAGGGGAGGCTTTTCCAAATAAATTACACCAGCGAGCCGTGGCGTGACATAATCGCCTGAATCTAACATGTTATCAGATATTTCAAAATAACGGCTTTCATCGGGTTCTATCAGCGGCATGAAATGAGATAATGCAATATAAAGAGCGAAGGGCATTAAAAAGAGAATCAGAACCCGGCTGTCTACCAATTTCAATAAAACCTTTTTAATTTTAATCTGAGGAATGGATTCGATAAATATAGCTTCCATCTAACGGAAATCTCCTGACATGATCATTACAACTGATCAATAGTGATAAAGGTTAAGACCTTGCTTTTGCGCGGGTGGAGAATAAGTAAAAGGGGCTTATATGTCAAGGAATTGTTGTTTTCATCCAGCCGTCAACATTTACATTATCAATTTCATGATCGCCGAAAAATCAACATCGATGAATGCGGCTTGTAATCAAGCATTTCCGCTGAGGTTGACGATTTAAGGAGTACAGGAAGAAAGACATTTCAGCATGCTCATGCCTGATGAACCTTGCTTCTTGTTTTCGTCGACCGGGCGGCGGCGCGGATGAGGGGTTCGGTGTATTTGCGGTAGAGGTCGAAGAGGAACTTCAGCCGCTCCAACTCCGTCTTGAAGGCCGCCGGGCGGTAACAGAGATCGACGGCGGCGTCCAGTGAGCGGTGGGCGTCAAGGAGTTTCTTCGGCATGGCGTCGGGATCGTAGAGATCGGCGAGTGACGAATCGGCAAATTCGGCGCGGATGTCTATGACCCGTTGCGCGGCTTTTGCGACCCTTTCAATCTGCATCGGCGACGGCGCCTCGGGCCACGGGAAATTATTGTAGACAAGGTTGTTCGAGTAGCGGTATCGTGACTCCAATCGGCCGCAGACCTGGCGCATCCAGGCCATGTGCATGGCCGAGGTGAGGACGCCGAAGTGGTAGAGCGAGGCGTCGGGCAAGGCGGTGCAGGAGTCGCTGACGATGTAATCTTTTGAAAAGAAGGCCATCGGAACGTAACGCCTGGTCTCCGAGGAATGACGAGGGATCAACACGTAGTTGCCTGTGGGTTGGCGGATCTCTGCGAAAAGATAGGGCGTATCCGCCAGTTTTTGCGTCGCCGCTTTTCTGCTTTTCAGACGAAACTCCCTGACGGCATGGACACGCTTCATAAGCTCCGGCATCGTCCTGATTTCCGCCGGAGAAGAATCCTTCAGCCACAGGCACCAGCGGTTTTTGCCGTTCAGGAATTCATGGGCGCTGATTAGCGGCTTGATATATTTCTCCGCCGTAGGCTCCATGTTCAAGAGCTTATTTTTTTCATCGTCCGTCAATAAGAAGTTTGTATCATCCGTCGGCTGGCTACCTTTCACCATATCCGGCACATTGCAAATCGGCTTGTTTCGGTTTGACATCACAATATCGTCAGCGTCAATGAGGTAGGGATTAATATTCTGCGCGACGATTTCCATCGGCTCGCTGGCGGGCGTCTCGTAGTCGTAGAGGCGTTTCACCGGGGAGTCGAATGCCGCAAATCCGATGATGACGCAATAGACATGGGCGACGCCCCGGGCCTCGTTGGACCATTTGAACGTCCGGTGGGCAAAATGGATCTTGATGCCGCGGTTGAGGAGCCAGGGCCACAGGATGCCAACTTGTTCGCCCTGGGTGATGGAGTTCGTGGAGACGAAAGCCGCCTGGATTCTCGTGCGCCGGATGTATTCGGCCGCCTTCATGTACCAGGCGCAGACATAATCCAACACACCGAGGCCGGTGAGGTCCGCGCCCAAGACCTGCATATCCACCGTTTGCTGGGCGGTGCGATTGTGCTTGCCCACGAAGGGTGGATTGCCGAGGATGAAAAGTGTCGTCTCCTTTTCGGTCGCGACCGGTTTGGGGACGAGCGCCTCCCAGTCCATGCGCAGCGCGTTCCCTTGGACGATATGGGCCGATTTTTTCAGGGGGAGGCGGGTGTAGGTCTGGCCGAACTCCGCCGAGAGCTCCATGTTCATCTGGTGGTCCGTAAGCCACAGGGCTACCTCGGCGATACGGACGGGAAACTCCCCGAGCTCGATTCCATAGAAGGCGTCCACGTCGATCAAGGACAACAGACTAATGTCTGTCTGCAATGTCTCCGCAAAGCGGCCCCGCAATTTCCGCATCTGCTTGAGAACGGCGATCTCCAGTCGGCGCAGCTCCCGGTAGGCGATGATGAGGAAGTTGCCGCAGCCGCAGGCGGGGTCGAAAAAACGCAGGCGCGCGATCCGTTCATGGAACCGGTTCAACTTCCGGAGATCGCCCTTCACGGCCTCGTATTCTCGGTAGAGATCGTCGAGGAACAGCCCTCGGACGACCTTCAGGATGTTCCTTTCGGAGGTGTAATGGGCGCCGAGGTTGCGGCGCGTGCTCGGATCCATGACGGACTGGAACATCGAGCCGAAGATGGCCGGAGAGACCCGGCTCCAATCGAAGGTAAGGCACTCCAGAAGTGTACGGCGCATCCGGGAATCAAAATTGGGAAAGCGTAGTACCTCTTCGTAAAGGGCGCCGTTGACGTAGGGGAATTTTTCCAGATCTTCGTCCAGGGCTTTCTCGCGCTTTTCGGGCGGTGTGTCGAGGGTCTGAAAGACTTGGGCAATCAGCGTTCCGGTGTCAGTTCCGTCTTCCCGGGTCTTTTCCTCCAGCAGAAAGCGGAAGTGGTCCCGGGGAAAGATGCCCGTGTCGTCCGCGAAGAGGCAGTAGATGAGGCGGACAAGAAATATCTCCAGCTTGTGACCGTCGTACCCGCCGGCAAGCAGCGCATCGTGCAGTTCGCCCATCTTCTCTGCGACCTGCACATTGACGAAGTCTTCATCCTGGTAGGTCCGCTTTGTATAGCCGGACATGAAGCCGAACCGGTGGATTTGCGTCGGGAGGTCGGTCAGAGGGAAATCAGTCTCTGTGTCGGCCTCCAGATCGGAGAGGCGGAGGTTGGCAAAATCGGAGACGAGGACGTATTTTGGAAGTTCCTGTTCGGAAATGCCGGGGAAATAGTCCAGGGCCTGCTGGTAGGCCCGATCGAGGTTTTGGCCCTGGGATTTATGTTCGACGATCAGCATGCCCTTCCAGAACAGATCAATGGAACCTGCTTTGTCGCCCAGCTTTTTGACAGGGGCCTCGAAGGCGGCCACGCGGCGGCGGGAGATGCCGAAGATATCGAAGAATTCGTTCCAGAAGGTCTGGGCCTCCGATTTTTCCCGGACGGCTGAACCCCAGCGGAAGGCGAATTCCACGGCGCGCTCGCGGATCTCTTTCTGGCTAAGGGGCATAAACCAACCTTGTTTAAATCGAGTTTCATTTCACATATCATAATTATAAAGGTAATGACATCATTGATTAAGGATTGAAGTCCTGCACCTATGCCATAATTAACGGTAAATTTCAGAAGCGGTAAAATAGTGGTAAAGGCGGTAAAGAATGACCAGCTAAAAAAAGAGGCTACGGTATTTCTCCGTAACCCCTTGTTGTGTCTGGCTCCCCAGCGCGGACTCGAACCACGGACCCGATGGTTAACAGCCATCTGCTCTACCGACTGAGCTACTGGGGAAGATCGGTTTTAGGACAAGCTTCATAATATAAGAAAAGGCCATTGTCAACAGGAGTCTTGCAGAAAATATTTCCACGCATTTTTCCTGTAATTTGGGGTTGACAGCAAAACGGCTGCTCGTGTTAGAATGCGCTCGGAAAATCGGGAAGGAAAGGCCATTCCCGGACATTTGAACGGAGGAGGTGAAGCGGCGCCATGCAGCAACAGAGGACAGATCCGGCGGAAAAGGGAGACGGCAGGGGGGGACAGAAGGAGTTGGAGGAACAGGTTCTCCGGGCCGGTGTCTGCACGGGTTGCGGCGCCTGCGTCAATCTCTGCCCCTATCAGACGATCCATCACGACCGGACGGTGACTCTCCACGCGTGCGATCTTGCCCAGGGGAGGTGTTATGCCTGCTGTCCACGGACGCCGGCGGACCTGGACAACCTGCGGCGGAGGCTCTATGAGGAGACGGACTGCACGCCGGAGTTGGGGGCGGTGAAGGGGTTTTTCATCGCGCGTGCTGCGGATGAGGGCGTCCGTCAGCGGGCCCAGCATGGCGGCACGGTCACTACGCTTGTGACGATCGCCCTCCAGGAGGGACTCATTGACGCGGCCGTTCTTGCGGGAGAAGGAGAGGGACTACTCCCCCGCAGCGTGACGATCACCGATGCGGAAGTCGCCGCAAAGATGGGCAAGAGCCGTTTCGTCGTCTCTCCCACCGTCGCCGAATTCAACCTGATCTGCCGGGGGGATGCGGCAAAGATCGGTGTCGTGGCCACGCCCTGCCAGGCGCTTGCCCTGGCCAAGATGCGCACCCAGCCGGTGTCCGAAGTCGGGAGCGGCATTGAAAAGCTCCACCTTGTGGT
>Ga0315286_10004550_pt1 | contig 13303 bp, 11 predicted proteins | sample YL17G10_0_MG_FD_205038 | JGI IMG/M metagenome (GOLD analysis project Ga0315286, IMG submission 205038) | Sediment microbial communities from Yellowstone Lake, YNP, Wyoming, USA - YL17G10_0 | ecosystem: Environmental > Aquatic > Freshwater > Lake > Sediment | place: USA: Wyoming | collected... | reverse complement strand
CATAAGGCTCAGCCACCGGAGCGGCCGGCGGGGATTGCGTATCCCACCCGCGGCAGGGCCTTGGCCAGGACGTCCAGGCACGAGCGGATGTCTTCGTCGTTGACGGCGCCCAGGTGCCCGATGCGGAAGATCTTGCCCTGGAACTTCCCCTGTCCGCCGGCGAGCACCGTGTCGTACTCGTCCTCCACCAGGTTGCGCAGGGCCTTCACCTCCACGCCCTCTGGTATCTTCACGGCGGTGACGGTGTTGGAGGCGAAGCGCTCGTCGGCCAGGAGCTCGAGCCCCAGGTTCTTGACCCCACGGCGGGTCAGCTCGCCGATGCGCTGGTGGCGGGCATAGATGTTCTCCAGCCCCTCGCGCTCCAGGCCTTCCAGAGCGTAGTCCAGAGCGAACACCACCGACACCGGCGGTGTCCAAGGCGTCTGGCTTCGTTCCAGGTAGTCCTTGGCCTTGCCCACGTCAAAGGAGAAGCGAGGCATCTTGGCCTTGGCGAAGGCGTCCCACGCCCGCTGACTCACGGAGACCATGGCCAGCCCTGGCGGCACCTTCCATCCCTTCTGCGAGGCGGTGACGGCGAAATCGATCCCCCAGTCGTCGGTGTAGAAGGGGAGGGAGCCCAGGCTGCTCACCGCATCCACAAGGAGAAGCTTATCTGTTTCGCGTACTACTCGCGCGATATCGGCAAGGGGGTTGGTCACGCCGGTGGACGTCTCGTTGTGGGTGACCAGCACCGCCTTGATGGAGGGGTCGGCGGCCAAGGCCTTGCGCACTTCCTCTGGGTCGGCGGCGGTGCCCCACTCGAAGTTGAGCCGGGTCACCTGGGCGCCGTAAGCCTCCGCGATGTTGGCGAACCGGTCTCCGAAGGCGCCGATGGAGACCACCAGAACGCGGTCGCCTGGAGAGAGGGTGTTCACCACCGCTGCCTCCATGCCGCCGGTTCCGGAAGCCGTGAGGAGGAACACATCGTTCTTCGTCTGGAAGAAGTACTTCAGGCGATCGGTCACGCGGTTCAGGATCTCTCCGAAGACGCGGCCGCGATGGTCGATCATAGGGCGGGCGCCAGCCTCAAGCACGTCGGGCGGAACCGGCGTAGGGCCTGGAATACGAAGATTGGTCATCTCAGCCTCCTTCTACGGTGAGGCTATAGTAGGAGAGGCGCGCCTGACGGTCAAGGGAGGCGGTCAAGGGAAGCAAATCACAATATGCTAGAATGGAATAGCTGATGGCCAGCCCCTTCCGCGACCTGCCCAGCGTGAGCCGGCTCCTCGCCCACAGGCGGCTCCGTTCTCTTGCGTCCCTAATGCCCGGCGTTGCCGTGACGGAGCTTGTGCGCCAGCGACTGGACGAGGCGCGGCAGGCCATAGCCGCCGGCCAGCAGTGCCCGCCCACCGAGGCGCTGGTGGAATCCATCCTGGCCCGTGCCGATCTCCTTCTCCATCCCACGTTGCGGCCGGTGATCAACGCCAGCGGTGTGATCATCCACACCAACCTGGGCCGCGCCCCGCTCTCGAAGGAGGCGCGGGCGGTCATGGAGGACGCCTCCCGCAGCTACAGCAACCTGGAGTTTGACTTGGAGGAGGGCGAGCGCGGCTCGCGCCTCGTGCACTTGGAGGCCCTGCTCTGCCAGATCACCGGCGCCGAGGCGGCGCTGGCGGTGAACAACAACGCCGCCGCTGTCCTCCTGGCCCTCACGGCTCTCTGCCAAGGGGGCGAGGTGATAATCTCCCGCGGGCAGGCGGTGGAGATCGGCGGCGGCTTTCGCATTCCCGAAGTGATGCGCCAGAGCGGCGCCCACCTGGTGGAGGTGGGCACGACCAATCGCACCTACCTCCGCGACTACGAGGAGGCCATCGGCGAAAACACCGCCGCTCTGTTGCGGGTGCACGCCAGCAACTTTCGGGTGGTGGGTTTCGCCGAATCGACGCCGCTGGCGGATATGGCCCGACTGGCCCACCAGCATAACCTCCTCCTGCTGGACGACATCGGCAGCGGTTGCCTCATCGATACGGTCCAGTTCGGTCTGGCCGCCGAGCCCACGGTGCAGGAGAGCCTGGCCGCCGGCGCCGATCTCACCTTCTTCTCCGGCGACAAGCTCCTGGGCGGGCCCCAGGCGGGGATCATCGTCGGCCGGGCGGAGCTTATCGATCGCCTGCGCCGCCACCCGCTGGCGAGAGCGCTGCGCATGGACAAGGGGAGCATCGCCGCCCTGGCGGCGACGGCCATCCACCACCTGCGCGGCGAGGCCTTCCAGAAGATCCCTGTCTGGCAGATGATATCGATGCCCCTGGAGGTCGTGCAGCGACGGGCCCGTCGCTGGGCGCGAGCCATCGGTGCGCCGGCCCGCATCGTGGACGGCCGCTCGATGGTCGGCGGCGGCAGCCTCCCCGAGGAGTCGCTGCCGACGCGGCTGGTGGCCATCGCGCCCCAGGGCGAGGCCGGCGTGACGGAGCTGGCCCGCCGCCTGCGCCTGGGCCGCCCGCCGGTGGTAGCCCGCATCGAGCGCGACCACCTGCTGCTGGACCCCCGCACCGTCCTGCCGGAAGAGGACGCCTCGCTCATCCAGGCGGTGCTGGCCGCGCTGGTGATGGGCCAGTAGACGTAGGGGCAGGGCTCGCTCCTGCCCGTCTCTGAGGGCGCCCGCGAGGGGCACCCCTACGCGCTGCCGCGCGGCCGGGTTCCCGACGGCCCCGCCAGTGCTATAATTTCGCTCAGGGGTGTGAGCGCTGTGGGGAGCATCGTATTCGCCTGCATCTCGCCCCATCCGCCCGTCCTGGTCCACGAGGTGGGGATGGGGCGCGAGCGGGCGACCCAGAAGACCATCGATGCCCTGGAGGAGGCCGCGCGCCGCCTGGCCCAGCGCCAGCCGGAGACGGTAATCCTCATCAGCCCCCACGGCCCGCTGCGGCGCGACGCCTTCGGCATCCTCACCGCACCCGCCTGCTCGGGCACCTTCGCCGAGTGGGGCGCGCCCCAGGTGGCCTTCGCCTTCGAGAACGACGTGGAGGCCGTCGACCTCATCCGAGCCGAGGCCGGCCAGAGCAGCCTCTCTCTGGATCCCATCCCCCGCTGGCGCGAGGGCCTGGACTGGGGATGCACCGTACCCCTGTACTACCTTCGCTCGGGCCTAGGCGACGCCCGCCTGGTGCCGATGACTGTCTCCTTCCTGCCGCCCCGCCAGCACTTCGCGCTGGGCCAGGCTGTGGGCCGGGCCATCCAGCAACTGAACAGGCGCGTGGCCATCATCGCCAGCGCCGACCTGTCGCACGCCCTGACCGAGAGCGCCCCTAATGGCTACGACCCCACGGGCGCCGTCTTCGACGAGAAGCTGCGGGAAGCCATCGCCGCTTGGGACGTGGCGACCGTGCTGGGTATGGACGAGGGCTTCCGCCGCCGTGCCGCCGAGGACGCCGTGCCCTCGGTGAGCTTTCTGATGGGCGCCCTGGACGGCCTGGCGGTGAAGCCCCAGGTCCTCTCGTACGAGGGGCCTTTCGGTGTGGGCTACCTGGTGGCGGTAGTGGAAGTGATGCCGCCGCTGACGAACGGCGTTGTCCGCGAGGAAGCCGCCGTTAGCGGCCATCCCCTGGTGCGACTGGCCAAGGACGCCGTCGACACCTTCGTGCGGTTCGGCCGTGTTATCGACCCCGTCGACGTGCCGGCGGAGCTCCAGCGGCCGGCGGGCGCCTTCGTCTCCATCAAGCGGGGCCAAACCCTGCGCGGCTGCATCGGCACCGTCGATCCGGTGCAGGACAGCCTGGCGCGGGAGGTGGTGCACAACGCTATCGACTCCGCCACCCGCGACCCGCGCTTCCTGCCGGTGGAGGCTGATGAACTGGACGAACTGTCCTACAGCGTGGACGTGCTGTCGCCGCCGGAGCCGGTGAGCGGCCCCGAGGAGCTAGACCACAGGCGCTACGGCCTCATTGTGCGCAACGGGCTGCGGCGGGGGCTGCTGCTGCCGGACATCGAGGGCGTGAGCAGCGTCGAGGAGCAGATAGCCATCGCCAAGGCGAAGGGGGGCATCCTGCCCGAAGAGCCGGTGGACCTCTTCCGGTTCACCGTCCAGCGGTTACGTTAGCGCATCCGCTCGCCCTGCCTGCCCGCCTCTGGCGGGAGCCTGCCCCGTAGGGGCGAGGCTTGCCTCGCCCAATGGGCGCAGCGAGCAGCGCTCCTACGAGTCTGAGGCGCCCCTATGGCCCCAGCACGAACGGCGACGTGGCGCTCATGCCCGTGAGCGCGCTGCCCAGCGCAGACCACGCCACCACACTGACCACCATGCCGAGGAACGCCCCGAGCACCATCAGGGCGCGGCCCTCCCCGCGCGAGACGATGGGAGCCACGAGGACGCCCCCAACTCCGAGCACCAGGCCCAGGACAAAGCCAAAGCCGAGCCACATGGTCTTGCCCCCCGAACAAAGTCCTGCATCTAAGACGCTCTCCTGGCCCGGGCGTTACTGGTGTGGGGGAAGGAGATATCGTTCGGCGTCGTACGTCGGCGGCCACGCGGGCGGCTCTGCTAGGGCGCGAGCGGCATGTCGACCCAGAGGACGCCCAGGCACACGGCGGTGCTGGCGAGCCCTCCGGCGGCCAGGACACCACCTCGTATGGCCGTGGCTTGCGCCCGGAAGCGGCGGTACAGGAACCTCGTGCCCATGAAGGTGCCGATGATAACTCCGGCGCTCATGCCAGCTGCAACCGCCAGCCCAAAGGACATAGTTTGCGGTGCGTCCATGAAGGTTTCGGTGAACGGCTTCCGAGGCAGGTCGCTTTCCTTTGGGATGGGAGTAGTGAGAGGCTGGAGGGGTTCTCTGACTGTGTAGGTGCCGCCGTACTCGTACGGCTCTGAGAGGACTATGCGCCTGTCCTTGGTCGCCACCTGGACGCACTCGGGCTCGGGAAACTGACCACTGATGTAAGAGTAATCAAGCGTGCTGTGGGGCATGACCACGTCCTGGTCCAGATAGTCGCCGTCGTGGCCAACGAGCACGTCGCAGTGATGAAGGAGTGGCCAGGTGATAAGTTCCTGATCCGTCTCGTTGACCACCGTGTACTCGGCGAACCAATCGCACGCCGTCAGCAGGGCCAGCAGGCCCAACGCTGCGATCGCTAGAGCCACCTGTTTGGCACGCATATCCTACTTCTGGGGACGCGCGACGCGCGTGTGGCGTTACACCCGCCGGCGGTGCGCTAGGCGGTCAGCTCCGCCCTACTCTTCCCACCGCACCTCATACAGGCGCACGGGGTCCTCGAAGCCGCGTAGCTCAACCGCGCCGCGGTCACGGAACAGGAACCGCTTGCCGGCGACCAACTGCCGCACGACGTCCGAGGCCAGGACCTCCCCACCCTCCGCCCTGGCCGCGATGCGCGCCGCCAGGTTGACCGCCGTGCCGTGCAGGTCCTTCTCCTCCGCTATCGGCTCCCCAGCGTTCAGCCCGATGCGCACCCTTATGGGCTCCTCTGCGGTCTCGTTGTGCTCGGCGAAAGCCCGCTGCACGGCGATGGCGCACTCCAGCGCCCGCGTGGCCGAGGAGAAGGAGGCCATGAAGCCGTCCCCCATCGTCTTGACGTCCACCGCGCCGTGGGCCTTCAGCGCGTCCTGAACGATGCGCTCGTGGGTCCGGAGTACCTCTCGCGCCTGCGCATCGCCCAGCCGCTGCGTGAGCGCCGTCGAGCCCTCGACGTCCGTGAACAGGATCGTGCGAAGGGCGTCGGCCGCGAGCGGCTCCGTCCAGACTGCGGGCTCTTCAGCCTCGCCCAGGAACCCGTGGAGAGTCCTCAGCACCGCATCGGTGTCGCCCAAGAAGCCCGCGCCGGATCCGCCCTCCAGGAAAGCGAGGCGGGCGTCCGGTATCCGGGAGGCAAGGCCGCGCGCAACGTCCGCGCTGAGCCAGGAGAGCTCTCGGCGGTGAAGGACCAGGGTCGGCACCTTCAGTTGGGGCAGCAGGTCCGCAACGTCGAACTGGGCGAAGGCGGCAAGGGCCTTATTCAACGTCTCCGGGGCGATGCATTCCCGCATTAGCTCCGCATAGCGATGCGCCGGCTCGCCCTCCGACCACCCCAGCAGGGTGTGGGCCACGGTCTCGCTGTACATCTCCCAGTCGGTGTTTCTCAGTCTGGCCAATGCTGCGAACTGGGGCGACGATGCTGCGTCGCGCGTGCGTGCCCAGGAGTGCCACAGACAGAGGTGTGAGACCCGCTCCGGATGGCGCGCCGCGTAGGCGATGGCCACCGGCCCCGCGTGGATGGGCGCCAGGAGAGCCAGTTTGTCCTGAGGCAGGCGGTCTACCACCGCCTTCAGGTCCAGGAGTTGGGCCTCCAGCGAGAAGTCGCTCACGTCCCGGTCGGAGAGCCCGGCGCCCCGACAGTCGTACCGCACGACCGTTCTCGTCCGGGCCAGCGGCTCATACCAGCGACGCCACTCGGGGATCTGCCACTCCATCTGGATGTGGCTCACCGGGATCGTCGGCATCTCGACAAGAGGGGCGCCTTCGCCCAGCGTCCAGAAGGCGATGCTCACGCCGTCGGCGGTCTGGGCGTACTGGATGCGCGGCTCCATAGCGGCTATATCCTACCCGCAAGCCTGAAGGCTGGCAAGGCCGATCTCTATCGGCCTACGGGACCACAGCCTGCATTCCAGCGGCGATCTGTTGGAGGTCTTCCGTCGTCAGGCCGTCGGCGGAGATCACGTGCGTGAAGCCGTCCGGTGAGCGGGCCAGCACGCCCTTGTCGAAGAGGCTCGCCTCGAAGTCATCGTAGGGAGTATCGGTCGGCTCCCCCTCGGATGACGTACGCACGTCCGTGATCACGGACAGCGGCGGCCGACCTTGGACGAACTGGAGGCTGGCCTCGGGGCTCTCCCGCTTGAACGTCGCGACGACGGAGCCCGGCCCGGGGACGGGCGTGCCGGGCTGCACCGTCTCCTCGAAGTGCACGTCCTCCAGGGCGAAACCGGCCGGCAGGAACGTCGGGCAGTAGACCTTGAAGGACGCCGAGGACTGGGCCTGGAGGAAGGCCTGGGCGGAGTCGGCGGCGCAGGCCGGCGTGTCGGCGTCGGGGGTGAGGATCACGGCTGGGCGTGTCGCAGTGGCCGAGCCGCCGCCGGCGGTGGAGATGGGGCCGCCCGGCGTCGAGGTGGTGGACGGCCCGCCCACGTCCTCGATGCAGGCGGACACCAGGACTGTGAGGAGCAGGGCCACGAGGACAGTTGCCGCCTTCATAGATCGCCATGGTAGCAGGGAAGGCCTTCGGCGGCAAAGGATGGAGGACGTGTTGGTCGTAGCTGCAGGGCATCAGCCCTGCATTGTGTCTTGGACGGAAGCTGCGGGTTTCAACCCGCAGATCACCGAAGTCGGCGGCTTGCGCCAAAGCGCGCCTGCCCCGAGAATCTAGTCGATGCGCAGTCCAGCGGGCTCAACGGATCAGGGGCGGCTCCCCATCATCGTCGGGGTCGGCCAACTGGTGAACCGCTCGGAGGGGCCGGAGGACGCCCGAGAGCCCCTGGACCTGATGACCGAGGCCGCGTTGGCGGCGGCGGACGACGCCCAGGTCAAAGGCCTGTTGGAGCGGGCCGACTCGGTGCAGGTGGTGAACACTGTCTCGTGGGCGTACCGGGATGCGCCGGGTCACCTGGCCGAAGCCATCGGCGCTCAGCCGCGGGAGAAGGTGTACCCCGCCGTCGGCGGAAACGCTCCCCAGTGGCTGGTCAGCCGTACCGCCGACGCCATCGTCCGCGGCGACGTGCGGCTGGCCGTCATCGCCGGCGGCGACGCCTTGCGCTCGCGGGCCCGCTGGCGGGAGGCGGTCCAGCAGCGCTGGCGGCGCTGGGCGCCGCCGCAGCAGATGCTGGGCGACACTCGCGCCGGCGTCAACGAAATCGAGGTGAAGCACGGCGCCCACATCCCGGCCCGCATCTACCCCCTGTTTGAGACCGCCATCCGCGCCCATCGCCGCCGTTCCATCGCCGAGCACCAGCGGCATCTGGGCGAGCTGTGCGCCAGGCTGTCGCAGGTGGCGGCGGACAACCCTTACGCCTGGTTCCCCCAGGCCCGCGCCGCCGAGGAGATCCTCACGGTCACGCCTGAGAACCGCATGATCTGCTTCCCCTACCCCAAGTTCATGAACGCCATCATGGAGGTGGACCAGGCCGCGGCCGTTATCATGACCAGCGTCGCCACTGCCCGGGAGCTCGGCATCCCCCGCGACCGCTGGGTGTACCTGTGGGGCTGCGCCGACGCTGTGGACATCTGGTACTTCACCGAACGCCCGAATCTCCACGCCTCTCCCGCGCTGGCTCTGGCCGGACGGCGGGCGCTGGAGATGGCCGATCTGACTATCGACGACATCGATTGGCTCGACCTGTATAGCTGCTTCCCCTGCGCCGTGGAGCTGGCCTGCGACGCCCTGGGCGTCACCGAGGACGACCCCCGCCCCCTGACGGTCACCGGCGGCCTCCCCTACTTCGGCGGGCCGGGCAACAACTACAGCATGCACGCCATCGCCTCGATGGTGGAGCGGCTGCGGCGGGAGCCCGAGCGCAAGGGGCTGGTGTCCGCCATGGGCTGGTACGTCACGAAGCACTCGGTGGGCATCTACAGCGGCGCCCCGCCGGAGCGCGAATGGCGCCGGCACGACTCCCCGGAAGACCAGTCCGAGCTGGACACCGCTCCTCGTCCTACTCTCGTGGAGGCAGAGGGGCGCGGCACGGTCGAGGGCTACAGTGTGGGCTTCGACCGGTCCGGCGAACCGGAGGCGGCCATCGTTGTGGGACGCCTGGATGAGGGCAGCCGGTTCATCGCCAACACGGCGCCCGATCGCGATCTGTTGCTCTGGATGACCGAGGAGGAGATGGTGGGGCGACAGGCCACCGTACGCCAAGACGAAGAGACGGGCAAGGGCCTGGTCAGCATCGAGTGAGGGACGAGACGAGCATGACGCAGCAGCAGGCCCTGGACTTGGTCATCCGCGGCGGGACAGTGGTGGACGGCACCGGCGCCGCGGCCCTCGCGGCGGACGTGGGAATCGTCGGCGGGCGCATCGTCGCTGTCGGAGCGTTGCGCCAGCGAGCGCAGCGCGTCCTCGATGCCCGCGGCCTGGTGGTGGCGCCCGGTTTCATCGACGTCCACTCCCACGACGACATGGCGCTCATTCGGGGGCCGCGGCTGGACTTCAAGGTGATGCAGGGCGTAACGACTGTGGTGATAGGTAGCTGCGGCTCGGGCGTGGCGCCGGTCACTCCCGACTACCGCCAACACTACGAGCTGTTCCTGAGCAGCGTGCTGGGCCCGGCCGCCGATTTCTCCTGGAGCACCACGGCCGAGTTCTACGCCGCTCTCGAGAAGGCGGGCCCCTCCTTGAACGTGGCTCCCCTGGCGCCGCACGGCGTCCTGCGCTTCGCGGCCATGGGCATGGAGAGCCGCCCGCCCTCGGCCGAGCAGATGGAGCGCATGAAAGAGCTTCTGGAGGAGGCCTTGACGGCGGGGGCCATCGGCCTGTCGACCGGCCTCATCTACCCGCCGGGCATGTTCGCCGCAACCGAGGAGCTCATCGAGCTGTGCCGGGTGGTGGCCCGCCACGGCGGCATCTACGCCAGCCACATCCGCAACGAGGGCAGCCGTCTGCTGGAGGCCGTGGAGGAGGCCATTCGCATCGGCCGTGAGGCGGGCGTGCCGGTGCAGATCTCGCATCACAAGGCGCACGGCCGCGCCAACTGGGGGAAGGTGGTCGATTCCCTAGCCCTCATCGACCGCGCCCGTGCCGAGGGCCAGGACGTGACGGTGGATGTCTATCCCTACACCGCCGGTAGCACGCTCCTAGCGGTGATCCTGGCCGGCGGCGAAGAAGAGGGCGGCCCGGAAGACGTGATGGTGGCCGCGGCGCCCCGCCGTCCCGAGGTGGAGGGCAAGACGCTCCCGGAGATCGGCGAGATGATGGGCCTGCCGCCGCTGGAGGCCGGCCAGAAGCTGGTGCAGGAAGACCCCTCGGTCGTGGCCATCGGCTTTGGCATGGCCGAGGAGGACGTGCGGCGGGTGATGGCCCACCCGGCTGCCATGATCGGCTCCGATGGCATCCCCTCGGCCGGTGGCAAGCCTCACCCGCGCCTCTACGGCACCTTTCCCCGCGTGCTGGGCACCTACCACCGACGAGAGAAGGTGCTGGGCTTGGAGGAGGCCATCCATAAGATGACCGACCTGCCGGCCCGCAAGCACCGCCTGGCGGAACGAGGCCGGTTGGCCCCGGGCTATTACGCCGATGTCACCGTGTTCGACGCGCGGTCCATTAATGACCTGGCCACTTACCAGGACCCGCGCCGCTACCCGGACGGCATCCGCTACGTTATCGTCAACGGGGAGGTGGTGGTGGAGGGCAGTCGCCACACAGGCAGGAACGCCGGGCGCGTCCTGCGGGCAGGCGGCTAAGGGATCGATGGGATCAAGATAGGAGGTACGGCCATGCCCCAGGACATCCTAGTGGAGAAGAAGGATCGCGTTCTGGTCCTCACGCTTAACCGGCCGGAAGTGCTCAACGCCTTCCGCATGACCATGGCCATCGAGCTGAGGGAGGCACTTCAGCAGGCGGACGACGACGACGGCGTGGGTTGTGTAGTGTTGACCGGCGCTGGTCGTGGCTTCTGCTCCGGCGCCGATGTGCGAGGCTTCTTCGATAGCCTCCGTCAGGCCACGGAAGCGCCGAACCGCGTCTCCTCTGTCGAGGGCCTGCCCCGCTTCGTGCTCGACCTGAAGAAGCCCCTGATCGCCGCTATCAACGGACCGGCAGTGGGTGTGGGCTGCACCATGACTCTCCCTTGCGACATTCGCATCGCCTCCGACCGGGCGCGCCTGGGTTTCATCTTCTCGCGCGTGGGGCTTGTTCCCGAGTTCTGCAGCACCTTCCTGTTGCCGCGCATCGTCGGCTTGGGCAAGGCGATGGAGCTGTGCCTCACCGCCCGCATCATCGACGCCCCGGAGGCGTTGGCGATAGGGCTGGTGAACAAGGTCGTCCCCCACGATGACCTGATGGATGAGACGATGGCCGTGGCCACGGCCCTGGCCAACGGCCCCACGCGGACCCTAAGCCTGGTCAAGAAGGTGATCCAGCAGGGGTTGGTGGCGGACGTGGAGCAGGCGGAGCGCAACGAAGAGGAGGCTTTCACGTGGTGCCTGACTTCGCAGGAGCACACGGAAGGCGTGCGGGCCTTCCTGGAGAGGCGGCCGGCCCGCTTCCGGTGAGGTCTTAGGCCCGGCCCTGGAAGGCGGGGTCGCTGCTGTCCAGCCACTGGCTGGCCAGGTGGAACATGTTCCCATACCAAGGCATGCTGCGACCGTTCCGGCCGTAGGGCCAGTTGGTGGTGCGGTTGATCTGGGATACCCAGTCCAGACGGGCGAGCACCTTGTCCATCAGGTAGTGCTGGATCTCATAGCCCAACTGGCGCCGCTTCTCCAGGTCGAACTCCGCCCGCTGGGCGTCCAGAAGGCGATCCAGATCAGGGTCCGACAGGGAGAAAGAATTCTTGGGCCCGGTGCTGTGGAAGTACGGGTAGAGCCAGTCGTCTAGGTCGATCCAGCCGTTGTCGAAGGCCATGCCGAAGAGGCACTCGGCGCGCTTCTCCAGCAGGCACTGAACGATCTCGGTGTAGCCGGTGGGGTCCATGTGGCTCTTGAGCTCCAGGCCCAGGACCTCGTTTACTTCACGTTCCACCTGGGGCCAGTAGTTCTTCACCCAAGCGGGGACGCCGGTGTAGATGGCCTTCACCGGGCCGACATCGGGTCCGCCCGCCGCATCCCACATCTGGCGAGCGTCCACAAGGTCTTGCTCCCGGTCGCCTCGCTCGAAGCGATATCCGGGCTTCTTGACCAGTTCGTTCACGGGCAGGCACCAGGGCTTGATGGCCTGCCCCACCGGTGAGGCAAACACGAAGTGCCCTTTGTACATCGCCTGGCCCATGCGGTTGCGGTCGATGGCAATGCTAATGGCCTGGCGGAGGCGGAAATCCTTGAAGGGCGTGACGGCGTACTCGGAGTCAGCCAGGAGAAAGCGGCTGGTCACCCAGCCGCTGATGACCGTCTCGCTGATCCTGGCGCCTGTCTCCGAGGCGATGCGGTCGCAGTTTGTGGGATCGACGTAGGCGGTGCTGTCCACCTGTTTGGACCTGAATGCGGCCTCGACGACGGTGTCGTCCTCCGGCGACCAGAGCGCCTCGTAGCCGTCGATAATCGGCCGATTGGGTAGGCCCAGGTCGGCCAGGTCGTCCTTGGCGAACCAGTCGGGGTTGCGCAGGCAGCGCACCGACTGGAGCGGCACCAGCTTGTCCAGCATGAACGGCCCGCTGCCCACCATCTTCTCGGACGCGTTCATCTGGTCCTGTTCGTCCACAAGTTCCTTGGCGATAATGAAGGCGTTGGTGTCGGCCAGGAAATGGAGGAAGGGGGCGGTTGGCCTCTTGGTGGTGATAGTCAAGGTCAGACCTTGTGGCCCCTCCGGCATCTCGATCTTGTCCACGGTCTCCCACTGGCTCCCGCGATAGTAGAGGCCGGAGCGAGGGCTCTGCTTGTTGGTCTGCCGTTCGATGCTGTACTTCACGTCCTCTGCGGAGAGCGGACGGCCGGCGGTGTTGGGGAACTTTTGGCGGATCTCTGCGGTGTCGTGAAAGCGGACGTTGGGGCGGATCTTGATGATATAGGTGAACTGGTCGGCCGTCTCGGGGATGGTCTCTGCCAGATCTGTGTCGAGGACGCAGTTGGCGGTGTCGTCGTACCTGAGCACCTTGCTAAAGATGGCCGAATGCGTGTTGTAGAGAGGGCCGAACTGGGTCTGGTGGGGGTCGAGGGTGTCGAGTGGCATCGGGTCGTAGCCGAAGTAGCGGAGGATGCCGCCGCGGGACGTGGCCGGCTCCAACTGCGGGCGTTGGGCCCCCGGCGTGCCCGTCGCCGGGGGCGAGGGGTCAGGAGTCGGCGATGCGCCTCCGTCGCTGCCCTCGCATCCCACCAGCGACATTGCCGCCAGGCCGGCGCTCGTGCCCAGCGCCCCGGACAAGAGCCGCCGCCGCGTCAGCCGTCTTCTAGTCCAGCGTTCCCAGTAGTTGGCTTCCACCATGGCCCGGCCCTTCCTTCCTCCTCACCGTTGCGGCGAGGGAGGCACCGCTCTCCGGCGGCATCCTTATTATAGGACGCCATAAGCGCTGTCAAGTGCTTGGCCAGGAGGTGTCGACGGTCAGTGATTCTGTCACTCTAAGTGGTCTGTGATTTTGTCACCATCGATCTCCGCCAGGGGTGGTCTTCCGCCGGACGCCGCGGCTGCGATGGCCTTGCTG
>Ga0315286_10004549_pt1 | contig 13305 bp, 10 predicted proteins | sample YL17G10_0_MG_FD_205038 | JGI IMG/M metagenome (GOLD analysis project Ga0315286, IMG submission 205038) | Sediment microbial communities from Yellowstone Lake, YNP, Wyoming, USA - YL17G10_0 | ecosystem: Environmental > Aquatic > Freshwater > Lake > Sediment | place: USA: Wyoming | collected... | reverse complement strand
ACCCGATCTTTCGTGTCCATTTCAAGTCTGAAACCCAACACACCTGGAGAAATTGAATAAATAATTAGTGCCTTGCATTAATAGAATAAAAGTTCTATAATTACTTCATCATCTCTTTTTCACGAAAGACTCTTGGATGGTATGGCGGGCAGTGCCAGGGAGTGCGGGTGAGGATCTCCTGGTAAAGCAGGAGACACTTCGGTCGCATAAGGACGCTCCCTCAGTGTGACAAGCTTGAGAAATTGTATAAAAGTTTCATCATCGATACATCACACCTTTTTCAAATCAGGCAACTTCCCATGCAACTTCCACCCATCAAACGGACAGGCTTTCCCCTTGAAGAGACCATCGTTCAGCCTATTCGTTCCTCTTCGTTTTTTGGCTTCGTTTTTCAGGTGAAGCACTTTCCAAATGATGTAATTCATGCGGTTAATAAAACCATCTAGCATCTTTTTCGTTAGTGAGAAGGTTTTTATCGTCAACTGTCCATCGTCCATCGTCAAATTTTCCTCTCTCCGCCTGGCTGGTATAATTACAGGTTGCAAACAAATATCAATTTCCTGATCTGAAAGAGAATACATGTCCCCTGATGTAATCCGTGTGGTGGGCGCCCGTGCCCACAACCTGAAAAATATCACCGTGGAGATCCCGCGCAACAAGCTGGTGGTCATCACCGGCCTGTCCGGCTCGGGAAAATCCTCGCTGGCGTTCGATACCATCTTTGCCGAGGGTCAGCGCCGCTATGTTGAATCCCTGTCCGCCTATGCCCGCCAGTTCCTGGGTCAGATGGAAAAACCGGATGTGGACACCATCGAAGGGCTGTCGCCGGCAGTATCCATCGACCAGAAAGGTACCTCGCACAACCCGCGTTCCACGGTGGGCACTGTCACCGAGGTGTATGACTACCTGCGCCTGCTTTTTGCCCGGGTCGGCATCCCGCACTGCCCGGTCTGCGGACGGGAGGTGGTCAAGCAGTCCGCCCAGGAGATCGTGGAGACCATCGAAGACCTGCCGCAAGGCAGCCGCATCCTGGTGCTGGCTCCATTGGTGCGTGGCCGCAAAGGCACCTACCAGGCGGTTTTTGAAGAGATCCGCAAAGCCGGCTTCGTACGCGCCCGCGTGGATGGCCAGGTGCATGGCTTGGAGGAAGAACTCAACCTGGACCGTTACAAGATCCACACCATCGAAGCGGTGGTGGACCGGCTGGTGATCTCCCACCCGCAAGATGAATCCGAAGCAAAAGCTGCCCGCACCCGCCTGACTGACTCGGTGGAGACCGCCCTCAAATTTGGGGGTGGTTACCTGACCATCCAGACCCTGCCGGGTGCCGGGGATGCCGCGGGCAAGGCGGGTGATAATCTCGAATACCATTTCTCGGAACACCTGGCCTGCCCGGTGCACAATATCAGCATCCCGGAGATCGAACCGCGCACCTTTTCATTTAATACACCCCACGGAGCCTGCCCGGACTGCCAGGGGCTGGGCAGCAAGCTGGAGATCGACCCGGAAAGGTTGATCCCGGAACCTGAACTTTCCCTGAATGAAGGCGCCATCGTCCTATCCGAATGGAGCGGACCGCGCTCAGAGGGCGGTTGGTACTGGCAAAGCCTGGAAGGCGCGGCAAAATTCTACAAGATCGACCTGGACGCGCCGGTCAGCAGCATCGACCCCGAAAAGTTAAAGATCATCCTGCACGGCACACAGGGTAAAGAAATAGAAATGACCTACAAGAATCCCAGGGGGCGGGAATACACTTTCAACCGCACCTTCGAGGGGGTGATCCCCAACATGATGCGTCGTTTCCGGGACACCAACTCGGACTACATGCGCAACCGCATCATGGAATACATGGATGACCGCCCCTGCCCGACCTGCCACGGCCTGCGTCTGCGCCCCGAAGCCCTGGCTGTGACCGTGGATGAGATCAACATCGTGCATGCCACCGAATGGCCGGTACTGCGCACATTGGAATGGATCGACCGGCTGTCGGGGGAGGGGACACCCTTTAATAAACGCCAGCAAGCCATCTCCGAACGCATTTTGAAGGAGATCCATGCCCGGCTGGGCTTCCTGGTCAATGTCGGGCTGGATTACCTGACCCTCAATCGCTCAGCGGGCAGTCTTTCTGGTGGGGAAGCCCAGCGCATCCGCCTGGCAACCCAGGTGGGTTCACGCCTGGTGGGCGTGCTGTACGTGCTGGACGAACCCTCCATCGGCTTGCACCCGCGTGACAACCAGCGCCTGTTGGACACCCTGAAAGGTCTGCGTGACCTGGGGAACACGGTCATGGTGGTCGAGCACGATGATGAGACCATCCGCTCGGCAGACTGGATCATCGACCTGGGTCCGGGTGCCGGCGAACACGGCGGACGCATCATTGCCGAAGGCACCCCGGAGCAGATCATCGCCCACCCCAGATCCCTGACCGGCGCTTACCTTTCCGGTCGCAAGAGCGTGCCCATTCCCAAAAAGAGGCGTACCGGCAACGGGAAACACCTGACCATCGTTGGGGCACGTGCCAACAACCTGAAGGACCTGACAGTGGACATTCCACTGGGCAAGCTGGTCTGCATCACGGGCGTATCCGGTTCGGGGAAATCCACCCTGATGGTGGATGTCCTCTACCAGGCACTGGCACACGACCTGCACGGCGCCCACACCTACCCGGGTGAGCATGAGCGCATCGACGGGCTCGAGCATATCGACAAGATCATTAACATTGACCAGTCCCCGATCGGGCGCACGCCGCGCTCCAACCCGGGCACCTACACCGGCTTGTTCGACGAGATCCGCAAATTGTTTGCCGAGATGCCGGAAAGCAAGGTGCGCGGCTACAAACCCGGGCGCTTTTCATTTAATGTGCATGGCGGACGCTGTGAAGCCTGCCAGGGACAGGGGCAGCTACGCATCGAGATGCAGTTCCTGCCGGATATCTATGTGCCTTGTGATGTGTGCCAGGGCACCCGCTTTAACCATGAAACCCTGCAGGTGCATTTTAAAGGTCATTCGGTGGCGGATGTGCTCGACCTGACCGTGGAGAAAGGGGCGGAGATCTTCTCTGCCTTCCCAGCCATGTTCAACAAGCTTAAGACCCTGCAGGAAGTGGGGCTGGGCTACATCCGCATCGGGCAGCCCGCCACCACCCTCTCCGGTGGTGAAGCCCAGCGGGTGAAACTGGCGCGCGAGCTTTCGCGGCGGGCGACCGGTCGCACCCTGTATGTGCTGGATGAGCCATCCGTGGGACTGCATGCCGCGGATGTGCACAAGTTGATCGAGGTCCTGCAGACGCTGGTGGAAGCCGGCAACTCGATCCTGATCATCGAACACAACCCGGACATCATCAAGGTGGCGGATTGGATCATCGATCTCGGACCGGAGGGTGGCGATCGCGGCGGAGAGTTGATCGCCGAAGGCACACCCGAACAGATCTGCACGATCCCCCAATCGTATACCGGGAAATTCCTGCAAAGTCACCTGCAAGCCCGCAAAAGTTGATCTGAGCCCCTTTTCCGGCACTCGCTTAAAGCCCGAATCTCAGGTAGAATAATTAATAAGCATGGCTGGGGCAAACCCCAACGCTTAAACCTGTTTCTTTAAGCACTGGAATGGACAAAAATATGAGTGAAATACCTCCAATTCAAGCCTCAATTGAATCGTACCGTAAACGGCGCAGCCGAAAACTGCCCATCATCATCTGGGTGGCAGCGGCTGTGCTCATCCTGGCAGGGGTAGTGATCCTGGTGATGACCCTGGGAGATGGGGGTGGATTCACCCTGTTCGCCACCAAGACGCCCACACCCACCATCACACCCTCCCCGACCAGCACCCTGCCACCCACACTGACAGCCACCATCACCGCCACACCCACGCTGACGAACACACCCACACCCAGCGCACCGTTCTACTATATTGTCCAGGAGAAGGATTCCCTTTCGATCATTGCCGTCAAATTCAACCTGGGAGACAATGGTGTCATCCTGATCCTGATGATGAATCCCACCATCGACCCGTTCACCCAGCTCATTTGGGTCGGGCAGGAGATCCTTGTGCCGCCGCCCGGCTGGCCGATGCCAACCGTGACGCCCTGGCCGGTGGATGCCGTTCCAGGCACCAAGATCACTTACCTGGTACAGCCAGGTGACAGTCTGGGAACCATCGCCGCCAAATTCCGCAGTACGATTGCGGCGATTATCAAAGCCAATCCAGACCTGTTGGAGGACGAGACCTCGCTCATCTACCCGGGAGAGATCCTGGTCATCCCGGTCAACCTGGTCACCGCGGTTCCGACCGGCACGGTGACACCAACCGGAACGCCAACGGCAACCAAAACCCCCTGATCCACAGGGTTATCGGACCTGAACAAGGAACCCGACTATATCAGGGCGGGTTCCTTCTCTTTTAATCACGGCGATCTCCGCCAAAGCCTGCCAGCGGGCAGATGCCTGCCCGCATTTCCTTTGACAATCCTGCTGGCAAAAGATAAAATGAAATATGAACGATCGCAGGAAGGAGAATTCGTGAGCAAGTGGCCTGGCAAGTACGTCATCGGTCTCACCGGCAATATTGCCACCGGAAAAAGCGTGGTAAGAAAGATGCTTGAGCACCTGGGTGCCTACGGGATCGATGCGGACGCTCTCTCACACCGGGTCATTGCCCGGGGTGCGCCAGGACATCAGCCCGTGCTTTCTGCCTTTGGCAACTGGGTTCTGAATGCCGACGGAGAGATCGATCGTCAAAAATTGGGGCGCCTGGTCTTCAGCGAACCGGAAGCATTGGAAATCCTGGAAGGCATCATCCATCCATATGTAGATCAGGCGATCAACCTGCTGGTACAGCGCTCCAGGCAAGCCACGATTGTCATTGAAGCGATCAAGTTGTTTGAATCCAACCTGGCAGGTTATTGTGACAGCTTGTGGACAACGGTCGCTCCTGAAAGCATCCAGCTGGCACGCTTGATGAGCAAGCGCGGCATGAGCAAAGCCGAAGCGCTTATACGCATCCGCATGCAGCCATCCCAGGAGGAAAAGGTCTCCAAAGCCAGCGTGGTCATCCAGAACAGCGTATCGTTCGAAGAGACCTGGCGGGAGGTGCAGGCAGCCTGGAAAAAAATTTCGCCGCGTGTTGAACCCGTTCCCCTTCCGGCTCAGAAACCAGCCCGCAAGGACCTGGTCGTCCAGCGCGGACGTCCGGGTGATTCACGAGCCATAGCTGAGTTGATCACCCGCCTGAGCAAGGGCGTCCATCGCAAGACCTCTGAAGAGATCATGGCGGCATTCGGAGAAAAAGCCTTCCTGCTGCTCATGCAGGAGCATCAACTGGTCGGGCTGGTTGCCTGGCAGGTGGAAAACCTGGTGGCACGCAGCTCGGATATATATGTAGATGCAGACCTTCCCCTGGCGCTTTCTTTGAAGGCGCTCGTCAGCGAAGTGGAAAAGGGCTCACGCGATCTGCAGTGTGAAGCCTCGCTCCTGTTCCTGCCACCGGGTCTGGCGATACAGGCAGATATCTGGCATAAACTTGGCTATGAAACCCGCACCCCGCAATCCCTGGGGATCCAGGCCTGGCAGGATGCCGTCAAGGAATCCATGCCTGTCGACACCATCCTTTTTTTTAAGCAGTTACGCATCGATCGCGTCCTGCGCCCGATCTAAGAAGTTGCTGTGGTTGATCTATTAAATAACCTGGTCTTCATCTTTCAACGCCTGGACTGGCTGGGTGTCATCGACATCCTGCTGGTGACATTGATATTCTATGGTGTGCTTTACCTTCTGCGGGATACCCAGGCGATGGTGCTCCTGCGCGGTGTGCTTTTGTTGTTCGTTTTGACCGCCCTGCTGACCAGCCTGGTCAACCTGCCGGCATTTTCCTTCCTGATCAATGCCGCCCTGCCGGCACTGTTGTTCTCCATCCCGGTCATCTTTGCTCCCGAGATCAGGCGTGCGCTGGAACGGATCGGGCGAGCCGGTACCTTCATGCCGGCGCGGCCGCGAACCTCCGCAGAAGAAATGACCCTCACCATCCAGGCGATTGTCAGCGCGGCGGCTCGATTGTCCGCCCGGCAGCACGGCGCCCTGATCGTCATGCAGCGCCTGGACAACCTGGACGAGTATGTGCGCACCGGGGTCATGATGAACTCCAAGGTCACCCCCGAGCTGCTGCTGCAGGTCTTTTACCCGAACACCCCGCTCCATGATGGAGCTGTGATCGTGGACAATTCCCTGTTGGTGGCGGGAGCCTGCGTTCTGCCCCTGTCTGCCAGCGGCATCCTGGCACATTCTCCGGACCGGCAGATGGGTCTGCGTCACCGGGCAGCCCTGGGCATCTCTGAAGTAAGCGATGCCATCGCCGTGGTGGTTTCGGAGGAGAGCGGTGCCATCTCGATTGCCCACTCCGGACGCATGATCCGCCGGCTGGATTCGGAACGTCTCGAAAATATTTTAAAGGCTTTCTATGGACCAGACCTGAGGGCAGGCAAAGAGAACATCTTCAAGCGTCTTTTCCCTTACCTGTTTCCCAGGAAGGAAGAGTGAGGTCCAATGCTTGATTGGCTTTCAAAGAACGTACGCACCTTCATCCTGGCATTTTTCCTGGCAGTGGCTGTCTGGGTTTCGGCAGTCACCTCCGCTGACCCGGATGAAACGCGTTCCTACCCAACCCCGGTGACCATTGAGATCATCGGTCAGAACCCGGGTATGATCATCACCAACAGTTATACCAGGCAGATCGAGGTGGTCATGCGGGCACCCAAATCGGCCTGGAGCAAGCTGCTGGCTGAGGGCAACCCAGTACGGGCTGTGGTGGATATTTCCAACCTGAGCAGCGGTTCCCACCTGGTTCCCATCCAGGTGCAGGTGAGTGTTCAGCCAGTCAGGGTGCTGTCAACCACCATTTCATCCCTTGAATTGGTGATAGAGCCACTTCTAAGCCGGCACATGTCGATTGACATCAACCTGGTGGGGACACCCGCCATTGGTTATGAGGCACAGCAACTCATCTTGAGCGATCCGGGGGTGGTCGTCTCCGGACCGGAATCGGTCGTCAAAAAGGTTAAAAAGGTGAGTGCCTCCATCGATGTTACCGGCGTTCGACAGAACGTGGAAACCGAGGTTAATTTACAGGCATTGGATGAAAACAACCTGCCATTGGATCGTGTAAACATCGCCCCACAGAGCATCAAGGTGACCGTACCGATCATCCAGCAAGGCGGGTACCGTGACCTGGCAGTCAAGGTTGTGGTGAGCGGCAGAGTTGCCAATGGGTACCGCCTGACCAGCATCCTGGTTAACCCGCCGGTGGTGACGGTTTACTCCTCTGACATTGCCCTGATCGATTCCCTGCCCGGTTACGTTGAAACTGTCCAACTGGACCTGAGCGGCGTGAGTGCCGATATTGAAACCAGCCTGGCTTTGAACCTGCCCGAAGGAGTATCCCTGCTGGGAGATCAAACCGTGCTGGTGCAGGTCGGGATCTCCCCGATCGAGGGCAGTCTGACCCTGCCTGGACGCCCGGTAACGATCACGGGACTGTCTGCTGGTTTTATTGCGACCTTCTCGCCACAGACAGTGGACCTGTATTTATCCGGACCGCTGCCCTTGCTGGACACCCTGATCCCGACGGACATCCTGGTAAGCGTGGATGTGACCGGTCTGGTGCCCGGGACATACCAACTGACGCCAACGGTCACCATCATGATCACCGGCATCCGGGTTGAATCCATCCTGCCCGGGACGGTCGAGGTGATCATCAGCAGGGCAACTCCGACGCCCAAACCATAAGGGATCCGTCCTCCGTTTTGACAGGTGAGACTTAATTGATCCATATCATCCAGGGCAGGTGGGAGATTTTCTCCAACCGGTTCGGGTGATCTTTTCTAACTATAATCAGGAATCGAACAAATGACAAAACCGATCGTTGCCCTGGTGGGGCGTCCGAACGTAGGGAAAAGCACCCTTTTCAACCGCCTGGCTGGTGAACGCCTGGCGATCGTGGATGATACCCCGGGTACGACACGCGACCGCATCTTTGCAGAATCAGACTGGAACGGGATGGATTTTAACATCATCGACACCGGTGGGATCGACCCGCAACACGGCGGCAAGACCCCGCTTTCAAGCGGGTCGGCGGATTTTATCAAGCAGATCCGCCAGCAGGCGGAGGTGGCGATCCATGATGCGGATGCCATCCTGTTCCTGGTGGACGGATCGACCGGCATCACCGCCCCCGACCGGGAAGTGGCGGACATCCTGCGCCGGTATCAGCAGGAGGTCAACGGGCAGCGCAGACCACCCATCCTGCTTGTGGTGAACAAGTGTGAGAGCGCAGCGCGTCGCGCCGAGGCAGCCCAGTTCTATGAGCTCGGGTTGGGGGAACCCTACGCCATCTCCGCCTCGCAGGGCATCAACACCGGCGACCTGCTGGATGCGCTGGTGGCAGCCTTCCCTCCTCAGGTGGAAGAGGAAGAGGACGAATCGATCAAGATCGCCATCGTCGGAAAACCCAACGCGGGAAAATCCAGCCTGTTGAACCGCCTGGCAGGCAGTGAGCGCTCGATCGTCAGCCCGATCCCGGGCACCACCCGGGATGCGGTGGATACCTATATTGAGGTGGATGGTCTGCCCGTCACCCTGATCGACACAGCCGGCATCCGGCGCCGCGGTCAGATCGACCCGGGCGTGGAAAAATACAGCGTCCTGCGTTCTTTTAAAGCCATCGAGCGGGCAGATGTGGCACTGCTGATGGTCGATGCCGAGGCGGGCATCACCGCCCAGGATACGCATATTGCCGGGTTCATCCTGGATGCCTGGAAAAGCACAGTCGTGCTGGTCAACAAGTGGGATGTCATCGAAAAGGACAACCAGACCTTCGAAGAGTACACCCTGCACGTCCGCCAGGAACTCAACTTCATGGATTATGTGCCGATCCTGTTCATCTCTGCCAAAACCGGTCAGCGGTTGGAGCAGGTGCTGCCGATGGCTTTGCGGGTGCAGGAGGAGCGTCTGCGGCGCATCTCCACGGCGAACCTGAACAAGATCCTGCGCGAAGCCCAGGACCAGCACCATTCACCCACCCGTTCCGGCAGGCAGTTGAAGATCTACTATGCCACCCAGGTGCGCAGTGATCCGCCGACATTCATGGTCTACGTCAATGACCCCAAGCTGATGCATTTCAGTTACATGCGCTACCTGGAGAACTGCGTTCGCAAGGAATATGGATTCCTGGGGACACCCATCCATATCGTCGCCAAGCCGCGCCGGGAGTAGCGAAGCGGGTATGCCTCGCAAGATCCTGCACTTTGACCTGGACGCCTTCTTCTGCTCAGTGGAGGAGTTGAGCAGTCCGGGTCTGCGCGGCAAACCCTTTGCCGTGGGTGGGCGACCGGAACAGCGCGGCGTGGTGGTTTCCTGCTCGTATGCCGCCCGCCAGCTGGGTATCCATTCCGCCATGCCGACCGCGCAAGCCATCCGGCTCTGCCCCGAACTGGTGGTCATCTCCGGGCATCATCGCGCCTACGGGGAAGCCTCCAAACAGGTGATGGAGCGCTTGCGCTCGGTCAGTGGACTGGTGGAGGTCATTTCGATCGATGAAGCCTTCCTGGATGTGAGCGACCTGCCGGATGCGGGCGAGGTTACTGCCCGGCGCTTGCAAACCCTGGTGATGAATGAATTGAAATTGCCCTGCTCGCTGGGGGTGGCGAGCAGCAAATTGATGGCAAAGATCGCCAATGACGTCGGTAAGAAATCCAAAAAAGGCAATACACCGCCATGCGCCATCACCATTGTTCCACCCGGGCAGGAGGAAGCCTTCCTGGCACCCCTGCCGGCTGAGATGTTGTGGGGGGTGGGTCCAAAAACAGCCGCCAGCCTGGCAGAGATCGGCATTCACGCCATCGGTGAACTGGCTCACTGGCCGGAGGCAGACCTCACCAGACGATTTGGGGAACATGGCCTGGATCTCGCCCGGCATGCGCGCGGCCTGGACGACCGTCCTGTTCGCAGCGAGCAGGATGAAGCCAAATCGGTCAGCCAGGAGACCACTTTTGAACGGGATGTGCGCGATGACCTGATGCTGGAGAAACGGGTCAGGGAATTATCCGCCCAGGTCGGACGCCGTCTGCGCAAAGCTGGCATGGCAGGCTCCACCGTCCGGATAAAACTACGCTGGCCGGATTTCAGCAGTCTGACCCGCCAGGTGCACCTGGAGAGCCCGACCGACAGTGATGCGCAGATCGCCAAAGCCGCGCTGGCACTGCTGGCAAAAGCACGTGCCCCGGGCAAGGCGGTGCGTCTGATCGGGGTGGGAGTCAGCAGCCTGGGGGACCCGTTCCGCCAGTTGCCATTGTGGGATACCGGCACCGAGAAAGCCCGCCGGCTGGAAGCTACCCTGGATGCTCTGCAGGAACGCTTCGGGGACAAGGTCATATTGCGGGGTAGATTGCCAGACCCACCGGAGGAAACATCGGAGGGACCAAAGTTCGTGTGCGGGCGGCGGGTCACCGGCGAGCTGGAGAGCCAGCCGAGCGCCATCTTCCATGGACGCACCATCTATTTCTGCACCGAATTCTGCCTGGAAGCCTTCCGTCGCGACCCGGAACGTTTTTACCTGGCGCACAGCAAGAAGCGCAGCTAGCCTGCGGTGTTTTTCTGCGCCCGGGCGATGGTGAGCATCCCTAACAAGCGCTCAAGCCAGGGCGGTTCGACCTGTCCACGGTGGGCATGGGCGACACCCAGCAGCTCCAATCGTTCTTCAAAGACCCCCAACCGGTTAATAAAATCTGCATATTCTTTGTTTGAAGCGGGTGTCCAGCCGGTCTCGGCAAAGGCACATAAACGCGGGAAGACCTGGTAATCCAGGCGGGCGCGGTTCGGGACAAATTCGCTCCACAGCAGAGCTTCCAGACCGGGCACCTGCGCGGCAAGCCCAGCATCCAGATCTGGAGAGAGCGGATCGTAGGCATATGCCTGGCTGAGCGGGGTCAGGGCATAGGAGTGATCCAGGTAGGTGCGCAGGTAGGTGGACATGATCACCTGCCGACCCTGGCGCATGGCTGCCATGAATCGGTCGGGCTTGCCGACCCAGTATTGCAACAGGTAATTCTGTGCAAGGCCTGCTCCCAGGACCTCGCTGTAACCGATGGGTGTGCGACCGTGTTCTCCCAGCCAGGCAGCGATGCGGTTCATGAAATAAACTTTGAGCCCGGCTTCATTCCCAAGATGTTCATTCCGGATACGCTGCTGGCAATCGGGGCAGGCTTTCCAGCGCCTGGTCGGAGTTTCATCCCCGCCAAGGTGAATGAACGGGGACGGGAACAGGTCGATCACCTCTGCCAGGATGTTCTGCAGGAAGGTAAAGGTCTGCTCCCTACCCGGACAGTACAGTTCGGGGAAGATGCCCCACTTGCGGGCGACCTGGTAGGGACCACCCTTACAGCCGTATTCCGGGTAGGCAGCCAGGGCTGCCAGTGAGTGACCCGGCATGTCGATCTCGGGGATGACCTGGATGTGCAATGAGCTGGCATAAGCAACGATCTCGCGGATATCCTCTTGAGTGTAGAAGCCGGAGTATGGGATGCTGTCCACCTTGCCGATAAACCCTCGTGCACTACCTGAGCGCCAAGCGCCCACTTCCGCCAGGCGCGGGTATTGTTGGATCTGGAGGCGCCAGCCCTGGTCTTCGGTCAGATGCCAGTGAAAGACATTCAATTTCTGCAACGCCAGCAGGTCCAGGTATTTCAGGACGGTTTCTTTGCCATGAAAGTGACGACCTTCATCCAGCATGAAGCCGCGCCAGGCAAAACGCGGGTAGTCACCGATATGCAGGCAGGGCACCTGTAGGAGCTTTGCCCCGTTGAGAGGCTGTGCATCATCACCTGCCCTTCGTTCAAGATCCGGCGGCAGGAGCTGGCGCAGGCTTTGCAAACCGTGGAAGACTCCGGCTGGTTGGAGAGCCCGCAAGAGAATGCCATCCTGGGTCACATCAAGAAGATAGCCTTCAGCATGCTGACCAACCAGTTCAGCCTCGCCTCCCGTCTGCAGGCGGATGGCGTTTTGAGAGTCTTCCGGGTGGGTGCGCAGGCTTAATCCCAAGAATTCCGCCAGCCAGTGGGCATTGGCGAGGTTGGCAGGGTCAGCAATGATGCAGGTGTCATGTCGCAGCAGGAAAGCACTGTCATGCAGGGTCATTTCAACCGGGCGGGGGAGGATGAATGGGATGGCAGGTTCAGGCGGTAAATTCATGGCTCGGGTTTGATGGAGTTAACTGATAAAAAATTATACCCTCCAACCTCCTGTTTGAGAAAAACACGGTGTGGCAACCTCGGATGGATGATTTTATTTTAAGGCAGGCCGGGCGACCGTAGAAAATAAGGTAAAATTCCTGCACCCCAATCTCATTCTGGAGTTCTTATGACCCATTTATTAACCGTTGAAAACCTGGTCGCCCTGCTGACCCTGACCGCCCTGGAGATCGTCCTGGGCATCGATAACATCGTCTTCATCTCCATCCTGTCGGACCGTCTGCCAAAAGCCGATCAGGTGCGCGGCCGCCGCAGTGGTCTGGCGCTGGCAATGATCACCCGCATCCTGCTGCTGCTTTCCTTAAGCTGGATCATCAAGTTGACCAAACCACTCTTCACGGTCTACTCTCTGGATATTTCCGGAAAAAGCCTGATCATGCTGGCTGGCGGTTTGTTCCTCATTGCCAAGAGCACCTTCGAGATCCACGAAAAATTAGAGGGTAAGGAAGGCAAAGCCAGTGTAAAAAAGGCAGCGGTCAAATTCAGCGCGGTGGTCATTCAGATCGGTCTGCTGGACATCGTCTTCTCGCTCGATTCGGTCATCACTGCGGTGGGCATGGCACAGGAAGTGATCATCATGATCGCGGCGGTCATGGTCGCCGTGTTGATCATGATGTGGGCAGCCAATCCGCTCAGCGATTTCGTCAACGAGCACCCGACGGTCAAGATCCTGGCTCTCAGCTTCCTGCTGTTGATCGGCATGTCCCTGTTGATGGAAGGGTTGGATCAGCACATATCGAAGGGTTACATTTACTTTGCGATGGGATTCTCCGTCTTCGTGGAGATGCTCAACCTGCGCATCCGCAGCAACACCCCGCCCGTTCGCCTGCATGAACCTTTCATCGAGGCTGAGGAGAAATCCCCCCGGAAGGCAAAGTGACATTAAAAAGTTTGCTGGATGCCTGGCGGGCTGACCCGGAGACCGCGGCAAACATCACCACCTGGCGCACCCTGCCACCTCACCCGGCGCAACTGCAGGACCTGCCCGTCGATCTACCGGAAGGGTTGAAGCG
>Ga0315286_10004548_pt1 | contig 13307 bp, 8 predicted proteins | sample YL17G10_0_MG_FD_205038 | JGI IMG/M metagenome (GOLD analysis project Ga0315286, IMG submission 205038) | Sediment microbial communities from Yellowstone Lake, YNP, Wyoming, USA - YL17G10_0 | ecosystem: Environmental > Aquatic > Freshwater > Lake > Sediment | place: USA: Wyoming | collected... | reverse complement strand
GCGCTGGTATGCGGACATGGCGCCCTACAAGGGCATGAAGGTCGTCACCTACCATCGGTCGTTCCCGAACTTCGCGGAGCGGTTCGGGCTGGAGGTCATCGGTTACGTGGAACCGCGGCCGGGCATCCCACCCAGCCCGGCCCATACCTTCGAGCTGATCCAGGAGATGAAGCGCCTGAACATCAAGCTCGTGCTCGTTGAGCCGTACTTCGACCTCAAGACGCCAGAGGCCATCGGCCGCGCGACCGGGGCGCAGGTGCTGGTCATGCCGCCGTCGGTCGGCGGCGGCAAGGAGGCCACCGATTACCTGGCGCTCTTCGACCTCAACATCAAGCTCCTCGTGAACGCGATTAAGGCCGCCGGCGGGAATTAGGGGACACCATGGATTCGACGATACTGAGCTTTCTCGCGGCGCCGTTTGCCGCGAGCCTGATCCTGACGGGGATTCACGCGTATCTCGGCGTGCACGTGGTCGAGCGTGGCGTCATCTTTGTGGACCTGTCTCTCGCGCAGATCGCCGTGCTCGGCGCGACGCTGGCGCTGGTGCTCCAGGCCGGTGCGGGTGAGGCCCACACGCCGCTGGTGTACTGGATGAGCCTGGGCTTCACCTTCATCGGCGCGGCGGTGTTCGCGACGGTGAGGACCCACAAGTCGCGCATTCCGCAGGAGGCCGTCATCGGCATCTGCTACGCCGTCGCGTCGGCGGCGTCGATCCTGGCGATGAGCAAGGCGCCGTCGGAAAGCGAACACCTCAGGGACATGCTGGTTGGCAACATCCTGGCGGTGTCCTGGGAGAAGGTGTTTCAGACCGCGTTGCTCTATGCGGCCGTCGGGGCGTTCCACTTTGTCTTCCGGAAGAAGTTCCTGGCCATTTCGGTCAACCACGAGCGGGCCGAGCAGACCGGTCTGAACGTCAGGTTCTGGGACTTCCTGTTCTACGCATCATTTGGGTTCGTCGTCACCTCATCAGTGTCGATTGCCGGCGTGCTGCTGGTGTTCTGCTACCTGATCGTGCCGTCGGTGGCCGCCATGCTCTACTCGGAGCGCATCGGGACGCGCCTGGCGATTGGATGGACGATGGGGACGGTCGTGTCGGCGGTAGGCGTGTACCTCTCGCTCATCCTCGATTTTCCCACGGGTGCGACCATCGTCTGCACGTTCGGCGTGGCGCTGGTCGTGATGGCCGCATTCCGGCCGCTCGTCCTGAGGGCCGCCCGATGAGGTCGGCCAGCACCTGGCACACGGGGCCGTTGCGCGCGGAAATGGGGTCGGACCTATGTGCGAGAAGGGAAAACAGGTCCGACCCCATTTTCTGCTCCCGCGGCAAACAGGCGCAGGGAGGCCGTTGTGGCTCGTAGCGACAAGAAGCAGGCCGATGTCAGCGTCGACACACCGCTTGCCCGCCGCGTGACGTGGCGATGGATGGGTCTGCTGCTGGCCAGGCTGCTGATGGACGCCGCGCTCATCGACGCCGGCGTCGAAACCTGGCTGAGCGGGTCGCCGGCTCGCGTGTGGGTGGCGGTGCCCATTGCTGTCTATGTGGTGTTCAGCCTGTGGGCCCTTCAACAGGGCGCCCGGCTCGCGGCTCCGGGAATCGTCACCCAGACGCCGGCCGCGTCTTATCTGTTGTTGGGAATCCTCGTCGGGCTGACACAGTATCCGGCAGACATGGGCATCGGCGTCGTCATGTTGAAGCAGCCGATGCCCGTCATCCTGACGTCGACCGCGCTCGTCATCTCGGTGCTCGCGACGCTTCGCGTGGCTACTCCGCGCGGCGTCCCCGTGTGGGTCAGGCTCATCATCCTGTCGCTAGGCGCGTATGCCGCGGCCGCGTTCGCGCTGGGCCTCATGCACGGCACGCCTTTCCCCGACCTGCTGCGCGGCCACAGCGAGTGGCGGCGCGTGCCCTACTGGCTGCAGGGGGCGTTTCTGGGCGCCGCCCTGCTCACCCCGCTCGCCTTCGCTCGAGAGCTCATCGCCAGCATGCGAGTGCTCGCCCTGCGCGGCCACCTCCGGTGGATGGTGGTGTTCTTCCTCGGCGCCTGGATCGCTTTCAACGCGTTGTAGCGCAGGGGCGGGCCCCGTGCCCGGGCGTTACGTGGCGGCAGGCCTTCGTAGGGGCCGACCCCCGTGTGGGCCCGCGTAGGGGCTCACGCCGCAATGGCGGCTTCTTCTGCCGGTGATCGGCCGGCCGGAGGGCTGAAGACACCCGAGGCGAGCGCAGCCACCCCGTAGCACGCGGCGCCCGCCAGCATCGCCCAGGTAAAGCCAAAGACGACGGCGATGCACATCGTGCCGAGCGAACCGGCGACCGAGAACACGCCGTTGAGTCCCCAGTAGAACGGCGGCGGCGGGAACGGTCCGACACCGCTCGCCTGGAGGCCGCGGGGAAACGGCATGCCCATCAGGAACCCGAGTGGCGCAGCCGCCAGGATGGCAATCGCGATGCGGGCGCCGAGCGGCATCCAGAGAATCGCCGGCACCAGGCGCGGCAAGGCGAACGCGTAGATCGCGGCCAGCAACGCGATGCCGGCGCACACCCTGCCAATCGAGAATCGGCCGCTCGACATGCTGCCGAGTCCGCCCGCCGCCAGCAGCGTGAACAGCAGGATGGACAGCGTGAAGATCGGGTGGCCGAGCAGCAGCGTCAGGTGCTGCAGCAGCGCGAGTTCGACCGCGATGAACCCGAGACCGAGAAACGCGAAGTAGACGAGCGATCGCGCATACGGGCCGGCGGGTTCGCCCGTTGGTTTGCCGAAGGCGACAAACAACAGGCACAGCAGCGCGACCGGCCCGAGAATCAGGAAGAACGCGCGGGTCATCGTCGCGGGGATGCCCCACGGTTTCTGCCGCGCGAAGAAGAACGGGCGGTCGTCGAATACCGGGTCCACTCGGGTGTTGGCGGCGTCGATGTACTGGGCCAGCGTCGTACGGCTTTCGAGCAGCCCGGCGTAGGGCTCGTCGACGTGGCGCCCCGGGACGATCACGGGCCGCGCGGTCGGCCAGGCCGCCATCCGCGCCGTCTCGCCTTCGGTGAACGCCCGCTTCTTCAGGATGAAGATCATCTGCGGCGGATCGCTTGACACGCCACCCAGGTGTTCGACGAAGACGCCGAGCCGTTTGCCCGCCTCCGCCGGCCCGAGCAGCGCGACCGCATTCGAGACCAGGCGCGGCACATCGACATCCCAGCGCAGGATCACGAGTTCGCCGTCAGGCGTCAGGTGATCGAAGTACGCCTTGAACGCCTCGACGGTGTAGAGGTGATTCTCGGAGAGCGAGAGCCCGCCCGACGCCACGGCCGCCCAGGAATCCACGAAACCGAGCAGGATCACGTCGAACTGGCGGTCGGTGCGCCGGATGAAGTTGCGGCCTTCGGAGAGAATCGTCTCGACCTTCGGATGATCGTAGAGGTTGCCCGCCTTCGCGCCGAAGTGCCGCACGAACTGCAGCATGAGCGGGTTCATCTCGACAGCGGTCACCTGCTCGGATCCCGCGGCGATGGACACGAGCACATCCGATCCGCCTCCGGGCCCGATGACCAGCGTCTTCGGTTTTTCCGGCGCGACCTTGAAGGGAAGGGCGCGGTACCACTCGGTCAATGGCGCGACGCTCTCGGTCCTGCCGTCCCACTCCAGGACGCTCGTCCACGCGTCCGAATCAATGTAAAGCCTCGCGAGGTAGGGCGACGCGAACCCCGTCACCGCATCGATGCGCGAATACGCGTTCCAGCCGGTCAGCGCCACCTTCGCCCCAGGCAACGCCGCCATGTGCTTGTACATGCCCTTGGTCGGCGCGCTGTGGATCTTGAACAGGCCGGTCTGTTCGTTGAGGCTCACCGCGGCGACGACCAGCACGATCGCGATGCCGGCCGGCACCCGCAAGCGCGACCAGAAGCAGGCCGAGGCGACCAGCGGCGCCAGCGAGACGGCCAGCACCGCGTTCTCGCCGCCCAGGAACGACAGGAGGCCGGTGACAGCCAGCGCGCCGATGGACGCGCCGAGCAGATCCGCGAAGTACAACCGCGTGGCCTGCTGACGCCGGATCGCGAACACCATCGACAGCGCCATCCCGGCCAGCAGAAACGGGAAAAGCGACACGGCGAAGTAGAACGGCAACCGGTCCGGGTGGAAAGGCAGGCGCACCATCAGCCACAGGCAGAGCGGGATCGAGAGGGCGTAGGCAAAGGTGATGCCGGCCGCGCGTTCGATCGTCATCGCCACTCGCCTGCGCAGCAGGTGAACGGCGAAGCCGCCGATCCCCCAGCCGAGCAGCGCCACCGAGATCGCGATGAAGGCGAAGTGGTACCAGATGGTGGCCGAGAAAATGCGCGTCAGCCCAATCTCGAACATGAGACCAGACAGCGTGATGAGAAAAATCCCTGCGTAAAGAGCCATGATGCAACCGTTCTCCGACTGATGACCAGATCAGGGCGAGCGCGTCACGTTACGTCGCCCCGGCGCCGGGCGTCAAGGCCCGGCCGGTTCAGGCCGTAATCGGTCGACGCTTGACGTGCCCGCCCGCCGGCGGCACACTCGTGGAGTAACCTTGTACTCCGTTGCGGTCGTGGTCGGACGACGCCCCTGCCCTGGTGATCCGACAGGAAGATCCGCTTGCGTATGTTTGTACCGACAGCTTCGGCGCGTGCCGCTCTGGCCATCCTCCCGCTGGCCATGGTCGCGGCCCTGGCTTGCGGTGGCGGCGGTTCCAACTCGACGCCCACGACACCGACCGCGCCTTCGAGCCCCACAATACCGGTGACAGGAAACGCCTGCGGCGCGGTCGTGGGGCTCTTCACGGCTCCTCAGACGATCATCAACGGGACCGACTGCACTGCCCAGTCGGCCTCGTCGAGCATCGTCTGGCTTCAGTTGTTCAACGCGCCTAACAAATTGAAAGGGTACTGTTCGGGCACGATCATCGACAGCCAGTGGGTGCTGACGGCCGCGCATTGCCTGGACGAGGACGTTCAGAGTGTCAGGGCGTACCTCGGTATCGTCGGTGTTGATCCCGTGCTTGCGAGCGAATTCCACTACAGTCCGTTGTATACCGGCATGGGCGGGTCCTCGCTTGACGTCGGCGTCGTCAAGTTTTCCGATCCGCTTGGCCGAACGCCGATTGCGCTGCTGACGAGCCGCGACGCCGTTGTTGGCGAGCCGGGCGTGATCGCGGGGTTCGGCGAGAACGTCGCAGGTTCCTTCGGAGTTCTCAGGGCCGGTAAAGTCACCGTCACTCAAGTTGGCGGCGCCTACATTGAGACGGCGTTCGCTGTCGCCGGAAGCAACGTCTGCGCCGGTGATTCGGGAGGACCGCTCCTGCTCTCTGAGGGAGGTGGGTGGGCGGTGGCTGGCATCATCTCATCCACGACGGCCGGGTGCCTGAGCGGAACGAGCGGGTATGCGAGAGTGCGCCACAGCGGCATCCTGGCGTACATCCTCGGCTACGTTCCCAACGCGGGGCAGAAATAGCCGCGCGGCAGGACGCCGCGGTCAGTTCCGGTACGAGCGACGCGCGAGGACGACGCCCGTCGGCCCCACCAGTTCAATCCGGAGCGCATGTTCGCCGCGGGGCAGCTCGGGTGTGACGAAGGACACTTCATAGCGCCCGGCCAGCGCCCGAACCAGCCGCTGCATCGCCAGTCCGGGAAAGTTGTTGGTGCGCACGAAAAATCCACCGGTGTCGACTGCCACCTGCATGAGGCCCCCCTCGAGCGTGTGACTGGCAGCATCGGTGACATCCAGACAGAACACGGTGGCCCTGGCCTTCATGAGCAGCCGGCTGGCTTCCGCGTACTCGCCATCGAAGACCAGGTGCGAACCGAGTATCCGCCCGAATCCGAATCCAAACAGCACGACGGACTTCTCGCCAGGCAACTTGTCGAGCGCGCGGGCCAGCACCAGCAGCGCCTGCTCGATCGACGAGGCCCGGCGCCCCTCATTCGCGTCGAAGTAGAGCGACAACGAGGGGCCTTTTCCCGGGGCGACGGCGAAGGGCGGCGATTCGGTAAGGATCCGGCGATCCACCAACTGCCTGAGCACGTCACGGTTGGTGGTGTAATCGGTCCACAGATCGAGATGCGATTGGAACGAGACCACCGCGACGCGGTCGTCGGGCTGAAGGCCATCCACAAAGGCGCCTGCGCGCCGGAGCATTGTCACCAGGCCCTGGAATCGCGACGCCTCGAGATCGCGTTGGACCAGCAGCACAATCTGCCGGCCAGACGGCAGCCCGACACGCGAATCGTCGAGCCGCATGCCTGCGCCGGCCTCTGCGCGGAGTTCGCGGCTGGCCACCGAGTCCGATGTCCAGCGAACCTCGTCGAGCGTCACCGGTCGGCCGTCGACGAAGACGCGGAAGTCTGAGGTCCGCAAACCGAGCACCGGACTGCCGTCGTCGGCCAGCACGTGCACGTCGACGACGACGCGGGAGACGTCCACGCGCTCGGTCATTCGAGGCGGCGCGGCCTGAGGCGGTTGCGCGTAGGCGGTTGTGCCGATACCCGCCAGCAGACAGACGATTCCCGGCAGTGTCGTCGGCGCCACGATGCGATCATCATACCGGAGAGACACGACAGGCCTGAGGACCGGACATCGGTCCGATCCTCAGGCCCATGAAGCGGAGCGGGCTCGACGCCCGCGTCACCGTCTCGGACAGCCGCGGCGGCTGGTAATGGAGACGGTTTCAGAACCTGCGCGGGCGGCCACAATACCGCGGCCGCGAGAACGGGTTCCGAAACCGGTCCTATTGCGGAATCACGACGATGAAGAACGACTGCGGCGTGCCGATGGCCGTCACCTGGTCGCCCACCATCTTGCCGAGCACCGCCTGATAGCGGCCGGCTGCCGTCAACGGCGCTCCTCCACCGCCTCGGCCGCCCCCGAAGCCGCCCGGGGCCTGGGCGGCAGCGCCCGGCGCTCCCGCCTGGCCGCCGGCCTGGCCGCGCCCGCCCGCCTGACCCGCTGCCTGACCTCTGCCGCCAGCCGGGCCAGCTGTCTGGCCCGCTGCAACCGGCGGCGGAGGCTGCTGGCCGTCTCCATCGGTCGTCTCGACGTCGCCCGGCCGTGCCGGCGCCGCCGCCGCGTCGCCGCGCAGATTCCACACCACGCGTCGCAGGCCAGCCGTCTTCTCGAGGTCGATCCGACGGACCTGTTTGCCGGTGTCATCAGTGATCGTCAGCACCAGCTTGGCGTCAGCCGGCATGTCCTTGCTGACGTTGTAGGTGAACACCGCACCGAACGGCGGATTCGGCGTCGTCCAGTTTCCAGACATCGACCCGATGCCCGCCGTGCCCGCCGGCGCCATGCCGGTCTGGCTGTAGGAGTAGGCATCGCGAAGCGGCATCAAGGACGCATCGTCGGCGAGCGTCTTTGCGCTGAGGCCCCTCAAGGCACTGTAGTCATCGAGGATGTAGAAGCCGCGGCCGAAGGTCGCGAGCACGAGGTCATTCTCGCGCCTCTGTACTGTCATGTCGCGAACCTGGATGACGGGGAGCCCGCCCTTCATCTGCGCCCAGTGGCGACCGCCGTCCACTGTGACGAACAGGCCGAACTCCGTGCCGGCAAACAGGAGATCGCCGTTGACGTGGTCCTGGATGATCGACCACACGTCATGGCGGTCGGGGATATCGCCCGTGATGTTGGTCCACGTGCGTCCGCGATCGCTGCTCCTCACCACGTACGGCTTGTAGTCGCCGCGCTGCCAGTTGTTGAGCGTCACGAACACGACGTTGGCATCGCGTGGGGACGCGAACACGTCGGAGACGTAGGTCCACTGCGGCACGCCGGGGAACTGCTCAACCTTGCGCCAGTTCTTGCCGCCGTCCTCGGTCGCCTGCACAAGTCCGTCGTCGGTGCCGGCGTAGATCAACCCCTCGAACAGCGGCGATTCGTCGAGCGACACGATGTTGCTGAGCGCCGTGGTCGACGTGTTGCGCGCGATCGAGTCGGTGGGCCAGAGCTTGCCCATGATGGGGATCTCGTCGCGATTGAGGTTGCGCGAAAGGTCGCCGCTCACCGCCGTCCACGTATCACCGCGATCGTCGGTGCGATAGAGCTTGTTGCTCGCCCAGTAGAGGCGTTTCGCGGAATGCGGACTGATGATGTACGGCGCATCCCAGTTGGCGCGATCGCCGGCACCGGCACCACCCGCGCCTGCACGCCCGCCAGCCTGGCCGCGTCCGCCCGCCGGCGCCTGAGCCGCGGCCTGTCCGCGTCCGGCGGCCTGCGCGCCGCCTGCCTGCGCACCGCCTGCGGCAGCTGCGCCAGGCTGGCCGGCAGGAGGAGGCTGGCCGCCTGCCGCGGCCGCTCCTGGCTGTCCCGCCTGCGGCAGACCGCTGGGCATGGCATCGTCGCCTCCGCCGCCGCCACGGCCCGCGCCGCGCGACTGCGGAGGACGAATCCCCTTCGACACGCCCGTCGACACATCGTATCGACTGACGCCCCCATCCTGCGACGAGGCGTAGACGGTGTTGGGATCTTCCGGATCGTTGCGTGACTGGAATCCGTCGCCGCCGGCGACGATGAACCAGTCACTCGTGCGGATGCCCCAGCGATTGAGGGAACGCGATGGCCCGCAGTGCGACCAGTTGTCCTGCGTGCCGCCGCACACCCGGTAGAACGGCTTGGAGTTGTCGGTCGAGACCCGGTAGTACTGGCTCACCGGCAGGTTCGTGAAGAATCTCCAGGTCGTGCCTTCGTCGTACGACTCGTAGACGCCGCCGTCGTTGCCGAGCAGCATGTGGCGCTTGTCGGACGGATCAAAGGTGAGCACGTGATGGTCGACGTGAACGCCCGTGCTCTCCCAGCCCGTCTGCGACCAGTTCTTACCGCCGTCGGTGCTGCGCTCCATGCTCACGTTGATCGAGTAGATCGTGTCTGGACGCCACGGGTCGACAAACAGCTTGTGGTAGTACTGCGCGCCGCCGTTGCGATACCAATCGTCGCGAGCAGGAGCCGTCTGGCCAGCCGCTGGAGCGGCTGCCGCCTGCGCTCCTGCTGCCGCGCGCCCGCCGCCGGCTGGAGCAGCCGCCGCCTGCGCGCCCGCGGGGGCCGCCGCAGGGGCACCTGCCGCTGGTGCGCCGGCAGGCGTCGCCGCCGCGCCCGCACCGCGCCCGGCTCCTGCGCGTCCGCCGGCCGCCGCCACGCCCGCTGGAGCGGCCGCCGCCTGCGCGCCCGCAGGGGCTCCCGCCGGAACAGCTGGCGTCGCCGCGCCGCCACCACCGCCGCCGCCCCTGCCGGCCGGCGGTGTCATATGGCCGATTCGCGCCCACGTCGCGCCGAGATCATCGGACCGGTAGAAACCGGACTCGTCGCGCTTCGCATCCACAATCGCCAACAGCGTCGCCGGTGTCTTGCGTCCGTCAATGGCGAGGCCGACCCGTCCCATGTCGTCTTTCGGCAGGCCCTTGGTGAGCCTGGTGAACGTCTTGCCGGCGTTGGTCGACTTGAAGATCCCGCCTTCCGGACCGCCGCCAATCATCTGGCCCACCGCCCGACGCCGCTGATACGCCGCTGCGATCACGATGTCTGGATTCCTGGTGTCGAGGACGACATCGGTGATGCCGGTGTCTGGACTGATCGTCAGGACCGCCGTCCACGTGGCGCCGCCGTCGATGGTCTTGTAGAGGCCGCGCTCTCCACCAGAGGACCAGAGGGGCCCCTGGGCGGCCACGTAGACGACGTTGGTGTTGCGCGGATCGATCGCGATGCGCCCGATGTGCTCAGAGCTGGCCAGCCCCATGCGCTTCCACGTCTTGCCGGCGTCAATCGACTTGTAGATGCCGTCGCCGAAGTGGGCGCTTCGCTGACTGTTGTGCTCGCCGGTCCCGAGCCAGACGGTGTCCGAGTTCCTGGGATCGATCACCACGCAGCAGAGCGTGAAGGACCCGCCATCGTCGAAAATCGGATTGAACGTGACGCCGCGGTTGGTCGTCTTCCACAGGCCGCCGAACGACGAGGCGATGTACCACACCGACGGGTTTTTCGCGTCGATCGCGATGTCCGATATCCGTCCGGTTGCGATTCCAGGCCCGATGCTGCGCAACTCGAGACCTTTGAGCAGGTCAGTCGTCAGGCGGTCCGTACCGCCGCCAGGGCCCTGCCCGGCCCCGACAACAACCGTCGCGACCATGCCGATCGCGAGGGCTGTGAGCAGAAACATTTTTCTCATATCAACGCTCCCCGAAACATGTGACGTAGTACCGCCGCGAAAGTGGAATGACGAGGGGGCATCCGAGCAAGCCAGATAGAGGCGTCGCGAATAGTAGCACAGTGAATCGTTCGTGACGCGTCGTCATGAAGCGTGAGCGGCTGCTCTCCGGCCGTTCGCCCGCTGGCTGCCTGACGCAGTCGCTATGGGCAAGAACCAAGAATGAACGCCCAGGGGCGCGGCATGCCGCGCCCGGTCAACCAGTAGCCGTCAGGAAGGGCCGGATCTTCAGCACTGGAGGCCGGGTCTTCCCTTCGACTACGCTCCCTTCGACTACGCTCCCTTCGACTACGCTCCCTTCGACTACGCTCCCTTCGACCACGCTCAGGGCAGGCAGGGCAGGCAGGGCAGGCAGACCCGGTGAACTGGTGCTTGGCAAGAACCCCACGCCGGACTCCGTCGTTCTCTGCGATCATCGTCACGTTTTGAAGATGTCCACGGCGAATGGATTGTCCGGGCGGATCGGCTTCAGTGCTACGCCATAGGCATCGCGGAAAGCCCGGCCCGAGACCCGGCGATGGGACCACTTGACCTCAAAAGCCCGCAGGTCGCTTCCTTGCTTCACGACCAGATCTACCTCCGACTGCGCCTTCGTGCGCCAGAAGAACAGCTCCGCGGCTGAGCCGAGCAGGGCATTGTGCTTGGCCACTTCGGCGATGACCCAGTTCTCCCACAACGCGCCGATGTCAGGCCTGAATTCGTCCGTCGAGAACGTGTTGAGCAGGGCATTGCGGATGCCCGTATCCCAGAAATACACCTTCTGACTCTTGGTGATTTCCTTGCGGGCATTGGTGCTGAACGACGGCAGCCTGAAAATGACAAAGGTCTGCTCCAGCAGGTCCAGATAGCGATCCACGGTCGGCCGGGTCATCTGAAGCTGGGTCGCCAGTTCGTTCACCGACACCTCGGAGCCGGCTTGGTGAGCCAGCAGGAGCAGCAACCGCTTGATGAGGTCCGGCGTCTTGACCAGGCCGGTCTGGAGAATGTCCTTCCAGAGGTAATCTGAACTCAGTTCGCGCAGCAGTTGCGCGGGGCGGTCGCTCGTCACGACTTCGGGATAGCCGCCGAAGCTCAGCCGCTGCATCAGGAAGGCCCGCAGTTGCGGCGCGAAATGCTGACACAGGTTGTCGGGCGTGGCGTCCGCGCTTGCCCACACTTGGGTGGCCAGCGTCTCGGAAAACAGCAGCGGCGGCAGCACCAGTTTCCTGTTGCGTCCGGTCAGACTCTCCGCCGACTGATCGAGCAGATTCAGCGAGGAGGAGCCGAGCAGGAGGAACTTCGCGGGTAGCCGAGCATCGTGCCAACCCTTGATGACGCGGGACGCCTCGGGCAGACGTTGCGCCTCGTCAACCACCAGCACCGGCGGGTTGCCAAGCGAGCGCAGGGCATCGCCGGGTGCCAAAGCCGCCGCGGCTCGGAAACGCGCCTTGTCCACCTCGACATCGAAGTTGAGGAACACTGCGCCCTGCCTCCCCAGGACGTGTTCCACCAATGTCGTCTTGCCGACCTGACGGGCACCGAGGATGACGCCCACCTTGTCGCCAGCAAGAATGTCCTTCAGCGGCAGTTCCGCTTGTCTTCTCAGATACATAATGAGCAGAATAACCTGCTATTCTGTATATTGCAAGACACAATATCACCTGTTTTACACTCATGTCAGGAAGGCCTTTGCCCCATTTCCGAGATTCGGTCGGGGAGTTCAAGAGTTGCTTGTGAGCGCCTCTGATCTTCGAGGCGCGTCTGACCTTGAGCTCGATCGGTGGCGTGACGAATCGCGTCACGCCCTCAGTCACACGGTTCCCGGCATCCAGGCTCGAGCATCCAGGCTGGAGCCGCGAATCGTCGCGCCCCCGTGCTAGTGTAGTGTCTCAGAAATAACTTTACATACGACGTCGTCGAGAGCTATGCTCTCGGCATGAGAACCGCGCCACCGGTCGTGCTTTCTCCTGAAGAGCGTGCCACCCTCGCGACCTGGGAACGAGGGAGGCGTTTCCCTTTGCGTCTGATGCAGCGTGCCCGAATCGTGATGATGGCCAGTGACGGGATGGCCAATCAGGACATCGCCCGCAAGGTGGGCGTCTCTCGGCCAACCGTGCAACTGTGGCGCGACCGTTTTCTGGCGTTGCGCGTGGCGGGGCTGGAACAGGACGCGCCGCGCCCCGGTCGCCTGCCCAGCATCCCCGACCAGAAAGTGCGGGCGGTCATCAACGCGACCCTGCGCACCACGCCGTCGGCGGCGACCCACTGGAGCGTGCGCACGATGGCCGACGCGCAAGGCATCAGCCCGGCCAGCGTGCAGCGTATTTGGAAGCAGCATGGCCTCAAGCCGCATCTCACCAAGACCTTTAAGATCAGCCGAGACACACACTTTGTCGACAAGCTCTACGATGTCGTCGGCCTGTATCTGAATCCCCCGGACAAATCCCTGGTCCTGTGCGTCGACGAGAAGAGCCAAATCCAGGCGCTCGATCGCACCCAACCCGGGCTCCCCTTGAAGAAGGGCCGCTGTGGGACGATGACGCATGACTACAAGCGCAACGGGACGACCACGTTGTTTGCGGCCCTCAGCATGCTGGATGGCACGGTCATCGGCGAATGCATGCCCCGTCATCGACATCAGGAATTCATCCGCTTCCTCAACACGATCGACGCCGAAACCCCCGCCGACCTGGACCTGCACATCATCGCGGACAACTACGCGACCCACAAACATCCGCGCGTGCAAGCCTGGCTCAACCGACATCCACGGTTTCATCTGCACTTCATCCCGACGTCGAGTTCCTGGGTCAACATGGTCGAGCGCTGGTTTCGCGACATCACTGACAAGCGCATCCGCCGTGGGGTCTTCAAGAACGTGCCGGAGTTGATCGCCGCGATTCAGGCGTACTTGGACAACCACAACCAGAAACCCAGAATCTTCAAATGGACCGCGTCCGTGGAGCAGATCTTGGCCAAAGTCGCCAAATGTAAAGAAGCGTTGGAGACACTACACTAGGTGGTCGGAGAAATGGGGTCCGACCCCATTTCGAGCGAGGCAGCATCTGAAGAACGGGGTCCGACCCCATTTCGCCCCATTTCGGGCCGGATCCAGAATCCCGGGATGG
>Ga0315286_10004545_pt1 | contig 13310 bp, 15 predicted proteins | sample YL17G10_0_MG_FD_205038 | JGI IMG/M metagenome (GOLD analysis project Ga0315286, IMG submission 205038) | Sediment microbial communities from Yellowstone Lake, YNP, Wyoming, USA - YL17G10_0 | ecosystem: Environmental > Aquatic > Freshwater > Lake > Sediment | place: USA: Wyoming | collected... | reverse complement strand
GCGGTGGACCTGCTGATGGCGGCCCGGGGAAAGGTCATCGTCTCCGGGATGGGGAAGTCGGGGCTGATCGCCCGGAAGATCGCGGCGACCCTCGCCTCCACCGGGACCCCGGCATTCTTCCTCCACCCCGCGGAGGGGATCCACGGCGACATCGGGATGGTGCGGCGCGGGGACGTGGTGATCGCCCTCTCGAACTCCGGGGAGACCGAGGAGATCGTCCGTCTGATGCCCGTCTTCCAGCGGATGGGACTGCCGGTGATCGCCCTCACGGGGGACGCGGGGTCCACGCTCGGCCGGTACGCGGACGTGACCCTCGACGTGGGGGTACGGGAGGAGGCGTGCCCTCTCGGGCTGGCGCCCACCGCCTCGACGACGGCGGCGCTGGCGATGGGGGACGCGCTGGCGGTCGTCCTCTTCGAGGAGAAGGGGTTCTCCGAGGAAGACTTCGCGAGGCTTCACCCGGGCGGCACGCTGGGACGGCGCCTGCAGACGATTTCGGACCTGATGCACACCGGGGACGAGATCCCGCTGGTCTCCCCGGACACGCCGCTGAAAGACGCCCTGTTCACGATCAGCGCGAAGCGGCTGGGGGTGACCGGCGTTGTCGACGGCGATGGGCGACTCGTGGGGATCATCACCGACGGCGACGTCCGGCGGGCCATCTCGACGGGGGTGGACCTCTTCGGGACGACCGCCGGGACCGTCATGACCCCTTCGCCGAAGGGGATCGCCTCCGTGGAACTCGCGGCGGCCGCGCTGCGGAGGATGGAGGAGTTTTCCATCACCAGCCTGTTCGTCTTCGATCCCCGCGACCCCGATCGCCCGGTGGGGATCGTCCATGTTCACGATCTCCTCAAGGCGGGCGTCGGATGAGCGGCCCGGTGGTGCGGCAGGGAGCCGCGGCGGGGGCGGCGCGGGTCCGCCTGTTCCTCACCGACGTCGACGGGGTGCTGACGGACGGAGGGATCCTCTACGACGCCGCCGGGGTCGAGTCGAAGCGGTTCCACGTGCGGGACGGCCACGGGATCAAGATGCTGCAGCGCGCGGGGGTGGCGGTCGGGATCATCACGGGGCGCACCTCCGAGGTGGTCGCGATCCGGGCGCGGGAACTGGGGATCGACATCGTGCGGCAGGGGGCGCACGACAAGGTGGCGGCGTGGCGGGAGATCCTCGACGGGACCGGCTTCCTTCCGGCGGAGACCTCCTACGCGGGGGACGACATCGTGGATCTCCCGCTGCTTCGCGCCGTCGGGTTCTCGGCGGCGCCCTCCGACGCGGAACCGTACGTTCTTGACGCGGTGCACTTCGTCGCATCGCGGCCCGGCGGGCACGGAGCGGTGCGGGAGATCGTGGAGTTTCTCCTTCGGGCGCGCGGATCATGGGATGCGGCGACCGGGAAATACTTTTCGGAGGGGGCGGCACGATGAACCTTCGCCTCCTCCCATGGGCCGCGATGGGCCTCCTGGTGCTGGTCCTCGCGGTCCGGTCCGCCCTCCCGACGAACGTCGTCGCCGTGCCGGCGGTGGGGCCGGGACCGGAGACGGCCGGCCGCGGGCCGGAGATCCGGCTGGGGCCCGTGGAGGTGCGGGAACTCCACGACGACGGCTCGTGGAACCGGCTCGACGCGGACGGGGCGGTCTACGCGTACGCGAGCAGGACGGTCTCCGCGGGGGGCGTGACGGTTTTTCTGGGGGAGGGCGCGCCGTTCGCCGGGACGACCGTCCGCGCGCCGCGCGCGGCGTGGGACCTCGACGGGAAGACGATCGGGCTTCCCGAGGGGTGCCGGGTGGCACGGAAGGGCGGGTGGTCGGGGGAACTCTCCGCGGCGACGCTGGACCTGGCGGGATCGATCCTGCGGGTCCCCGGACCGGCGAGGATCGAAGGTCCGGGCGTCTCCGTCCAGGGGAAGAACCTCGCCTGGGAATGGGTGGAGGGGAAGATCACGATGGAGTCGACCACGAGCCGCCTCTCGCCGGTGAAGAATCCCGGTCGGAGGGGGTGAGACCGATGCGGATCCCCCGGATCTTCGCGGCCCTTTCGCTCGTCGCGGCCCTGGCCGGCGGCGCCGGGGCGCAGGAGCGCATGGGCGAGTCCGCGCGGGAGCTGGGCAGCCGCCCGATCGACGTCACCGCCGACCGCGTCAGCGCCGACAGTGTGCGCAACATCGTGACCTTCGAGGGGAGCGTGGTGGCGCGGCAGGCCGATGTCACCCTCTACGCCGACCGGATCCAGGCCGATTACTCCCGCGAGGCGGGGTCGATCGACCGGATCGAGGCGGAAGGCAACGTCCGGTTCGTCCAGGAGGGCCGGGAAGCGCGTTCCCCGCGGGCCACCTTCCACAACCTCGAGCAGCAGATCGTCCTCTCCGGGGGCGCGACGCTCCGGCAGGGACAGAACACCGTCCAGGGAGAGACGCTCACCATCTTCCTGCGGGAGAACCGGTCCGTGGTGACGGGCGGCAAGGACGGCGGCCGCGTTCAGGCGGTGATCAACCCCAAGGGGATCGTGGAGACGTCACCGAAATGACCGGCCCGGAGCGCACGGGACAGATCCACCCCCACCCGCATCGGAGGCGGGGGGATCGGGAAAGAAAGTCCCTCGCGGTGGAGGGGCTGCACAAGCGATACCGGCGCCGGGAAGTCGTCAAGGGGGTTTCCCTCGAGGCGCGGTCCGGAGAAGTGGTGGGCCTGCTCGGCCCCAACGGCGCCGGGAAGACGACGATCTTCTACATAATGGTGGGGCTGGTTCGCCCCGACGAGGGCGAGGTGCGGCTGAACGGCGACGTCGTGACGGACCTCCCGATGCACCGCCGCGCGCGGATGGGGCTGGGCTACCTCCCCCAGGAGCCGTCCGTCTTCCGGAAACTTTCCGTTCGGGACAACATCCTCGCCTTCCTCGAGGAGACCCCCCTGTCTCCGGGGGAGCGGCGGGAGCGCTCCGAGGCGATCCTGCGCGATATGCGCATCGGGCACGTCTCCGACACGATGGGGTACGCCCTGTCCGGCGGGGAGCGGCGCCGCGTCGAGATCGCCCGGGCGCTTGTCCTTTCCCCCGATTTCCTGTTGCTGGACGAACCGTTCTCCGGCATCGACCCGATCTCCGTGGCTGACCTCCAGCAGGTGATCCTTGGATTAAAAGAGCGCGGGATCGGGGTTATAATGACGGACCATAACGTGCGCGACACGCTTAAGGTCTGCGACCGCGCGTACATCATCTCCGAGGGGGAGATCCTCCTCGCGGGAAAGCCCGGGGAGATCGCCGCGTCAGACCGGGTCCGGGAGATCTACCTGGGAGGCGGTTTCTCGCTCTGACCGGCGAAGGGGCTTAGATGGCGCTGGAACTCCGACAATCTCTCAAGCTCAGCCAGCAGCTGGTGATGACCCCCCAGCTGCAGCAGGCGATCAAGCTGTTGCAGCTGTCGCGGCTCGAGCTGCAGCAGGCCGTGCGGGAGGAGCTGGAGGTCAACCCGGCGCTCGAGGAGACCAGCGAGGAGACCAGCGAGGAGACGGCCGGGGAGGAGGCGCCGCCGCCGGCGGAGGCGTCCACACCCCCGACCCCGGAGGAGGGGCCCACGCCGAAGGAAGGTGACGGGCTCATCGACCGCGTGGACTGGGAGTACTACTTCAGCGAAGGGTCCCGCGACGGACGCGTGGATCGGGACACCGACGACGAAGACGGACGTCCCTACTACGAGAACACCCTCACGCGCCGTCCCGGCCTCACCGAGCACCTCGAGACGCAGCTGCGGCTCCTGGACATCTCCGACGCCGAGCGGGACGCCGCGCTCTACCTGGTCGGCAACATCGACGAAAACGGGTATCTGAAGACGACGGCCGAGGAGGCCGCGCAGGCCCTCTCGCTGCCGGTCGAAGAGGTGGAGCGCGCCATCGCGAGGATCCAGACGCTCGATCCCCTGGGCGTCGGCGCGAGGGATCTGCGGGAGTGCCTGATGATCCAGGCTCGGGAAAGGGGCGCGGCGTTCGAACTTCCCCTCCGGATCCTCGCGGACCACTTCGACCTGTTCTCCAGGGGGGACGTGGCCGGAACCGCGCGTCGGCTCAAGCTCCCGAAGGAGGCCGTCAAGGAGGCGTTCCAGAGGCTCGTCACCCTGTGGCCGAAGCCCGGCCGCGAATACTCGGGAGACGACGTCCAGTACATCACCCCCGACGTCTACCTGTTCAAGGTCGACGATCAATGGGTCATCACCCTGAACGACGACGGTCAGCCCCGGCTTCGCCTCTCCTCCTACTACCGCCGGCTGCTGACGGGAGACGCCGAGGGGCTCCCGAAGGAGGACCGGGAGTTCCTGAAGCAGAAGGTCAACGCGGCGCTGTGGTTCATCAAGAGCATCGAGCAGCGCAAGCGCACCATCTACAAGGTCGTGGAGAGCATCGTAAAGCTCCAGCGCGACTTCCTCGAGAAGGGGCCCGGCCACCTGCGGCCCCTGACGCTGCGGGACGTCGCCGAGGACATCGAGATGCACGAGTCCACCGTGTCGAGGGTGACCAGCGGCAAGTACGTGAACACCCCCCACGGGATCTTCGAGCTGAAGTACTTCTTCACCTCGGGGCTCAACCGGGAGGGGGGGGAGGAGGATATCGCCTCCAAGTCCGTCAAGGAGAAGATCCGGGAGATCATCCGCACCGAGGGCGAGAGCAAGCCGCTCAGCGACCAGGAGTTGATGCGGCTCCTGCGGAACCAGGGGATCCGGATCGCCCGGCGGACCGTCACCAAGTACCGCGCGGCGATGGGGCTGCTGGCCTCGTCGCGGCGCAGGAAGCAGTTCTAGTGCATGAGCGCCGCAGCACCGATTCCGCGGAAGGAGGAGGCACCCATGAACCAGATCAACGTCACGTTCCGGCATGTCGACCCGAGCCAGGCATTGAAGGATTACGTGACCGGGAAATTGGGAAAGATCGGGAAGGTGGTCGAAAAGTCGTTCGACGCGCACGTCACCTTGTCCGTCGAGAAGTATCGCCACATCGCCGAGGTGTTTCTGACGGCGCGGGGGATCACCATCAAGGCGTTCGAATCGACGGAAGACCTGTACTCCGCCATCGACCTCGTGTGCGACAAGGTAGAGCGCCAGTTGAAGAAGTACCGCGAGAAGCGGAAGGACAAGGGGCAGGCGGTCATCCCCGAGCCGATGGTGTCCGGATCGTCCCTCACGATCGCGGAGGGGGAAGGCCGGCCCAGGATCGTCCACACGGACAACTTCCTGGCCAAGCCGATGACGGTGGAGGATGCGGCGCGCCACCTCGACCTGCTCCGGCTCGACGTGGTGATGTTCGTGAACCAGGAGACGAACCAGCCGAGCGTGGTCTTCCGGCAGCAGGACGGCAACATCGGCTTCACGGAGCCGGCGGCTCGATGAGGATTCAGGACATCATTCCCCCGGGGGCCATCGTGGACGGGCTCCTGGCGGAGACGAAGGAGGGGGTCCTTCGCGAGCTCTCGGAGGCGATCTGCCGGCGGCTCCCGGCCCTTTCCCCCGACCGCCTCACGGCGATCCTGATGGACCGCGAGGGGCTCGGGAGCACGGGAATCGGCGAAGGGGTGGCGATTCCCCACGGGAAGATCCCCGGGATCGACCGGCTGGTCGCCGTCTTCGGGCGCAGCCGCGGGGGGGTGCAGTTCGCCTCCCTCGACGGGAAGCCGGCCCGGCTCTTTTTCCTGATCCTCGCCCCGGAGGACTCCGCGGGGATGCACCTCAAGGCGCTCGCGCGCATCTCGCGGCTCCTCAAGGACCAGCGGTTCCGGGGGCGGCTCCTGGCGGCCGAGGGGGCCGAGGGGCTTTCGCAGGTTCTCCGGGAAGAAGACGAGCGCGCCTGAGCTGAAAGGAGGGGCCGTGTCGATCTCCGTGCAAACCTTCCGGGACGAGTGCTCGGCGCCCTTGCGCCTCCGTCTCCTCGCGGGGGAGCGCGGGATGGGCCGAGGGATCACGGGAAGCCGGGTCCAGGAAGCCGGGCTGGCGCTCGCCGGCGAGGTCTTCCCGTCCCGGGAAGGGTGCGTCCAGGTTCTGGGCGAGACCGAGGTGGACTACTTCCGCAGGCAGGATCCGGCGAGGCAGCCGGAGATCGCCGAACGGTTCTTCGCCGGCCCCCTGCCGTGCGCCGTTGTCGTCGGACCGCTCCCGGCGCCGGGTCTCTTCGTCGAAGCGGCGGAGCGGGCTTCCGTGCCCCTGTTCGCGTCCGACCTCCCCGCGACCGGTTTTCTCGAAGAGGCGGGCCGCCACCTCTACCGACTCTTCACGGAAACGGCCACGGTCCACGGCGTCCTCCTCGAGGTCATCGGTGTGGGGGTTCTCCTCTCGGGACGAAGCGGGATCGGCAAGAGCGAATGCGCCCTCGACCTCGTCCTCCGGGGCCACCGGTTCGTGGCCGACGACGTGATCCACGTCGACAAGCTCGGCCCGGCCACCCTCGTGGGCCGCGGGGACGATCTCACCTCCCAGCACATGGAGATCCGGGGGCTCGGGATCATCAACATCCGGGACCTGTTCGGCGCGACCGCGACGACGCGGATGAAAAAGATGGAACTCGTGATCCGGATCGAGGAGTGGGATCCTTCCAGGGAGTACGACCGGCTTGGTCTCGACGACGGGACCGTCGAGATCCTCGGCGTCCGACTCCCCTCCCTTCTCGTCCCGGTCTCCCCCGGGCGGAACCTGGCGACGATCGTGGAGGTGGCGGTGCGGAACTACCTGCTGAAGCAGCTCGGGGTCCACTCCGCGCGGGAATTCGTCGAGCGCCAGGCGCGTCGGGTCGGGGGGAGCGGCTCCCCGTGACCGCCGTCGACGCGCGGGCGCACCGCGCCGACATCGTCGTCGTGACCGGACTGTCGGGGGCCGGGAAGAGCACGGCGATCAAGGTGTTCGAGGATCTCGGCTACTATTGCGTGGACAACCTGCCACCGGTTCTCCTTCCCAAGATCGTCGACGTCGTCTCCGAGGCTCGGGGGGAAGGGGCCCGGGTGGCCCTCGGGATGGACATTCGGGGGAAGGAGTTCCTCCCGGACCTCTCCAGGGTCCTCGACGAACTGCGGGGGGGGAGGAGCGCGGTCCACGTCCTCTTCCTCGACGCGGCGGACGAGGCGCTCGTGCGGAGGTTCAGCGAAACGCGGCGGAAACACCCCCTCGCGGCAAGGGGCGGCGCCCTGGGCGCGATCCGGAAGGAGCGGGGGATCCTCAAGCCGCTGCGGGAGATGGCCGACGCCGTCATCGACACCTCCCAGGTCAACGTCCACCAGCTTCGGGACGTCCTTGTGCGACGGTTCCGCCGCGAGGGGGCCGGCGGCCTGAAGGTGAGCGTCATCTCCTTCGGTTACCGGTACGGGATCCCCGTCGAGGCCGACATGGTGGTCGACGTCCGGTTCCTCGCCAACCCGAACTTCGTTCCGGCCCTCAAGCGGTTTACCGGACTCGACCGGGGAGTCCGCGACTATGTCCTGGGGGCCCGCGCGACGAAGGGGTTCCTGCGCCGCCTGTCGGATCTGTTGCTTTTCCTCCTCCCCCTCTATAGAAAGGAAGGGAAGGCGTACTTCACGCTGGGCGTCGGCTGCACCGGCGGCAGGCATCGGTCCGTCGCGGTCGCGGAGGCGCTCGGCGACATTCTCGGGAAGGGGAAGGAAGCGGCCGTCGTGTTCCACCGCGACCTGTCGCGCTCCTCCCCGCCCGCCAAGGGGATGAGATGATCGGAGCGGTTGTCGTCTCCCACGGCGCTTTCGCCACGGAACTGGTGCGCGCCGCCGGGATCATCGTCGGAAAGATCGAGGGGGTCGTCGCCGTCGACATTTCCCCCGACATGAGCGTCGAGGCGATCCACGACGCGGTGGAGGGGGCCGTCCGCACGGTCGAGGACGGAGACGGCGTGCTGCTCCTCACCGACATGTTCGGCGGGACGCCCTCGAACATCGGCCTGTCGTTCCTCGGCACGCACCGCGTGGAAGTCCTGACGGGGGTGAACCTGCCGATGATGGTCAAATTCCCCATCGCCCGGGAAGGGATGCCGCTCGACGAACTCGCCCGCCAGCTGCAGGAGTGCGGTCACCGCAGCATCATGATCCCTGGAGACATGCTGAAGAAGAAGGCCGAAAAGAAGCAGGCCGAAAAGAAGCAGGAGAAGTAGCGGGATGCCCCTGGTGCTCGCCCGTATCGACTGCCGGCTGATCCACGGGCAGGTGGTGGAGACATGGGTGCCCCACACGTCCGCCGATTCCCTGATCGTCGCCAACGACGATCTGGCCGGGAACCCGTTCCTGCGCTCCGTGATGGAACTGGCGGTTCCCCCGGCGATCCGCATCCGTTTCTGTCGCCTCGACGAGGCGATTCGCGTCCTCGCCGACGCCGACCGGAACGGGGAGCGCTCCATCCTGCTGGTCGCCAGCGCGGCGGACGCGGTCACGCTCCGGAAGGCGGGGGCGGCGTTCGACCTCCTGAATATCGGAAATCTCCACTTCGCCGCGGGGAAGGTCGAGATCTCCCCGTCCGTGTTCTTCGCGCCGGAGGATTTCGACGCCCTCGGGTGGTTCCGCTCGCACGGGGTATCGGTCCTCGTCCAGGGGACGCCGTTCGAGGCGGGAACGTCGTTCGACGCGGAAAGGAAGTAGGAGTGGCCTGGCGGTTCCTCCTGGCGATCCTTCTCGGGGGGTTGTGTTACCTCGACCGGACGGCGGCTTGTCAGTTGATGCTCCACCGCCCACTTGTCGTCGCCACGCTGATGGGCGCGGTCTTCGGGAACATGGCCGCCGGCGCTCAGGTGGGAGTCGTGCTCGAGCTGATCTACCTGGCCCGGCTCCCCGTGGGGGCGTCGATTCCTCCCGACGACACGGGCGCGGCCGTGTTCGGCGGTTCGGCCGCCGCGGTCGCCTCCTCCTCCATCGGGCTTGACGCGGGGAGTTTCACCGCCCTCCTGCTGCTCTCCGTCGTCGTCGCGGAAGCGGGAAAAGCGGCGGATCGTTTCGTCCGGAAGGTCAACGTTCGGATCGCCCGCCTTACGGCGGAGTCGGTGGACCGGGGGGATGTGCAGGCGGTGGAGCACGGACTGCTCGCCGGCCTCACCCTGTTCGCCGTGACGGGGATGGTCCTTGCCCTCGTCTTCTCGGGGGCGGGCGTGGCGGTGTCGAAGGAGCTGCTTCCCCGGTTCGGCCCCGCCAGCCGGGGGAACTTCGCGATCCTCCTGCCGGCGCTTCCGCTCCTGGGCGCCGCCTCGGTCTACTCGTGCAGCCGCACGGAGCGGACTGCCGCCGTGTTCTTCCTGACGATGGCGGCCGTTTTCGGCGGTACCGTGCTGTTCCGGTGGTCGGCATGACGATGCCGGCGCTCGCGACGCGGTCCCGGAGTGCCGTCTGGCGGCGCCAGTTCCTGCTGCAGGGGTGCTGGAACTACGAGGGGATGCAGAACGTCGGATTCGCCTACGCCATCCTGCCGGCGCTGCGCGACTTCTACGCGAACCGCCCGGAGGAGGCGCTGAAGGCGGTGAAGCGGCACCTCGAGTTTTTCAACACCCAGCCGGCGATGGGGGCGTTGATTCTCGGGGCGTCGGTCCGGCTCGAGGAACGGGTCGCCGCGGGGGAGGCGGATCCGCGGGCGATCGGCACGTTCAAGGTGGGGCTGATGGGGTCGCTGGGGGCGATCGGGGACTCCTTCTTCTGGGGCGCCCTGCGGCCGATGGCCTCGGTGGCGGGGGCCCTCCTTGCGCTGCTCCATCCCCTCCTGGGCATCGCCGCCCTGCTGCTCATCTACAACGGAGTCCACCTGACGCTTCGCCGGCGCGGTTTCGCCGCCGGCATGGAGGGACCGGAGGGCGCGGTGGGCTGGCTCAAGCGGGCGGCGCTCAACGTTCGGACCGATGACCGGAAGCTGCTGGCGGCGATCCTCGCCGGGGCGTACGCCGGGGTCTTCGCCGGGCGCTTCCTCGTTCAGGGAGGGGGCGCGCCCCACGCGCTGGCGTCGCTCCTTCTCGCCGCCGCCGCCGTGCACCTGTTCGCGGTCCTCTTCCGGAAGGCGGTCTCGCCGTCGGAGATCCTGTCGTTTCTTCTCTTCGTGGGGGTACTGATCCTGTGGCGGTGAGTGCGGAACGCGAGTTCGACATCCTGAACCGGCTCGGCCTGCACGCCCGCGCCGCGGCGAAGCTGGTGCGACTGGCGAACGGGTTCGCCTCCGAGATCCTCGTCGCGAAGGACGGGATGGAGGTCAACGGAAAGAGCATCATGGGCGTGCTGATGCTGGCAGCGCCCAAGGACGCGAAGATCCTGATCCGCGCGAACGGGCCGGATGCGGAAGAGGCCGTGGCGGCGATCGGGGAGTTGATCGCAGGGAAGTTCGGGGAGGAGTAGGAGGGTGACGGAAGGCCGAGCGAAGATGCGGGTCCTGAAGGGGATCCCGGCGTCCGGTGGGGTCGCGATCGGGAAGGGATTCTTCCTGAACCGCGTACTCCCGCGGTCCGTCCGCTCGACGGTCGGCAGGGAACAGCTGGACGAGGAGGTCGCCGCCTTCCAACGGGCGGTGGCACGCTCCCGGGAGCAGATCCTCGCGATCCGGGACGGCGTGACGGACACCTCCTCGGAACATCACCAGATCCTCTCGGTCCACTTGGCGCTCCTCGAGGACTCGATGCTGGTCGAGCAGACGGTCCGGACGATCCGTGAGAACCAGTTCGCCGCGGACTGGGCGTTCAACAAGGTGCTCCAGGACCTCCTGGAGACGTTCCACCGGATCGAGGATCCGTACCTGAAGGAGCGGGGACACGACCTGCGGCAGATCGGCCACCGGGTCCTCGAAAACCTCGCCGGACGCCCCGTGGACTCGATCGCCTCGATCCGCGACCCCGTGGTCATCGTGGCCCACGATCTCTCCCCGGCGGACACCGCGCAGATCCTCAAGAGCCCGGTGCTCGGCTTCGCCACCGACGTGGGGAGCCGGACGTCCCACACCGCGATCACGGCGCGCTCCCTCGGGATCCCGGCGGTCGTCGGGGTGGAGGGCGGGACGGAGGAGTTCGGGGCCGCGGAGACGGTCATCATCGACGGCGAGGAAGGTGTGGTCGTCTTCGACCCGACGGTGGAGGTGGTCCGGGAATACCAGGAGCGGCGGAAGGCCTACGCACAGCGGACCCGGGACCTTGCGAAGTTCGCGCGGTTGCCGACGGTCACGCGTGACGGGAAGACGCTGCTGCTCCTGGCGAACATCGAGTTTCCCGAGGAGGCGGACGTCGCCCTGCGCAGCGGCGCCTTCGGGGTGGGGCTCTACCGCACGGAGTTCCTCTTCCTCAACCGGAAGGATCTCCCTTCCGAGGAGGAGCACTTCCAGACGTACCGGAAGGTGACGGAGAAGTTCGTGCGCCACCCGGTCACGATCCGCACCTTCGACCTCGGCGGCGACAAGTTCGCGTCCCAGCTCGAACTCGCCGACGAGATGAACCCGGCGATGGGGCTGCGGGCGATCCGGTTCTGCCTGAAGGAAAAAGAGATCTTCAAGCCCCAGCTCCGGGCGATCCTGCGCGCCTCGACGTACGGGAAGGTTCGGATGATGTTCCCGATGATCTCCGGGGTGGGGGAGCTTCGGGAGGCGATGGCCGTGGTCGAGGAGGTGCGGGGGGAGCTTCGTCGCCGGCGGATCCCCTACGACAAGGAGATGCCCATCGGGATCATGATCGAGATCCCCTCCGCGGCGATCGTGGCCGACCTGCTCGCGCGGGAAACCGACTTCTTCAGCATCGGCACGAACGACCTGATCCAGTACTCCCTGGCGATCGACCGGGTCAACGAGCACGTCTCCTACCTCTACGAGCCGCTCCACCCCGCGATCCTTCGGCTGATCCGGCGGGTCGTGGAGGCCGGGCACGACGCCGGGATCCCGGTGTCGATGTGCGGCGAGATGGCCGGGGAGCCGTTCTACTCCTACGCGCTGCTCGGCTTCGGGCTGGACGAGCTCAGCATGAACGCCGCCGCGATCCCGCGGGTGAAGCGGATCCTCCGCAAGTCGGTGGCGTACGAGGCCAAGGAGTTCGCGGGGTCGCTGCTGCTGCACGCGACCGCGGCCGAGATCGGCCGGGCGCTTCGCAAAAAGGTGGAGGACCTGTTCCCCGACGAGCGTTTTTAGAATATACTTCGCCGGTTCGAATCCCTTTCCGCGGTACAGGAGAGATGGGCATGAGCGAATTCCTTTTCACGTCCGAATCGGTGACGGGCGGGCACCCCGACAAGGTGGCGGACCAGATCTCCGACGCGGTGCTGGACGAGATCCTCCGGCAGGATCCCCGCGGACGGGTGGCGTGCGAGACGATGGTGACCACCGGGCTGGTCGTGGTGGCCGGGGAGATCACCACGAAGGCGATCGTCGATTTCCCCGACATAGTCCGCAAGGCGGTGACCGATATCGGCTACACGGGGAACTCGAAGGGGTTCGACGCCCACAACTGCGCCGTGGTCACGGTGATCGGACGACAGTCCGCCGACATCGCGCAGGGGGTCGACCGGGGCGACGAGGAGAAGCAGGGCGCCGGGGACCAGGGGATGATGTTCGGGTTCGCCTGCGACGAGACGAAGGAACTGATGCCGATGCCGATCTCCTTCGCCCACAAGATCTGCGCGCGACTCACGGAGGCGCGGGAGAAGAAAGTGCTCCCGTGGCTGCGGCCGGACGGGAAAAGCCAGGTGACGGTGCGCTACGTGGACGACATTCCCCGCGAGGTGACCGCCGTGGTCTGCTCCACCCAGCACGCCGAGGAGGTGGGGCGCAAGACCCTCACCGAGGGGATCCTGGAGGAGGTCGTCCGGAAGGCGGTGCCGAGGGACCTGTTGTCGAAGAAGGTGAAGTTCTACATCAACCCCACGGGGCGGTTCGTCGTCGGGGGCCCTCACGGCGACACGGGGCTTACCGGACGCAAGATCATCGTCGACACCTACGGGGGATACAGCCGGCACGGCGGCGGGGCGTTCTCCGGGAAGGATCCTTCCAAGGTCGATCGAAGCGCGGCGTACATGGCCCGGTACGTGGCCAAGAACGTCGTCGCCGCGGGTCTTGCGCGCAAGTGCGAAGTGCAGCTCGCCTACGCCATCGGCGTCGCCGAGCCGGTGTCGATCCTGGTGGAAACCTTCGGCACGGCGAAGGTCCCGGAGGAGCGGATCGGGCGCGCGGTGATGGATACCTTCGACCTGCGGCCCGCCCGGATCATCCGCGAACTGAACCTGCTGCGCCCGATCTACCGGAAGACGGCGGCCCTCGGTCACTTCGGGCGCGAGCTCCCCGAGTTCACCTGGGAAAAAACCGACAAGGTCCGCGCGCTGCGCAAGGCGGCCGGCCACGGCGC
>Ga0315286_10004543_pt1 | contig 13313 bp, 14 predicted proteins | sample YL17G10_0_MG_FD_205038 | JGI IMG/M metagenome (GOLD analysis project Ga0315286, IMG submission 205038) | Sediment microbial communities from Yellowstone Lake, YNP, Wyoming, USA - YL17G10_0 | ecosystem: Environmental > Aquatic > Freshwater > Lake > Sediment | place: USA: Wyoming | collected... | reverse complement strand
TCGGCGGCAACCTGGTCGTCACCATCAATTGGGAAGGAACGGCCGACAAGCTCATCGAAATGGAACCACCCGTCGTGTACCGGCTCTTCAACCCGGTTCCGCATCGCGTCATCGCTGAGTTGATGGGAAAGTTGCCTGATTTTCGAAAGGCTTATCTGGAAGACGGACTCGCGGTCGGCGAGTACGGTGATTTCGGTGGCGTTGAGCACTTTCGTCATATGTTCGTCAAGAGCTGGAAGCGGGTGCTCGATCTGGCGCGCGAGAAACGCGAGCGCGTGGATCGCGCCGCAGCCAGGTAAGCGTGTTGCGGCCGCCTGCGCGGGAACTCGCGGACAGCCGCATGTTTTGGTTCAGGAACGGCCTGAGTCCACACCTACAATGAAAGCAATCGGAAGACGCACATTCTTATCCTTGCCACTCGGGTACGCGGCGGCTATCGGCGTTTGTGCCGCCACGCCGCGCCGGACATCCATCGCGATTCGTGGGGAAGATTTTCTGATCAACGGCCGGCCAACCTACGAGGGCCGTGTTTGCCACGGCGCCAGGGTTGAAGGCCTGTTGATGAACGCACGTTTGATTCAGGGGATATTCGACGATTTGAATCCCCAAACGCGCGAGCGGTGGGCCTACCCGGATACAGGGAAGTGGGATCCTGATCGCAACACACGGGAGTTTGTGGCGGCCATGCCCGAGTGGCGGCGGCACGGCCTGTTAAGTTTCACTCTTGGCTTGCAGGGCGGAAACCCGGTTAAGGGCGCGATGTCGCAACCGTGGCTCGCCAGCGGATTCGGTCCTTCCGGATCGCTTCGTCCAGCCTTCCTGGAACGCCTTAAACAAATACTCGACCAGGCGGACGAGCTTGGCATGGCGCCGATTTTGAACCCCTTTTATTTCGGCCAGGATGAACACTTCGAGAGCGAAGCCGCGATCGAGCGGGCGCTGTCGAACATCCTCGGCTGGTTGCTTGATGGTGGGTACCGGAACGTTCTCATCGAGATGGTGAACGAATGCGACTCTCCTCACTACCACTGGGAAATACTCAAACGGGATCGCGTAGATGAGCTGATTGAGATGGGCAAGCGTATTTCTCGCGGCGGGCAGAGGTTACTTATCGGGACGAGTTTCAAGGGCGGCGTCGTGCCTGCCGAAAACATTGTCCGTTGCGCGGACTTCCTGCTGCTGCGCGCCAACAGCAGAGGCGCCGACCCGGGCATGATCGATCGCCTCGTTGAGCAGACACGGAAAGTGCCTGGCTACCGGCCCATGCCGATGGTCGTCAACGAAGATAATCACTATGACTTTGAGCGGCAGGACTGCGCCATGCTGAAGGCTGTTCGCGCTCACGTTTCCTGGGGCTTCTACGATCCCGGCGCGAACACCTACGCGGACGGGTTCCAAAGCCCGCCCGTGAACTGGACTGCAAACACTAAACTGAAGAAAGATTTTTTCGGCTTGCTGAAGGAAGTCACCGGCTCCTGACGACATCGTATTTGCCTGGCGTCTGGTGGTCCAGGCGGACGGTGGGAAAACGTTCACGAGTGGGCGGTGATTGTGGAGGAGGAAATTTGACGGCCGCCAATGATTCACTGGAGTTCGAAAACGCCACCTACCGCAAGGTGACCTGGCGCCTGATGCCCTTTCTGTTTCTCTGCTACATCCTGAATTACATCGACCGGGTGAACGTGGGGTTTGCCAAATTGCAGATGCAGCAGGACCTTGGTTTCAGCGATGCCGTCTATGGGACGGGGGCCGGCATCTTCTTTCTGGCGTACTTCTTTCTTGAAGTGCCAAGCAACCTGTTGATGCAGAGAATCGGGGCGCGCTTCTGGATCGCCCGCATTATGGTTGTCTGGGGCGTCGTTTCCGCGTGCATGATGTTTATTCGCGGAACCAGCAGTTTTTACGCGTTGCGGCTGCTGCTCGGTGCAGCCGAGGCGGGCTTTTTCCCGGGCATCATTCTCTATCTCACCTTCTGGTATACGCGCCGCCATCGGGTGAAGATGATAGCTGCGTTCATGAGCGCCATCGCTCTGTCGGGCGTTTTCGGCGGACCCATCTCCGGCTGGATCCTGGCGCAACTGTCCGGCGTCCACGGCTTAAGAGGCTGGCAATGGTTGTTCCTGCTCGAAGGCATCCCTTCGATTGTCATTGGGCTCATGGCTATGTTCTATTTGGACAACGGGCCGGGAAAAGCGAAATGGCTCACGGCCGAAGAACGCGCTTTGCTATTACAGCGCCTTCGCGAAGAGGAAGAGCTGAAAAAGCAGGAAGCACATGTGCAGCACACGTTCATAGGCGCTTTTCGCAGCGGCAAGGTGTGGGCCTTCTGCCTGGTGTATTTTGGTTTCGTGATGGGCAATTACGGTCTCGGTTTCTGGCTGCCGCAGATTATCAAAGACACGCTGACGAAAGATCCCTGGCGGATCGGGCTGATTTCGATGATCCCCTGGGGGCTCGGCGCCATTGCCATGATTGTCAACGGGCATCATTCCGACGTGACCGGAGAACGGCGCTGGCACATCGTGGTTGCGGGCATCGTGGGCTGCGTCGCATTTGCCGTCAGCGGCCTGCCCGGCATCTCCGGTGTGGCCGGCATCATCGCTCTTTCGTTCGCCTGTATGGGCGTCATGTCTGCCTTTACAACTTTCTGGGCGTTGCCGGCGGCGACGCTTTCGGGAACCGCAGCGGCGGCCGGCATCGCCTGGATCAATTCCGTAGGAAACCTGGGCGCATTTGTCAGCCCCTATGTCATCGGGCATATCCGGGATACCACGAAGAGCATGACGCTTGCCCTGATGGTTCTATCGGCCGCCTGTCTGACTTCGGTCTTGCTCGCGCTCTACGTCACGCGGAAGACAAACGGTCCGGAGCGCAGCACGGCGCCCCAAACGGCCATTCGATAGGCCGGAGTATGAACAGCCGTCTTTGCCATCTTGGTTGCGGCGGGCCGGAGAGCAATGAAAGGACAAGGCTATGAACCGAAGAGATGCGTTGAAGACAATCGGCGGGACGCTTCTGGCTGCCCCCGGAATCCTGCGGGCCGCCGGACGGCGTCCCGGGGATAAACCGAACTTGCTTTTCCTCTGGACCGACCAGCAACGGGCCGACACCATGGCCGCCTACGGCAACCGCACCTACCGGGTCCCGGCCATGAACCGGCTCGCCGCACAAAGCATCGTCTTTGACCGCTGTTACGTGACGCAGCCCGTTTGCACGCCCAGCCGCACCTCGGTGATGACCGGCCTATGGCCGCACATGGCCGGCACCGTCGATAACAATATCCCGCTGAAACCTGAAACGAAAACTCTGCCCGAACTGCTGGGCGATTCGGATTACCGCACCGGCTACATGGGCAAGTGGCACCTGGGCGACGAAGTGTTTGCGCAACACGGTTTCCAGCAATGGCGCGCCATCGAGGACGGCATCTACAACGGTTTTTATTCCGCGGGCCGCGATCGGAACGCGCGCAGCCACTACCATCATTTCCTCGTCAGGATGGGCTACAAGCCGGACGAACAGAATTTCTTCGGCCGATCGTTTGCCACGACCCTGCCGGTGGAGCATTCCAAACCTTCGTTTCTGGCCAATGAAGCGTCGCGTTTCATTTTCGAAAACCGGAACGACCCCTGGATACTCTACGTGAACACGCTGGAGCCGCACACTCCGTTTTCCAGCGCGCTGAACGACCTTCATAGCGACGAGGAAGCGCCGGTGCCCGAGAACTATCCGGGCATCCCGGAAGGCGGTGAGCCGGAATGCTACCGACGGCGCCGCCAAAGCGCGATCAAGGACAAGCCATTCGACCTGCGCAGCCGGGCGGGCTGGCAGAAACTCAGCCGTCATTACGCCGGCCTCTGTTCGCTGGTGGACCAGGCGGCGGCACGCATCCTCTGGGCGCTGGAAGCGTCGGGACAGGCAGAGAATACGATTGTCGTCTGGACTTCGGACCACGGCGAGATGAGAGGCGCGCATAGCCTGCAGGGCAAGGGCGTCATGTACGAGGAAGCCGTGCGAGTGCCGCTGTTGCTGCGGGTGCCCTTCCGCGGGCAGAAACCGCAACGCGTGCTGCCGCCCGGCAGTCACATCGATCTTGTGCCCACGCTGTTGGAACTACTGGGAAAGAAGGAAGCCGATGAGTTGCCGGGGCGGAGCCTGCTTCCGTTCATTTCCGGAGCGAGGCGGGAAAACGGGGACGTGTTCATCGAATGGACCGGCGACCAGGAAGACCAGCAGGAATCGGATGCCCGGACGGTGATCACGCCCGAGGGCCTGAAGCTGGTATTGCACAACCGTGATACCAGTGTGCTGTTTGACCGCACCCGCGACCCGCTAGAGTTGCAGAACGTTTACGCCGGCGCCGGACAGGCCAAAGTGAGAAGCGCCTTGCGCGCCAAAATCGAGCAGTGGCAACGCCGCGTCAAAGACAAGATGCGGCTGCCAGCCTGAACACGGAGAAATCGGATGGTCAACTTCGGGTGGATGGACCCGGCTATCGTGATGCTGTATTTCGCCGGTGAGGCGCGATAGGATCGGCGGGATAACGCGATAGCGCGGGATAGGGACACGGGCTAGGGTCCCGAAGTGATGAGATAACCGCAAAGACGCTCAGGGGAGGGCGATCGGAAATGCGCCATAAATTTGTTGGTTCGTTGTGTGTGCTTGCCTGCCTGGCGCGGCTCGCCGCCGCTCCTATGCCGGCGCAGGACGACTCGGTCAAGTGGCTCAATAACTATCAGGCAGCTCTCCGGCAGGCCAAACAAACGCACAAGCCCATATTCCTGGAATTCCGTTGCGAGGCTTGAAGCGCGGGACGCGCTTTTGACGCACAGGTTGTGCTGTCACCGAAAACCTCGCCGCTGGGCAAACTATTGTCACAATACGTCTGCGTGCGCGTCACCCGCATGGACGACGTCAACGTGTCGCTCTTCGATCACGACTGGAACACGACACTCTATTTTTTCCTGCTGAATGCGGATGAGCACATCTACATGAGGTACGGCGGGCGGGATTCGGCCTCGCCCGACACGTATTTGAATCTGCAGAGCCTGGAACTGGCGGCCGCACAAGGCTTGGAACTTCATCGGGAATATGCCGGCGGGCAAATCAAGCCGGCGCCGCTCCCCCGGCCGGTATTCCCGCGCGAGATGCCGCTCCTTGTCGAGCGGACATTCGCGCTGAACAAGTGCGTCGAGTGCCACCTTATCGGCGATTTCCAGAATCTGCAGCGGGAACATGACGGCACCCTCGATAAATTGACCCACGTTTACCGCTCGCCGGACATTAAGACACTCGGCATCATTCTGGACGTACCGAAAGGGCTGGTGGTGAAGGAAGCGCGAGGAGCGGTTCAGGCGGCCGGGATGAAAACTGGAGACCGCATCGCAGCATTGAACGGGACGCCCGTTTGGACTTTCGGCGATCTGCAGTATTGCTACGACAAGGTAGACCGCCAGGCCGAGCGCATCCAGATCACGGTCGACCGGGGCGGGCAGTCAGCCAGTCTTTCCGTTGTGCTGCCTCCGCGCTGGTGGTGGACCGACGTCCGCTACCGGTTGTCGAGTGTGGAGCCCAAGACTTACTTTGAGGATCGCCCGCTCACGGACGAGGAAAAGCGAAAATTCGGGCTCAAACTCGATGGATTCGCCAGCCAGGTCACCTATATACCTGGCGTGGCCCGGATGAAGATGGTGAAGTGCCACGATCTTCTGGTCGGCGATATCATCTTTGCGGTCGACGGGAAAGACCGCGATCCGCTCGCGAATACCGCCGACCTGTTCATCAAGCTGACGAAACAACCGGGTGACGCTGCGACATTGGACGTACTGCGCAACGGCGAACGGATCCGGATGCCGCTGACGACCGATCGGGTGAACTTTCGCAAATGACAGGACTAAACAAGCTGATTCTCCTGCTGGCTCTGCCGGCCTTCAGCGCTACTCCGCCGCAAGGGTGGACGCCCGCGGCCGAGGTGCGCCACGACGACACCCTGTGTGTTTCTTATCAGGCGAGGCTGGATGGCGCCTTTCTGGTGGTGCGTGTCGTGGTCGAACCGGGCTGGCATACCTTTGCTATGGACAACAGAGTGCGCGCTGAGGAAAAGCTGGCGGGCAGACAATCTCTCGGCATCGATCATCCAACCGAGATCACGCTGACCGGGGGCCTGCAGGCGGCCGGCCCCTGGTATCAATCGGCACCGAAAAATTTCTCTCGGCCCGAGCTGCGCTGGTTCAGTTGGGGCTTCGAGAAGCAGGCGGTGTTCGCCGTCAAAGTCCGCCGCTCCTCGCCGGCACCGACTCGCATCGCCATCCGCGGCCAAGCCTGCACCGAAACCCTCTGCAAGAATGTCGACGTCACGATTTCCCTCTCGCCCGGCAATGTCCGCCCGGATGCCGAACCCTCGGACGTTAATCTGAAGAATCTGGTCCGGGTCAAGACTAGACTTTCGGCAGCGGGCGGACAACAAGAACTTGCGGGGGCTGTGAACTTGAGTGGCCCGTGCTGTTATCCGAGCTGAAGACCATGCTGTCGGTCAGGAGCTTCGCTGTCGGTTTTGAGCATGGCGCAGGACACGCGTCTTGGCTAGAGTGAAGATCCGCGGCGGGGGTTCGTACGAGCCCGCGTGCCTGTGGCGTCTCGTTGACCCAACGCGGCCAAAGGAGGCGGTCGGAAATGAGTGCGACTCATAAGAACATGGCCCGGCGTCGGCTGTTGCAGCTCGGCGGCGCCGGCACGCTGGCGGCGCTTCTGGCGCCGGCCCGATCCGCCGGGCGCCTGCCCAACTTCATCATCTTGTTCGCCGATGACATGGGCTACGGCGACCTTGGGTGTTACGGCCATCCCACCATTCGCACGCCGAACCTGGATCGCGCGGCGGAGGAAGGACTGCGGTTTACTTCGTTTTACGCCGCTGCGCCGGTGTGTACCCCATCGCGCGTCGGTCTGCTCACGGGGCGCTACCCGGTGCGCGCCGGGCTGCCGAACAACCTGGGGCCCGATTCCAAAGGCGGGCTGCCGTTAAGCGAAATCACACTTGCCCAGTTGCTCAAAGCGCGCGGGTACAAGACCATGGCAATCGGCAAGTGGCACCTGGGCCACGACCCGAAGGAGTACCTGCCCACCAGCCGGGGATTCGATTCGTACCTGGGCCTGCTCTACAGCAATGACATGATTCCGCCGTTCGTGAAAACTACGAGGCCGCTGGATCTCTATCGCAACGAGCAGCCCGTCGAACGGGTGACGGACCAATCCACGCTGACGGAACGATATACCGCCGAAGCGCTCCGGTTCATCCGATCGGCCGGCGACAGTCCGTTCTTCCTCTACCTGCCCTACGCCATGCCGCATCTGCCCATCAGCACGTCCGAGCGATTCCGCTCCCGCTCGCGCGCCGGCCTGTACGGCGATGTCATCGAGACGCTGGATTGGTCCGCCGGCGAAATCCTGCGCGAATTGAAAGACCGGAAGCTCGACGGCGACACCATGGTAATCTTCGCCAGTGACAACGGGCCGTGGCACAACTTGCCGTCGCGCATGCTCCAGAACGACAATGAGCCGTGGCACACCGGCACCAAGGGCCTGCTGAGAGGCGCCAAAGGGACCACGTACGAAGGCGGCCAACGCGTCCCGTGCATCGCGCGCTGGCCCGGCGTCATTCCGGCGCGGCAGATCAATTCCGACATCGTTTCCACGCTGGATCTCTTGCCGACGATCGCCGGCGCGGCCGGGGCCACGCTGCCCCGGGACCGGGTCTATGACGGATTCGACCTGCTGCCAGTTTTGCGCGGCACCGCCCGGTCACCCAGATCGGTATTCCACTATTTCCGGGGCAACACGCTGGAGGCGCTCCGCGAAGGCAGTTGGAAAATGCGGTTGGCCCAGCCGATTCAGGGCGAGGGGCAAAGCGGGCCCGCCGGACCGCCGCGGCCCGAACTGTTCAACCTGGATTTCGATCCCGCCGAACAGTACAACGTCTACGAACGCCATCGCGACCTCGGGGACTTGCTGATGAACAAGATGCGGGCCTTCGCCCAGGAACTGAAAGCGCAATTTCACGAGAGCAAAGCCGAACGATAGGCCAGCGACCTTCGGAGTCGATTGTATGAACCGGCGGCCCGCTCGCTAAGCAAGTGGCATTGAGCGAGACGACGGCGGTGCAACATTTCGGCGTGAGATTCCGAAGGCAGTTGCCAAATGGGACGGGAGTCGTTAGATTGTAGGCACTTGCCGACGGCATCCGTCGCTTGGGTCTGCCCTTGTCCCGGCCGCGAGCGGTTTCATGCGGGTCAGCAGGGACAGGAGTTCGGCAGCAGAACGGAGAAGAAGTGATGGCAGATGCGAAGAAGCGTCACGGTTGTCTGACGGCATGGTTGGTTCTCACGATCGTGGCCAATTCCGCAACCGTCCTGATATACGTACTGCGAAATGAAACGATTCGCCGGTCACTACCCAATGCGCCCGGGTGGGCACTCCCGGTGCTGATCATCTTTGCGCTATTCAACCTGGTGTGCGCGGTTGCCGTCCTGCAGTGGAAGAAGTGGGGCTTCTGGGGATTCTGTGCATCTGCTGTGGCCTCCCTGGTTGTCAATCTGTGGCTGGGCGTCGGCATGGGTATAGTCGGTGCCGTCATTGGAGTCCTTCTGCTCTACGGAGTGCTGCACATCGGCAAGGAAAACAAGGGCTGGCCCCGACTAGAGTAGAGTCTCGTAGATACCTTTACAGCGATGGCAATTCCCACACGGCAGAGCTATTTGTGAGACATTGCACTAGAAGAGGCGTTCGCTGTCGAGCAGCATTGTTACCGGGCCGTCGTTGACCAGCTCGACTTCCATCATGGCCTGGAACACGCCCTGCTCCACGCGAACGCCGCGTTGCTGGAGGAATCCAACGAACTTGTCGTACAGGGAGCGCGCCGGGTCCGGGCGGGCGGCGCGGTCAAAGCTGGGGCGGCGTCCCTTGCGGCAGTCGCCGTACAGCGTGAACTGGGAAACGGCCAGCACGGCGCCGCCGGTCTCCAGCAACGACCGGTTCATCTTGCCCGCCTCGTCCTCGAAAATGCGAAGCTCCGCGATCTTGTCGGCGAGATAGCGGGCCGCCTGTTCATCGTCGCCGGCGCCGACGCCCAGCAGCACGACGAGGCCCGCGCCGATCTCTCCGGTGGTCCGGCCATCCACCGTGACTCGGGCGCGGGAGACTCGCTGCACGACTGCGCGCATGGGAATTTCGGAAAAACCGCGAAGCAGGTTCCAGGTTTCAGGTTCCAGGTTGGACGAACCTGGAACTTGAAACCTGCAACTTGAAACTCGCACTACTGTTTCTGTTCTCGGTAGCCGATCAGCACGCGGTCGCCTTCCTTGACGCCGCTGCTGGTGATTTCCGCAAACAGGTAATCGGTCATGCCCGTTTTGACGGTGACCAGGCGGTAGCGGCTCCCCTGCTCCACCCACACCGCCGGCTCACCGGCGGGAATCCCGTTCTGCCGGACCAGGCGGTTCTTTTCCTCCAGGGTCACCGGGGGTGAAGAGCGAAAAGCCTCCTTGCGCACCCGCAGCACGCTGTAGGCCGCGGAGACCGGAATGGTGACGTACGCGGTGATGCCGGGCAGCAGCCGCCGACCCTCGTTCCGGAACTCGATCAGGGCGTCATACTGGACCAGCCCCGGCGCGGGCGAGGAACCGGGGCCGCTACTGGTGCTTGCTGCGCCGGCCGAAACAGAGGTGCCGGAGGTGGCGGTGGACCCCGTCGAGGCCCCCTGCGGAGCGGTGGCGGAGGAGGTGCTGGTCTGCAAGCCGGGCATCGTGGTCGTGGCGGTGGTGGGCAGTTTGGACGGAGTCGTTTGTCCCTTCGTTCCGGTGATCGGCGAGATCCGAACCTGGGTCACCTTGCCTTCCCAGACGCGGTTGGGGAAGGCATCGACCGCGAAGGTGGCCACATGCCCCTCCTGCACCTTCGGCACATCGCGCACGTCCAGCTTGGTGCGGGCCAGGTCCAGGGCGGAGGCGCGCTGCTTCTCCTGGGCCTGGCCCTGAATCAGCAGGGCCTGGGCGTTGGCCAGCCGGGCCTGCGCCTGCTCGACCAGGGCGCGGCTGGCGACGGCGGTGGCCTGGGCGCCGTCGGCGGCGCTGCGCAACCGGTCGCGGTCGGCGGCCGCGGCGACGTCCTGGCGGAACAGCGACTCCTGCCGCGTGTAGTCGAGGGTGGCCTGGCGGGCCAGTACCTCGTCGCGCGCCTGGTTGGCCCGCGCCGCGTCCAGGTCGGCGCGTGCCGTCTCAATGCCATCCTGGGCCACGCGCACAGCCGCCCGCGCCGCCGCCAGGTCGGCTTCCGCTTGTTTCACGTCCGACACGTACTGCGAATCTTCCAGGGTGGCCAGCACCTGCCCGCGCTTCACCTGGGAATTGAAGTCCACCAGGATCTTGTTGACCATGCCCGAGATCCGGCAGCCGACGTTGACCGTGGTCACCGCATCCACGGTCCCGGTGGCCTCCACGTTGTTGACCACGTCTCCGCGCTCGATGGTATACAGGACGGGGATTTGGGTTGTGCTGGTGAGCGCCTGCTGCAGGGACATGCCGCCGGCGATCAGCGCCGCAGCCAGGCCCAAGGCCACCCACTTCGCATACCGGTGTCTGAATAGAGTCTTCCAGCCCATCGTTTACTTAAACCTGGCTAACCACGCCTGGACGCGAGTATTTCCAGATGGCAGACCGAAAGCGACCGCTGAACCGCAGAGATCGCAGAGGCTGGCCTCTCCCCGTTCTCTGCGTCGCTGCGGTGAACATCACCCCATGGGGCCCACGGAGCAAACCCGCCCGGCGTCGGCCATTTCCTTGCGAATGCGCTCGGCTTCGCGCCGCAGCGGCGGCAGCGCCCGGGCGTAAATCATCTTATACGCCCGGCAGAAGTAATCCAGGTCTTCGAACTGATGGTGCGGGCCGTAGCGCATCTTGGGGCATCCGCCGTGGCAGATGAACTCGAACTCGCAACTGGCGCACTCGGCCCGCGGCAAGGTCTTGGTGCGGGCGAAGTCCACCCGCCGGGCCTTGCGCGCCACCTCGGGGAAGGAGTCGATCATGATGTTGCCGATCTTCCAGGGCTGCTCGACGAAGAAGTCGCAGGGGTAGACGTCGCCGTTGTACTCGATCACCACGTAGCTGTCGCAGGTGGTGTGCATGGTGCAGTTGCCGGGGCGCTCGCCGACCAGGGCCTCGACGACGTTGTCGAAGAAGCGCAGGTGCATCGTCCGCCGGTCCGGCCACCAGCACTCGAACGTCTCCACCAGGAAGTTGCCCCACTGCTCCGGCTGGAGGGCGAACGGCAGGGCCTTGCCGTCTTTGTCGAACTCGGCCAGCGGGATGTACTGCACGAAATCGAAGCCTTCGCGCTTGAACCATTCATAGAGCTTGCGGGGCTGGCCGACGTTGGCCTGGTTCACCACGCACAGGATATTGAAATCGACCTTGTGCTTGCGGAGAATTTCGACCACGTCCATGACCCTGCGCCAGGTGCCCTGCCGGCCGCGGTTGAGCCGGTAGCGGTCATGCACCTCCTGCGGGCCGTCCAGGCTGACGCCCAGCAGGAAGCTGTAGTCGCGCAGCAGCGGGCACCAATCCTCGTCGATCACGATGGCATTGGTCTGGAGCGCGTTGGAGACCACCTGCCCGGGGCGCCCGTAGCGCTGCTGCAACTCGACGGCGCGCTCGAAAAACTTCAGCCCGGCCAGCGTCGGCTCACCTCCCTGCCAGGCGAACACGCTGTTGGGATAGGAGTAGAACATGAACTGGTCGGTCATCCGCTCCAGCAGCTCGTCGCTCATGCGGCGCCCCGGCAGGTCCCTGTAAGGGTCCGCGTCGCGGTCCAGGTAGAAGCAGTATTCGCAGTCCAGGTTGCAGACGGCCGACGCCGGCTTCACCAGCAACGATTGGATTCTCGGGGTGGTTCCCAACACCGGTAATGAGCCCATTTCGGCCATTATAGTCCATCGAGGCCCTGGCGGTCGCGGGACGGCAGCCGCGGCGGCCAAAAGTTGGTCACGTCCAGCGCGCGTTGCATTCTATAATCCCAAGAGGGGTTTGACCAAGGCTGCCCGCTGATGTCTTGGTGGCGCGAATCTGGCCGCTCGCCCTGTGCTCCCCGGCCTGCTGTTGTGGAACCCGCGGAGCTAGAAGGAGGTTGACGTCCTTGACCAGCCGCGAATTGATTGCCGATACCAGCCGGCGACTGAAGAGGATTGAAACACGCCTGAGTGACATCGCCCGGCAGGTCGCAACGGCGCCCCGCGATCTCTGGGTGCCGGTCGAATCCTTTGAGCCCGAACCTTACGACGTCACCGTCCCCTTCACGGCCGTTGTGCGGCCAACCGGGGACGAATTCGAAGCGACCTTTTTTGACGCGAATCTGCATGCATGCGGAAACACCCCTGAGGAAGCGGTCGCTAATTTGAAGGGCGTTATTCTCGATATGTTCGACTGGCTTGTCGAGTTGGGCGATGATCGGCTTGGACCGGGGCCGCTGCAGCAGAAGACGGTCCTAATCAAGCACGTCCGTTCCCGCTGACCCATGGCGCAGTTCACTCAGAAGCATGCCGAGCTGATCGCGCGCAAGCTCGATTGCCTGATACGCGAAGGCAAGCGCCATACGCGAGCTGCGCTTTTTCACAATGGCGTGCTGCTGGCCAGTTTCGGCATTCGGAGAGGATCGAAACAGACGGGTCATGACTATCTGCCCCGTGAGCTGCACCTCAAGCAGAATGAGTGCTGGGAGCTGTATGACTGCGGTTTGACCAGAGAGGCATACTTGCAGTTGATGCGCGCAAGGGGCAAGCTCAGGTAGCAGCAGGGTCAGGGCGGCAGCCCGCTGAAGGAGATCGGAGACGTGGTGAAGGGCCACTGGGAACGGGCTTGCAAGGTTCTGGGCCGCGGGGAAGCTAGCGAGTATCTGATTCTTGTCGGCGACGAGCCTGAGAAGCACACGATGTCGTGGCACGCGATGGACTTCTCCGGGACTGAAGGTCCGGTGACCAGGGAATTTCAACCTGTGTCCGGCTCGTCTTGAGCAGCGCGGCCATTCGCGCCTTCGATGTTTTCCTCCTCTTCATGGCCTCTGCAAGCTGCCAGGCGACGACCTCCTTGATCGCCTGAGCCTGCGCCTCTTCAAAGACCCCGTCCTCGTTGAGAGAATCATCAATCCGCAATCCGAAATCCGGAATCTTGTGGTTGAATTGAGAAATAATGGACCAAGCAAAACCTGGGCGCGCGAAGCAGGAGTTCCGGCCATACGTGCCGGCTGAATCGCAGGAGCCGGAATTCACGCTAAAG
>Ga0315286_10004542_pt1 | contig 13317 bp, 21 predicted proteins | sample YL17G10_0_MG_FD_205038 | JGI IMG/M metagenome (GOLD analysis project Ga0315286, IMG submission 205038) | Sediment microbial communities from Yellowstone Lake, YNP, Wyoming, USA - YL17G10_0 | ecosystem: Environmental > Aquatic > Freshwater > Lake > Sediment | place: USA: Wyoming | collected... | reverse complement strand
TCCAGCGGCTTTGACTGACCCACCCATTCCATAACCAAAGCCTCTAGCCGCATTCCAAGAAGAAAGACCCTTCCTTGCAAATGGAGCGCCACCTCTCGCAAGAAGAGTACCCATAGCGGCACCACCAAGAATTGAATTGTTAGACGATATTGCTCCATAAAGTCCACCAGCAATTGCTCCTCCAATACCTACTCTGCCTCTCGCCAAACCCCCAACAATCCCACCTTTAAAAGCTCCAGTTACCATACCCGTTTGGTCAGAAAACATTCCATAGGCAGCGCCAGCCATAGCCCCTATGCCAACACGACTCTTGGCGAAACCTTTAGCGGCCTCACCTATCATTCCCCATGGTACTGGCATACTGATAAACCTCCTTACAAACTATATGGGCGGTAAAGTAACATTGCTTCATTTCCTAACGCAGTGCGTCCGTTAACTCTTGAGTTCTGTATAGCCATTATACTGCGTTGTCTCATAGTTGAAACTGTCCCAAAAGGATCCTGAGCAGGTGCTCCCATTTCAAGTGTAGCATGCTTTATCGCATGTTCACGTATCTGTCCACGAAACAATGGACTTACAAAACTAGCAACACTCTGATTTGTGACGGCAGCTCCAATCCCAACGGCAGCGGCGCCGGCACCAAGAGCAACAAGAGCAGGCCCCTTTGCGAGCGACCAAGCCATACCTAGTGCGTAGTTCATTGCCATACCCTTTGCCACTCCACCAATCGCACCGGTTATTCCACCTTCCTGATAACCAGAATATGCTTCATACAAAGTACTAACTATACCAAGTGCTCCACCTATTCTTGTAGGAATATTGGCTCCTTTCTTAAATAGATCACGACCAAGACTCCAATCGGCCATCATATTATAACCAGCACGACGATGAATCCCAGCCCTACCTAAAATACCTCGCCCCGCTTTTCCACCAGAAACAAATCCATGCATTCCACTACCAAGACTCTTAGTAGTACCCCATGCACTCTTCATTCTGTCATTAAATCCAGCCATTTACTTCTCCCATATTTCTTTAACTATGACGACCCCTATGTAAACCTTGCACTAGTCCATCTGTACTCTGCAGGAACCTTTGATTTGCTTCTTGTTCATATCCTGCTCCACCAAGAGCACCAAAACCAGTAGAAGAAGCATTTGTTTGTCCAAGTTGAAGTGACGCAGCACTTGGCCCAGCACTATCTGTTAACATACTAAGGGCACCAGCAGCAACACCTACTCCAAGAGCGGCCAGACCAGCAAACTTTCCTCCGCTCTTGAGACCTGCCCTAATGGCTCTCCCTGTTCCGACTGCTCGCCCCCGTGTCTCCATTAGTGCTTCGGCCATTCTGCCATGCCCAGAACTTGCACCAATGATCTTCTTGTATTCGTCAATAAGACCGCTTTTGTAAGCACGACTTATGTTCTGACCAATGCTACCTCGCGCAGCTCCACCTATTGACATCGCAGCTATTCCTACGCCAGCAGTTCCAACTCCTGCCATCATTCCTGTAAAAGTAGCATCTCTAAATACTCCTGTACTAGTTGAACTATCTGATGTGGCGCCGCCAATACCAAATCCTACACCAGAAGCAAGAACAGCATTTCTTGTCCAAGATGCACCTTGGGAGAAAACATTCGAAGCCATTTGAACCATCCTAATTTATTGTATCACTACTTTCTTCTCAATCGATTCGTTGGAACAAAGTTAACTTGGTCATTGGCTCGTTGCTGAGTTCTGGCTACATGGTTCCGGCCACCTACTGTGGCCTGCCGCCAAATGTTCTGTTGATCACTACGCAACTGGTTTGCAAGAAGTACTTTCTGTTGTCGAATCTCTTCCTTTGTTCTTTGTGGAAGATACTCCTTAATACCCTCATCCTTTCTTCCAATCTGACCAAGTTGTCGGTGTTTCCTCTTCATCTTCTCTATATACGAAGTTGAACTACTCTGTTCAGCCATACCTAAATCGTACATAGAAAGGCGTCCGCCTCCCTCTGATGTATAACTTAAGTTACCAGCGTGCACATCGAGATTCTGAATGCCTCTCTCTGACATGATATCCAGTGTTTCCTGTAACTCTTTTCCCGCTTTCTCACTGATCTTTCCTACACGAAGACTATTTTGCTCATTAAGTCGTAACCCGGGCATCCGCTCCATATAGATCTCACCCTTAGTTTTGCCATAGAGCGAGGGCGTAAGTGGCGTATCACCTAGGATCTCTAACATTTTTGCTTCATTCTCAAGATCTAGTCCACGCAGAAGCTCTGGGCGCGCACCAGCATTAACCAACTGTTTAATTTCCTGTTCGGCACCAGGTAGAAGTCTCTTTCTAACAAACTCAAATTCTTGTCCCCGGAAACTACCCTTCATGAGTTGAACTTCACCAAACCGCCCAGCACCTAATGTACCTTTCATAACTCCGGCTTTCAAAGCATCTTGAAAACCTGCCATCTTAATGAAACCTTTGAGAGTGTCATATTTGGAACCAAACATAGTAAAAATCTTACGAAGTTTCTCCGCTAACCCGCCATGTCTCATTCCTTCTACTGGGTTAATCGGATCACCAATTTTAGGTGGACTAAATAAATGTTCACCAAGAGAAAAGGCTTTTGTTTCCGCACTACTACGTTTTCTCGCTGACCGTAAAACTTCTAATAAATCGCTGTTGCCCGTACCCGCAGCAAATCCACCTTCACCAATCATTACCTGACTTCCCGCATGCTTAGTTGGCATTGTTCGTAACTTAGAAAAACTACTTGCTACCTGTCTTTCTAGGTGTTCGTGATAAAGAACTGTTTTGAGAAAGTCTTCACCTTGGACTCCTCTAGTAGCAACTTCCCGTGACAATCCTCGCTTCATAGACGACTTTATGAAAGATTCCCTGATCTTTTGTGGATTAATGAAAACAAAATGTTCTCCACTTTGACTCTTAGTGGTAAAAGCGCCTCCAGCCTTCTCGACTCCTGGAATCATAGCATTAAGTCTTTTTATCTGTTCTGGTGTCTTAAGAAAAACTACATTCCCAAGTTTCTTTCCAAATTCTTCTGCTGTAAGTCCACTAGACATCTCTAGAGCACGCATAGGAGAGAGAAGTTTTGTCCCTTCTTTCATCCCACTCGCAAAGAACTTACTTATCTTTCTGCTTATTCCTCCAAAAAGACCTTTCCAACCAGATCCGAAATCCGCTCCTTCCTTCCTTAGATCTCCAGCCATACCTCCATGTCGTAATCCTTCGATGGAGTTATATACATCATCTTTGCCAGAGAAACGTTGTCCTACTTTATAGAGAGCTAAGGCTGTTAATGCAACAGGAAACAAGGCTGCACCAAGATGCATTGCGGCTCTTCCTAGTTTAGGTGTTGCGATAATTTTCTCTTCAGACTTGAGGAGAACTCGTGCTCCAATTTTGCCATTCTTAACTTCGTGCATGGCAACAAAACTTGAAGGCATAATATTTTCAGTTCTAACCGCCAAATCTATATCCGGACTTACTTTGAAATCAGTAGCAATCTTATTAAACCTCATTATTTCCCCAAAGAGACTACCTGCTTTACCTCCAATTGGTATTTGAGCAGAGAATTGGGCCGCAAGACTCCTCTGGGCGACAATATCTTCAGCGGACAAAGCAAACTCAAAGATTTGGCCATGACCAACTACGTTCTTTACGTCGGGTGCAGAATACCCAAGTAATTGTCCCATAGTACTCATCATATTCCTTACAAAAGGACCCTTGCCAGCTCCCTGACCAGCATGTATCCTTGCAATATTCAACCGCATCGAGGTGGAGACATGAGTAGCTTTCTCTTCGAGCATAGCTCTCACGGCCGGAGGCATGAGGAAACTATCTATTCCAAGAGACGCCTTGTTTGGTGTTAGACCTTTTTGTAGAATACTTTCTACGTTTGCGGTAGGCGTACCATGATAGAAGGTTCCGTACCCTTGTTGGAACATCCTAGCTACTTTAAGATTTGGCAGAACATTTGGTAAGCCCTTTGCTCCCCACGCAAGACCCCCATACCACATCCAACTCGGTTTTTCTTTCTCTCCTTGATATCCACTACCGAAATCTGTATTTCTACTTCTAGTTGCTCCCGCTATACCCTTATGCCTAAATCCCTCATTCGTATTCCCTGCTCGACCCCTACCTGAGAAGAACTTCCCATAACTAGGTATAAGTCTCTGTCCTAACCTTCTCCCTGCCCTTGGATCTGTACCAGGTGAACCAGATAGGAAACTCTCTGCCGCTGCCAAATGATAGTTCTTGCTTAGTCTGGTTAGGTCTGTAAAGGAGTTAAAGGTTACTCTTCCACCCAATTCCTTACTTAACTCCAAATACTTCTGAAAGAATTCCTCCTGCCATATACCTCTGTTCTGATTAATCGCTTCCTGTTCAGCAGATATGAATGCTTTTCTACTGTAGATGTCTGATCCTGATTCACCGAAAGGAAGAGACGCTACAATACCAGATCTAGCCATCTCTACGTTGAGAGGTTCCTGATGCCCTTCCAGGTAAGCCAAACCAATGTATCTACCGTATGTGCGCTGCTTAGGGTCTGAAGCTACTTCTATTCGTACCCTGTGACCTGCTGTAGCCGCTCTTGCTTGCTCAAGTGCCCATTGACCCCTAGGCTGTTCCTGATTATAACGAAACCACTCTGTTGGGTCTCCTGGGTGTGCTATCTCTGGAGCATCAATACCAGCCAAACGTATTGCTATATCATCCTTAGTCCGGTTCCCGGACAGCGACTTCAGAAGGATAGTATCCGCATCTTCCCAAGCCATACGATACGCACTAGTATCTACACGAGATGTCTTCCCTCTTCTTCTCATCTCTCCTGGATCAAGTTCACCATATGCTGTACTAGAAGCCTTTACCCGTCTGCGCAATTCCGCCGCAGAAGTATCATCTTTGTACCACTTCTCACGGAACTCCTGTACCTCAAGAGGAATAGGCTGATCGCTAACTCTCAGTCCTTTCCATCCAGATCCAAAGTCCTCCCTCTGTGCTTTCGCAAATCCCCGCTCAGGGAATCCTTGGATAGTGTTTGCTGCATCATCCTTACCTGAAAAACGATTGGAAAAGACACTATATGCGAGTACTCCAGCACCTACTAGGCCCAGGGCCCCACCCACTTTCCATGGTGTAGAAAGGGCACTTATTCGATCAAAACTAGTACTTCCCATACGAGCGAAGAGTATGGCTGCATCATCTGTATAGTTGATGATGGCAGAACGGACGAGAGGACTATGGACAAATCCTTGGGCTGCTCGGATATCAACTGCCGGATCGGAATATCTCTGGATATAGGACTGATTTACATCAGACTCATGGACTGGCTGATCTAGAGCGGGAAGGAATCTACCTGTTCTCTGATTGAGAATTGCCAAGGGAACTCATTATTCCTTCTTCTCATCATTACTATTTGGGGGCGAATTGAAGAGATCGGAGATCAGGTCTTCGGGAGCCATTGGTTTACGAATTGGAGGAGAGAGTGGCTCTTCATCAATGTTAATCACTTTTCCTTCCTGATTGGGTCCAGAAGAGGAAGAAGATAACTGTAGCGGCGTGGCTTCACTAACAGAAAGGGCCGACTGAGCCTTCGCGGCCTGAATAAGAGACTGAAGTTCTCTACGAAGTTCCGCAGTACCCTTACTTGGATCATTGTCTGTACGAAGTTTCAGAGCGGCATCTCTCTTGTATTTCTCCTGTCTGTCCCCAACCATAAACTTGATTACCTTGTTGCGGCGATTCAGAAGAGTCTCCTTCGCTATAAGAAAAGCAGAAACTGCCCGCTTCGTAAGTGTATTTCCCTCTCTGCTTACAGCAACGACCTCATCTTGTACAAGTTCGGCATGTTCAGGTTTGGCAAGGTTTCGGTTGAGACGATAAAGCATCAGTTCAACTTCAGCCAATTCATTCACAAGAAAAAGTTCAGTCATACTCTCTGGATCAATATCGTACTCAAGTACAAACTGTTCTCTCCATAGTTGCAACAATTTAACCTCGAAAAGACAGGATTCACCAATCGGAGCTTGACCTATCTGATGCAGAGGACAGGTTTCCGAAAATGGACAACGTTGTCCAGCACAGGTGAGCGGTATCGCTGCTGTAGAACCAGTGGAAAGATTAGTCATAAAATGTTGTAAATGTTTAGTCTGCTCGGGCGTGAGAGATAAGTTCTTATATGTAGACGGATCTAGTTTCAGACGAGCAAGAAGTCTCTCTGTTGCTAACTCTCGTGTAGAAAGAGGTCTCCTCTGCTCAAGACTCGTATCACTATTCTTTGCTGGCATTAGTTACTCTCCCAAAGTCTTCTCCCTCTATACTACGGAACTCAGCCAGAACCTCAAGGAAGAGTACTCGTATCTCTGGATAATCCTCAGAAAGAAAAAGGTCCATACACTTACGCGCATAAGTACAATCCGCACCATATTCCGAAGTGGTAAGAAAGAAATTGTATCTTTCGCAAAACCCTTCACTTCCACCCGGACGAGTCTTCACGCGATTCACAAAGTTATGAAGAACTGTTAGAAGGTTTTTAGTAGTCAATACTTACTCCTGTCTACCCCATTGTAGACTATAGGAGAGAAATTGAAAAACATATATAGGACTAATTCCAGTTTTATTTTTTACAGAAAAATCAGGAATAGAAGTTGTCGATTTTCGATACGAGGGAGACTGGTGCTTCATGGGGAGACCGGATAAGCCGGTACCTTCCTTATGAAGGTTCAAAGGATGGGGGAGGTAGACTCCCCCAAAAATGCCCTTAACTGGGCAAGGAGGCAACAATGGGGCGCACGATGGTCAACGAGCTGGTCAAGATGCTTGCGAACCTGAACGTCATGATCCCGATGATCCAGGACGCTCGGGAGGCAGCGTTCGACAAGAAGGAGGCCCTGCTGGGCGAGCAGCTCACGGACGAGCTGGTCGAGGCGCTGCAGATGCGCGAGGAGATCGAGCACAAACTCGGTCTCGACTTCTAGGGCGAAACAGGGCTTCGGCCCTGTCCAGGCGTATGATGCGCCTGCTGATGAGCCCAATCCAGGTCTCACAGTAACAGTCAGGCTTCGGTCTGACAAGGAGTTACACATGTCGCTCAAGCGCTTCATCCCCCAGTTCTGCGATCTCCGCTCGCTCGGCACGGCATACAAGAGCACCAGCAAGGTCGCGAAGATCCGGCTCGGCCGCAAGGACAAGGTCTCCACGATCAAGATCGGCGTCTACGAGGCCAAGGTCGAGGCGTTCATCAACTCGTAGTTCTTCCTTCCTACAGAGTCCAGAAGGATGATGTATTAGTCTTTCTGGGCTCGATAGGGTGGATGAATGATTCATCTACTCGCTTTGGGCGCTTATGCCCAATAACACAGAAGGAGAGAGTCAATGCTGACCAACGAGCTTCGCGCAATCTACACTCGCCTGATCCAGTTGTCGAAGGCAGGAACACTGACTGTCGAGCAGCGTTCGATGGTTCTGGCAGCGGGCTTTGTGCTCGAGTCAGTTGTTGAGCACGTCCTGCCCAAGACGGCGGAAGGACTCGCCATCACTACCTACGGATACGTCGAGATGGCCTACGGGATGGTGAACGATATCGAGTAGTCAGGCAACCTAGGGCGAAACGGGCGTCTGTATGAGCCCGTCTGCGCGTATGAAGCGCGCACTGATGAGCCCCAGTAGTGGCTTATTGTGGAGTTACACCATGGCCCTCGGTATCTGCAGCATGCTCAAGAACCGCAACAACGGCTTCATCTCGGCTCGCATCATGGCGGTGGCGCGGTCGGGCGACCAGGAGGAGATCGGAACGCTCTGGACTGCCGCTGTGCAGCAGAAGCTCTGCATCCTCACGCCCAACGAGGAGACGCTCAAGAAGACCAAGAACGTGCTCACCAACATGACGCAGCACCTCAACAAGCAGGAGAAGAGGGAGAAGGCGCTCATCAACAAGCCCCTCAAGGTCGAGCCCGTGAAGGTCAACCTGACCAAGATGTCCGAGGAGGAGCTGAAGAAGGAGTTGGGGCGCCTCGCTCTGCTCAAGCAGCAGCGCGACCTGGAGGTCATCCGCCTCAAGGACGAGGAGGTCAGGAGGGAGGAGAGGGCGCAGCGGGATATGCTCGAGAGGAAGGCCAAGGCGCAGCAGGCTGAGATCGATCGCAAGATCACCGAGGAGAAGAAGGTCGCTGACCTCAAGGCCCTCAAGGAGCAGAGGGCGGCGGCGAAGAAGGCGTCGGAGTTCACGGCTCGCCTCATCGAGCAGCAGAAGCGGCGGGACGAGATGTTCGCGGTCGCCGAGACCAAGAGGAAGGCCGCTGACTCGAGGAAGTCGAACCTCATCGGGAGCATCCAGGAGATGTACAAGGCCCTGGGACTCTAGTAGTAGTTTAACCACGCAACAAGGAGAACGAAGATGGCAACGATGTTCCAGATCGCACGTCGTGTGGTCGCCGCTCTGCCGCAGTTCAAGGCAAAGGATGTGATCCAGGATCTCCTCGACAAGTGCGAGGACGAGACAGAGGGTCACTCGAACAAACAAAGGATCTATATCACCTCACTTGAGACTCGTACCTACGCACTGGAGGACCAACTCAAGGCCCTCCAGAACCAACAGAAGATGGTGCAGACCTACCAGGTTTCTGTGCCTCCGACTGCTCTCAGGGAGTGGAAGATCGCGTCGATCAAGTTGCTTCGTTTCACCAGTCCTATCGGGCTGAAGGACGCTAAGGACAAGGTTGAGGACTGTATTGCCCTCAACAAACCTCTGACGTTCGAGGGGTGTGCTGAGGATTTGATAAAGGCATATCTCTCTTTGGGTGTGCCTTCTGTTTTGACGGCAAGTGTGGTTACTCAGGTGGGTATGTTGCCCGCAACTCTCTAACCAAGGAGATCACTATGAAACTCACTCGTAATCTGACCACGTATCACGTGAAGGCAGCAACTGTCAACATGAAGACTGGACAGGTGATGAGTAAGATCTTCATTGTTCACACCAATGGGTTTATGTTTATCCGTGATTCACTCAAGGTGCAACTCGATCGCAATGAGAGAATCGAACACGTGGAGGTACTTTAATGAAGGAAGGACTTTTCGTCCTGTTCTCGTGGGCATGTTTGACAACGTTTGTTGTTTGTTGGGTTGTTGGGATAATCCAGTAGGGAGGAAATGATATGGCGCGGCCTAAACTGTTCCACATTAGCATCCTCAATGGTCAGACTATGTGGATGGCTACTGAAGGGCGGCAGCTCAATGATCTGCTCGCTTCTCTCAGACAGGAGGGGTTCGAGCCCACTGTTCGTGAGGCAGACAACACCGAACGCAACAGATGTATCGAGTTCCTGCAGTCTACTTAAACCATTCAGTAGGGGCGGCGGCAATCTAATCATCCTCTAATAAGGAGATTACAATGTTCAAGAACATGGGCGGCTGGGCGATCTCTGAGATGAGGCGTTTTGCAGACTGTCTTCGTATTGAGTTTTGCAGACCAGGCTATGAGAATTGCGACTGTGGCGAATTCAAATGGCTTTACATCTATGATGATGGGCGCGTCGAGACTGACTAACAAGGAGAACAACAATGGGTTGCATGTGTGGTGGATGTTCGCAATGCCTCGCAGATCAGGGCTGGCAACCTGAGGACTTCGAGGACGATGAGTACGAGTCCTACGAGCTGTTCGAGGACTTCGATGACTTCGAGGAGGAGTGGTTCAACGAGGGGGAGAACAAGTAATGTACGGCATTCCAGTTCTCATATGTATCTGTATCATCATTAGCTTGCTCGTGAAGATCAGGTTCTTCAACCAGAAGTAACAAGGAGGATCACAATGGCAAAGATCGAACAGATGTCTGATCGTCAGATGGAGAAGGCGGCGCGTAAGGCAACTCGTGCCCACGCACGGGCCCAACTGATGGAGATCAGACAGGACAAGGAACGCTGGATGAAAGGCTTGGAGGTGATGCCCGTTGGAATGCTTCTCCAGCACACGGCTTCACTCGCACTTCCTGACACCAAGAAGGAGGCACTCGTGGAAGGTGGACTGATCTTGGGCACTGCGGCTGTTGCCTACGTTACGACCGTGGCACTCAGCACTGCAATCCTGGGTGCTGCTGCTGCTGTCGGATCGATGGCGGCATACAATGTCTGGCGCAAGAACCGTGGTGAGATTCAGGAGGTCACCACACGTATCTTCTCGTACGGCAAGGACATGCCCGAGACCAAGAAGGAGGAGTAATCAATGGACATGAATCAGTATATGTATGATCGTTGGATGAATATCTCAATGCTCAAGGACCAGTGGCTTGAACTTCCCTGTGGGCACACGGTGAGTCGGGAGCATCTGCGGATTGCGGGTGGGATCTGTCCTATGTGTGAACAGGACAAGGATGCTGCTGAGTTAGGTATGTTTCCTCCATCTACCAAGATCTATCATGGGGAGGATATGGTGGGAGAACCAGAAGAGGAGACAGATGAGGAGTTTGTCCAATCCTTTAATCTCAACGGAGGCTATCTCCCCCGGAGGGATATCTAGCTAACTGCTAGAGCGAACCTCAGAGGTCTAGCGCACCTCATCTTACTTTCCGTTCTTTCAGACCATACGACAGGAGGTCTTTTCTGATGTCTATTATTGAGAAGGTATTTGTTGTATTTGCATTCTTGTATTGGATCTATGTACTCTTTAGTTTCTAAGTCCAGAAGGGAGAAATAGATATGGCGCGGCGTTTATCGATTAAAGGCGCCCCCGAAGGGATCCTCGAATGGAGGATTAGTCTTAGAGGTAAGTACGACTTGAGTTGGAAGTCTCACTTCCCATTCGTTCAGATGTTTAACCTTGATTAGTTGATCAATACATCTGTTTAGATAACGCTCGTAAACATCAATTACATCCCATCGGTTAGCATAAGACCAATTAGACATATCAACCCCAAGTACTTTGGCTACCATTTGGGGCGTCCAAGACTTACGACCACGCTTATCCTTACGCTTATGCTCATTGATCCAATGAATGACATCATTAAGAAGTTGCTTCATATTAGTTCGGGCGGTATCGATGGCTAATTGCTCAGTCCAAGAAGAAGAAGTTGTTAGGGCGGGCGGCACAAGGTATTCCTTAAGTCGCCGCTCAAACCAATTATGAACATCTTCTTTTGTCTTCTGGATAGACTTTTGTACAGCTTGCTTACTAATACCACCAAGTAATAATGCATAACAAGAATAAGGTAACCTCATATCTAAACTCCTTCCTATTTATTAAGACAAGTATACACCCTTATTAAGACAAGTACCACACCCTTATTAAGACAAGTACCACAACAAACCCGTCAACCAAGGAGAGAAAGTCATGTCGCGTTACATCCAAACTTCGCTCACCACTGACCAGTTCGCCGCCCTCAATAAGGCCCTCCAGAACAACGAAGAATGCATCCTTAAGGTCTATGATGAGGATGATACCTGCATCGCCCGACTCATTATCTCCCTTCCGGACCCTTCCGAAAAGAAAGACGTAAACAACAAAAATGATAAAGATAACAATGATATCACTGCAGCACAACTCAATAGGTTGCAAAGATTCCTATCAATGCCAGAAGTAAAAAATGAGCAGAAAACCTTCCTGAGAGGGTACCTCTGCGCAAAGAGGCAAACGAAGGCTGGAGCAAGAAGAGTTATCTATGCAACCATCAAGCAATTGAGAGCAGATGGAGTTCATCTCAATCGTCCAAGTGTTCTTGATTATTCAAGTTTGTTTTCGAATGATGAAGTTGGTTTTGGGGATTAGTATACTGAAGTATACACAGGGGATGTATACCAGCGTATACACAAAGGGATAGTGACAGATGTTTTCTGTGTTCGATCCCAATAGTCATCCTCAGACTCATGCAATGGAATCACTAGTAGCGGCGCGCCTTGGTAAGTTTAGGCTACATGGGAAAGTGATGCTCGACCTTTCTGGCCCAGCATTCACGACGAGAGCATCTCAATATCGACCAGTAGTAGATAAGTATATTGCAGTTGAAAGTAACGGGTTTACATATCAAGGAATGTTAAGTGAGTTTACCCAGGATTATAGAAAGCTTTGGGGCGATAGTGTTGTCCTGGAGCCGGGAGACTTCTGGGAAGCGATTCGTAAACATAACCCAAATATCCTTAAGTTTTGTGCTACAAGTACTCTATATGTTTCAATTCCTTCAGTTATCGAACATATGTCTGAGTTAATAGAACAAGTAATCAAACATCACAAGATTGTGTTTATTTTGAGGTTTAATAGAAGAACAGGTTCAGATCCCAGACTACTTGGCGAACTTGCTAATGCCTTTAGAGAACATTGTCGATGTACTCAAGAAAGATTGCCTGATCATGGGGCGCCATATAATAGACAAGCCAATATGGGTACAGCAATCTTTACACTTTCGGACAGCAAGAAGTAGACATAATTAGATAGTGACAGTATGAAGAGGCACCTTCTTGGATACCAAGGATTCTGTATCACAGAACATGCGATAGTTCGCATAGAAGAAAGAAGGCTTACTCGTACAGCAGTCGTAGATGTTCTGAAATCGGGGCGGCGTCGCATAAAGAGAAATGGAGTCTTTGTCTATTGGAATAGAGATATTCAGGTCTATGTTGTTAACAATGTAGTTGTCACAATTACAAACTAGAAAGGAAGACTGAGATGTTTCAGAGGTTTCTTTCAGATGTTACAGTTATGTATTATCAGAAGTATTTGTATTTCCTACACGCATGGCCATGTAGATGTGCGGCGCCGAAAGATGTAGATGTTAGCTGGAGGGCCTGGGAGAATATAGCGGAGATTTACAGGTTGCTATATGGGCGGCCCTATTATGATTACATTCCTACTGGATCAATGATGGGGCGTTGGACTTTCTAGTATACGACTTTTTCGTGGTTAACAGACAAAGGAGAGTAATCAATGTCAATGATTTCCAGTAGAGAGGTTATTGTTGAGATGCTTAAGAACAATGGAACATATCCAGGGGATCCACAGGTATACTCTATTTGGGAGTATGGGAATCAATGGGGCGGCGTTTATTGGAAGATTTGTTACAAGGAAAGAGATGAGAAGATCTTTCTATCTACCGGAGTATATTACGGCGAGCCGAGAGAACTCTGGGATCAAGATTGTGTTCCTGGAGAATACTTTGTTCCAAGCAAGCGCTAATTAGAGGAGATAACGAATGGAGACGAGAACGCTTGCTGAAATCTGTTCTTATTCAGAGACTGAGGATGTTCAAGTATCTTTTCGGGTTAATGTATCTGAGTTAAAGTGGGTACTTCCTTACTTAGAGAAGAGGGGTTATGAGTGGATGCGCGGAG
>Ga0315286_10004541_pt1 | contig 13318 bp, 15 predicted proteins | sample YL17G10_0_MG_FD_205038 | JGI IMG/M metagenome (GOLD analysis project Ga0315286, IMG submission 205038) | Sediment microbial communities from Yellowstone Lake, YNP, Wyoming, USA - YL17G10_0 | ecosystem: Environmental > Aquatic > Freshwater > Lake > Sediment | place: USA: Wyoming | collected... | reverse complement strand
GGAAGCTGTTGGATAGCTTCTCGACCTTGGACGTTCCTTCTTGCTCAGCTTTGTCTTCTGGGTAGAAAAGCCGATACAGCGTTGGAGTTGCCGTCAAAGCGACAATCGTGGATATTGTTACGGCCATCGCCACCGTCAGGATCAGTTCACGGAAGAGAAGTGAGACCATCCCAGGAACCAGCATGAATGGAACGAAGAGCGCAAGGAACGTTATCGTCGATGAGAACACCGCTCCGGCGACCTGATTCGCTCCCGTTTCAGTCAGTCCGGTCTGTTCTTTGGGCTCGGAGCGAAGTCGGGTGATGTTCTCGATCACGACGACGCAATCGTCCAGAATCAGCGAAATGGCAATCACCAATCCGGCAAGCGAGAATATGTTCACCGAGAAACCGGACATCTGCATGATGAAGAACGTCAGGAACACGGTCACGGGGATAGTGATCGTGACTATGAGCACTCGCTTCCAGCCTTTGAGAAAGAACGCGGTGACAAGTATCACGAGTAAGGCGGCGACTCCGGCCGCATCTCTCACGCCCGCGACAGATGACTCAATGTAATCCGCCTGATTGTAGATGACCGCAATCTTGACTCCCTCAGGAAGCCTGTCTTTGAGATCGGCGATCTTCGCCTGTAATCCGTGCGCCACCTCAACTGTGTTCGCTCCGGCCTGCTTGAAGATCGAAAGGCGCACGCATTCGGTCCCGTTGAGGCGCGTTATAACCCTCTGCTGGTCTGACGCATCTTCCACGCGCGCAAGGTCCTTCACAAGCAGGGATCCGCCGCTCTTGCTCGATCCGATGACCGTGTTTCGGACCTCATCAACATCGGCAAACTCTCCCTTGGTGCGCACGACAAACTCACGGCGTCCGGCGGTCACCCTTCCACCCATCAGCTCGACATTGGCCTCTTTGAGTTTTTCGGAGACATCATTAGCGGTGACGTTGAAGTACTGCATGCGCTTCTGGTCAAGGTTCACCCGGATCTCACGTATGCGCCCGCCGGATACATCGCTTCCCGCAGTGCCGGGGATTGTGGCGAACTCATCCTGCAAATAGTGCTCGACCCAGGCCCGCAGTTTTGTTGTGTCCATCTGAGTGGAAGAGACCGCCATGTCTATAACTGGAAGCTGTGATGGATCGGCTTTGAAGACATACGGTTCATCGGCATCCTTGGGCAGGTTCTTCCTGACGGTGCCGAGTTTCGCCAGCACATCCTGGTAGGCAACGTCACGGTCGACATTGTAGTCAAAGTTGACCATGAGCGAGTACATGCCCTCCGTTGACTGCGACTCAAGATAATCCAGACCGTCAACGGTCGAGAGCTTCCTCTCGACTATGGTGGCGATATTGTCCTCGATCTCCTGCGGAGTTGCTCCCCGCCAGTTAATGTAGACCTTGACCAGTGGGTAGGTGATATCAGGCAGCAGGTTCACCGGAAGCTGCCAGAGACCAAACGCGCCGAGAACCACCGTGGCAAGCAGCAGCACAACTACCGCGACAGGTCTGCGCAGAGCTAAAGAGGAGAGCTTCATTGAGCCATACCCCCGGTCTTACTCTCCGAGTCACTGGTTTGACTTTGACCTGGTTTGCCCTGGTCCATCGGTCCCTTCTTTGGTTTGACTTTTACCGGCACCCCATCTCTCAGCATCTCCTGGCCTCTGACAACGAGCATTTCCCCCGCGCCAAGCCCCGAGAGAACCTGTACCTTGCCATTGGACTCTATTCCGGTCACAATCGGTCTGGCTACGGCCTTGCCGCCGTTGATCGTGAAGACAACACTCTTGCCTCCCGGCTTTTGCAGGACGGCGTCCGTCGGCACAAGCACACAGTTGTCCCGTTTCTCTATGACAAGATTGACCCGGACGAATGCTCCCTGAGGCACACGGGCTTCCTTCGGAAGAGCCATCTCGATTGGAACAAGCCGTGTTGTGGGATCGGCAGACGGATAGACACGTGTAATCTTGAGCTTGAGCGACGAGCCGGTGGATGTTTGAAGCATCGCCGGGGTTCCGGGGTGGATGGCAGCCGCCTCCTGGTCCGTGACAGCAGCTTTGACTATCATCCGTCCGCTCTCGGAGATGTTCATAAGGGGTTGTTTGGTTTGTGCGAGATCGCCTTCGGACATATACGTTTTGGTGATGATCCCACTCACGGGAGAAGTGATGACGCAGTATGCGGCCTGAGTCTTCAGAGTCTCCGCTTTCAGGCTAGCCTGCCGCACCTGCTCACGAGCCACCAATATTTGCGTTGCACTTGCACCCTCGGTCACCAAGTCGAATCGAGCTTTTGCCGATTCCACCGATGAGAGTGCGGAGGCATACTTCGACTCTGCCTCGTCGAGTTTCTGCTCGGGGATCACCTTCACGTTCAGTTCCTGAACGTGCTTGATGTTGCTTTTTGCTGCTGTAAGCGCGGAGTTCGCCGAGTTGAGAGCTGACTTGTTGACATCGTAGCGCATCTGAGCCTTGTCTACATCCTCCTGAGATACCCCACCGATCTTGAGCATCTTCTTCTGCCTGCCCAACTCGGTCTCGGCGTCTTGGAGAGTCACTTTGGCTGCTTCTACATTTGCCATAGCCGTATCGTACTTGCTCTGTGCTTCGTCTTGTTGCTGTTCGGGAATACCGCTTGAGCCGTAGAGCTTTTTTGTATGCACCAGGTCTCTTTTCGCTTGAAGTGCATCAGACTGAGCTTGAGCAAGAGCTGCCTTAGCCGCCCTTATCTCCTGCGGGCGCGAACCCGAAAGAACATCCCGCAATCTGGCTCCCGCAACCGACACTTCCGCTTGGGTGGCGGCCAGTTGACCTGCGGACTCAGCACTGTCCAACCTGGCCAGAACCTGTCCTCGTCGAACAGTGTCCCCCTCCTTTAATGGCATCCACACAATTCGTTGATCAACCTTTGGGACGATAGAGACAGCGTTCTCCGGTTCCACTGTTCCGCTGGTCTCGATATTCCGTGTTATCGTGCCTAACTGGACCGGCGCGACCGCCACTAGCGGCATCTTCTTCTGCACGGCTTCGCCACTGCCCGAAGTTGCCATCCGGTGCATAACCACACCCAAACCCACCAGTATGATAAGGGCAACTATGCCGTATGTCTTGCGTCTGCTGCGTCTGCCAGCTTTCATCATTTACCTTCTCCTCCTGCGCTCAGCGCGGTCTTCTCCGCTGTGACCGGGTCTCTACCAATCGCAAGGTTGAGCGCCGCGACAGCTACTTTACCTTCATAAAGCGCTTGTGCATAGTTTGTCTGAGCTTGCACGAGCGCGACCTGAGTGTCGATAACCTCGGTGGTCGAACCTAGCCCGACTGTATATTTCTCTTGGGCGATGTTCAGGGCTTCCTGTGCTTGCTCAACGCTTTTGCGCGTGGCGGTAAGTCGGTTCGCTGCAGCCTGGGTTGAAAGCACGGCGGAGCGGACCGCCAGTGTCATCCGCTGACTGATCAGATCTGTGGTTGACTTGTTTTGTTCCACGACGGCCTTTGCTTCTCCGACCCTGGCTCGGACTATCCCTCCGGTATATATCGGGATGCTGAGCGCAAACCCCGCGTAGTAGTTGGTAACATCCGGCGTTCTGCTGCCCTCACCGTTATAGCTTGCGACCAGGCTGAGGTTGGGTCCGAATTCCGCACGAGCCACCGTGACATCCCGTTGGGCTGCTTGTGTCAAATACTGGGTTCTCAGATAGTCCGGATTGGTCTTGAATGCTTCCTGTAGAAACTCATCGGGTTTGCTGAAGCAGGCAGCCGGAGTGTCATCACTTATCGGGTTGACCTGAACGCTCTGATCCTGGATGCCCATAGCGTTCAGCAGTTCCAGGCGTGCTATATCCAACTGATTCAGGCTAAGGATTTTGGCTTGGGTTACGTCAGCGAGTTGGACTTCGGCACGCAGGACATCGAGCTTGGGAGCCTTGCCGATCTCATTCTTCTCCTTCGCGACCGCCAGGTAGTGGTCCATCTGCTTGACTGCCTCATTATTCGAGGTAAGGATTGCTTTCAGCCGAAGGACATTGTAGTAAGACCTGTTGACCTCAAACACAACGTCTTGTCTAGTCCGGCGAAGCTCTTGCTGAGAAGCACAGAAACGCGCGGTCGCCGCATCAATGTTGGCATCGGCTCTTCCGTTTGAGAACAAGAGCATGCTCAGGTTCAGTGCGCTGTAGACGTCAGTCGTCCCGCCACCAAGAATCTTCTCTTTGTTCGGGGGAAGCCAATCGTATTTGAGCGCGTCGGTGCGAAACTCGATTTGAGGTAGCTTGACACCACGCCTCGCCGCCACAATGTTCCTGGTCTCAATCGCACGCTGCGTGGCGGTAACGATACTCGGGTTCTGTGATATGGCTATCGACATGCATTCGTCGAGGGTTAGGTCTTTGATGTTCGGTTGGTCTCCGGCGTTTGCGGAACCAAGGCAGCACAGAAGAACTGCCGAGAGGACCAACACATTTGATCGAATCATTATTGCAAGTACATCCTTTCATTCCGTCTTTCCATTGGCTTTGGCAGCGTTCACGCTTTGCTGCAGTCTCCTGAAGAGCAGCCTGAATGTGCTGCTCCCTTGAGAGATTCAAACGCCCCCTTTTTGCGGGAGTTCGGGATCGCTTTGTTCGCCAGGAATTTCAAGTGCTCAACCATCTTCGGAAGAAAGCAGGCGGGGAAACCCAGCACCGCTTCTTCTGGTCCCATGTCTGTGGCGTCCCGGCACCCATAGCATCCATATCCGTAGTTCAGGCGATTCTCGACGTATGGGATTACCGTCGAGTCAACGCACGTGGCTTGTAGGACGGCGGTGGAGCCAGCGACACGTTCGCCTCCTGTCGCATGCAGATATGCAAGCGCAAGCCACATGAGCTGCTCGATTCCCGCCTCAACGATTACCACATCCGGCACATACTCTGCTTTCTCCAATGGGAATAAATGCAGCCGAGACACCCGGCCCGGCTCAATGCGTGTCATGCCCTCGAACATGCGCCGTGCCACGGCTTCATCCGAGACTATGCCGAAACCAACGAGACCTTTCCCGTTCGCTAGTTGCTCAGGCAAGGGCTTGAACCCGAATGCGGACGCTGCGGCGGGACAGGATATTCCCGTCGCATCCAAGAGCACGCTTTGGCCTCTGCGGGCTTTCATGAGAGCTTGGCAGTATCTGTGCTGATGTAGCTCTTCGGCAAGTTCGGGTGTTGCATCTGTCTTTGACAGCAGTCTAACTCCAACTGGAGAACTTGTAAGACCGAGCGATGAGACAATGGCCTCTGCCATGCGTTTGATGTCTTGTGAATCCATGTTTACAGACTCCTTATCCAGCCCAGCAACGCAGCAGCAATGATCAACAGCGCCGGACTCACTTTGAACCTGACTAGCGCCACAAGCGCGACCGCCATTACGGCGATATCTGCCCAGCCGCTGACTGTGGTTCGGCCTATCTGTAGCGCAGCGGCTACCAGTAACCCCACGATGACCGGAATCAGCGTATTGAGTATCTTGCGCGCGGCTGCATGGTTCCTGAGAGCTTCGTAGCTTCTCGACAGGAAAACCATGAGCACACTGCCGGGCAGGAATATTGCGGCCGTGCCGACCAGCGCGCCGGGCACCCCGGCTACCTGGTATCCCGCGAATGTGGCCAGTACTGCAATCGGCCCGGGCGTCAACTGGCTGATGGCGGTCCCATCCACGAACTGGCGATCCGTAAGCCAGTGAAGATTGGTCACCAGTTCGCGATGCATCACGGGGATGACTACAAACCCTCCGCCGAAGAAGACCAGCCCGATCTTGAGAAAGACCCATGCCAGCATAAGAAGCGACGGGGCGAACAACCATCTAAGGACTTTCATGTCCGCCACCCTCCTTTGCCGTCTTAAGTCGAAGAAAGCCATACGCCGCCGCGATGAGCAGAATCACCACAATCTGGAGCTTCATGAACAGTGAAAGAGCAACAGCCGCAACCATAAGCAGCACCGGCTCCAGTGCCCGAACCCGGCTCTTGCCCATTTGGTACGCTGCCGCGAGGATAAGCGCGACGACGACTGGACCTATGCCCTTCAACGCTGCTTGCAGCGATGGCACGTGATGGAACCTGGCATACAGGGCGCTCATGACTATAACCAGCGTAACTGAGGGAATCAGGAAAGCTATCGCGGCAACAACCGCGCCCTTGAGTCCCCTAAGCCTGTAGCCGACGAATATAGAGGCGTTCACAGCGAACGGCCCAAGTATCTGTCCGAACGCAATCCCGTGCGAAAACTCGTCCAGCTCAAGCCAGCGCCGCCTGACAACGCAGTAGTCCTGGATCAGAGCTATTATCGCCATTCCGCCGCCAAAGCCGATTGTGCCGATAGTCAGAAATGCCCTGGCTATCTCCCATAGCGACACCGTATGTTCGGGCGGGCTCGCTGTCTGATCTACCTTCATCGGTCCTGCTTTCCTGAAAGGGGACGCACCGCGCGCCCCCTCAGCCGTTAGTCTTACTTGCCGTATCCTGAACACGGGATGCAGACGATCTTGTCGTCCTTGACCCTTGCGTTACGCGTCACGGTCATTTCGCCGCAGGCTTCGCACACCACGGACTCGAACGTATGTGGAGCGTCCTGCCAGTCATAATCGAATATCTCGCCGATGCTCAGCAGAGCTTCATCAGGGGCGTTGGAGACCATTTCCACCAGCGGATCGGCGATCTCGGCAGGCACCTGAGAAGCGGGAACGCCGGAGGACCGAAGCTTCATGAACTCCGACTCCTTGTTCTTCTTCATCGCCTCAGCTTTTGGTGACACGCGAACAGCCTTCTTGCTCTTCTTGTCTATGAGCGTAAGGCCCCACTTGCCATAGTGCAGCTTCTTGATGTTGCCCTTGCCGAGCGTGCAGCCTGTCGCCACCTGCACGCCGTCTGCAAAACAGGTGGCGCAGTGATCTTCGTCCAGTTCCAGCAGCGCCATGAGCTGCCCGTCCGGCGCTCGCTCAACACCAAGCTTATTCATTGCCGCGAGGGCTGCCCTCAGGCCCATCGGCATTGCAGGGCACTTGTGCCCGTGGAACTTCTGTCCAAACTCGAGTAGGTCCATGTCTAGCATTCTGTTTGTCTCCTCTATTGGATAGCATTTGCTCTACGTTCAGAACGTGATCTTGAGTGGAGTAGGGTTGGTGAGATTGTCACTGACCGGACAGCGAGTCTCGATTGTCTTGGCCCACTCCTGAAGCGTCTCCTCGGACGCCGAACTCTTGATGTCGAAATGCGCGCGAATCTCTTTGAACCCGGCACGCACACCCTGTTTCTTTCCCATGAATACCAGCGGATCGAGATTGCCTTCCAGATGGATACTCATGGATTCAATGGCGAAGCCCATCTCCCTGGCAATCATGTGGCCCACAACGTTCAAGCAGCCCGCGAGAGCACTGAGCATATACTCCACCGGGTTCGGGCCGGTATCGGTGCCGCCGAGTCTCGTCGGTTCATCTATGCTGAAGACGTGCTTTCCCGCACTTATGTCGATACGAGTCTTGCTGATAGAGTCAGCCTCAATTGAGAACACTACATCGGCCATGTTTTGCCTCCATTCAACGGTCAATCCTGTTGGTTAGCCAGTATCACTGATTTCTGAGCGAAAGCAGCCTCGATCTCCGCTGCCGACGCAGTCACTCCAAGATCGCGCAGCGTGACCATAAACTTCCTGTGTTCGCGATGCCGACGGTAGTCCGGCTCTTTGGCTGGATACTTGAGAACTGCTTCAACAAGATCATAGTCAATATCAACAAGAACAGTCCCATGAAGCAGCACAGCCTTCCACTTTCGGGCTTGAGCATTTCCCGATATCTTCCGATCACCAACCGCGACGTCGGATATGCCGCAATGCTGTGCTTCAATTCCAAGCTGAGCCAAGCCGCTTCTTATAAACTCCGCGCCTCGCTCGAAAGTCTTTCTTATTCCCTGACAGCCCGGGTCGGGTGCTGTATAGGAGTAGTTCAGAACTCCGGATGTTTGCAACACCGTTCCGCCGCCGGTGACTCTCTTCACCCAACCGATTCCACGCCGCTCGCATTCATCGATATCCAAAGCCACCTCGGGCTTGTCGCCACAGCCCAAGACAACTGTGGGATTGCTGCCCCACCACAGCCGCAAGATGCGTCTGCCCGTTCGTCCGGCGCACTGAGCAAGCTGTTCATCAACCGCGAGATTCATCTCGACGGTATGCTCTGACCAGCGAATCACCTCCATGTTCCCTGACGAACAGATCAGTCGGGCACGAGGCGATTCCGCAAGGTTAGTTTGCTGCATAGATCAGGTAGACTCCGCCGAGCATAACCAGCACACCGCAGATCCGCTTCAGGATGGTTGCGCCTTTCGACTTCTCATTCCAGTTGAGATAGTTCTGGACTGCTTCTGTCGAGGTGCCAGCCGCCACGATCACCGAGCAGTGGCCGATTCCGTAGGCAGCAAGAAGCAAGACTGCATATATGGCGTTAGTCGCTGCGACCTTGAGCGAGAGCGTCAGGACCGGAGCCATGTAGGCAAACGTGCATGGACCAAGCGCAATGCCAAATACCAGCCCCAGAATAAACGATGCCGCAAGCCCTTTGCGCTTGATGCCTATGTTACCGGGACCAGAAAACGGCATTGGAATAACACCGATCAGGTGCAGTCCTACAACGAAGAATACGGCGGCTACGGCGTAATTGCCGTACTTGCCAACGTCGCCCATCATCCGGCCCATGGCCGCAGTGATCACACCTATCAGCGCGATAGTGACAAGTATGCCGAGGCCAAAGAGGAACGACAGGCCGAACGCCTTGCGCGTCGTCAGCTTGCCCTGCTCGCTGATGAAGCCGATGATGAGAGGTATGCTCGAAAGGTGACAGGGACTTAGAATCACGCTTAGTATGCCCCATACAAAAGATGCGCCGAGCGCAATAGGCGCTGACCCCTCGATTGCTTTAGTCAGTGTTATAAACAGTTGCTCCAAATCACTTAACCCCCATCTCCGCGAGCTTCGCGGTTATTTGGTCCTTGGGGAAGAATCCAACGTGTCGGAAGACTTCCTTGCCATCCTTGTCGAAGAACACCTGGACCGGGATGGACTGCACACCGTAACGCGCCGCAAGGATCTGCTCCTTGCGCACGTGAACAAACAGCACATTCGCCTTGCCCGCGTAGTCCGTCTTCAGCGACTCCAGAATCGGAGTCATCATGTCGCACGGGCGGCAGCCGTCAGCGCCGAGATCGACCATCGTAGGCTTGCCCGACTTCCTTGCCTTATCTAGGGGGTTGTCCATTGCGGCCGAGTACTGCTTCGCGACCCAGGTCTTGTTTACATCAATCTCGTATCTTTCGCCTGTCGCGGCAATGTGGGCGCTCACCGCGTCCTGTCGCTTCTGGTTCAGCAGATAGTCCTTGAGCTGGTCTTTGACCTGATCGAAAGTGGCGTCACCTATCATGTCCTTGTTCTTGTCGAAGAAGCTCTTGAGCTCTTCGTCGCTCACCGATAGACCGTTGGTAAGGCTCGATAGGTAGGACTTAACCAGGTCATCCTGACCATCTCCGGCGGTCTTGTTCTGCTTGGCCCAGTCCGCAGCCTCGTAGCCCAGGAGCATCTGCGTAGCCTTGTTCTCCAGCACAAAGAACAGATTGCGCTTGAGTTGCGGACGGAGAGCCTGGGGAGCTTTGCCTATCTCGGTATCCAAGTCCTTCTGTGTGATCTTGATCTGCCCGGAGCGCAGTATAGTGCCCGTTGGAAGCTCCGCAAGTCTCGCCGAAGCAAGCGCGCCGGTTGTAAGGGTCGGATATGAGCTCTTCACAAGCTGGACGATACTCTGCGCATCGGCGGCATTTATCATTACAGGGATGGTCAGCAGCGCAAGCGACAGCACCGCTCGGACGAGTAGAGTATGTCTAGTCATTCTTGTTTCCTTTGCTTAGGTTGATGCCGCTTTCCGCAAGCTTGGCGAGCACCTGCTCCTCGGATATGAAGCCTTGATGCCGAAGTATCTGCGTGCCGTCTTTGTCGAAGAGCAACTGGACCGGTATGGTGTTGATGCCGTAGAGGTTGGAGAGTATCTCCTCGTCGCCGGTGTGAATGAAGACGACATTGAGTTTGTCACTGTAGCCCGAACGCAGCGACTGAGTGACAGGGTTCATCTTGTCGCAGCACCCGATCACGCCGAAGTTCACGTATGTTGGCTTGCCTGACAAACGCGCCTGCTCGACCGGATTCTTTGCCCAACGCTCGTGCTCGGAGCGAATCCAGGAAGCCGAAACTAGTATCTTGTGGCGTTTGCCCGCCGAGCCGCTAAACTGATCCTGAGCCTCCGAAGTCTTCTGATCCCGCACGAAATAGACAACGGTGTCCTTGACCTGTCCATAGGGCGAGCCGTTGAACATGTTCACGTGCTCTTTGTAGAACTCTTCAGCTTCCTTGTCGCTCACATCGAAGCTTGGCGTCTTAGCGGCGAGGTAGCTTTGAACCAGTGAGTCATCTGAGCTTGCTTTTCGCCCGCTTGTTTTCGCCCAGTCCTTTGCTTCTATCAGCATCAGCCGCTTCGTAAGGTACTGCTCCAAGGAGTAGATCGGATACATTCGAGCCTGATTCCGAGTAGAGCCCGTGAGCTTTCCGATCTGCGCATCCAAATCCTTCTGGCTTACTACAATGCTCTCGCACTGCGCGACGACCCCATTCGCGAGATCCGCAAGTTCGGCATCGCGCAGCGCGCCTGAGCACATGTAAGGATACTCCGCCGCGACGGTCGTGACCGCCGCTTTGGCGGACGAGCACGAGGCGACCACTGCTGTAAGCACCAAAGCAATAAGCGGTGTTCTCATGACAACCTCACTCCTTACCAAAATGGATATTGTGATCCTCAAAGACCTTGAGGATATCGGTCTTGGGCATAAACCCCTCGTGCCTGTAGAACTCCCTGCCATCGCGGCCAAAGAACACCTGTGTCGGGATGCTCTTAATCTGGTATCTCTGGGCCGCGTCCCGGTTCTTCCAGACATCGATGAAGTCCACTCTGAGCTTTCCTTTGTGTTCCTTTCGGAGTTCATCAAGAACCGGAGACATCATCTTGCACGGCACGCACTTGTCCGCGCCCAGGTCCACAAGCCTGGGAATGCTAGCCGCGCCTGAATTGCGAACTGGCTTGAGCGGTTTCTTCTCGGCCGGGTCTAACGGCGCAACCTGCGCCGGTGGTGAAGACCCTCACGTGCCGCCACAGCCACCTGCCGAGTCGCTTCCGTTCTGCAATCGCCCAACCCAGGCCAGGAGTCCAACAAGCGCTAAGATTCCCAGCCATTTAACAAACGGTGATTTCAAACTACTTCCCCTTTACCATTACTTTGCGAGCTTGATTCCGTGGTCCTTGAATGCTTTCAGGATATCATCCTTCGGAAAGTAGCCCACATGACGATATACTTCCTTGCCTTTGGCGTCGAAGAATATCTGGGTGGGGATGCTCTGCACCTTGTATTTCTGGGCAGCGGACTGGTCTTTCCAGACATCAATGAACTCGACTTTGAGCTTGCCCTTGTAATCCTTGGTCAACTCATCGAGAACGGGAACCATCATCTTGCAGGGAATGCATTTGGTCGCCCCCAGGTCGAGCAATCTCGGAAGGTCCTTCGGAGCGTTTACTGCAGGCTTTGCTTTGGGGTCACTCTTCTTTGCTGCCGGTTTCTGAGCCGCCTTAGTCGCCTTTGCCGGAGCTTTCTTGGGAGCCGGTTTCGGACACACCGCACCGGTCTTGACCTTGGCGGCAGGCTTCTGGGCACTCTGAACCGGAGCGCTCACCCCGATTGCGGCGATCAGCGAGGCGACCGCTAGTAATCTGATCCAATTGCTTTTCATTACATTCTCCTGTGTGTTTTGTATGCTGATATCAGAGCCGCCCTGTAGGCATCCTCTTCTTCAGGTTCGATTGAGTGATAGATACGCACGGTATCAATCAGCTTCTCGCCACTTGAGTCATCAGCGACAACGCCGGTCTCCGCCAGATGATCGAAGATGAGAGCGAGTCCGGGGATTGTAACAGGTTCGCCATTAACCTGGACCTCGATACCGGGAATCGGTTTGGAGCAAGCACAAGCGGCGATGTCTTCGCCATCGTCTGGGCTGCAGCAAACGCCGCTCTCGGCGAGAATCGTATCCACCGCCTTGGCGATCTCCTCGGAGACCAACCAGACGGCTTCCTTGTCTCTTTCAGTCCGATCTTTTGCTGAACGAGCGCAGCCTGAGCAGTCGCCGTCCAGTATGTCCGATACTACCAATGCCGCACTCACCACGCCGCTGTACTTCTCAGTACCCTTCTTGGCGCACAGCTTGTCGCATCCGTCAACCGTGATGGTAGGGTGCTTCGTTGCGAAGTCGCGCTCCGCTCCGTCACCTGCCAGAAACAGCGGGAGACAGATTGTAACTGTATTGCCCGGCCGCATAAGCTCCAGAACCCTGCGCGTCGCTAGTCGGGAGATTGTTCCTTCCGGTATCTCCTCGCCACTGCATGAGATGATGCCAACCTTAATATCGCTGTCCGACATCGCTATTTCACCCCGCTTTCGCAATGGCCGCAGATGCCGTTGGCTATGTCTCCGGCTATCTCCCGCACTATCGTCCATCCATCATCGGCAAGTGTCGTGGCCGTTCCGGGTTCTGCGCCGCGATGGTTCTTGAACGAATCGACCACCCGGATCGACCTGACAACTTTACCTCCAGCCATCTCCACGTTCTTGGCCGCACACAGCTTCGGGCAGCCGTCAATCGCAATGCAATCGGCTTCCCGAACCTTGGCCAGTGCTTCTTCATCACCGGAGACCAGCAGAGCCAGGCAAAGAGTCTCAAAGCCTGCCGGAGCCAAATCGTCCGTCACGGCATAAGTGGCTTCGCGAGCAATGAGCCCGTGGACCTTGCCGATACCGCTGCATGGCATCACGATGATCTTTCGTTCTCTGTTGTTCGTTGTCAATTGGCAATCCTTTCCAGTTAATGCTGCGCTTCGGCTGCTTTCTTCTCGACAATCTTGGAATAAGACTTCGCATCGAGGAGCAGTTCCTTATCCGAATCGAAGTCTCTAAGCTCTATCTCGGCGATCCACCCCTTGCCGTAAGGATCCTCATTGACCAGTTCGGGCGAATCAACAAGCTGGGTATTAACGGCCACGATCCGCCCCGAGACAGGGGACAGAGCATCCATCATCGACTTGCCCGACTCAAGAGAGCCGATCTCGTCGAACTGCTCAACTTCGCTCCCGACTTGAGCTGGCTCGAAAAACGTGATGTCGGTCATGTTCTGCTGGACGAAGTCCGACACCCCCACGCGCGCCCTGCCGCCGAGCACCCGG